>Ga0157372_10001731_pt1 | contig 23669 bp, 20 predicted proteins | sample C55metaG_FD_115307 | JGI IMG/M metagenome (GOLD analysis project Ga0157372, IMG submission 115307) | Corn rhizosphere microbial communities from Kellogg Biological Station, Michigan, USA - C5-5 metaG | ecosystem: Host-associated > Plants > Roots > Rhizosphere > Soil | place: USA: Michigan... | reverse complement strand
CTTATGGTGTTTTTGCCGAGGGTGTTCACCTCTTCCCATACCGAACAGAGAAGTTAAGCCCCTCATGGCCGATGGTACTGCACCACAATGCGGGAGAGTAGGTAGATGCCATATTCATTTAAAGAGCCTCATCGAAAGATGAGGCTTTTTTATTTTATTCCCTTCCGCAATCCGTATCTTTCCCCTACCATGACCACAAACAAAAGTTGGCTGTTCCTCCTTTTCCTTTCCATTTATTCCGCGTGCTTCAGCCAGGAACCTCCCCTGCCGACACCCTGGACCAGGACGGCGATGTCCCTTTCCATCCCTTTCCCTGACTATCCAAGGCCCCAGCTACAACGCCGTGACTGGCTTTGCCTCAACGGTAAATGGGACTACCTCGGAGGTAAGAACATCCCCGATGCACACGACCCTGCCAAACCGGTCTCTTTTGAAAAAAATGCGGAGCAGATCCTGGTACCCTACTGCCCCGAATCCTATCTCTCGGGCATCCGGCGTACCCAGGAGATCAACATGTGGTACCGCCGGACCTTTACGCTGCCTTCCACCTGGAAGAACAAAACGATCATCCTGCATTTCGAGGCCGTAGCTCATCACGCTACTATCTTTATAAACGGCCATAAAGCAGGCTCCCATGCCGGCAACTACGATGCTTTCAACCTCGACATCACACCCTATCTCATCAGTGGAGAGAACACCCTTACAGTAGCAGCCCAGGATCCGAATGACGGCCGGGTGCCTTCCGGTAAAAGCGGCCCCAGGGGCGATTATACCTTCTGCTCCGGCATCTGGCAGACGGTGTGGCTGGAACCGGTTGAAAAAGAGCACATCGAAAGCATCCGCCTGCTTCCCGATCCAGCCAACGGCCGTCTGCGTATATTGGTAAACGCCACCGGTAACACCCAACTCAACGTTCTTGCCTTTGACGGCGACAAAGAAGTCTCCCGGATCAATGGCGCAAGCGGCGCCTGGTTTGATCTGCCCATCAAAAATCCGAAGCTCTGGTCGCCGGATAGCCCCTTTTTATATGATCTCACCATCCGCGTGCAGGATGATCGTGGACGTATGTCCGATGAGGTCCGGAGCTACTTTGGAATGCGGGATATCCGCCTGGGTAAAATAAATGGCATCACCCGGCCTTTGATCAATGGCAGGTTCATCTTCCAACTAGGGTTGCTGGACCAGGGCTACTGGCCGGACGGCATTCTGACGGCTCCAACGGAAGAAGCATTGAAGTTCGATCTGGAATTTGCAAAGAAAGCCGGGTTCAATCTCGTCCGGAAACACATGAAGACTGAACCGCAGCGATTTTACTATTGGGCTGACAAACTGGGATTGCTCGTTTGGCAGGATATGCCGGCGATGTGGTACCAGGACGAGGACACGGCTGTCGTGCGAGCCGAATACAGACGGGAACTAAAAGCGCTTATTGATGAGCACTACAATTCGCCATCGATCGTTACCTGGGTGCCTTTCAATGAGAATTGGGGCGCTTTTGATGTCAGGCAGATCACGGCCTGGGTCAAGCAGTATGATCCGTCGAGATTGGTAAATGGCAATTCCGGTTTCAATAATAATCCATCCTACCAAAAGGCCTATGGGGATCCCGGCAATGGCGACTATGCAGATACTCACATTTATGTCGGACCCTACGGAGCTTCGGTTCCCGAAGAGCACCGCGCAGCCTCGCTGGGCGAATTCGGTGGCGTGGGCTTATTTGCCCGGGGGCATATGTGGCCCGTGGCCAATGATGCGTACGATTATGAACCTACGAAGGCAAGACTGACGGATAGATACGTATTCTTGTTGGACGAAGTCGAACAATTAATGAGATACAAAGGCTTGAGCGTGGCCATCTATACCCAGACCACCGATGTGGAACACGAGGTGAATGGTTTAATAACGTATGACCGGGCATTTGAGAAAGTGGAAATGAACAGGGTTAAGGAGGTTAACCAGGCCGTGATCAAGGCCGGAGAGTCCCTGGCGGCTCCATAAGTATTTTACGGACACCGGCAATTGTCGTAAATTTAATGACCACGCTATTGATCACTCAAAATTTCCCGCCATGTTTACAAAATATTCCTGCCTTTCACTGTTGCTGGCCGGCTTATCCTTCGGGATCACCCCATCAGCCGGCGCCCAATCGACGATGCTGTCAAAGGGAGATGCCGCGCCCGTATTTTCGGCCCAAGCCAGCCTGGCCGGCAATGCGTTTGACTTTTCACTGAAAAATGCCCTTGCCAAAGGACCGGTGGTTGTCTATTTCTATCCTTCTGCCTATACGGGCGGCTGCGATCTGGAGGCCCATACCTTCGCTGAAAACAAGGATAAATTCACCGCGGCAGGCGCGACCATTATCGGCGTTTCGGCAGACGATATCCAGCGGCTGAATACATTTTCTGCCGATCCGAATTACTGCGCAGGTAAATTCCCTGTTGCGTCCGATCCTGAGGGCAAAATCGCAGCCACTTACGGCCTTGGCATTTCCCCGGCAAAGGCTGGGATGAAAGACGTGCGCGGCCAGGACCTTACCCACGGCTTTATCCCGAGAACCACTTTTGTCATCAATAAGGATGATAAAATCGTTGCGGTCTTTTCGTCGACAGCCGATCATATTTCACCGGCAGATCATGTTGAAAAGGCACTGGCGATAGTGAAAGGGCTGTAATTCCCGCGATTCATACACTTACCCATACATGAGAAAATTACTTGCATTTCTTTTCATTGTTCCATTGACCACCTTGGCGCAGCAGGCGGATGTGTTGATCAGGAACGGGAAGATATTAGACGGAACCGGAAACAGCTGGTTTTATGGCGATGTGGCGGTAAAGAATGGAGTGATAATGGCCATCGGTCATCTTCCCAATTACACGGCGACTAAAATAGTCGATGCGAAAGGCCTGGTTGTAGCTCCTGGATTTATCGATGTGCATACCCATATAGAAGGAGACGAAAAAAAGAATCCGTTTGCCCAGAATTTCCTATTTGACGGAGTCACCACAGTCATTACCGGCAACTGTGGGTCATCCAATACAGACCTCGCCAAATATTTTGCCATGCTTGACAGCCTGAAGCTGTCCATCAACGTGGCCTCCCTGATCGGCCACAATGATGTTCGCAGGGCGGTGATGGGCACGGCCATGCGGGATCCTTCCGAAGAAGAAATGAAAAGGATGGAAATGATCGTCGAACAGGCGATGAAAGACGGCGCTGTCGGATTTAGTACGGGGCTGATCTATATTCCGGGAACGTATAGTAAAACGGAAGAAGTGGTTCGCCTGGCAAAGGTCGCTTCGAAATATAATGGAGTGTACGCCAGTCATATGAGAGATGAAGGCGATAGCGTAACGCAGGCAATTGACGAGGCCATTCACGTCGGGCGGGCGGCAAATATGCCTGTTGAAATATCGCATTTCAAATGCAGTGGCCAGAATAACTGGTTCCGAAGCAAAGAAACGGTTTCCATGATCGAGGCCGCCAGAAGGGAGGGACTGGATGTGACCATCGATCAATACCCTTATACGGCAAGCAGTACCAATCTCGGAACATTGCTGCCCGACTGGATATTGGCCGACGGACAGGATTCCATTAAGGCGAGATTGAGTAATCCCGCCATCCAGCAGAAAGTGGCCGAACACATGCTTCGCCGCCTGGCGAAAAGAAAATTGAAACATTTCAGTTACCCGGTGGTCGCCAATTTCAAGGCGGATACCGCTTACAACGGGAAAAGTATTGAAGAGGTAAATCTTCTAAGGGGAAAGAAGCACAAAGCCAGGGATGAAGCCTATACCGTCATGGAAATGATGAAAGAAGGCGGTGCCGGAATGGTTTTTCACGGAATGAGTGATTCGGATGTAAACCGGATCATGCGATATCCTTTCAACATGTTCGCCAGCGATGGCGGCATCCGGGTGTTCGGTCAGGGCGCCCCTCATCCGCGTTCTTATGGAACCAACGCCAGGGTGCTGGGGAAGTACGTACGGGAAGATCATATAATCCGTCTCGAAGAGGCCATTCGTCGAATGTCGAGCCTCCCGGCTCAGAAGTTTCAGCTGAAAAACCGCGGGCTGTTGAAGGAGGGCTTTGCGGCAGATATCGTCATATTCGATGAAGCGACGGTAAAAGATCTGGCAACTTATGAAAAGCCGCATCAGTATTCCACGGGTTTCAAATATGTCCTGGTAAACGGACAGGTGGTGATCGAAAATGAAAATTTCAATGGAACCAGGAGCGGCGCGGTGTTGAGAGTTCGCGGCGCCTGATCTCATCCCTCATCGCCAGGCCGCCGAGGGAGGCGTGTCTTTGCGGCCCTTCGCAAATACCCAATAACTCAATGCGGCCAGTAGGGTGGCGCCGACGGCCGCGTAAAGAGTCACCCACTCAAAACCATGGATGAGGGCTTGCTTATAAAGCGGCCCAGTCGGCGAAAGGGACGGCAAAGCGGCCCCCTCGGCCGCGCTGCCGGAAGCGATCGTTTTCGAAAGCCGATACAGTTCCGCGGACTGCGCCGTGCCGGGAAGCGCGGCGGCCAGATGAGAATAGATGCCCGCTATCAGGATCATGCCCATTAACGCAATATTGATCGCGAGGGTGATCAGCCTCGCACTCATGTCGATCCCGGAAGCCATCCCCGCCTTGTCCCCGGGCAAGAATTGCGTCGTCGTGTTTGTCACCGGCGTATTGGTGAGGCCAAGGCCGATGCCGCCCAGGAGCGCGCCGGGCAATATGCTTTGCCAGCCGCCCGCGTCCGCGCCCATGGCAAATCTCATCCAAAAGAAGCCGAGGCCGATGGTGACCATCCCCAGCGGAATGATGACGCCCGCATGAAACCGGAGGGATAGGCGTTCGGCCAGCGGCGGGACGAGCAGCGTGGGAAGGGTATAGGCCAGCAGGCACCAGCCCGAAGTGACGACATCATAACCCAACGCCTGCTGGAAATACATCGGGAAATAGATCATGAACGGCCAAAAACTAAAGTTCATGCCCATCGACCCGAGCAAGGCGCCGGAAAAGGGGCGGATGCGAAACACGGACAGATCGAACAACGGATAGGCAGTTCGTTTCTCGGTCCGGCGAAACAACCAAAGGCACCCCGCCGCGGCCGCGAGGGTCGCCATGCCGGCGCCGCTGGTAAAACCTATCTCGGCTCCCTGCGTGATGAAAAACGTGAACGCAAAAACGGCCAGCGAGAGCAGGATCATCCCTGGCAGGTTCAAGCCCTTGCTGCCGGCGTCCCGGGATTCCTCCACCCCGGCAGCCACGGCGATCAAGGCCAGGACGGAAACGATGACATGTACAAGGAAAACCCATTTCCAATCCGCAACGGCCATGATAAAACTGCCGATGATCGGACCGAATCCCAATCCGGCGCCGAAGACGATACCCCAGATGCCAAAGGCCAGGGCCCGCCCCTTGCCCTCCCGGAACTGGTGCGAGAGAACGGCGATTTGGCAGATGAGCATCGCTCCCCCGCCCAGGCCCTGTAGAAAGCGGCCGGCGATGAGCAAGCCGATGGTGCCCGCCAGGCCACAGGCAAGAGAGGCGAGACCGAACAGAACGATGCTGATGATATACAGCCGCTTCCGCCCATACCGGTCCGCGAGGGTGCCGGTGGCCATCAGCACCGTCGTGCAGGCGAGGGTATAGGCATTCATCAACCATTGTAATTCAGTGAAGCTGCCGCCCAACTGGCGCTCGAGGGCCGGAAGCACGACGGGAACACTGGAGATCTCCAGGCCAAACATCAACGATGTCATGGAAATGGCCACCAGGGTCAGGGCATTTTTGCCGGAAAGCATATTTGTCTTCATGACACAAAATTATACCGGTAAATGCGGTAGATTCCGGTATAATTCCATGATAAAATTGTATATTGGCGGTATGGAACGGGAAACGATGCATCAATCCGTCGAGGTGATCCACCGAAGAATGACGGATTCGCCCAAAGACAAACTGAATTTTGCCTTCTTCCAGATGGCCTATGTCCTCGCGGGTGAAGGAAAGCTAAGCATCAACGGAAACCGCATCCCCTACCGCAAAGGGAATCTTATGTTGCTGACGCCGGACGACCGGCACAATTTCGAAGTGGACACCGAATCGGAACTGTTGCTGGTGCGGTTCTATCCCAATCATGTAAAAGAATACCGCTGGCAAAGCATCGACCACCTCGAATGCCTCCTGTACCACGCTTCCCATCTCTCGGGCTGTATCCTGCGGAATGAATCGGACTTTCCCCTGGTGGAGGCACTGGCTGCTTCCCTGTTGCACGGCATTAAACATGGCGGCGCCTATAACGAAGACCTGACGATGCATTTTGTCGACGCCCTGATCGTCATCGCGGCGCGGAATATCGCCTCGATGAAGCCGCCGGCCATAGCGGCAAACGCGGACCGGCGGATATCCGAGATCATCGACTATATTCAATCGCATATTTTTAGCCCCGGCGACCTTCGCGCCCCGGTCATCGCCGCGCGGTTCGGGATATCCGCCACCTACCTGGGCAGTTATTTCAAGCAACACTGCGGCGAAACTATTCAGCATTTTATCACCGGCTACAAACTACGGCTCATCGAACACCGGCTGAAGTTCAGCGACCAGCGCATCAACGAGATCGCGCAGGAGTTCGGTTTTTCCGACGAGAGTCATCTGAACAAGTTCTTCAAGAAACACCGGCAAGGGATCAGCCTCACGAAGTACCGGCAGGCGAGCTAGCCTAGTAAGGCGGCGGCCTCGCCGTCCAAATAAATCCGGAGCCCCGGATGCCGGCGGAGCATCGTGGCAGGGACTTTTTCAGAGATCTCCCCTTCCAGCACCGTCTTGACGATGGATGCCTTCTTTGCTCCGCTCACGAGGAGAAAAATGTTCCTTGAATCGAGGATGGTGCCGAGCCCCAGGGTGATGCCGTTGGTTAGGGTTTGGGCTTCCTTGAAATATTTTTGCCCGGTTTGCGCGGTGATGGGATCGAGGGTGGAGATGTGCGTGCGAGACGTAACCGAGGTACCGGGTTCGTTCATCCCGACATGACCATTGAGGCCGAGGCCGAGGATCGTCGCGTCGAGCCCGCCATGGAAAGCGATGAACGCTTCCGCCTGCCGGCATTGGGAGGCCAGGTCTTCCTCCCTGCCATCAAAAAAGAAGAGGTGCTCTTCCCGCGCATGAAGCGGCCCAAAGAGTTCCCTGTCCAAATGCCACCTGCAACTGCCCTCATCGCCGCCATTCAAACCCACCCACTCGTCTAGCCCCAGAAAGCGCCAGCCCGAAACGTCCAGATCCTTTTGGTTCACTTTGGCGACGAGATTGCGGTAGAGGCCCGCGGGCGAATCGCCGGATGCGGGGCAGAGCAATGGTTCGTTGCGCGAGCCCATAGCGGCGATCAGGTCTTCGGCGGCCCGAAGGGACATTTCTTCGTACGTGTTACAAACAATGACTTGCATATATGGTCTTTTATATCGAAAGCGGGCCCCATCCCTTACGGTATTCCCTTTTTATAAACTGATTCGCGGGCTCATAGTTCGTCACCCTCCTATTTTCACCATCCCATTTCAAGGCCAGGTACCGGCCGCTGAATCGATAGCCTTCCATATTCCCATATACGGGATCGTTGCGCTTGATCTTTTCTTTTATATTAAAACTGCGCAAAAGGAGATTGCCCAGCAACACGGTTTCCGTCAGGGGCCCTGCATATCCTACAAAGGGCGAATCTACCTCCATTTTCCCATATCCGGCGATACAGGCATCCACCCATTGCCACCAATGCCCATCCATGCCGCCTTCCACGCGGGGATATTTTTCGGGGATGTGCACGTCCTTGTTGAGGGAAAGCGGCAACAATCTCGGGTGGCTGCCACCCCACCCACAGGATACCTTTCCCTTTGTCCCGATGAACAGGGTGCAACCTTCGAAATCGTTCTCCCCGGGCCAGTCGCCCAGCACTTCATTGGAATTCGAGCCGGCGTCCACCTCGGTCAGGCGCTCAGGGGTTATTCCGCCATCCATCCAAAACAAATCCACCTCCCTCCCATTCTTTGTGGTGAACCGGAATTTGAGTGAGCTCGAGACCGGACCACTCTGTGGATAGACCCCCTCTTTGAAGACGCCCTTGTAGACGGTGCTCGCGCTGCCGGAAATTTCGGTGGGATAACCCAACTCCAGCAATTTGAAGGGCGGCCCCATGATATGGCAGCCCATATCCCCGAGTGCCCCGGTGCCAAACTGCCACCATCCCCGCCAGTTGAAGGGTACCAAATTATCGATGTAGCCGACATATTGGGCAGTACCCAACCACAAGTCCCATTTGAGGCCGGCCGGCAAGGGCGATTTACCCGCGGGCCACGATATGCCCTGGGGCCAGACGGGCCGGTCCGTCCAGCAATATACTTTTTCAATGTCGCCGATCAAACCGGCCTCGAACCATTCCCGCAACGTCCGCATGCCATCGCAGGAGGCGCCCTGGTCGCCCATTTGGGTGACTACCTTGTATTTCTTTGCCGCCTCCGTAAGCAGACGGGCTTCGTAAATATCATGGGTCAACGGTTTTTGCAGATAGAGATGTTTGTTCAGTTGCATGGCGCTTAAACCCACCAATGCATGGTTATGATCGGGAATCGCCACCGTTACGGCGTCAAAATGTTTATTCTCTTTGTCAAACAATTCCCGCCAGTCGTGGTAGAATTTTGCCTTTGGAAATTCCTTGATCCGGGGTTTTGCCTGACGGTCGTCCACATCGCAGAGGAACGCTACGACGGCGTTCTTTTTCGGGGCTGACGCGTAATGATGGATATCGTTCTCTGCTTCTCCTCCGCAGCCGACCGCTGCGATATATAGTTTATCGCTCGGCGCCACATGCCCTTTTCCGCCAAGAACGTATCTTGGGACGATATAAAACCCGGCGCCGGCCAGCGCGACCTTTTTGATGAACTCGCCCCGGGTCAAGGTCTTGTTCGCCGGCGTGGTTTTTCTCTTTTTCATGATGGGAAGCAATTTTCTCTCCCAATACTACTTATCTTTCCGGAAAGACCAAAGACCTGATACCAACAAACTTCAATACCCGGCGCCTGGCCTTTGCGGCCTGGATTTTAGCCAGCCGTTGATGGATTAAAACCCACCACTCCTAAGACGGGCTTCACCCCTCCTTGGTTTCCGCTATGACCCGAGCCGGTAACGCCTTACTTTCGCACCCAAAAAAATGAATATGCGGCGTGGCCAACTTATATTTTGGATCCTGGCACTCGGGATGTACCTTCAGGCGTGCAAAAAGGATCATACCCCTCCTCCTGTTCCGCCTGCCCCCAAACCGGCGAAGAAAGTGCTGTTGAAAGATATCGTGATCCCCAACCTGCCTTCCCCCTACTACCATTTTGAATATAATAGCGACAGCCTGGCGAGCAAGGTTGACTTTGCCTCGGGGTATTCGATGTATGACGTCCTTTACAAGGGAAACAACATCGCGGAAATGAGGAACAATATTATCGTCAATCACGACACCCTGCGCTATCTATATGACGATGCCGGAAAGGTGTTCATGATCATCTTTATCAACCAGTCGAATGTCGTTTACCGGCATGTCATCTTTATGTACAACGGCGACCTGGTGAAAAGGATCAATTTTGACCACAAGGTCGGGGATGTGGGTTATTTGATCGATCGAAACCTGACATTCGCCTATTTTACGGATGGGAACGTAAAGACCATTACCGATCATCAGCCTGCGCATGACGGAGTGGCTGAATATACCAGCACCCGGCAATTCGAGGCATACGACAACAAGGTCAATGTCGACGATTTCAGCCTGATCCATGCCACCTACCAGGACCATCTCTTCCTGTTCCAGGGGTTCCGGTTACAGAAGAACAATCCCGGCAGGGAGATATTTTCGGCCGGGCCGGGCAACCTCGCCTATACGCAGGACTACACCTATACCTATAACAGCGATGGAACTCCAACAGTGAAGTCGGGTAGCCTGTTATTTACGGCCGGGTCGGATTCCGGAAAAAGATTCCAGACGACAACCAACTATACGTATTACTAAACTTATCGCATGAAATCCTCCATCTGTTTGATCGCGCCCTTGCTGGCGGCTCAATGTCTATTCTCACAGGAAAAAGTGAGCAGTGTCATTTCCAATAACGGGAATACTATTACCTGGACCATCAATGAACCGGACGTAAAGAGACCCTCGGAGCCTTTTACGCAAATACGGTTTCAGAAGGATGATGAGATCTACATAACGGCCGGCGGCTGTGCGCAGACGGGTGGATCCGGTAAGACCTGGAAAAGATATGTCAACCCTTCCGGCGACAACAGCGCGTATTACTACTTTGCAAAAATGCAAATTCCCAGTGTCACTTCCGGGCTCGTCCGAATGGAGCAATTCCTCAATCGAAAATTCACCTTCACGCTAACTCCAAATGAGAGCTCGTATCTTACTCTTGGCTACGCGGATGACAAGTACAGTGACAATGGCTATTGGGGCCATGATGACGGAACCGAAAACCAATGCAAGGGCGTCGGGAATGCCTGGGTCACCATTGCGATTACGCATCACACGGTTACCACCCCGCCGCCACCGGTCGCGTTCAGAGACTTCGATGTGGTGGCCACGGAACTAGATGACAATGGATTTCCGTTGAACCCGAAATGGGGAAAGCAGGTGAATTCGGGCCAAAGCCCCGATTTCAAGAATCTGACGGACGACTACCCGTTCTGGAGGAATTCAGGTTTTTGGTGCGGCACGCACTACAATTTCATGCCCATTACCTACCAGGGACAAGTGGGATGGGAAGGCCACAGCAATCCCATCTATGACGACGATGACTATTATGGGATGATCACCCGGGCCGATCGGGCGATCTATACCACGGCCAGGAACTATATCCACTGGGAATTCAATAGCGAAGAGACCGTGGACAACTGGGATGGGACGAACACCTGGTGGAATCTCTTTCATCATAGTGCGGTAGATGCAAGCGATAATGCGGCCAAAGCGCATATGGACAATGACTCATCCATCATTATCGGACTTTTAAATATCGACGGGCAACACGACAATCCCTGCGAATTGCATCCCGTATATGCCATGTTCCTGAAACAACCCGTCACCGCTTTGGATAATACGTTCCCGGTACCGGCCACCAACAGCAACCTGGTGTACCATTTCTTTGTTCGCAACTGGGGTGATGAAGGTTTTTGCAGCAGCGGGCAGGAATACCTATTTTATGACTATGTACGGGTAAAAATTCCCGGCGCGGGGAAAATGACGGCCGCTACGGTTTATAAACCCGGTGATGCAAAGTTCAATCCGATGGGATGGTCGGTGGAATATCAGCCCGACGGAGCGTTGCTGACCTTCCATTTAAGTAATCCTTCCGATAAGGGTTGGTTTGTGGGCGATCTGGCGTTTAACAGGCTGCCGGGCTTCGGACAGGGAACCGTATTAAGACCGCTGGCCTTGCCCAATATTGGTGCGGGTGAAACGGAATTCGAAGCGCCGGCGATGGAACGGGTGCATGAAAAGCTCAATGCGCTGCCCAAAGCCAAACAGGATGCCATAGCAAAGCAGATCAGGCAATTGGTGGCACACGGGGTCATCAAAAAAGCCGATGCCGAGATCACTCCATTGAAAGTTCCATCCAGGGCGGCCCGCTTTGGGAAATTTACATCGATCAAGCTGCCGGCTGACTTCAAGCCGATGCATACCGGTGATCCTGAGAGAGATAAAAGAGAGGAGCTGAAAAAGCAGTTGATCGTTAAATATGTGGATAGTACGTTGCTGAAGAAGTGAGGTACGTCGACCATCGCTGTTGGATCCCCGGCCGGCCGCCGGGGATTTTTATCTCCAAAAATACTAAAAATAATAGCAATTATAATCTAAAATATTTAGTAAATTCGTTGTCCGTCCACAAACTTGTGGAACCCGCGTCGGAAAAGGATTAAGCGGCCGAAAAATAGGGTAGAATCGGACCAAAAAAAAGGAATATCCGGCAGGAAAAATGGGATCATGTGGACGTAGATATAGTTAATTTAAATCTTTTCTTTGCGTATGAACCGTGATCCTCGCTACAGGTCCATCCGATCAATGGTCAATGATGGAGCTATCAAGTCGCTGAATGAGATTTTCAACCATATCCCCAAATCCATTGTTGCCGCGGACTGTGGAAAGAAAGTGACCCGATTCACCCATCTGATGGAAAATGTCGACGAATTCAAGATGAGGGAGTTGTTTAAGATAGGTGCGCTCTGCGACCTTACTGCCACGCAAACCCTTGACCTGGCCAGGGAGCAATACTTGAAGACGCATTCCGATAAATTGAAGCTATAGCCGTTGACCTTTCCTGTTTCGGCACAAAACCCGGAATAACCTTCGCAACTAACCGTCTCTTCGCCCGGAGATGGTTTTTTTTTGCTAATCGGTATCTTTATAGCAAAAGATCCAAACATGAAGAAATGGCTTGTCATCCTCCTGCTTCTTGCGGGCATTCGCGCCGTTGCGCAGCCCCTTTACCAGGTGCCGGCCGGCGCCCATTCCCGGGTTTCCAGCTTTGAAAATCTCAACGGGCTTAAGGGCCAGGGCGGAAAAAGCAATGCGACGGCGAAGGGACATGCCTTTGAAGACCTGAAAGCCGGGGAGACGAAGACCTTGCTTGATGTGGCGACGGCCGGCATCGTCCAACGTATCTGGATGACCATTTCCGACCGGTCGCCTTTTATGATGCGATCGCTTCGCCTGCGCATGTATTGGGATGGAAATTCGAAGGCTGCTGTGGATGTTCCTTTTGGGGATTTCTTCGTTGCGCCGGCGGGTTTGAAGACCTTTCAATCGGCGCTGTTCAGCAGCCCGGAGGGCCGGAGCTTTGTCTGCACGATTCCGATGCCCTTCCGGAAGGGGGCGCGGATCACGCTGACCAATGAGGCGGGCAAGGATCTCGAATTGCTTTTCTTCGACGTCGATTTTATAACCCGGGCGACTCCTTCGCCGGAGGACCTTTATTTTCATGCCTGCTGGACCCGAACCGCTCGCGCTGCTGTAGGTGAGGATGCCGTACTGCTGCCCAAGGTGGTTGGGAAGGGCCGCTTTCTTGGGGTAAGCGTCGGGATCAATCTCAACCCTGCCTACGGCCGGTCCTGGTGGGGCGAAGGGGAGGTAAAGGCGTGGCTCGATGGCGACGGCAAATATCCAACCATCAACGGGACGGGGGCTGAGGATTACATCGGCACCGGCTGGGGGACGGGCGTCTTTGCCAACCAATATACCGGTTGTCTCGTGGCCGATGACAGCGTCCAAAAGCAATTCGCCTTTTATCGGTTCCATATCCCCGACGCCATTTACTTCAACAACGATTGCCGCGTCGCCATCCAACAGATCGGCGGATATTCCGCCAGGGACGTGTTTGCCATGGCGGGTCACGGGGTCGATCTCAAGCCTGTTTCCGTTGGAAGCAAAAAAGGGTTCAGCCGTCTGTTTGAACCGGGTCAAACGGATGCGTTGGCAAAGGCCGATCCGGATGACTGGGTTAACTTTTACCGGACCGATGACTATGCGGCGACCGCCTATTTCTACCTGGACCGGCCGGCGGATGAGTTGCCGCCGCTGGCGGCTGTTGCGGATCGGGTGAAAGGGATGAAGCCGTAGATCACTTGCCCGGAGAGCTATTGACGGGTGACGAGGAACGCTCCCACCGCCATATACCCTGGCGCTGACACCCGCGTGACATAGACTCCCGGCGACAACCCCGGGCTGAACTGCAGCGTCAGCAGCGGCGTCGAGGAAGACACCCGACGAATCAACATCCCCTGATCATTGTAGACATCCACGGTGTAGGCTCCACCGGCGGGATAATCGACCCGCGCCGAGACCGTCTTACCATCCGAGGGATTCGGAAAGAGGACAAGCGCGTCGTAGCCGGAAAGATTGGCCGTTACGATCCCAGAATAGGAGGCCACACCGCTATGGCTGACCATTTTGAGCCGATAGTAGTTGCGGCCGGCAATGGGGGAGTGATCGGTGTAGAGATATTGATGACCCCAGTCGGGGCCGCCTGCTGCGGGGGTCCTGGCGAGCTCGGTGTAATTTGTATTGTCTGCGGAGCGCTCCAGCGAGAAATAGCTGCAATCCCCTTCGGCGGCTGTGAGCCAGTTCAGGAGGATGTCCCCGGCCTGTGGTTGGGCGGTGAAAGACACGAGATTCACCGGAAGAGTGGTATACCCGGGATTGATCGATCCCCAATAATAAGTGTTGGCCAGGCTCGCAACGGCGAACCCGGTTCGATTGACTTGCGGGTTGGCGACGGTACCCGCGTTGGTGGCGGCCGTGCCTGAGGCGGCGGAGGATACAAGGGTCAGGCGCAGGTCGGCGACGTTGCCGATGACGCCGAAACCGGTGCCTTCGGTGCGCACGGAAATAGGCGCCCCGGCGCCGGCGATGCCATTGCCTGTCGTCACCGTCCAATACGAATTCGAACGAACCTGGACGGGGCTGGCGCCATCCATAAAAGAAACGCTGGTTGCATTGGCGATGCTGGTGTGGGTTACTTTGATGGTTCCGCCGGACGTGAGACCCGTGCTGGCGAAATATATCGGCCGGTAATTGGTTCCATCGCCGACAGGGTAAAGACTGTAGCCGGAAGCGTAGGTGACGCCGGAGGTGGGATACCAGCGGACGAAGTTGCCGCCGTATACCTGGGTGGTAGATCCGGTATGGGTCAGGATGCCGGTTGAGAGCGCCGTGGTGCCGATAGTCAGCGTATTCCCGCTGAGATAAATATTTCCGGCGGTCATGGTCAGATTGTTCGTGACCCAGATGTTATTGGAAGGGAGGCTGACCGCTGCGGTAGCGCCCGAGGTATTGTTGATCGTCAGATTTTTGAAGATGGGCGCCGAGCTTCCATTGATGTTTTGCGGAACGCTGCCGGCCATGATGACCCCCGCCGCCGCGGTGGTCGAATTATCCGTGAATTTCCCGCTGATGGTCAGGTCCCCATACAGGCTCAGCGAAGCGGTTCCGCCGGCGATGGTGACGGAGGAGGCGGGATAGGTATTGTTCACCGTTAGATTCCTGGCTGTCGCGGCCGTCGACCCGTTGATCGAAGGCATATAGGTGATGCCCGCCGCATTGGAGATCGTGACGTCCGTCGTGCTGGTGGGCACGGCGTTGGCGCACCAGTTTGCGGGCGTAGCCCAGTCATTGCTCGTCCCGCCGAGCCAGCCGCCGCCGTTGAGGACGGTGAATTTGACCGGGGCGGAGGTACTGGTGCAACTGGATGTTTTGACGGTTACCTCGTACCAGGTGGTTTGGGTCAGCGCAGGCGTCACATACGTATTATTGGTGCTCGTCCCGGGTGCATTGCTGAAGTTGACGCCATCGGTGCTGCTCAACCATTGGTAGGTCGGCGAAGACGCGCCATTGCTGGAGGTGAGCGTGATGCCTGAAGTTCCACTACAGACGGTCTTGCTCGCAGGCGTGATGGTATTGCCCCATGAACACGCGATGCTGGTCCCCGAGCAGGGGCCCGTGTTGCAATCGTTCTGGTAGCCGAAGACGGTAGAGCCGCCCGTAGTTGTGAGCGAGCCGGTGGTATTGATGGTGCCGCTGCCGCCAACGGTGACGCTGCCGGTGCTGTTTGCGAAATTTCCATTGACGATCAGCGCCCCGTTGATGGTAAAGGTTCCTGAATTGTTCTTATTGGTCAGGTTGCCGTTGACGATCAGCGTGCCGCCGGCTTCGATCGTGATGTTGAGGTTTCCGCTGTTGGCGAGGTCCGTATAACCGAGTATCAGCGTTCCATATATATTGATCGTGCCGCTGTTGAAGGAATTGGGAGTGCCCGAGCTGCCGCCTTCGAAGGTGACGACGGTACCGGAACTCACCGTGATGGTGTTGGTTCCTGCGCTGGGGTTGAACGTATATGCGGTTCCGCCCGTTTGATCGGTGGCGTTGCCGTTGAAGGTGATCGATCCGGTGGGGGAGAGATTGGCGTCGATGGTAATTGGGTCGTTTACGGTTACCGTGCCGTTTGCTGCCGGTACGGATGCGCCGGACCAGATGGATGGGTCGCTCCAGTTGCCACTTGTGATGGTGGTTTGGGCAAAAGAGGGTAGTGTCAGGGCAATGACGAGCCCTGCTGCCAGGATCAGCTTTTTCATGCGAAAGGGTGTAGGGGTTGTATTTTTGTGCCCCTTAGAACTAGAAGGAACTACTTATTATTTTATAAAGAGGCTTCTTTTATGTTATTGATAATCAAATCAGACCCTGGGGAGGGGGACCCTGGGGAGGGGTTAAGCGGTGAAAATGAAAAATCCTTTATCTTCATTTCATGAATACACGATTGCTTGCCGCTATTCCTTGTATCCTCATGTTTTCGATTTCCTGCAAAGACAACAAACATATCGATCTGCCCGCGGGCAGCTTTGGTTACGACCTGGCCTTTCTCCAACACCATGACAGCATCATCGTGCTGCAGGCGGGAGATGCACGGGTAGCGATCTCGCCCAAATACCAGGGCAAAGTATTTACGTCCAGCGCGGCGGGGGATGAAGGCACCAGCTTTGGGTGGATCCACTACAAGGCCTTTGAAGGGCCCGCAGATCCGCATATGAACGCCTATGGCGGGGAGAACCGGCTCTGGCTGGGGCCGGAGGGGGGAAAGTTCTCGCTGTTCTTTCCGCCGGGGGCGAAGATGGAGTTTGCGAATTGGAAGACGCCGGCGGCTTTTGATACGGAGCCGTGGACGGTGGTGTCGACGGAGGGGCGACGGGTGGAGCTTCGGAAGGACTTCGACCTGAAGAACTATGCGGGGACGGCACTTTCGATCGGTATCGGCCGGACCATTTCTATTTTGGATCGGGGGGTGATCGATAGTGTGCTGGGGTTGACGGCGGATACGGCGGTAAAGGCGGTGGGGTATCAGACGGTCAATGTGCTGACGAATCGCGGTTCTGCCGCGTGGACGGAGGCTACGGGGATGCCCTGTCTCTGGCTGCTGGATATGTTCAATCCCTCGCCGGCGACGACCATTGTTGTCCCCTTTGGCGGGGATTCTTCCAAGCCGGCCACCACGGACTATTTTGGGGAGATCCCGGGCGACCGCATCAAATATTCCGAAAATATCCTGTTCTTCAAGGCGGATGGAAAGAGCCGGGGGAAGTTGGGCATCCATCCCCGGCGGGCGAAGCCGGTTGCCGGGAGTTATGATGCTTTAAATCATATTCTCACCGTTACGGTGTTTGGCGTCGACACCTCTGCGCGATACCTTAATCAAGAGTGGAACACTGTGAAGCCGCCTTTTAGCGGCGATGCCGTCAATGCCTATAATGACGGGCCGCTGGCTGATGGCGGCCAGATGGGGCCTTTTTATGAGTTGGAGAGTGTGTCACCGGCGGCGTTGCTGGAGCCGGGGCAATCGCAGACGCATATGCATTCCGTGTTTCACTTTACGGGGCCGGAAGCGGGGTTGGATGTGATCTCTCGAAAAGTGCTGGGCGTATCGATCGAGAAGATCAAAGCGATGTTTTAGCGGCGACGGGCGGGTTTTTCGCGGCCGAGGCTGTCGGCGCGGCGATACGCCGATTCGTCACACCAGCAAGGACATGCCTGAAGCGACTCCACCGCGGGATGGAGGGAATCTGCCGATACCGCAGGGAAGGCCGCTGCCGTGACGGGGGCGTCACCACTCTTACCGGCGACATTGTACCACCCATGTTTATCGACCGTGAACGTGTAGAAGTCAGCGACGGGTGCTTCGCCTGAAGGCGCGGCCGTCACGGTGTCTGTATGGGCGACCCGCTGAGCGGCGGCGCCACAGTTGGCGTCGTTGGCGACACAGCTGTCGAAACCGCGCTTGTGATCGAGGACTGCGTTGCTGTCGACGGACTTGCTGGCGGCGGCGATGTAATTATAGAGGTTGCCCAGGTCGGCGTCGCTGAGATCCTTGAAGAGCGGCATGGGCGTTTTGTAGCGATTGAAGAGATAGCAGCTGTACCCATCCCCGCGCCAGAGGAGGATGGCATTGTTGCGGGTGAAGGCATAGAGCCATTGACGGTCGCGGCGGCTGGTGATCCAGGCCAGCGGGGGACCCGCTACTTCTTCCTTTCCGCCGTGACAGGAGGCGCAGCGGCTTTCGAAAAGCGTTTTGCCTGCGTCGGTGGGCGGGTGCGAAGGGGCGCTGGTGAGGGCTCGGGCTTCGATCCATTTCAGCAAGGCGTCATCCCCGGCCACACCTTTGTACACCATCATCTCTGTTCCGGGAGTCTTTGCGGGGATGGAAATATTCAACGGCTTATGGATGCTGACCGACTGACCGCCGGTAACATTGATATAGATCATCCCTGCGCTGTTGTTGGCTTCGCTGCTTCCATGGAGGAGGCCACCGCGATTCATATCATCGTTGGTGAAGGCTTCTTTCACTTCGAGCGTAACGGAAGTGGCGTCGCCTGCATCGAGCGAGCCGGCGGAGATGCTGATCTGGGCGCCGCCGGGGGTCTTCAACACGGTATCTTTTGCGGGATCGACGGTGAAATTGGTGACGGGTAATTCCGCGCCGAAGGTGGGTTCATGGGCTTCGCTGTTGTTGCAGGACCAGGCTGCGACAAGGAGCACCGGGATCAATGTTGCGATGGTTCGCATGGGCTTTATTGCGATGGTTCGCATGGGTTTTTCTGGGATTTGGCTCATCCTTTTCATGGATTTGGCTCATTTGGAGAACGAAAAGATGGGCTCATTCGTCTGTTGCTAAGTGCTTTTTTTCCGCTCTGGTGGCGGAATTCCGGCATTTTTGACTATCTTTAGCGCATCAAACTCATTTGTGTCCTTTGCCAATCAAACCTTGAAGCGGAAGTCAATATGTGGCTCCGCTTCTGTTTTTTCGGCGGGCGACAGGGCGATAAAAAAACCCGCTGTCATAGCGGGTTTCGAATGAAAAGTAGATAGGCCAGGCACAAGGTCTATTCGGAAAGGAAGCGGATGGTGAAACTTCCGTCTTCGAGATAGTAGTAGCTTTTTCTGGACCGGGAGTAGACGACGGGAGCTCCGAACTCTTTCATGAGCCTGATGTATTCGTACATGCTGCGTTCCGACATACCGATCTTCTCTGCGAGTTCAGAAGGAGTACCGGTGCCCTTGATGCGGATGAGATGGTCAATGCGGTTTAACCGCTGGAAGATTTCCTTTTGCATAGAAATAAGGTTTAAATTAACGAAAAGGTTATTTCTATGAAAGGTAGCAAGCTGCAGCGAAATATTGGCTAAGTTTGTTGTATGGTAAATATTTTTTATAAAAACAAATACATGAAAACACTCATGAAACCATCCTTTTTCGTACTAGCGGCCGTCCTTGTCTGCACTAGTGTGCAGGCTCAAACGGCTGAGGAGATCATCAGCAAACATGTTGCCGCGATTGGTGGCAAGGCAGCCGTTGAAAATGTCAAGACCCTTTATATAGAGAGCGATGTAGATGTAGCGGGCAACAATGCTCCCAGCACGACCTGGATCGTCAACGGTAAAGGGTACAAGAATGAAGTGGAGTTTGGCGGCACCAAGATCCAAAACTGTTATACCGATAAAGGGGGCTGGACGATCAATCCCATGACCGGGCAGACAACGGCACAGCCGATCCCGGACGAGCAGATGAAGGCCATGAAGGGACAGATCAATGTCGGCGGACCGCTGTTTGACTACGCTGCGAAAGGCAATAAGGTGGAACTGATCGGCCAGGACACCGGCGACTACAAGATCAAGCTGACCACGCCCGCTGCGTTGAACGTTACGTTCTTCATCAATAAGAAATCCTACCTCATCGACAAGACGGTCAGCACGGCCAGCATACAGGGCCAGGATATGGAGACGACAGTGCTGTTTTCCGATTATCGTAAACTGGATGGGGGATTTGTTCTTAACTTTAGCCAGCAGGTGACGTTGCCGATGTATACCCTGAACATCACCCACAAAAAAGTGGAGGTGAATAAAGCGATCGATCCCGCTATCTTTGAGATGCCGAAATAACTATGCCTAAATAGGAATAGGCCCAAGTCCCCGGAGGGGACTATTGCGACGCAAAAATTTTGAGGGCGAGGGCGGATATTTTCTTTAACGCCCGAAGCCCGAGATGCGCAGGAGTCGACCTATCCCAATAAGAAGAGCCGTTGTAGAAATACAGCGGCTCTTTGCGTTTTGTGACTCTCCTGCGTGGGCGCCTTACCGGCTTACGAGGCGATAGTTCTTGAAGCACATGATCTGTCTTCCGCCGAGGAAGTTCTGCTCTATGAAGGTCAGGATGCGGTATTTCAGGCGTTCGTGTTTGTGCCGGACGACGGGTTGTCGGAATCGGCGGCGTTCGAGCTGGTCGGCCCAGTTGAAGAGGCGAATGCGCTCCTGCATGACGGCGGGATGGCTGTCCTGGTATACGGTCAGCTGGTCCAGGTTGCCAAAATCGAATTCTTCTTCCTGCTGGCGGAAGTATTCTTCGGCGCTGGTCTTGCCGCTGTGGATCGTGGCAAAGGCCTTGCGTTTCTTCTGCATATAATGGGGCGGGCGGACCCAGCCGTAATGATAGATATGGGCGTCGACGCGGGCTACCTTCAGCTTGAAAGTGCCTTTTTTTTCGCGATAATGGACGCCGTCGAACTCGGGGATGCGGCGGAAGGACTGGGCCGACTCCCAGGAGTGGATGTCCTTGTCGTTCCGGATGATCCGGATCTCGTTGGCATACCAGGCATGGCTGGTGATGTAATGGTCATAGTCGCCCCAGAAATGGCGGTATTTGAAGAGGATGCCTTCCACCGACGTATCCTGCAGCAGCTCTTCGCAGCGCAGGCGGATGCGGGGCAGATCGTCCTCGTGAACCACCTCGTCGCTCTGGACATAAAAAAGCCAGTCCCCTTTGCAGGCGGCCTTTGCGATATCGGTTTGATGGGCGTGTTCCATTCCCCGGGGATACTTATCTAAGTCCCAGACAGTGTGAATGATACGTATCTTATCCGAGCCTATGCTTTGAATTTCCTTTAGGGTGCTATCGTCAGGGTCGCAGTCGCCGAGGGCGACGACGAATTCGTCACAGATGGGGAGGATGGAGGAGATCGCCTGTTTGATAGGATAATAGAGTTTGGTCGCGTTGCGCACCATGGTAAAGCCGCTGATAGTCATAGCCAGTTTTTTGTGTGTTTCAATACGCAATGTTGGAGTTTTGGTTGCGTCTATATAAAGACGAACAATTACCGTGCTTAGTTGGACCGAAAAGATTAAGAGAGGATTAAACGCTGATAAACGGGGAATTGTATAAGAGCGCACGGTTTAACAAATGGATAACTGGTAATTAACGTCTTAATTCGCTAAAAGCCCCGGTGAACGCGGGTTTTTTGACACATTAAAAAGCGATTAAAAAATGTTTAAAATTGAATTACGATCGTGGAATTTATTGCACAAGGGATGCAGTGAAGGTACCTTACCCGAGTACAAAGGGCCTGTGGAATTGTCGAAGGGATTTTTCAGGGGTTAACGGGTACAATTCCTATGTGGATAAGCTGGAATTGGTATAATTTATGTCTTCTATGAGGATAGGCTGCCTTTTCAGGTCCATTGCCGTTAAACCTATCCTCAAAACGGGCCTTGAGCCCGTTGACCTTAAATCCACACCCTTATGAGAAAGACGATCGTCATTAACACGCTCCTTATTCTTGGCTACTATCTTATTCTGCAGTTGTTGATCTGGGTAGCGATGACATTACGATAAGGAGCCGACTCGAATTCAGACCAACAGGATCAATCCTCCTCTCCCTCCAGCAGATCAGGCCTTCGTTGCCGGGTTCGTTGGAGGGATTGTTCGTGTCGCCAATCCTCAATTTTTTTCGGATCACCGCTGAGCAGGATGTCCGGGATCTTTAGGCCCCGCCATTCGGCTGGTCGCGAGTAGACCGGCGGGGCCAATAGGTTGTCCTGGAAGGAGTCGAAGAGCGCCGATGTCTCGTCGTTCAGGACTCCGGGGATCAGGCGGCCGATGGCATCGACGAGGATCGCGGCGGCAAGTTCGCCTCCACTGAGGACATAATCGCCGATGGATATTTCCCGGGTAACGTATTTATCGCGGATGCGCTGGTCGATGCCTTTGTAGTGACCGCAGATGAGCAAGAGCCTGCGTTTTAGAGACAGCCCATTGGCCATTTTTTGATTGAGCCGCTCGCCGTCCGGGGTCATATAAATGATCTCGTCGAATGGGCCTTCCTGTGATAGACTTTCGATGGCGTTCGCCAACGGCTCGGCCATCATGACCATACCCGCACCGCCGCCGTACTGATAGTCGTCGATCTGGCCATAATCATTGACGGCCCAGCGCCGCAAAGGATGCACCCCGATAGTGAGCAATCCCTTGTCCTTCGCACGCTTTAAGATCGAATGATTGAACGGCGACTCCAACAGTTCGGGCAACACCGTAAGAACATCGATATGCAGACTCATGGCGCAAATCTACCAAAATCCAGCGGGGACCAACACCAACAAACCCGGCTAAAAGGTTTAAGCTTGGCCTAATAAGGCCAATTTGCTAAACAAGCAAAAATTTTTCGAGAAATAATACCCCACAGATAGTAAAAATGTATTCATCGTACGCTTATAGATAATAGTGCGATGATCCTGCAGGGAGCGGCCTTTTATCATAACCGGTTTATGAAAAAATTCAAATATGCCAGCAACTGACCCTAATCTGGAAGCATTTAACCGCTGTTACTTCCATCTGCTTCGACCTTGCGCTTATTATGCCGGCCAACTGATCCGCGACTTTAGCCTGGACCCAGCCGTTGCCATGGACATTGCGGATAAGTCCTTCACCGATTTGTACCTCAAAGGCGAAGATTTTAACTCACCCGCGATAAAAGCCATTCTCTACAAGGCCGTTAGGCATGACTGTCTAGATTATATCCGGCTCGAGCTCCGGCGCAGAAAGAAGCACGGGAAATGGCTCGACGATACGCTCGCCCAGGCCGGCTATGACAATGACAACATTCAGAAAGTCGAACGCCTGCAGCTGATCCGGCAAAAGGTCGATGCTTTACCCTATAAACAACGGATCTATATCGAAGACTATTTGAACGGAATGTCGGCGGACGACGCGGCGGCAAAACATCACATCTCCAAACAAACCTATCAGAATCATAAATCGACAGGGATCGGCAAGTTGATCCGCTGGCTGCAAAATCTTTCCATTTGGCTCCTATCCTGTTTTCCGCACTTTCCCTGGAAAAAATAAAAAAATATTCAAAACCACTAGTAAACCGGGCCGCTTCCGTCGCATAAAGGATTAGTGTCTCATTTACTACTTCACGGAGAAACCTATGCCCCAAGATCAATTTTACCTTGCCGAACTCCTATTTAGGGCCGATGAAGACGACCTACCCCCGGAAGAACAAAAAATTCTGGACGAATGGTTGGACGCCTCATCGGGAAATAGGCAGCTGCGGGCCCAACTCGATGACATCGAATGGATCCGCCGCGAATGGCCCGTCTTCCATCGGGCCGATCCCGCCGCCCGCTGGCCTCAGATCGAGGCCCGCCTCGCGGCAGCCAACCCGCAGGATAAGAAAAACACTTATCCCGCAAAATTGCCGACAGGGATGACCAGCACCGGCGTAATGACAAAGGGAAAACGGATTTTTCGCGGCTTGCTGTGGAGCGCCGCCGCCGCGGTGTTT
>Ga0157372_10001730_pt1 | contig 23671 bp, 21 predicted proteins | sample C55metaG_FD_115307 | JGI IMG/M metagenome (GOLD analysis project Ga0157372, IMG submission 115307) | Corn rhizosphere microbial communities from Kellogg Biological Station, Michigan, USA - C5-5 metaG | ecosystem: Host-associated > Plants > Roots > Rhizosphere > Soil | place: USA: Michigan... | reverse complement strand
ATGCAAGCGCGTTCATCTTGTAGTAGTTCGCGATGAACAAGGCGCGCTCGTTGTGAAATTCCTGGGAGATGATGATCACATCGGTCTGGCCGAAAATTTTCAGGCAGCGCACCACCGAGTCGAGCGTGCGGAAGCCTGCGAAATCCATGGTGATGCAGCTGTCGGGAATTCCCGCTTCCACCAGGGCATCATGCATATCCGTGCTCTCATCGTATTCCTCTTTTGAATTATCGCCGCTTACGATGATGTGCTTTATTTTGCCGGCTTTGAAAAGCTCCACGGCCGCTTCTATCCGGTAATTGAAAAACAGGTTCGGCCTGCCGCGGCTGAATTTATTGGTGCCTAAAACAAGTCCGACAGTGCGCGCTTCGATCTTCGATACATCATTGTAGATCTGCGATCTTGTGCTTTTAATGATCCACGTGTTGCAGAAAATAACGGTGACCGCGACGAGCAGCACGAGGAAGGAGGCCCACTTCAGAATTTTTTTGAAAGGAAGCGATTTTACTTTTTGAAGGAAAGCCACAGGTTTTAAGAATTTAAAAATAAAGGTCAAGGAGCACAAACACCGCGAAGATCACGCTTGCAATTCCATTGGTTGTGAAGAAGGCGATGTTCACCCTGCTGAGGTCGTTCGGCTTCACCAGCAAATGCTGATAGGTGAGCAGTCCGCTGAAAAATAAAACCCCGGTCCAGTACCATACATTGAAGTGCGCATAAAAACCGGCGTAGATCACGAAGAGCGCGCTGAACACGTGCAGCACGGTAGAAAGTCTCAGCGCGCCTTTTCTTCCCAGCCACACGGGAATGGAACGGAGGTCTTTTGAGCGGTCGAATTCCTCATCCTGCAAAGCATAAATGATATCGAAGCCGCTTACCCAGAACAGCACTGCAAATGAAAAGAATAAAGGCAGCCAGGCAAATTCGCCGGTAACGGCAAGATAGGCGCCGATCGGTGCGAGCGCCAATCCAACGCCAAGGATAAGATGGCACAAAGCCGTAAAGCGCTTGGTGAGGCTGTATCCGAGCACCACCAGCAATGCTACGGGCGACAGGTAAAAGCATAATGTATTGATGAAAAAGGTGGTGCTTACAAATAAGATGGAGTTGATCAGCACAAACACCAGCGCAGCCGTAGGCTTCACGATCCCGGCGGGGATCTCGCGAACGGCGGTGCGTGCATTCTGCTCATCGATGTAACGGTCGATGTAGCGGTTAAAGGCCATGGCGGCGCTTCTCGCGAACACCATGCAGAGGATCACCAGCGCGAACAGCTCCAGGTTGAAGGAAGCATTGGTAGTGGTAACGGCAAGGAAATAGCCGATGATAGCGAAGGGAAGTGCAAAAACTGTATGGCTGAACTTAACGAGCGAAAGGTAGTTGTTGATGGTCTTTGTTGGCACGGCGCTGAAACATTAATGGTTCATTTTGCTCATGATGATCACTGCGAGCATAAACAGGATTGGAACAGAGCTGAGGAGCATGCCCAGCACGCCGGCGGTGAACTTATGCTTGTTGATCTCGTTCCGCGTATCAATAAAAACGTAAATGGCGGAAGTCACCATTCCCACGAATCCTGCAAGGATCGCAAAAAAAACTGCGAATGTGAATCCGATCCCCAACAGCGGCCCGATGCATAAAAAGGCGGCAAGCGCTCCGAAGAAAACACTTACGTATCCCAATACCTTTAATCTCTTTTCCAATTGTATGATTTTCTACAAAATTACCAATTTTTCCGACGCAACGGTGTTTCCGTTCACCACGAGGCTGCAGAAATACAAGCCGGAGCTCAGCTCCGCGTTGAAGCCCGTAATAGCCTCGCTTACGACAATGGTCTTCACCAGCTTACCGATGGAATTGTAAATGCGGAGCTCGTTCTTCGCCTTGAGGTTGAGGTTGCCGAACTTCACATTCAACAGGGTTCCGGTGCCCGAGGGATTCGGGTAAACGCTGAAGATCGAAGGATTTACAGGTGTTTCCGCTACACCTGTGAGAGAGCAGGTAAGCGCTGCGAAGGCATCCACCTTTCCGTATCCCCAGTAATTATCGGGCAATGCGCTTCCCGTGAAAGAGTCGGTTTTAGGGCACTGGATGATCGCGTTCTTGACTTCCATGGCCGTAGCGGTCGGGTTCTTCTGCAGATATAATGCGGCAATCCCCGCTACGCATGGGCTTGAATGGGATGTTCCGCCATCGCGCACATGGTAGCCTCCCAGCGCAAGCGCATCGGGGTAGCTGGCAATAATACCGGGCGCAAGGGAAAGCACCACGGCTGCGACCGTGTTATCGCCGGGTGCGGCAATTTCGGGCTTGATCCTGCCGTCGCGTGTAGGCCCCACGCTGGAAGTAATATGCCTTGCGCCGGCCACGGTCGATGTATTCACGCAAACGTTGCCGTTATAATCGATATAGCTGTGGCGGTTCGTATAATTAGCCACCCCGATCACATTATCGAGACAAAGGAAGCTGCTTACCGTTGTTTTGTTATTGTCCTGCTGCTTGTAATACATGCTGTCCGGCATTACCGCGGCTGAAGGAAGCGAGCCGCCGTAAAAATCGAAGCTCCATGCATCGAACTTGCCGCTGCCGGTGGTCATCAGCCGCCAGTTGTAGCTCGTTGAATCGGGGTAGATCACAAATTCCATCGAATAGGTACCGTTGATCAGGTCGCCATAGCTGAGGATCCTGCCGATGCGGTTGCCGTTGTTGTACAGCGTGTCTTCCTGCAATACGCCCACATGCGCCGCGATGTTTGAAAAAGCAATGTTCCCTCGGCGTGAGTACGGGCTCACCTGGTCGGCGCCGATCGCGAACTGCACATTGTTAAAATCGGCTGTATCGGCCCAGATCTGGATGTATGGTGTTTGTCCCGAATACGACAGATACGTAAGGTTGGTATCTGCTGTAACGGTGTAGCCGAGATGATAAGGCACATTCCCTGCATTTCCCGCAGCAGCCACAAAAGCCTGTCCGTTCTGCGCATCGATCATGCTGCTGATCATCTGCGCCTGCAGGTCCTGTCCGTCGTGCGAGCCGAAATAGTCGCCGAGGCTGGCATTGATCACGCAGGGTTTTCCCATGGCCTGCGCTTTTGCATAGATATAATTCACCGCATCAGTGATGAGCGTGGAAGAGTGGCTGCTGAAATCGATCGCCACCACTATAATATCCGCCCTGGGTGCAACGCCTTTGTAATTGCCGGTTGCAAGCCCGTTCCCGACCGCGATTCCGGCCACATGCGTTCCATGCCCTGCGTACGGCACATCGTTATGAGCGGCGGCAAGTCCGCTGTCGATCTGCAGGTTCGTCCATTCCTGCCCGTAATTATAAGGCAATGGCGTGTTGGCGGCAGCCGGCTGCGACTGGTCCCAGAGAAAATCGATCCTGCTTTTCCCGGTGCTGTCCTGGAAATCGGGATGGGTGAAATCAATACCGGTATCGATGATGCCTACCACAATACCGCTGCCGTCGTAACCCTGCGGCAAAGGCGCAGTGCCGTTATGCACCTGCACGGTGTTCGTCTGGATGAGCATAGTATCGTTGAGCGGCTTTGTATGCGGCGTATAGGCTTCTATGCGCTGGATGGCGCTGCTGCTTTCAAATGCTTTCACTGCGGAAACAGGAATGCGTACGGTGGAAATATTTCCTGATGCATAATGAAAAGTTCCGCCGGAAGCGGCACAGAGCTGCTTTACGGCTTCAACGTTCCCTTTTACAAATACATCGATCTGCTGCGGAGAAGCAGGCGACTCTTTCACTTTTCTTGCAAGGTCGAAATTCATTTTGCTTTGCGCGGAAAGCAGGGCCGAGAACAGCAGGAATGCCGGGAGTAGTATTTTCTTCATGTGTAAAGATTATTTACGAAATTTACGAATTATAAAGCAGATGCGGAAATAATGGCTGAAGGCCTTTTACATACAGATGAATCAGCGGCCGGAAGGGTTGCAAACGCAATGCAGAAGTTTGCGGCTCACAACGCCATGTATATCGGGCAGCGTTATTATACGTATGCGGAGCTGGAAGCGCTTACGCTGAAGATCTATTCGCTGATCCCGCAGGATAAAATATACGACCGCATAGGGGTCTGGTGTAATAGCGATATGGAGACCTATGCAGCCATACTTGCCATCAGCTTATACGGGGCGGCGTACGTGCCGCTGAACAAAGATTTTCCGATATCGAGAAACAGAAAGATCGTGAAGGATTGCGGTCTGGAATTGATCTTCAGCAGCAGCGAAAACGAACGCCTGAAAGCGATTGCCGGCGATGTTCGATGCGTGCTCAGCAATTCGGCGCAGGCGGCCGAAAGCAGGATCGAAAAAAAAACGGATCAGCCGACAGGCTATATCCTTTTTACATCGGGCTCCACGGGCGATCCGAAAGGCGTTCCCGTTTCCCATGCCAACCTGCGCAGCTTCTTCAACTGCTTCCTCGCCAATTATGATTTTAACGAGCGCGACCGCTTTCTCCAAACCTACGAGCTTACGTTTGATGTTTCCGTTTTCTCTTTTTTTATGCCGCTTATGGTGGGCGCCTGCTGCTATGTGCTGCCGGCGGAAGGCATAAAGCCGCTGAAGATCGTGGAATGCCTTCAGAAGCACGCTGTCACAGTTGTGAGCATGGTGCCGGGCGTGCTGCGTTATCTCGACAGCTATTTTAAGGAGATCAGTCTTCCCGATCTGCGTTACAGCTTTTTCTCGGGTGATGCGCTGTATCATGAGCTTGCAGCGAAATGGAGCGGCTGTCTTCCGAATGGCGTCATCCATAATTTTTACGGTCCCACCGAAACAACCATCGTATGCACCAGGTTTGTTTTCGATCCGCAAACGCCGGTGGCCGGGAACGGGATCGTGCCGCTGGGTAAGCCATTTGAAGGAATGGAATTTATAATTGCAGATGAAGAGCTGCAGGAAACGGACAAGGGCGAGCTCTGTTTTTCCGGCACACAGGTGATTCCGGAATACCTTGATGGAGCATTGGAGGAAAAGTTCTTTGTGAAGAATGGAAAACGGTATTACCGGACGGGCGACCTGGCTGCTTTGAACACAGCGGGCGATCTTGTTTTTTTTGGTCGTACCGACAGCCAGGTGAAAGTGAATGGCTACAGGGTGGAACTGGCAGAGGTGGAGAATGCGGTTCGCAAAGCCTCCGGCAGGGAATGCGTTGTGTTGTGTGTGCAGGAAGATAAGCTGAGCCGCCTGTTCGCCTATACGGAAAAAAGCGTTGATGCGGAAGAGCTGCGTGATAGCCTGGCGGCGTATCTCCCGGAATATATGATCCCGCAGAAATTCATAGCGGTTCCGTCATTTCCCCTGAATGCAAACGGTAAAATTGACCGGAAAGCGCTGATAAATGCGTATATTTGAAAGAGCACATGAACACATCAGAACGTTTGCAGCAGGTATTCAGGAAGGTATTTCAGAAGGGCGACCTCCTGATCTCACCGTCCACCACGGCGAAGGACATACGGATGTGGGATTCGCTCACGCACCTCGAATTGATCGCTGCGGTGGAGGAGGAGTTCGGGATAAAATTTTCCTTTAGTGAGGTGATGCAGTTCAACGCGGTTGGCGATATGCTCCTGGCTATCAGCCGGAAGTCCGGAGAAATATAATCGTATGTAATCTTGATCTTTAATTCCCTCATATTTCTTTGCTTTGTGGTGGTGACGGTCATCATCAACCACCTGCTTCCTCAGCGTTTCCGGTCTGTTTTTCTCCTGTTCTGCAGCCTCTCCTTTATCGGTTATTATAACCTCGAATCGCTGGTGGCGGTACTTGTGTTCTCGCTTTTTACGTTTTACATTTCGCGGAACGTACGCGGCAACCGTGTTCTTTACGTAGCGGGCATTCTGCTGAATGCCTATGCGGTGATCATGTTCAATTATTTTTTTGCCACGCGGGAGGGATTTGATTTTTCATACACCGCCATCAGCTTCAACATCAACAGCTTTATCATCGCGCTGGGACTGTCGTTTTACGCCTTGCAGAACATCGCTTATCTCACGGAAGTGTATTTCGGCCGCTGGCAGCCGGAGATCTCCTATAAGAATTTGCTGCTGTATAATTCATTCTTTCCGAAGGTTGCAAGCGGCCCGGTAATGCTTCCGCGTGAGTTCATGCCGCAGATCGACCGGAACGCGATCACGCAGGAAAGACTTATCACAGGCTTCAACCGCTTCCTGCTTGGCCTTTTTAAAAAGATGGTGATCGCCGACAGGCTTGCGCCGGCTGTGCATTCCGTTTTTGATTTCGGCGATGCCAATTGCGGTTTAACAACACTGGCGGGCGCTTACCTGTTCACCATCCAGCTCTATTTCGATTTTTCGGGATATACCGACATGGCGCTCGGTATTGCAAAAATGCTGGGCTACGACCTGAAAGAAAATTTCAACCTGCCGCTTCGTGCCTCTTCGGTTTCGGAATTCTGGAGAAGATGGCACATTTCGCTCATCAGCTGGTTCACCGCTTATGTTTATTACCCGCTGGTTTACCGGCTTCGCAGCTATAAAAAGGCAGCTGCGGTGCTGGGCATTCTTGCAACATTCCTCATCTCGGGGATCTGGCACGGCATCGGCATCACCTTTTTTTTATGGGCCTTCTGCCACATTGTGTATCTCATTTTCGAGCTGTTCACAAAACGGCTGCGCTCCGGCTTATCAGAAAAGCCTTCGTATCTTTTTTACAGGCTCGCCGGAATTTTCATCGTGTTCAACGCGGTGAGCTTCAGCAACATTTTTTTTCGTTCAGGCTCATTGTCTTCCGCGTCGCTGATGATCCGGAACCTGTTCTCCGGTTTCCTTCCAGCCTCCTGGCTGCGCGATTTTGTTGCGCCGCTTGCGGTTGGCGGACACCAGGTGGACGAGTTCAATTTTTACATCAGCATTTTTATGGCGGCTGGTTTCCTGCTTTTTGAAAAAACGATCAACCGGCTCGCGAACAGCGAAGCATTCAGCTTTTATTATACAACGGCCTGTGTGCTGCTGATCTTCCTGCTCGGGATCTTCAGCAATGGCGAGCGATTTATTTATATGCAGTTTTAGGGGATTGGAAAAGATTGAAGGATTGAAGATTGAAAAATTTAATTGAAAGATTGAAGATTAAAGAATTGATAAATTAAATTGAATACGGTAAAAAAAATAACGCTTTCGGTTGCGATCATCCTGCTTGTGCTTGCCGGGCTCAGCAGGGTGTACGATTTTGCGCTGCGCCACAACGCCAATCTCAAGGCGGCGTATGTGCAAAAGGCGAAGATCGATGCGGAGATCCTTTTTCATGGTCCCTGCGAGCCACTGTGGATGATCTCGCCGGCAAGGCTTGATTCACAAACGCATGTGCGCTCATATAACCTCGCGCTCAGTCATTCCGATTTCGCCGATAATTACCTGCATTTATATTTTTATCTGAAGCATAACAAAACACCGAAGCTGATGTTTTTATATGTTACTCCCGAATCGATGGACGCGAATTATAACACGTTCAATACCTATCGTTTTGCGGCCTTTACAGGCGATCCCGTGGTGGATTCGGTGCTTAAAGACTGTGATCCCGCCTATGCAAGGTGGACGGCGTTTCCCTTCATGAAATATGCATGGTACAGCAGCAAAATAAATTTTGACGCGCTGCAGGGATTGAAGCACTATATGCAGCACCGCACGGTTCCGTATTATGCCGATGGCTACGAGCCGCCGACACAGGTGGTTTGGGACAATCACCTCGAGGAGTTCATCCAGCTGTACCCGCATGGCTACAATTTTGAGTGGAATAAGCTGAGGGAAAAGTATCTTTGCAAGACCATAGCCCTTGCGCGGCAATACGGCATTGAAGTTGTGCTGTATGAATCGCCGGTGCTGCAGGAAGCGTTGCAATACCAGCCGAACAGGCAGGAGATCTTGAAGAGGATAAAAGGGATCGCGGATGCTTACGGTATTGAATATGTACAGTTCGATAAAATGAAAATTGCAGCGTCAAGAAAATACTTTATGTCAACGTTGAACCTGAACATAGAAGGTTCCCGGATCTTTACCGATTCGTTAGGAAGATACATTTCGGGCCGGCTGGCGGCACACTGAGCGATATTATGATGAAGAAGCTTGTATTTATATGTTTATTATTTCTGCGCCTTACCGGCTTCTCACAGGCCGATTCGGTGCCTTATTCCCGTGAATACGAATTTAAGGAGGGTATTTTCCTGAACGTGGAGCAGTTCAGGAGGAACGATCCCATACCCAAATCCGCGATCATTTCCGCCTACCCGAAAACGCAGGTGGATTTTATGAAGCAGGTAACCGGGGAACGCTATATTACCTACAAAGCTGCGGATGGCTCCGAACAGAAGGTGGAAACGCTCAGCCTCTGGGGCTACTGCCAGAACCGCTCGCTGTTCATTAACTTCAACGATGAGCTCAACAGGGTGAACCAGATCGGCACGCTTTGTCATTTCACTTCGATCGTGACCATGCCGGTTTCGTACCAGGATCCGATGAATACTTACGGGATCAGCACCTCGGATGAAATGCGGCAGTTCATTTTTGATACGCAAACCAATAAAGTGTTTGATTTCAATGTGAAGAACATGGAGCTGCTGCTGAAGAACGATCCCGCGCTGTACACAGAGTTCATGAAGCTGAAGAAGCGGAAAAAAGCGGATGCGATCTTTGTTTTCCTGCGGAGGTACAATGAGAATCACCCGCTTTATTTGCCGGCGAAATAAGAAAGTCTTTTATAAAACGCCTGCTTTTTTAATTTGTCATTTCAACCCCGTCACGTATTGCAGTTTTCAGTATTTCAAGGTTGATGTCTTTTAGTTTTTTGAACTTGATGCAATACCCCGTCACGCTCGCTTTGCCTATTTCATTTGCATACCTTGTCGCTAAGTATGTCTTGTCATCTATGCCAAGAATATAGACGGAGATCCCGCTTGTGTTTGCGCTGATCCCAACCTGGTAAAACTCCCTGCTCGTTCCATCGGCGTATTTCATGATCTGCGATCCGTATCCGATATTGGGATTGGAAACAATTTTATTCTCACTGTTCCTGCCATCGAGGAACCATAATTTGCATCCAGGTATCAGCTCGGGAATAAGATCGTGCAGAGCCTGCATGTCGCCGCGTTTGGCTACCGGCTGGGCGGCAATATACTCGTGGATTTGCGATTGTATACTCATTGTGTTCTTAAGATATCAAACAGTTCTTTTTCACTACAACTTATATTGAAATTATTGAAGCCTTTGCTTGTTCTTACTGTTAGCGAAATATTTTCAGGCCGTCTTGTCAAAGTATAATGTTAAAAGGTCGAAAAGAATAAATACCCCGATCGTTATCAATACCAATTGTCCGGTCTTTTTAGTTTTGAGCTGAAAGGCAACAAGAAAAGAAAAGACCAAGCCAAAAATTGTTATTAAAATAGCGGAGCGGCTTACGGTATATATCCTGTCATTAAATTCAGCGGCCTCCATCGTTAGCTGCCTTACTACCTGGAATATAATTTCAGCGGGTAGGATCATAAATCCACCGAGCACTGTGAGCTGCACTATTGTTTTTTCGCGATCCAGCCGGAGCAGTTGCTTTTGAAATGCTATCAGCACCAACGTGATCAGGGTAATTAATAGCAGTCCGCTTATTCTTATTGGAGTATGCGGAATATTTTCAGGTAGATTCAGCCCTGAAAGCTTCGTAAGCCACCACTCGGCTAAGAGTCCGGTCAATAGGAAAAAGCTGAATTTAAAAACTACCGGTCTCATTTGGGATCAAATTCCACCATCCATTCAATGCCGTATTTGTCTCTGAACATTCCGAAATACGTGCCCCATGGGCTGTCTTCGATCGGCATTTCAACTTCGCCGCCTGCCGAAAGTCCTTTGAATAATTTGTCGGCTTCTTCACGGCTTTCTGCGCTCACCATGATCTTCGACCTGTTCTCCCTTTCATTTACCCGGCCAAGGACTTCCGGAACATCATTTGCCATTAACATGTTCTTGCCGATCGGCAAAGCAATGTGCATGATCTTATTCGCCTCGTGTTCCGAGACATGCTCAGTACCCATAATTTCTTTAAAGCGTACGATCCTGGCGAACTCTCCGCCGAATACCGATCTGTAAAAATTGAATGCTTCTTCCGCGTTCCCGTTGAAGTTGATGTGTGGATGGATAAGTGCCATAGTTTATATTTTTGATTAGTTTAAAATTTCAGTTTATTCATATTTTAATGTCGCTTCGTTCTTCGCCTCATCGTATATGATCACAAATCGTTCGTCATCAAAAAGACGGAAGGAGATGGAGCTGAGCTCGACTATATTTTTTATAGATAGAAATTCTTCAAGGTCCGTTTCTTCGTGAACAGGCAGCTTATTATCTGTCCGGAAGAACAAGATGGTGGTGATATTATTCCAGTAAGCGCATTTCGGCGGTACTCCAAGGCGCCACAGCTGTGTATTGATCATGCTGTTCGCGGTTATACAGGAAGCGTCCTCATGCCAGGCATAGATACTGTCCTTCGGGCTCTTTTTTGTTCTTACCGAAATAAACGGCTTGTCCATTAGCTGGCCTTTGATCTTCTCCAGGTCTTCCGGCCATGACCAATGCTTAAGGCTGTCAGACTTCAGTTTGGATGCCGGAACAATATCGATGCTGCCGCAACAGGCTCCTATCAGGCAATAGCTGGTGTCCGGCTTAAAATTGCAAATGACCGGGAAATTGGAGTCATGATCTTCATATTGAAAGCTCAGGGTGTCAAACCGCGGATAATTCGTAGGTATCTTTTTGCCGATGCTATCGATCGAATAATGCTTCCCGTTAATGATCACCGTTTGAACACCATGGGGGGAATTCAGGGAAAACTTACCTTTCGAATAGGATGTGAGCGTGAATATCAGCGATAGTACGCTGATAAAAACTATTTGTTGAAGTGACGCGTTTTTCATCAATCACGTTTCAGTTCGTAGTGAAGGGCGATCACTCCGCAGGGAAATGTTTTCGATTCTACAAAGTTCAGGTTCGTTGTTTCGGCAATATCCTTGAACAGCGGCATTCCTTTTCCAAGCAAAATGGGATTTACAAACAGCCAGAACTCATCAACCAAGCCTTCGCTCATCAGGGAATGCGAAGCGCGCGGACTTCCGAAGATCATGATATTCTTTCCCTGCTGCTTTTTTATGTTGTTTATATTCTCGGTAAGCCGGTCGCTGATAACGGTGGTGTTCTCAAGGCCTTTTTCACTCATTGTGCGTGATAAAACAATTTTAGAAACCTTGTTATACCAGGCCGAGTGCTCTTTGTCGTGTTTGGATGCGTCCGGCGCATCCCCGGCAGTCGGCCAGTAATTCTGCATCATCTCGTATGTTACACGTCCGTAAAGCGCTGCGTCGGCCTTGTCTGTCATCGTGCCCACAAAGTCGAATATAGTTTCATCCACGGTGATCCAGTTCATCTCTCCATTAGGTCCGGCCACAAAGCCGTCGAGTGAAGTGTGCATAAAGAATATTAATTTTCTCATGTTATTTTATTTAAATAATTATGGCATTGTAAAGCAAACCGCATTCATGGATGCGCTGGTGCATAACAAGCTTGCCGCTACCGCCATACTTCGCTTCACAGCGCAGTTTGTTCCGGTTTTCCAAATATACCATTTTACATAACCGCAGGTATCCGGGCTTTTGAATATTTTTAGTGTTCCCCTTGCCGATAAGCGCGATTTTCTCCCCGGAATTTCCGATATTTGCACCTTACAAATGGAGAATTAGTGATTTGGAGAAATGGAGAATTGATTTCTTCGCGATCCGGGCCCTCAACTCTCCAATTCAATAAACTCTAATTCAATAATTCAAGATGTCAGAAGGCAGACAAATAATTTTTTCGATGGTGAACGTAAGTCGTACGTTACCAACAGGCAAAACAATCTTAAAGGATATTTATTTATCGTTTTACTACGGCGCCAAGATCGGGATCCTCGGTTTGAACGGCTCGGGTAAATCCACGCTGATGAAGATCATTGCGGGGATCGAGAAGAATTACCAGGGAGAGATCCATTTTTCACCGGGCTACCGTGTAGGATACCTCGAGCAGGAGCCGGTGCTGGATGATAACAAAACAGTGCTCGAAGTTGTGCGCGAAGGCGCTGCCGAGCATGTGAACATTCTGAAAGAGTATGATGATGTAAATAATAAATTCGGGGAAGAGGAATACTTGAACGATCCTGATAAAATGGATAAGTTGATCAACCGCCAGGCATATCTGCAGGAGCAGATCGATCAGCTCGACCTCTGGAACCTCGATAACAGGCTGGAGCAGGCAATGGAAGCATTGCGCTGCCCGGAGAGCGATACACCGATCAAAAACCTTTCCGGTGGAGAGCGCAGGCGCGTTGCATTGTGCCGCCTGCTGATCCAGGAGCCGGAGATCCTTTTGCTGGATGAGCCTACCAACCACCTTGATGCCGAATCGGTTGACTGGCTGGAGCAGCACTTACAGCATTACAAAGGAACGGTGATCGCGGTTACCCACGACCGTTATTTCCTTGATAACGTTGCGGGATGGATCCTGGAGCTCGACAGGGGAGAAGGGATTCCATGGAAAGGGAATTACTCCGAGTGGCTGGATCAGAAACAGAAGCGCCTTGCACAGGAAGAGAAAACGGAAAGCAAGCGCCAGAAAACATTACAGCGCGAGCTCGAGTGGGTTCGCCAGGGTGCGAAAGGACGCCAGGCAAAATCAAAAGCGCGTTTACAGAACTATGAGAAATTGCTGGGCGAAGATGCACGCGCAATGGAAGACAAGCTGGAGCTCTACATTCCGAACGGACCGCGTTTAGGTAACGAGGTGATTGAAGCGCACGGTGTTTCCAAAGCGTATGGCGACCGCCTGTTGTATGAGAACCTGAACTTTAAATTGCCTCCTGCCGGCATCGTGGGGATCATCGGGCCGAACGGTGCGGGTAAAACAACCTTGTTCCGCATGATCATGGGACAGGAGAAGCCGACTTCCGGAGAGTTCAAAGTAGGACCAACTGTGAAGATCGCGTATGTGGACCAGTCGCACTCCGGCATCGATCCTAACAAATCTATTTACGATGTGTTGAGCGGAGGAGCTGAAAATATTATCCTTGGCGGGAAAACGATGAATGCGAGAGCTTATATTTCACGCTTCAACTTTGCGGGTTCCGACCAGGGAAAAAAATGCGGGATCCTTTCCGGTGGAGAGCGCAACCGTTTACACCTGGCTATGGCGCTGAAGGAAGAAGGCAACGTATTGCTGCTGGATGAGCCTACCAACGACCTCGATGTAAACACACTCCGCGCACTCGAGGAAGGTTTGGAGAACTTTGCCGGCTGCGCCGTGATCATCAGCCACGACAGGTGGTTCCTGGATCGCGTGTGTACGCATATCCTTGCATTTGAAGGTGATTCGAGCGTGTACTATTTCGAGGGTGGTTATTCCGAATACGAAGAGAACAGGAAGAAACGCCTCGGCAATGTAGAGCCGAAAAGGGTTAGGTATAAAAAGCTGACTGTTTAAGATTGAAAATTAAAGATTGAAAATTTAAAAATTACGTAATAAAAAAAACACCTTACCGATTGAGTAAGGTGTTTTTTTTATGTGTAAACGCAAGATTAATTCCTCACGATCTTCATCTCGTCAATTAAGTTTTGTGCCCCGCCGAATTTATCGATCAGGAACAGCACATAACGGATATCAACGCTGATGGTGCGTTTGTATTTCTGGTCGAAATAAATATCGCCGCTCATCGCTTCCCAGTTGCCGTCGAATGCAAGTCCTACCAGCTCACCGTTACCGTTGATCACCGGGCTTCCCGAGTTACCGCCGGTAATGTCGTTGTTGCTGATGAATGCAACGTTGATGTCGCCATTGGCATTAGCATACTGGCCGTAGTTTTTCGCTTTATAAAGCTCCTTTAATTTGGCAGGCACCTGGAACTCGAACTGCGCCGGGTTTTCCTTTTCCATCACGCCGCTCAATGTGGTGTAATAGCTGTATTCCACGCCGTCTTTCGGCTGATAGGCTTTTACGCTTCCATAAGTAAGGCGCAGCGTGCTGTTGGCATCGGGATAGAAATTTTTTCCGCCGGTCATTTCCATCAGCGCTTTTACATATTTTTTTCCTTCCGTTGCATTTACGGTATTGAATGCATCAATGTGCGGCTTGATGTTCGTAAGGTAGTTTTCGAGGAAGGCCTTGAAATAAGCATACGCAGGATCGGCTTCCAGTTTTTTCAGCTCAGGCTTTTCAAGGAACTTATCGGATTTTTCTTTCGATACCATAAAGCTTTTTTCGAACACTTTTTTTGCGAAAGCATCCATCTTCTCCGTGGTGCTGCTTCCTTTGCTCTTTTTAACGAGGTCCGTTAAGTATTGCGGATGCTGGTTTGCAGGAATGTTCTCGTAGAACATCTGGGTCAGGCGCGCAAGGATCTTTTCTTCCGATTTAGCGTTGAAGGATTTGTAAAAATTCTCTTCTGCGGACTTAATCGCCTCTACGGTTTTTTTGATCTCGGCAGCATCCTGCTTATCGGCTTTCAGCGCTTTTTCCAGTGCGGCATAATTGGCCGCAAAGGCAATGATCGACGAGCCTGTTACGCCTTCCCTGAAATAAGTCGCGTGCAGCGCGTAATTGTTGTAATCCTTGTAGGCATTCTCAAAGTTGGTAAGGATGGAAGCGTATTCCGCATTGCTTTTGCTCCAGTCGGCAAACTGCTTTTCCGTTTCCTGCTTCTCCTGTAATACTTTTAAGTGCTTCAGCTGCTCGGTCTGGCCGATGTAATATTTCCAGTAGTTGGAGATCTTCGCAAACTGCGACGACATCAGCAGGCGAACGCTGTCGCTCTTGTCCATCTCTTCTTTCCAGGCATTCAGTCTTACATCGCGCAAAGCAACAATGGCAGGATTGATCTTATCGATCGCCAGTTGGATGCCGTAAGAAGTTTCGTAGCGGTTTGTCCTTCCCGGGAAGCCGAAGATCATTGTGTAATCGCCTTCATTCAATCCTTTGATGGAAACCTGCAAGGATTTTTTCGGCTTGTAAGGCACATTGTCCTTCGAGTACGCTGCAGGCTTGTTGTCCTTGTTCGCGTAAATGCGGAACATGGAAAAATCCGCTGTATGGCGCGGCCACATCCAGTTGTCGGTATCGCCGCCGAACTTCCCGATCGACTGTGGCGGTGCTGCAACGAGGCGGATGTCGGTGAATTTTTCAAATACGAATAAATAGAATGCGTTATCCTTGAACATGGATTTTACCTGTGCATCGTAGCCGTCTTTTTTTGCTTCCTGCTCGATCGCTTTGAAGATCTCTGCCCGTTTTGCATCGGCTGTTTTTGCATCAAGTCCTGCAAGCGCTTTGTTTACGCGGTCGCTCACATCTTCCATGCGCACGAGGATAGACACCCACATGCCTTCATTCGGCATTTCTTCTGCGTACGATTTCGCCCAGAACCCGTTATCGAGAATGTTATTCGCCGTGGTGCTGTGGTTGGCAATTGCCTCGTAGCCGCAGTGGTGATTGGTAAGCAGCAGTCCCTGCTCCGAAATGATCTCGGAGGTGCAGCCGCCGTTGAACCATACAACTGCATCTTTTAGGCTGCTGTGGTTCACATCGTACAATTGCTCCGGCGTGAGCTTCAGGCCGAGCTTCTGCATCTGCTCATAATTGTTCTTTAAAAGGGCGGGAAGCCACATGCCTTCATCTGCAATTCCGGCCCCGGCAATAAAAAGGGCGGCAATAAGAGTGTATATCTTCTTCATAATAAGATTGTTTCAGTTTTTAAGGACTACAAAAATAGCATTCTTCGCCAATCTCCGGCAGGTTTTATAGGAATGGGTTATTAGCAGGGACGAGTGGAGGATATTTGGTGATAAACAGCGGCGTGCATGACGCAAAAAATCACGATATTCGCGGTTGAATTGAGAATCTAAATAGCAAATACATTGAAACCATCCATCCCAAAAGGCACACGCGATTTTTCTCCCGCAGAAATGGTGAGAAGGAATTATATTTTTGATACCATAAAGCAGGTGTTTCAGCGTTATGGTTATCTGCCGATTGAAACGCCGGCAATGGAGAATCTTTCCACATTGATGGGGAAATATGGGGAAGAAGGCGACAAGCTGATCTTTAAAATTTTGAACAGCGGAAATTATTTTTCCGATTTTAAAACGGATGAAGAGATCATACAGGCGAAAAGCCAGGGAGAAAAAGCATTTACAAAATACATCTCTGAAAAAGCATTGAAATATGACCTTACGGTGCCTTTCGCCCGTTACGTTGTGCAGCATCAGAGCGAGATCACATTTCCTTTCAAGCGTTACCAGATCCAGCCGGTATGGCGTGCCGACCGCCCGCAAAAAGGCCGTTACCGCGAGTTCTACCAGTGCGATGCCGATGTGATCGGGAGCAATTCGCTGATCAACGAAGTGGAGCTGGTGCAGATGATCGACGATGTATTTACAACGCTGAAAGTGCCGGTTGTGATCAAGATCAATAACAGAAAAATATTAAGCGGCATCGCGGAAGTGATCGGTGAAAAGGAGAAGATCATCGCGATCACCGTTGCAATTGATAAGCTGGATAAGATCGGTGCAGAGGGCGTGAACAAAGAGCTGAAGGAGAACGGGATCAGCGATGCGGCCATTGCAAAGCTGCAGCCTTTGATCGAGTTTAAAGGAACAACGCTTGAGAAAGTAAACTTTTTAAAAACACTTTTAGCCTCTTCTCCGATCGGGCTGAAAGGAATTGAGGAGGTTGAATATATTTTTAAAACCGTAGCGGGCTTATCCTTAAGCACTGCGGAAGTTGAGCTCGACATCACGCTCGCGCGCGGACTCAATTATTACACCGGCGCTATTTTCGAAGTAAAGGCAAATGCAGGGACGCTAACAAGCAGCATCTGCGGCGGCGGACGGTATGACGATCTTACCGGCATTTTCGGACTGCCGAACATGAGCGGGGTGGGGATCTCCTTCGGTGCCGACCGCATCTATGATGTGCTCAACGAATTGAATGCATACCCTGAATCGGTTGCGGCAAGCACCAAATTGTTGTTCGTTACTTTCGGCGAAGCGGAGCAGAATTACTGTTTGCCTTTATTGGCACAGGTCCGCAAAGCAGGTATTAACTCCGAGATCTACCCCGATGCCAATGCGAAAATGAAAAAGCAGATGAGCTATGCGGACGATAAAAAAGTGCCTTACGTAGTGATCGTTGGAAGCGACGAAATGCAGAGCGGCCTGCTGAGCCTGAAAAACATGGCTTCTGGGGAGCAGGAGAAAATAAATATTCAACAGATAATTCAAAAATTGAAGTAGAATTCTTAGCCTTAGCGGTAAAAAACATGCACCAGATAACAACCGACCTTCTCGATCTCGATACCATCTCCGAGATCATTAAAAATAACAAGACGCTTGTCCTTTCGGAAGAAGCGAAGAACAACATCACGCGCTGCCGCGAGTACCTCGACCGTAAAATGACCTCGCAGGAAGAGCCTATTTACGGCATTAACACCGGTTTCGGCTCCCTCTGCAATGTAGTGATCCCGGATGATGAGCTGGAGCAGCTGCAAACCAACCTGGTCATGTCGCATGCCTGCGGCACAGGCGACGAAGTGCCGCAGGATGTGGTGAAGCTGATGCTGCTGCTGAAGATCCAGGCGCTTGCGTATGGCAAGTCGGCAGTGCAACTGAAAACAGTGGAGCGCCTTGTCGATTTTTTCAATCACGATATTTTACCGGTAGTGTACCAGCAGGGCTCGCTTGGCGCTTCCGGCGATCTTGCGCCGCTTGCGCACCTGAGCCTGCCGTTGCTTGGAATGGGCGAAGTGTATTACGAAGGTGTAAGGCAGCCTGCAGCGGATGTGCTCAAAGAGCTGGAGCTGGAGCCTGTGCAGCTGAAATCAAAAGAAGGTCTTGCCTTGCTGAACGGAACACAGTTCATGAGCGCTTACGGCGTTTGGTGCCTGCTGCAGATCCGCAACCTCAGCGCGCTTGCCGATATCACCGGCGCTATTTCGCTCGAGGCGTTTGATGGGCGCATTGATCCGTTCAAGCCGCACATTCACAGCATCCGCCCGCACAAGGGGCAAGTGGATACGGCGAACAACATGCGTAAAATTTTATTGGGAAGCGAGCTGATCCAGCGCAAAAAAGAGCATGTGCAGGACCCGTATTCGTTCCGCTGCATTCCGCAGGTGCATGGCGCTTCCAAGGATACCTTCGATTACGTGGAGCATGTTTTCCTCACAGAGATCAATTCCGTTACCGATAATCCAACCGTTTTCCCGGAAGAGGATGAAGTGATCTCCGGCGGAAATTTTCACGGTCAGCCGCTTGCCCTTGCACTCGATTTTTTAGCCATTGCCCTCGCCGAGCTTGGAAATATCTCCGAAAGGAGGACCTACCAGCTGATCTCCGGTTTGCGTGGTTTACCGCCATTCCTGGTTGCCAAGCCGGGACTCAACTCCGGTTTTATGATCCCGCAATACACTGCCGCCAGCATTGTAAGCCAGAACAAGCAATTGTGCTCGCCTGCTTCCGTTGATTCGATCGTGAGCTCGAACGGACAGGAGGATCATGTTTCCATGGGCGCAAACGCTGCTACCAAATGTTATAAAGTGGTGGAGAACGTTCAGCGCATCCTTGCCATCGAGCTGTTCAATGCCACACAGGCGCTGGAATTCAGGAGGCCTGCGCAATCATCGCCTTTTATCGAAAAGATTGTGGCCGATTACCGCGCCGAAGTTCCGTTCGTGGATGCCGATAAGATCATGTATCCGGAGATCGAGAAAAGTGTGAGCTTTATTAAGAGAAATAATTTTATTTTCTAAACCGTAAACTTATACCCAACGCCCCTGATCGAGTGAAAATGCTGCGGCTCGCGCTGGTTCTTCTCAAAATATTTCCGGAAGGCAAGGATGTAATTATCGATGGTGCGTGATGAGGGGTACACATCCGTTCCCCAAACTTTATCAAGGATCTCTTCCCGGGAGATCACCTCATTTTTCCGCTCGATCAGCAATTTCAAAAGGGCAATTTCCCTCTTGCTGATCTGCGTTTTTTCACCGTTCACATCCCTGATCTCGTAGGTAATAAAATTGATCTCGTTGCCGCCGAATTTAAATACATCGGGCATGCTGGTCGTGGGACGACTGTTATTGCTGCGTTTCAGGAGGATCTGGATGCGGAGCAGGAGCTCTTCGAGGTTGAATGGCTTGGTGAGATAATCGTCGGCACCGAGCTTCAGTCCCTGGATGCGGTCTTCACTGGCGCCTTTGGCAGTGAGGAACAGCAGGGGCACATCCTTGTTCTCTTTCCTGATCTCCTCGCATACGTCAAAGCCGTTCATTTCCGGGAGCATCACATCGAGCAGCACCAGGTCGAAGGCTGTTTTCCGGAATTCCTTCAATGCTTCAATGCCCGTAACGGCGGGAGTTACAGCGTAGCCTTCCAGCTCGAGGTTGAGCCGGATGATCTTCAGCAGGTTCTCTTCGTCCTCTGCCAGCAGGATGCGTTTCTCGTTCATTGCTGCAAAGATAGGAGATTTTGCGCCATTGCTTCCGCGAATGAAGGCTAAACAAAAGCCCGCGGCATTTGTTAATAAAGTACACAAAGCGTAACTTTGCAACGTTAAATTTACACCATGCAAACCCAGGATCACTCAGCAGTTCTGTTGAATTCAAATATTTCAAAAGAGCTGAAAAATATTGCCCAGAAAGTATACAATTCGGAACGCATCACCTTTGATGAAGGTGTGCTGCTGTATGAAAAAGGAGAGCTTGGCTTCCTCGGTACGCTTGCAAATTTTGTGCGGGAGAAGAAGAATGGCAATTATGTGTTCTTCAACCGGAATTTTCACATCGAGCCCACCAACATTTGCGTGTTCGACTGTAAATTCTGCTCTTATTCCCGCCTGCTGAAGCAGAAGGATTCGGATGCTGCATGGGAGTTGTCGGAAGAGCAGATCCTCGACCTTGTAAGAAGCTATAATGGCAAGCCGGTAACGGAAGTGCACATTGTGGGCGGTGTTCATCCGAAAATGGGCCTGATGTATTTCGCCAACCTCATTAAAAAAGTGAAGGAGATCCGTCCCGATATCCACGTAAAGGCATTCACCGCGGTGGAGCTGGAATATATGTGCAGGAAAGCAAAAGTGAGCTTTGAAGAAGGGCTGAGAATTTTAAAGGAGCACGGACAGGATTCATTGCCGGGAGGCGGAGCGGAAATTTTCCAGGAAGACATCCGCAAGCAGATCTGTGAAGACAAATGCACCGCTGCCGAATGGCTCGAGATCCATGAAACGGCGCACAAGCTGGGCATGCCTTCCAACGCAACCATGCTGTACGGCCACATCGAGAAGTTTTCCGACCGCATCGACCACATGAACCGCCTCCGCGAGCTGCAGGACCGCACACATGGCTTCAATACATTCATCCCGCTGAAGTTCCGCAACAAAGGAAACCAGATGAGCAACATCAAGGAAAGCACCGTGATCGAAGATCTTCGGAACTATGCCGTTTCCCGCATTTATATGGACAATTTCAACCACGTAAAAGCCTACTGGCCGATGATTGGCCGCACCACGGCGCAGCTTTCGCTTGCCTTTGGCGTGGATGATATCGACGGAACAATTGATGATTCAACGAAGATCTACACCATGGCCGGCTCGGAAGAGCAAAGCCCCGCGCTTACTACACAACAATTGGTGGAAATGATCAAGCAGGTAGGGCGTCACCCGATCGAGCGCGATACCGTGTATAATACGATTACCGATTTTAAGGATTATGATTTCAGCAAGGAGAACGCAGTCGCTTAATTATTGCTGATCACAAGTTTTCCCGTCATTATTTCTTTATCGTTGTTCTGCAGCCGGTAATAATAAAACCCTGCAGGCAGCTCCTGTCTTTCGAAAACAAGGCTGCTTCCCGAAAATAAAACTGTTTTCACTTTCTGTCCGCCTGCATTAAAAATGCTCAGTGAAGCCTCTTTCAGCTCTTTTCCGAATTCAAAAACCGTTTGGCTGGAAAAGGGATTTGGAAAAACCGAAGCTTCATACTTTTTTGTAAGGGCCGGAACTTCCAGCGCCAGTTCGCAACCCGTCCCGCCGGAAGGGAAATATGCTGTGCTGTCCATGCTGTAGCAGAGCAGCTGATTTGTTCCCGAAAGGAACATACCGCCAACACATTCGATAATCCCCCCGCTGCTTCCGGCGCCTTCATACAGATATACCGTGGTAGGGGAAGGGCTATAGTCTAATTCAAACCGTTTCCTGAAGCCGTAAGGAGTGCTGATACTGTCGATCGCGACTACAGTACAAATTTCACCGCAGGTAGCGTCGGAGGAAGCTACCGTATCGCCAACAGCCAGGTTAAAGTCATATAATAATTGTTCTGTGCTCTGGTGAGGGTAGCGAATGAAGATGCTCGTGCCTGCCGAACGCAGGAAGAATGATGCAGTGGTATTAATATATGTTATAACGCCCAGTGGCATTCCTACAGCGTTATAGTGTGTATTTGTTCCCTTCTTAAAGATTTTTTTATAGGTGTAGGACGAGATAATCGTATCACCGGTTATATAGTAATTAAACACGTCCTCGTAGCTTTCAGGGTCGCTGCCGGAAGGATAAACAACAGTTTTAACCAGCCAGACAGGGTTATTCAAAAAATACGCATTCGCCTGGGAAAAGGCCGGGGCAGATAAAAAAAATGCGATCAGGCAGGAAAGAATGTAGCTTTTTTTCATGTGTTTGATTTTACGATATTATAAATGTAAAGGGAATTTCAGTTAAAGTCAATAGGAAAATAGAGAATTATGAACCGCGGTATTGTGCTGTTACAGCCCGCCCTTCTGTGTATTTCCCTCCACAAACCATAAAATTTCCACAAGCATAAACTTTGTCAGAAGAGGTTGTATTCAATTTTAACCTGCTTATGACTGCTATAAAAAAACACATTTCAAATTTCTGGGAGATCAGCAAGAAAACCATTGTTGCCTGGAATAAAGCGGATCCTTTCCGCCAGGGCGCTATAATTTCCTATTACGCCATTTTCTCCATTCCCGCGCTGCTCGTGATCATCATCACTGCCGCCGGCTATTTTTTCGGCAAGGAAGCCGTAAGCGGTGAGATCTCCAACCAAGTGACGGCCGCCATGGGCGCGGATACCGCGAAACAGCTGGAAGAGATCGTAGCAAATGCCAGTGAAAGTAAAAACTCAGTACTTGCCGCAATCATTGGGGTGATCACCCTGCTGGTGGGTGCCACCGGGGTGTTTGTACAGCTCCAGAAATCGCTCGACCTGATCTGGGAAGTGGAGGTAAAGGCGGAAAAAGCATGGCTGAAATCGCTGAAGGACCGTGTATTTTCCTTCGGCCTGATCATGTCGATCGGGTTCTTATTGCTGATCTCGCTCCTCATCTCCGCCGGACTATCCGCTTTCAGCGAATGGATCAAGGCCAGCATGCCCGATTTTATGATGGTGGTGTTCCGTCTCATCAGCTTCGTGGTGAATTTTGCCGTGATCACCGTGCTCTTTGCGCTGATGTTCAGGATCTTACCGGATGCCAAAGTGCGCTGGAAAGATGTATGGCTGGGCGCCATGATCACCGCATTGTTGTTCATTGCCGGTAAATTCGCGCTCGGACTGTATTTCGGGAAAGCTAACCCCGGATCGGCATACGGTGCGGCTGGCTCAATTGTTTTATTAATGCTGTGGGTCAACTATTCCAGCATGATCGTTTTCCTCGGTGCGGAATATACAAAGCAGTTTGCGCTGCATTTCGGCCGCGATATTGAGCCTGCAAAAGATGCCGTAAGGATCGAGGGCTCCGAAAAAGAAAGAGAAGTTAAAAACAAGCAAAAAGCCACAAACCGGGTGATCGGAAAACGAAACTGGTCGGGCGCATAAAAAATTAATCATAAAGAAAGGAACATTGTCATGAGCGAAAGTAAAACTCCATTTAGCAAAGAGCTGCTCGGGCTCCTGTTATTATTCTCATTTTTAGTGATCTGGACAGTAAGGTCGCATGCGGCACCTGTTGTGAAATTCGATAAAAAAGCTGAGCTGAGAACAGGGCAGCAAATTACAAGGACTCACACCGGAGCTGCAGCTCTTTAATTCCGGAACCTGGAAATGAGGAACCCGTCCCACAAGAATAAGCCGGCCGTTTATAGAAAAGGAATGCTCACCTTTTTTATGAACCTGCTTTTTATTTGCGTGTTCGCCCAGGGAGGCAATTGGAATTATTACTCCCGGAACGGACAGGTAGCCTGTATGGCGGAAGATGCTTCCTTTATCTGGGCCGGAACCGATTGCGGATTGGTTTGTGTAAATAAGTCAACCGGAACTACAACCCATTACAACAAGGCAAATTCCGGCCTGCCTTCCAATTCAATTACATCGGTTGCCATTGATGCGGCCGGTGTAAAATGGATCGGAACGGAGGAGGCCGGACTTGTAAAATACGATGGCAGCTCATGGCTGATCTATAACCGCCTGAACTCAGGCATCAGCGATAATTACATTACCTCTGTGGCTACCGAAGGCAGCACCGTATGGATCGGAACACGGAATGGCCTGAACGCTTTCAGCAGCACAGGATGGAGCGTGTACAGCTCTTCTAACGCTCCCCTGCAAACCAGCTATATTTTAGGAATTACCATCGATGCGGCGGGGAT
>Ga0157372_10001727_pt1 | contig 23703 bp, 17 predicted proteins | sample C55metaG_FD_115307 | JGI IMG/M metagenome (GOLD analysis project Ga0157372, IMG submission 115307) | Corn rhizosphere microbial communities from Kellogg Biological Station, Michigan, USA - C5-5 metaG | ecosystem: Host-associated > Plants > Roots > Rhizosphere > Soil | place: USA: Michigan... | reverse complement strand
TGCGTAGTTTTCGGGGTCGACGCCGGTTCAGAGCAGAAGCCGCGATACCATTCAACGGTCCAAGCTAAGGCTTGGTCTGCGGACAGTAGGGGCGACCAGCCCGGTTCGCTCGCAGTCTTTTCCGAGGTTGAAATCGCCGTCGTCGGTCTCGATGAGGTAATTTGTGCTGTGCCAGCTGCATTCCAAAGCGCGGTGAATTTTTCTGCGAACTCTGAAACTGAAATTCGATCACCACCCGGCGCAAAATCCCATACGCCTGCCGATTTCTGGCCGCGCTCGAATAGATTCTTAGCCAGCAGTAAACAGCCGCGAACCGGCTCGAGCACGTGGCAAACTCGCAGCTTACGTTCTTTACCCTCGCTGGCTGGAATCGATTGCGCGGAGTTGATGGCGCGGACCAAGTCGGGAACGAACCGTCCTTCCCGCCAGTCACCTCCGCCGATCGCATACGCAGTTCGAGCGGTCGCCACGGATGTTGCCGTCGTCTGGAAAAAAGCTTTGGTGAATGCGGAACGAATCAGTTCGGCTGAAGCCACACTCGCGCTCAGTAGCTGGTTTGGCCCATCCTCGCCAGACTTATGACTGGAACGCATCTCGCTCTCCGAGCACGAATCAGTATTCATCAGCACAACCGCCCGCACCGAGTGGGTGAGCCTGGCCTCCTCAAGAATGTGTACCGTGCCCATCACATTGATAGCAAAAGCATCGACCGGTTCCCGCAAACAAGACTGTGGGCTGGTCCGCGCGGCGCAATGGATGACTATTTCCGGCTGTATTTCGCTAAATGTGTTTGCCAGAGAATTGCGGTCGCGAATGTCGCCAAAGACCGAGGTCATACCGCGATCAAGAATAGTTGCGTCAAAAAAATTGGGCCGGGTCGCAGGAGGCAATCCGTATCCGCAAACCTGCGCGCCCATAACTTTCAGCCAGGCGGTGATCCAGCCACCCTCAAAGCCGGTATGGCCGGTGACTAGAACCCTTTTCCCGCGGTAGAAGTCAGCGAAGGCGTGGGACATCAATGTAGCCAGTAGATGACAGCGGCAACCAAAACGCTAACCAGTAGGCTGGCGATGGTATATCCGTGAGCACTGATCCAGCTTTCATCTTCATTTTGCCTTGCAGTCAGCAATCGTGCCATGGTAGCGCTCGGAGTTCCGCGCTCTTCGCAGTCGACGCAAATGGTGCGCCCGCGCGAAACTGGAAAGCCGCAAGATTCACACCCGTAGACACTGACGGCAAGTTCGGAAGAGGACGACGATTTGTTGGATGCTTTGGCGGCTGTGCCATCTGGCGCGTGCCACAGAACCGGAAACGCCGGCTTGGGCGGTTGCGCCACCAGCGCGGGGACAGATGCATGCTCATCCGCAATCGAATTCTGTTCGGCCTCCATGCAATTGACCGCGGTGGTGACCATGTCGGCGAGCCTGACAATCGACCGCAAATCGTGATCGCTGAATTTTGCGGTTTCTGAAAATAGCTGAAAAAATCCTGCGGTCTTCGAATTCCGAATAACGGTTACCAGTAAAGACTTCCCCTCTGGTCCAAGCGACTGTTCAGGCCGAAGCGTCCTAACATTAAATTCTGATCCGATGACCGGAGCAGAATCGCCCGCGGCCGCGCAATAAACAAATTCGTTACGCTCATGTAGTGCAATTGCCGCCCAGGTTGCACCGGTGATAAAACGGGCCCGATCTGCCAGCAGTTGCAAGCAAGCGTAAAGCTCAACCCTGGCGTTCAGGAGGTGATCGGCCAATCCGGGACGCCCGGAGTGCTGATCTGCGACAGCCAGCGGAGTTGCGACGCTATGACCCATGAAAATGCCTAGTTCGAAGTGTCACCCCCGCTTTTTATGAGTGTCAATGCAGAATCGAAAGACATGCACCCCAAAGTCACTTTTTGCAGGCAGAAGCGACCACAAGAATCCTGCGGAATAGACGCCTTTCCGGCAACCGAACTGTTCCGATTCGGCACCCTGCGATTATTAGGAGGCATTCGCACTCACCGCTGATCTGGGACGAATGGCGATTCTCGTCCGATGAGACAGTTATGCCTCACTCCCGAGCGGCGACACAGGAACAGGTTGCGGGTCGTCAGTTCAGGAAGACCAATGCTCTTCGAATCCTGCGGCGCGCCGTTGATCATTGCCAGGAACTGATTTTCCTTACCGACGCAGAGGGTGTACTGCAGTATGTGAATCCTGCCTGCGAGATTGTGACTGGTTATAGCGCGAACGAGCTGATTAACCAGAAAGTGAGTTGCATTGCTTCCCCAGTCCCGAAGGCCGACACATGGGATTCGATGCGCCAAGAGGCGCTGCAAAACGGCGTGTTTCGCGGCACTTGTGAGCTGGTCTGCAAACATGGCCGGGTGGTTGAACTCGATCTCGCAGTGACTGCGGTTCGTGACCCGCGAACTCAGATAGCCAGCTTGGCGTGGACAGGAATAGATGTAGCGCAGCAGCGTGTCCTGAAGGCGAAAACCGACGGACCGCACAAAATGGAGTCGCTGGGTATTTTCGCCGGAGGCATTGCCCACGACTTCAACAACCTGTTAATGGTAATCGGTTCGTATGCAGAGATGGGACAGACGACGGTTCCGTCTGACCACCCGGCCCGCCGCCACATGCAGGAAATTATGGCGGCAGTGCGTCGCGCTTCCGAACTTACGCGACGGTTGCTGATGTTTGGGCATCATCAAGCTGCTCAGGGACAGGAATTGTTGTCACCCAACTGGATTGTTGAAGAGGCCGTTGGAATGCTCTCACGCTTGCTTGAGGAAGACATTGAGATTCGGGTTTCGCTTGGCAAGGACGTGCCGCTAGTCAGGGTGGACCCAGGGCAGATTGAGCAGGTGCTGCTCAACCTGGTAGTTAACGCCCGCGACGCAATGCCGAATGGCGGCGAACTGGTTATCGAAACTCAGCTGGTAAGACTGAATGAGGATTTTGCGAGGCAGCATCCCGGCATTGCGGCGGGGGAACATGTTCTGTTGACTGTCACCGACTCTGGACACGGAATTCAGGCGAAAGAGCTCGCCCGAATATTTGAGCCCTTTTATACCACGAAATCCGAAGACAAGGGCACAGGGCTAGGGCTCGCAATTGTCCAATCCATTGTGCAAAAAAATGGGGGCTTAATATCGGCTGCCAGTGAGCCGGGCAGGGGAACCTCGTTCAATATTTATCTGCCCGTCGCGGCGCCGATCACGGGGAAAAAACCGTGCGATTCTTTGCGACTTGAACTTCCTACGCCACACGGAAATGAAACGCTGTTGGTCGTTGAGGATGCAGAACCACTGCGCCAAGCCACCGTAGAATTTCTATCTTCTCTCGGCTACGAGGTGCGATCGGCGGCCAATGGAGAGGAGGCACTGAATCAGTTGCAGGCCGATCCTATTCGCTTTGCTCTGGTTATAGTCGACATCGTCATGCCCAAAATGAGTGGACCCGAACTCGCCCGCGCCATTGCCTCTCTTCGATCCCCGAGTAAAGTTCTACTTACCTCCGGGCACCCTCAACACGTGGTGCTCAGCAAAGGTTTAAGCAAAATAGACGGCAATTTTCTGCAAAAGCCTTTCTCGTTGAAATCACTGGCAATAAAGATTCGCGAGGTCTTGGACGAACCGGTGCTGGTCCGCGCCGCTGCGGCAGCCGCTGGCGCTTCTTCTACTTTACCGATACTAAGATAGACAAACTGCTCCCGTATAATTTCTGCTGCATGGGAATTTCAGTTTCCGGCCAGGATGTTGGCGGCGAAAACGAAACTTCTCCCCACGCGCCCTCTGGCGGCGCGCGCCTGCGCTATTTTTCTTTAGCCATCATTCTATTTCTTTGGTGCTCAGTCTATCTCGCAGGAATGTTTACCCCGCCTCTGCTCGATGATGTTGACACCATCCATGCTGAAGCAGCGCGCGAAATGGTGCTTCGCCACGACTGGGTCACGCTGTACACCGACGGTATTCGTTATCTCGAAAAAGCGCCACTAATGTATTGGGGCGTAGCCGCGAGCTACGAAATTTTTGGAGTGCACGACTGGAGCACACGTCTACCTCTGATGTTGTGCGTTCTGGCTCTGCTGCTGGTGACCTACGCTTTAGGGAAGCGTGCTTACGGTGAACGGGGAGGGCTTTATTCGGCGGTAGTTTTATCGACCGCGCTCGGCCCTTACATGTTCACCCGCTTCGAAATTCCTGATGTCGCGGTGGGTTTGTGGCTGGCATTGAGCGCGTACTTTTTTTTGCTCTCACTCGATCAGGAGAAACCGTCACGCTGGGTTTGCTGGGGCTTTGCGGCGACTTGCGCGTTGAACGTCTTGACCAAAAGCCTGATTGGCTTGGTCTTCCCGCTGGGATCGATAGTTCTTTATCTGGTGCTCACGCGCAATCTTCGCCACATACTGAAATTGCGATTGCTCTCGAGCACGGTAGTGTTTCTCGTCATTGCTGCTCCGTGGCACATTCTGGCCGCGCGGGAAAATCCCAGCCAAGGGGCGGTCAAAGGCTTCCTCTGGTTTTATTTCGTCAATGAGCAGGTCATGCGTTATCTGGGCAAACGCGTTCCCCCGGGATATGACACGGTTCCGCTTTTGATTTTTTGGGCGCTGACAATTTTGTGGCTTGCGCCGTGGATGATTTTCCTGCCGCAGGCCTTAAAGCAAGTTCCCGCACGCGTGCGAGAATGGCATGGTCAACTTACCCGCCGCCAGCGAGCCAGCCTTTACTTTGCAGTCTGGGCGTTGGTGGAAGTCGGCTTCTTCACTTTTTCCACGCGCCAAGAGTACTACACTATCCCCGCAGTTCCCGCGCTGGCTCTGCTCATTGGCGGATGGCTGACCAAAGAGGCGGCTTCTCCGCAAACCGAATCCAAGTCGGCCAAGATTTCTTCGTGGGTTCTCTTTGCAATGGTTGCGGTGGGGTCGGCGGTTGGAATTGCACTGCTCATCTCGTCGAAGGCGCCCGCTCCTGGAGCAGACCTTGCTGATCTGCTGAACAAGAATCCTCAGGATTACGACTTTTCGCTCGGTCACTTTCTGGATCTGACGCCAGAAGCGTTGGGCATGTTTCGCCCGCAATTGATCGGCGCCATCGCCTCGTTGTTGATCGGTGCGGGCGCCAATCTCTGGCTTCGGCTGCGGCGCAAGCCACCATACGGAAATGCTGCGCTGGCCGTGATGATGGTGGGGCTTCTCTTCTGCGTGCATTCGGCATTCGTGATTTTCTCGCCTGTGCTTTCGTCAAAGCAGCTCGCGACGGCCATTCAGAAGCGTTATCAGCCGGGAGACCTGATTGTGGTCGATGGGCAATATCATCAGGCGTCGACGTTGAACTTTTATCTGGGCACGCGCATTCGCGTCCTGCATGAGCCCAGCGGAAATCTGTGGTACGGCGTCAAGTTCCCCGATGCCCCGCGAGTATTCGAAACTCAAGCCAGCTTCGAACAGCTATGGACCAGCCCCACCACGGTCTTCATGTGGACCGATCAGGATTCGCCGAAAGAGTTGAAGGGCCTGTCGCACTTCTTTCTGGCAAGAAGCGGGGGGAAGTCGGTATTCACAAATCGCGAGCTTGGGCCACCAGATTAGGTGTAATGGTATAATAATGGTGTAACGGTGCATATATGGCTTTAAACATAAAAAATGAGCGCGTAGAGCGATTAGCCGCGGAGATTGCTCGCATGACAGGCGAAACTAAGACGGAAGCCATCCGTCGCGCATTGGAAGATCGCAAGAACCGATTGGCTTCGAAGTCTTCTCCAACCAAGGACCGCGCCAGCAAGATAATGGATTATCTGGAGCGTGAGGTGTGGCCGAATATCCCCGCTGAAATTCTGGGGAAGAAGATAACCAAGCGTGAACGCGAAGAAATTCTCGGCATTGGCCCAGATGGTTATCCCGAATGATCGTGGACTCCTCTGCCTTGGTTTCAATTCTGCTAAAGGAATCGGGACACGAGGCGCTACTCACAAAACTGAAAGGGGCGGACGTTCTCTTTGTAGCAGCACCCACGGCATTGGAGTCCGCAATCGTACTGTCAAATCGACTGGGTTATGACGCCAGGCCGCTGCTCGCGGGTCTACTCTACCGAATGGCCGCGGAGATTATAGATTTCAACCAAGAACACTACGATGCCGCCGTTTCGGCATACTTGCGTTTTGGGAAAGGGCGTCACGCCGCGGGCCTAAATTTCGGTGATTGCATGTCTTACGCACTCGCTGCCGTAAGTGGACGCCCGCTGCTTTATACGGGCACCGACTTTTCCCGCACGGATATTCAGAGCGCATAGCGATGACGGCTTCGCTTACCGTACTCTTTTGGCGCGCTCTGCTCGGCCTCGCGGCTTTCGGTCTGGTGAGTTCATTCGTTTTTCTATTCCTCGCAATTGTCGCGACAATCCGATTTAAGAGGCGTTCTACCTCGGAGCAACAGGGCGCGCTGGCATTTCCCGCAGACCATCTTCCGCCCGTCACTATCTTCAAGCCCGTGCATGGAATGGAAGAGCGTCTCGAAGAAAATCTGGAAAGCTTTTTTCAGCAGGACTATCCGGATTACGAGATCATCATCGGCGCCCGGAGCGAAGACGATCCTGCGATCCTGCTGGCGAAGAAAATTGCCCAACGCTACCGCCACATTAAGAGCCGAACCGTGGCATCTGGACCGCCGGAGTGGCCAAACGCTAAAGTCTTCACGCTGAATAAAATGATCCCGCTTTCGAGAAATGATTTTTTTGTGATCTCGGACAGCGACGTGCGGGTTGACCGCGACTTTCTGCGTAGTGTGATCCCGCCCCTGTTCGACCATAAATTGGGACTGGTCACGTGTCTCTATCGCGGCGATCCAGCTTCAGACTTCTGGTCATTTCTCGAAGCCCTGGGCATGTCGGTGGAGATGCCATCCGGCGTTGTAACGGCGGACATGCTGGAAGGAATTCGTTTTGCGCTCGGCCCGGCGGTGGCGCTTCGCCGCGATTCACTCGATGCGATCGGCGGGATTCGCGCAACCGCGGATTACTATTCCGACGACTACGTCCTGGGCAACAAAATCTGGGCCGCGGGATACAAAGTCATTTTTTCTCACTACTTCATTCATCACGTACTCACGCCCCGTTCTTTTCTTCGCACTCTCGGCGATCAGTTGCGCTGGATGAAGAGCACGCGCCATTCACGTCCCTGGGGACACATTGGTAGCGGCCTGACCTTTGCAATGCCGTTCGGGCTGCTGGGACTGATCGCGGCAGCGGCACTGGGAAGATGGGGACTGGGGCTCTGGTTTCTCGTCGCGGCCTTTGCTAACCGCGTGATCCAATCGATCGTCGTGGGCTGGTGGCTAATGAAAGACCAGCGTGCCTTAAAATTCTGCTGGCTTTATCCTCTGCGCGACCTGCAAGGCTTCGGCGTTTGGGTTGCCAGTTTCCTCAGCCACACGTTTTACTGGCGCGGAGAGATTTACCGCTTCACCAAAGATGGCAGAATCATTGCTCAGACGCGCAAAGCAGGAACTTCACAAGTAGGCGGGCGCTCACTCAATTCGTTTTAGCTTTCCATTGTTTAATTCAAACATCTGCCCTCGCCACATAATATTTCGTCCGAACATTCCGGCGATCCAAATTATCGGCGCGATAAAATCCCGCAGTGGCAGGAGCCACAAGGAACGAATCGCTTCTCTGTCATTCAGTACTGAAACTGCTGAAGCCCACGCCGTCGTCATCCGCAACAAAAGCGCTGTCGCTAACAATGTCCATGCCCACAACGCTCCACGTGCAATCAGCAAGCACAACGTCGCCCACGGCAGCGTGTAGGTCAGCAGCAATCCGGCATAACCGCCGGGGCGCGACACTCGAATGGTTCGGGCCCATCGCAACTGATGCGCGAAAAATCCGGAGAAACTATAAGCCGGCAGAAAAGTTTCGACCACTGAACTGGAAAGCACGACTTTGAAGCCTCGCTCTGCAATTCTCTTCCCCAGTTCGTAATCATCAGCAAGATAATCGACGATGGATTCAAATCCGCCAATTGCGTCGAGGTCTGCCCGCCTGAAGGCCAGCGTTGATCCCAACCCGAAATGCAAGCCGCCTTCGATCTCTTTCGCGACCAGAACTCCGGGAACAAAATCCGTACTGATGCCGAGCGACTCCAGTCGTGATGCCAGCGCCTTCGTCGCGACGCCTCGATAGAGGCAGGTCACCAGTCCAACGTCTGGTGCCTGCAGTTCGCGCATGACGGTGCGCAGATAATCCAGCGCGACGCGGATGTCGCTATCATTTACTAGAAAGACCGCGTGCTTCGCCTCTGCCGCGAGTTGGACCAGACTGCTGACTTTCCCATTCGCCCCTAAGTTTTTTTCGCACAGCACCAAGCGGATCGATCGCTGCGGAAACTCACGTTGTAATCTTTCGATAAGCTCCGTCGCAGGATCATTCGGTTCGCTCACCCCGAACAAAATTTCATATGCCGGATAATCCTGCACACAATGCGAACGAAAACTCTCATACATCTCGGGGTCTGTCCCCTTGAGCGGCTTTAAGATCGAAACCGGTGGCAGATCGGAAGCGTCAGGCGGAGGAAGTTTTGACTCGGCCGCATAACGCCGTGCCGCCCATAAGCACAGGAGACAATACGCCATGCTGGATGCGGTGATCGCGGCAGCAACTGCGGCAGGTGCGTTCAAACGAACTTTGTACAGGAAGTCAGGAAGAAAGACAAAGCGGCGGGGCTAGATTGTCGGTTAACTTTGTCAGCAGTACGCGCGCGCCGCCGACACCAGCAAAAACACAACGCCCACTCTCAGCAGGGAGCGTGGCAGCTTGCGCAAGATTTTCCACGCCACAAAACTCATCGACGATCCTCCGCGCGGGGGAGAACCCGCGAATGAATCCTCAAAAGAATTGGCTGGACTAAACCTGGGAGTTTTCCGGAACGGCTGAATTCTAGGCCAAAACCGAGCTGCACGGCAAGTGCTATTCCAAATGCTATCGGTCCGAATTTAAAAGCTTCTCGCCGGTGAAGCTTTCAAAAGTCAGATGCATTACGCTTAAACCGTGCGAACCAGCGTCGCCGATTATCTGTCTGACTTCCAGCGGCTTGGCAATGAACAGGCCTATGCCGAGCGCGTCGGCTACCGGCTTATACGGTGGACTTATGGAGATGTCGCCGGGCTCGCGTTTCAGTTCGCGCGCGAACTCACGGCGCGAGGAATTCGCAAAGGCGATCGCCTCGTAATCTGGGGCCCCAACTCCGCGGCGTGGGTTGCGGCATTTTTGGGTTGCGCTAATCGCGGGGTGATCGCCGTCCCCATGGACGACGCCGCCTCTGCCGATTTTGCCGTTCGGGTCATTCAGCAGGTCCAGGCGAAGCTTCTGGTGTGCTCACGAGATCACGCCCAACTCGAACTGCCTTCGCTCTTTCTCGATGAGATGCACGCCCCTCTGCAATCCCGCTCATCGCAAGCACTCGAACCAGAAAAGATCACCTCCGGCGACGCGTTGCAGATTGTATTTACTTCCGGCACGACTGCCGAACCCAAAGGCGTAGTGATCACTCATGGCAACGTTCTCAGCAACGTCGCCCCGCTTGAGGCGCAGATCCGGCCTTATCTGAAATATGAACGCTTCGTACATCCATTGCGTTTTCTGAATCTGCTTCCGTTGAGCCACGTGTTCGGACAGTTCCTCGGCATGTACATGCCGCCGCTATTGCGCGGAACGGTTTTCTTTCAGGAGACGCTCAAGCCCGGCGACATCATCCATACCATTGGCCGTGAACGGATTTCGGTGCTGGTCGCGGTACCGCGGATGTTGCAATCGCTAAAAGAAAAAATTGAGCGCGATCTGGGAGATGGAGGCCGGCTAGAAAAATTTCGGCAACAGTTCGCCGCCGCAGAGGGCAAACACTTCATCCGCCGCTGGTGGACCTTCCGCCGTATCCATCACCAAATGGGATGGAAGTTCTGGGCCTTCATATCCGGTGGCGCCGCGCTCGATCATGAGACCGAAACATTCTGGGCGCGTCTGGGCTTCGCCGTCATTCAGGGCTACGGCCTGACCGAGACCACTTCCATCATCAGCGTCAATCATCCGTTCAAAGTTGGCCGTGGATCGATCGGGAAAGTGCTCGAGGGTCGCGAAGTAAAGCTTGCGCCCGATGGCGAGATCCTCGTGCGTGGGAGCGGCGTCGCATCCGGATACTGGAGCGGTGGCGAGTTGCAGCCGGTTTCCTCTACGGAAGGCTGGTATCACACCGGCGACATCGGTCAACTCGACGGTGAAGGAAATCTCTTTTTCAAAGGCCGCAAGAAAGACGTGATCGTTACTCCCGCGGGAATGAATGTCTACCCTGAAGATCTGGAAAATGCGCTGAAGAGCCAGCCGGAGGTGAAGGACAGCGTGGTCGTGCCCCTGGCGCAAAACGGAAATGCGGAACCCTGCGCAGTCTTGATCCTTAAAAATTCCAGCGAAGACGCAGCCCAGATCATCGATCGCGCCAATCAATCCCTGGCCGAATACCAGCGCATTCGGCGCTGGATCATTTGGCCGGATGAAGACTTCCCGCGCACCTCGACCCAAAAACCGCGGCGCGCCGAGATTGCAGAAGCGGCGAACAAAATTCTCATCGGCGATGCCACCAGCACGCCTGTCGGCAAAACCGCTCTCGCCACTTTGATTTCACAAATCACAAAGCGTTCAACAGGAAACCTCGCAGAAAACGCCCGCCTCGACTCCGACCTGAATCTCAGCTCGCTCGATCGCGTGGAACTGCTCAGCGCGCTCGAAGAACGCTATCAGGTGGACCTGAGCGAGACCCGCTTCTCCGCGGTAAACACGGTCGGGGATCTGGAACGGATGCTGAAGGGCGAGCCGCCGCCGCGGGTCGTCTATCACTATCCGGCATGGGCGCAACGCTGGCCGGTCACGTGGATTCGGTTCTTAGTGCATTATGCCTTGCTGCTTCCATCCGTATTTATCCTGGGCTGGCCGCGCATTGTTGGTCGAGAGAATCTGCAAAGCGTCAAAGGTCCTGTGCTGGTGGTTTGCAATCACATCGGCGACGTCGATGTGGGTTTCATACTCGCCGCACTTCCCGCGCGCCTGCGTCACAAACTTGCCACTGCTGCCGGAGGAGAAGCCCTCGAAGCTCTGCGTACTCCTCCCGCAAGCCGCAGCCTGTTTGGAAGGGTTTTCGATCGCATCGAATGGTTTTTGGGCGTCTCCTTGCTGAATGTTTTTCCTTTACCGCGTGACGCAGGCTTCCGCGACAGCTTCGCATACGCCGGAGAATCGGTCGACCGCGGCTATAGCGTTCTCGTCTTCCCCGAAGGCCATCACACCACCGACGGCAAGATGAGGCCCTTTCGCGCCGGCGTAGGACTACTGGTGAACGATCTGGGAATTCCAGTCGTCCCAATGCGGATTGACGGGCTCTTTGAAGTGAAGCAGAAAGGTAAGAGGACGGCGCGTCCGTTCCAGATAAAGGTGCGAATTGGACAGAAGATCGAGTTTGCGCGGGATGCCAGGCCTCAAGAAATCGCCGACAAATTAAGAACCACAATTGAGCTTTTATAGGCCAAGTTCCACAGTTTCAACAGCTTATTCACAAGGAGACCAGGGCTCTCAACTTCTTAATGCTGGGACGTCGCAGTTCATCTATCCCCAACCACGCCACGCACCGAGTCGATCAGCTTGCCCGAATCGTACCCTACTCCATCCTTGAACACAGTTTCGACATTTTCAATGTCTTCAATCTTTTGTGTCGGATCTCCCTTCACCACGACGAGGTCAGCTTGTTTGCCGGCTGCGATCGTTCCCACCTTCTCCAGATCACCAAGGTATTGGGCGCCGTTGTAAGTCGCGATGTGGATCGCTTCTAACGGGGTGAACCCAGCTTCGACCAGCAACTCAACCTCACGTTGATCGCCAAAACCGGCCAGGTCCCCACCAATGCCAGTGGGATCTTCGCCGGCCAGCAATGTTCCTCCCTGCTTGACGAACTCCCGCTCGAATTCCATTTCTTTTTTAAATGCAGCGGCCATCGGCGATACTTCTGTCCCGTAAATCTTCTTCAGCCGCGAGGTGTCAGCCATTCGTGCCTTGTTTGACAGGAACCTCTCGCGCGCACCGGCGGAAAGCGCTTCCAGTACACGTGTCTGGATACTCGGACGCCCCGGCACTTCCACCTCAAACACTGGCAGTGTCGATGTAACTGCGACGCGGCGTTTTACCAGATCGACGATCATGTCGTGCACCGGTCCGGACTTCACGTCCAGATCCGCGAGATAACTCATGTCTTTCGGCGTGTTCGGACACTCGCCCGGCTTCTTCCAAGGAAAAAATTCGGTATCTACCAACAGTCCGTGCTCTAGGTCATCGATGCCGAGTGCCGCGGCTTCGCGAAATCCAATGGAGCACAGGTGTCCAGTAACCTTGGCTCCGCGATGATGTGCAGCCTTGATCGCCGCTGAAAGCTCATAATCGGTAAGAAAGTTGTAGGCCTTGAAGTTGTCTACGCCTTCGTCGAGCCAGTAATTAACCATCCGAACTGCTTCATCTGGATTGCTGAGTTCGAAAAGCTGCAATGCGAATGTACCTTTGCCTTCGAGGTATGGCCCAGTCGCATGGATCTTCGGGCCTGGCATGGAGCCGTCGTCGATGTGTCTTTTAATCTCAAGATCGGTGTATGGCTCGATTGAGCCCGTGGTGCGCAGAGTAATCACACCGGCGGCAAGATATAACCGCGGAAAGCTGAACGCCATTTCTCCAAACACCGCGCCGCCCATGGGATAAAACATGTGGTCGTGCATGCCGACCAGGCCCGGCATCACAGTGTAGCCGTGAAGATCAAGCACCTGCGCATCTTTGGGAATGTTGGCTGATTCCGCATCGCCGACTGATTGAATTTTGCCGTTTGCGAGAACAATGGTCTGATCCTCGCGGGCCGGCCCACCGGTGCCATCGATCACTCGAACGTGCTCCAGGGCGACGACCGCGGCGTCCACCTTGACGAATTGCTTGACTTCCGGCGAAAGATTTTGAGCGTGCGCCAGCGAGCACGCCGTAATAAGCAGAAAAAAAAGAACACTCCGCATGATTCCTCCAAAACTGCCGCGCAGGATTGTAATCGATGGCAAACGGTCGCGGCCATGGATTTAACTCGATCAGCCCGGATGGGCTACCTGTCCGGGCTTGCGTTTCAGCATTGAGCCACTGGCCACGATGCCACAAGGCCATAGCAAGGTGTGAGATCCGAGTTCACCGTAAAGGCGATTCAACGCAGTTATAAATGGTCGCCGTACACATATTCTGCCAGTAGCATTCGCGAATCGCCCGGAGTAGACTCCGTCCGTTCGTTGAGGAGACATTTATGGCGCAACAAAATCCGATTGAAATAGTTCGACGGGCTTCTGGCTTCTCCCTGCTCTGGGGTATCTCGCTGATCATTCTTGGGGTGTTGGCATTGGGTTCACCAATGGTTGCAGCGGCCGCAGTGAATGTGGTCATCTCCTGGCTCATAGTGGCAGCCGGGCTGGTACACCTGGCTGTAGCTTTTCAACGCCGCGAAGCCGGCAGCATTATTTGGCGACTGCTGGTCGGTCTCGCGTATCTCGCCTTTGGGGCTTACCTGATTACGCATCCGGCGATAGCGGTTGTGTCGCTCACTCTGGTTCTCGCGTCACTGTTTGTAATTGAGGGCATTTTCGACATCGGAATGTTCTTTCAGGTGCGCACCGCGCAAGGCTCCGGCTGGGTACTATTCGACGGAATCATCACGCTGCTGTTAGGGCTGATGATTTACCGGCAATGGCCATCGAGTTCTGCGTGGGCAATCGGAACCCTGGTCGGAGTCAGCATGATCATCAGTGGCGTGACGAGGGTGATGCTGTCATTGGCGGTGCGCAACGCCACTCACAGGGTACTTTCGAAAGCTGCATAAAAGGCGGATCTGCTACTAGTGTCCAAGAACATTCCGATGAGTTCCCTGCGGGACAGGTGTGCCCGGTCGACTAGCGTGGGTAGAATGCGTTCCAACGCCAGCGCGCGTTCCAATTATCACGGTCGCCATCATGGCTGTGAATGTTTTGCTGTGCCGGCTCCAGCCCGGCCTGCTGATTCAATGCATTATTTTTCTGCGGGCGGCAGCTGCTGCGGAATGGATTTTTCCAACCTTTCCATCGACGTCATTGACTTTGGCGACGCGTGACATGGCTATTTCGGGAAGCTCATAGAACGGATTCTCCAAAAGAATGTCACCCTCGACGCGAACAAATGGATGAGTTGCAAGGCAATCGTCAATTGCGGTCGGAGGCATGGTTCCGAGGTTGTATAGGCAAAGTCCAAGGGCGTGATTCGACTCGTAAAAGCGATTCAACCTCGCTTCATACTCGGCGAGCTTCTCCGATCCGGGCGCATTGTCCAAAAGCCAGTTCATATCGCCGGCGGCACACAGCCCGGTGAATCCGTGCGCGAGTGTGTCCTTAACGGCGCTTTCGAGCATCTGGATCATAAGATCTGGGTCAAATGAACCGCCCTTCAAGTGGCCGTCGTGTTTGGTCAGCAAAACCAGAGCACCTCGCGCTTCCTCATCGTCAACAGCGATAGCCGCCTGCTTGAGCGCCGTCCGGAACTCGTCCAGCTCTCGCTCGCAACAAACATATAGGCAGCGTTCGCCGCGGCTGAGCCCTGCGCGGATATACTCGACGGCCGCCTGGAGTTGTTCCTCATATGTGCTAAACAGTGTGCAAACATGATCACCCTGGTGATAGGAAAGTCTTGGAGAACCGACCACGGAGCCTCCTTGTGGACGCCGAACTTGGGATAAGCGTAATACCGCTTAGCCTTTCCAGTGGCGAATCGTTGAGAGTACCGCCAGTCAGGATATTCGCAGACCTTAGTTTCCTGAATACAGTGAATCCTGTAGGTGGGCTGTTACCCTGCCAAAGGGGGGAAACGTTAGGGGTCACTCACCGTCCGACCTGTTCGCCGAAACAACGACCCAATTCGATTTCGGGTGCTAAGACTTGCGGTTCTCGGCAATGTGCCAGAGAACGCCCGAAGGGTCGCTCAGGTAGAGGACGCGAATTCCCCAGGGCTGCATTGCAGGCGGCTTGCACATAATGCCGGGATACTTCTTGGTGAATTCCTTATGCTGAATGTAATTCCACCATGCGTCGGCATCGTCGACGTTCATAGACATCATAAAATTGCCGGCATGTTCGGCTACGTAGAACTTCTGCAACAAGAAACTGAAGGAACCGATCTGCAGGTCTGCGATTTGATCGTTGCTAAAGTTGACGGTGAACCCAAGGTCGCCATAGAACGATTTGGAAACTTCGAGATCTTTGGCAGGGACGAAGGCCTTAATGTCAGTAACTGCGCTCGGAAGCATTCTCTTCTCCGGTTGCGAAAAACGCTGGTTGGATTCGTCATTACAGCCGCCGACAGTATAAGTGATGCAGCTCTTAGCTGGACTCTCGTGCTCAGCGGATTGAGTTCAGTTCGCGCAAAATCCACGAAGCAGTTATTAAAGATTTTCAGATCGGAATACTATCCCGGCTCGGAAGCGCGAGTACTTTCAAAACGACTTAGCGCAACTAATTCCTGGCAAGCGCTTGACTTCGGGTGACGCTTGTGCCAGCCTTCCATCGCACAAGATTCGCCCTGCGTGGGCCGCGCAGAGATAACTTGCCTCGGCCTCAGTTTCCATAAGAGCTAAACAAAAGGGGAAAAACCTATGAAGAAAAATGTAGCAATCGCATTTTGCGCAGTGTGCCTGTGCGTTGCCGGCTTCGCCGCTCAAAAACACAGTGCTAATACCTCAAAATCGTCTTTCGATCAATTCGTACAAGAAAGCAACAAAGCGCAAACCGCGAACGATAGCAAGTGGCTCGAGGCACATTTAGCCGACAGCTACGTCGAAGGCACAAGTTTCGGCACATGGATTTCCAGAGCGCAACTCCTCAAAGATACGAAGGATCCGGCAAACAATAAGTACACGAAGAGCGATATTAGCGACGTACAAACACAAGTCATCGGAAATGTCGGCCTTGCGCGTTTCAAAGAAAGCTACGATGCAATGATTGAAGGCCAACATCGTGCTCGAACCATCATTTGCAGCATGACCGCTGAAAAGGGGGCTGCCGGCTGGAAGGCGCTGTCGACTCACTGCTCGAAAATTGAATAGGACCAACGTTTGTAAAGTCGGACTGAGGAGCCCGTCGCGTTCCCAGAGGCGGGCGGGCCTCACTGTTTTCGCGCTTCGGCTTCGGCGAGCCAACCCCGGCGTATTTTTTCTGATGGGATGCTGGAGAGGTAGGGCTTGATATCAAGAATCGGCGTGCCGTCGAGCATGTCAACGCCACGAACATGCAAATTTGCACCGTCACGGCGAAGCAACTCTACCGTAGTCAGGGCAATTGGATTAGGCCGCAACGGCGATCGGGTGGCAAAAACACCGTGCGTACGATTGTCGGAAGGCGGAGTTGCTGTAAGTTCGAATCCCTGGCTGCGGTCGAACTCCCAGATGACGATGAGATGGGAAAAGCCTTCGATGTCGGTGAGCCCGGCTTGAAACTCAGGCAGGATTTTGAGCACGCCATCGGCGGTGTGCTTGGCACCGAGACCCTTTGGAACCTCGCTGGGATTCTTGTAGGGACTGCCCACGAATCCAATGGGGCGAGAGGTGAACATTGGTACCTCCGTCTTCAATTCTATGTGCCGAGAAATGCGACCCAATTCGGCGATTGTGTCAACCCTTGAGATTTACCATTCCTACTACTGTCATCATTCTTCCGGTTGCGCCTTTTTCGCCGCGATGCGAGAAGAATAAATCCTGCCTGCAGTGAGTGCACAATCCAATATCTGAAATGTTTTTAGGTGACAGGCCAGTGGCGATGAGTTGGCGGCGGTTCGCCTCGGCTAAATCGAGGAAAATTTTCTTTGGCAACTCGCTATGTCCGGGAGCACGGGAGGTCAGAAACAATAGCGGATATTTTTCATGGATTTCGTTTCGGTCTTTGGTTTCGCGAAAGAGTTCACTGCCGTAACTGAACTGCGCCTCGAAAGCTGATATGACCTCTAGTCCGACTTCGTAGCAGCATCCTCGAATGCTGGGACCGATCGCAGCCTTTAGATCACGAGGGTCGCTGCCGAACCAGCGATGCATTTCGCCGACTCCCTTTTCTGCGATGCGTTTCGCTGTGCCCCGCCAGCCGGCGTGAAACACACCGATAGCGTGGCGTTTCGGATCCACCAGGATCAAGGGAAGACAATCGGCGGTGAGAATACCTAACAAAATTCCAGGGACATCCGTCACCATCCCGTCGCCGGCGAGCGGGGCGTTATCTTTAGGCATTTCGGCGATGCGATGGATGAGGTCGGAATGGATTTGGCGAAGCGTGATCAGCGGCAGTTCGGCGGATGACGCTCCGGACTTCTTTCGTTCTTTAGCCAAAGCGGATATAAATTCTCGCCGGTTACGCTCCACCGCCGCTCTTGTGTCGTGAGCTGTGAATCCGAGATTCAACGCGTTCCCGCCGTAAACTTTCGAAACTCCTCCCACTCGAGTGCTGAAGCCATGCACCAGCCTAGGCAATTTCGTGAGCGATGGGGCGCGTAAAACATCAACAGCAGTCGCTTTGGTTATTTTCTTCTTCTTATTTGTGGTCGGCACAGACTTATCTTAGCAATCCGGTGGTGACGATCTAAAAATCTAAGATCAACCACAGTGGGCACGGGGTTCCACAGAGGACGGACACAGAGGATCGACAAGTGATTCCTCTGTGTTTTCCTCCGTGGAACTGTGGTGGCTTTCGTCTTCAGCCGTGCAAGACTACGAAGTCGTATAATTCCGGGTTCACCGGAGAAGAACATGCGCTTATTGCTCGCCTTAGTAGTCGCCGCGGCTCTTGCCGTTCCTGCCTTTGCTCAGCAAAACGAAAATCAGCAGTCCTCACAACCGGATACTGCGAATCAGCAAAAGAAGAAGGAGAAGGCGCAGCCAGCGAAACAACAGAAACCAGAAGAGCCGGCGACGAAGTCTACCGAACCGGCGCACGCGCAAACTGAACCGAAACCTGGCGAGGATAAAAAGGAAGAGCACTTTGACATGACCGAGGTGCCGCCGGTGGTTACGCACCATCAGGTATCGGTGAACGGCAAGACGTTGAAATATTCCGCTACGGCTGGCCGGCTTCCGATTAAGCGTGGCGACGGCAAGATTGAGGCAGAGATGTTTTTTGTGGCTTACACGCTCGACGGCCAGGAAGCTTCGAAGCGTCCGATAACATTTGCTTTCAACGGTGGACCGGGATCGGCATCGATCTGGCTGCACATGGGAGCGCTGGGACCGCAGCGGGTAGTGCTGAATCCTGATGGCTTCCTGCCGCCCGCGCCTTACCGCACCGAAGACAATCCTTATACTCTGCTCGACAAAAGCGATCTGGTGCTGGTGGATGCGATTGGCACAGGTTTCAGCCGCGCGGAGACTGCAGAGATCGGCAAAAAGTTTTGGGGCGTTAAGGGGGACATTGAGGCCTTCAGCGAATTTATCCGTCTTTACATCACACGCTACGAACGTTGGAGTTCACCACTGTTTTTGTTTGGCGAAAGTTATGGGACCACGCGTTCGGCAGGAATTGCTGGAAATCTGAGCGAGCTTGGAATCAGCTTCAACGGCATCACGCTACTCTCGACTGTCCTAAATTTTCAAACGCTGGTGGATCAGAAGACCAATGACGAGCCGTACATTTTTCTGATTCCTTCGTTCACCATGATCGCCGGGTATCACCATAAGTTGCCGGCCGATCTGCAGCAGGATGTAAACAAGGCACGACAGCAGGCGGAGCAATGGGCGTCGGGCGAATATGCGCAAGCTTTGGCGAAAGGGGATTCGCTGACTCCTGAAGAGCGCCAGAAGACCGCGGAACAAATGGCGCGATACACGGGATTAAGTAAAGAAGTTATCGATGAGGCGAACCTGCGCATCGACGTGCCTAAGTTCACTCATTATTTATTGATCGATCAAAAGCTGCGGGTTGGCCGGTTGGACGGACGATACACCGGGCCTGATCCGAATGGGTTGCTCGACACGCCGTTCTACGATCCCACTGAATCAAATATTTTGGCGCCGTTCAATGCGGCATTTAATAACTACCTTCGAAACGAGCTTGGCTACAAAGTTGATATGCCGTACTTCCTCTTTGCGCGCGATCAGAGTTTCGGAGAGAAGTGGGACTGGGGATCGGGAATCGAAGGCTTTCCGGATACGGCTAGCGCGCTGCGTCAGGCGATGGTGCGCAATCCATTCCTGAAGGTGCTGGTGATGGAGGGTTACTACGATCTGGCTACTCCTTATTATGCGGCGAACTATACGTTTGATCATATGGACTTGCCGGCCAAGTATCGGGGACAGATTTCGTTTGCTACCTATGACGCGGGGCACATGGTTTATTTGCCGATGGAGAGCTTGAAGAAGTTGAAATCTGATGAAGCTGGGTTTATTGAGAAGGCTTGGTCGGGGCAGTGACAGGCGGGGGCCCGTCGCCCCACAAGGGGTAAGATCCGGCTCACTCGGGTAACTTGATTCCCTGCTCGTAATGCGGTACAAACGGCGCAGTATCCTTATGTCTTTTCGCCGTTTTTTTCTCCTTCCACTATTGCTGGTTTCCGCTGTGCTGGCACAGGTGCCTGCGCCCAGCACCGTTCCTGTGCCGCCGGTTAATCCGGCCGAGCCGACCGTCGCTCTCGACCATTCGCAAGAAGCTTATGTGGTCGAAAAGCTCCGCACCGCCTATCGCTTCGAAAATGATGGGACCGGCCGCCGCGAATTTTACGTCAAGATCAAGGTGCAAAGTGAAGCGGGCGTAGAGCAATGGGGACAGGTGGTGGTTGGGTATAACTCGGCCAACGAACGGGTTGAGATTCCTTTCGTCCGCGTGCTGAAGCTGGATGGATCGTCGGTGACCGCTCCGCAGGATTCGATCCAGGATTTAAGCATTCCGTTGGAGCGAGATGCGCCGGTTTACACCGACTACCGGCAAAAGCATATTACGGTGCCGGGACTGCGTCCGGGAGAAGAGCTGGAGTACGACTTCGTCACCATCACGCAGACGCCGCTATCGCCCGGACAGTTCTGGATGGAACACGACTTCGCGAAATCCGGCACAGTGCTGGATGAGCAATTGGTCCTTGACGTTCCCAAAGACCGGACGATCAAGCTGAAGAGCAAGCCGGGCAACGATCCAAAGATCGCAGAAGAAAATGGACGCCGGGTTTATACCTGGACCAGCTCGCATGTCGATAAAGACGAATCGCAAAAGGAAAAAGAGAAGAAGGAAAAGCACGCCGCCAAAGAGCCCGAGTTTCCCGCAGTGCAGATGACGACTTTCGCCAGCTGGGAGCAGATGGGGCGCTGGTATGCGTCGCTTGAAAAAGATCGCCGCGAGCCGACGGCCGAAATTCGCGCTAAGGCCGCCGAGCTTACGAAAGGTAAGACTACCGATCTGGACAAGATCCAGGCGCTCTACGATTTTGTTGGACCAAATTTTCGCTACATCAGTCTTTCTTTCGGCGTAGGTCGATTTCAGCCGCACGCCGCGTCAGACGTGCTGCACAACGCTTACGGCGACTGCAAAGACAAGCACACCCTGCTGGCTTCTCTGCTTGAGGCATCCGGCTATCACGCGTCTTCAGTATTAATAAATTCAGCCCGCAAGATCGATCCCGATATTCCGTCGCCATCGCAGTTCGATCACGTGTTCACCATGGTGCCGTTGGGTAAAGAAGAAGTGTGGATGGACAGCACAACCGAAGTGGCACCCTTCCGGCTACTGTCGGCGGTTTTGCGCGACAAGCAAGCCCTCGTCATTCCGCAGGATGGCGTTCCACATCTTGAAAAGACTCCGGCAAATCCGCCGATGGTGAACCGGCAGATTTCTGACATCGACGGCAAGATTAATGAATTCGGAAAACTGAATGCGCACGTGAAGTACGAGCTTCGCGGCGATACCGAATTGTATCTGCGAATGCTCTTCCGCCATGTTCCACGCAATAAGTGGAACGAGTGGGTGAAGCAGATGAATAGCTTCAGCGGAATTAATGGCGAGGTTTCCGACCTGGACGTCAGCGATCCGGCGCAGACGCATGAGCCGTTTCAGATCGATTACAAGATCGAGGTAGCGAATTATCTCGACTGGTCGAAGAAGAAATCAGACCTGGTGCTACCGCTCTCACAGATCAACCTGGCGGATGCCGATGAGGACGATACTGATCCGATCAAGATTGGGTCGCCGATCGAATACTCGTATCATCTGCGGCTTGAATTCCCCGCAAAATACACAGAGAGTTCACCGCTGCCGTTTGCCATGAAGCGCGATTACGCGCATTACGATGCCAGCTACAAAGTGGAAGGCAATGTTTTTACCGCGTCGCGATCGTTGGTGACCAATATTAATGAGCTACCATCGGCGCGCGCGAGTGACTATCTGGCATTTCGTCGCGCGGTGCTTTCCGATGCAACCCAGCATCTTTCGATCGATAGCAGCGCCGCAGGATCACCGACGCTGTCGCCTGATTTGAAGGGCGATGAACTTTATGACGCGGCCAAAGCTTCGTTCGATCGCGGGAACTACCAGGCGGCAATCGATCTTTTAAAACGCGTGGTGGCGGCTGATCCGAAGCACAAAACTGCGTGGATGGACCTGGGCCGCGCATACATGATGCTTCGTCTGACCGACGATGCGATCGCTGCGTTCAAGAAGCAGGCTGAGCTGAATCCATATGATGAGTACGCGTATGGCGCGCTGGGATGGGCTTACACCACGGCGCGAAAATACGATGATGCCGCGACAGCGTTCAACAAGTCGATTGAGATCGATCCGCTGAGCCAATACGCACATGCCGCGCTGGGCAGCATGTACTCTGAGTCGCATCAATATGACAAGGCCGTACCCGAGCTTGAAAAGGCGGTTTCGCTCAAATCGGATGATGCAGCGCTGCAAATCAGTCTCGGCGATGCGTATCTAAATTTGGGGCAGGACGACAAGGCTCTGGCGGCGTTTGATCGGGCAACGGAAATTTCCGCGACCCCGGAAGTTTGGAACAACATTGCTTATCAATTGTCGCTCAAGAAAGCGCACCTCGATCGCGCGCAGCAGTATGCGGAATCAGCGGTGACCGCGGTATCGAATTCTTTGCGCAATCTTTCGCTCGATCAATTGTCGGACCGCGACCTGGGGAATGTTTCGGCGCTCGACGCCGATTGGGACACGCTTGGCTGGGTGTATTTTGCGCGCGGCGATCTGGCGAAGGCGCAAAAGTACGTGGATGCAGCGTGGACGCTGGGTGAGCACGGCGAAGTGGGCGATCACCTGGCAGAGATTTATGAAAAGCGCGGACAGAAAGACGAGGCTATTCGCACCTACGCGATGTCGTTGTCGGGATTGCGTCCGGCGCTTGAGACCAAAGGCAGACTGGCGGCATTGGTTGGCGGTGATGCTAACGCGAGCAAAGTAGTTGAACAGCACCGGTCTGATTTGCAGACTTTGCGCACCATTCATCTGGGCAAGGTTGCACCCGTCGGCGGGACGGCGGAGTTTTTTGTGATCGTCACCTCATCGGCTGGTGAGGCCAAGGTGGCGGCGGCGAAGTTTATCAGTGGAGAAGAAAAGCTGAAGCCGCTTAGTGAAAATCTGCGCAACGCGAAGACTGATTTTGTTTTCCCGGATGACACGCCGACGAAACTTTTGCGGCGCGGAACGCTTTCCTGCTCGAAGGACTCGCATGAATGCGATTTCGTGATGATGATTCCGGAAGATGTGCATTCGGTGGATTGAGCGCGAGCAAAATCATTAACCACTAAGGACACGAAGGTTCACAAAGGAAAGCCTAAGATTTGAGATTTCCTTCGTGAACCTTCGTGTCCTTAGTGGTTAATGATTTTTTAACCCTGCTCAAATGCGAAGGCAGCTCGCAAGACTTCCTTTTCGCCGTGCGGTGGCCCGATAATCTGCAGTCCGATTGGCAATCCTTCTGAGCTGAAGCCACACGGCACTGAAATTGCCGGCAATCCCCAGGCATTCACCGGCCGCGTATTGCGCAGCAAGACTATTTCGGCTGGCCGCAACTTGGACATATCCTTCAACAGATCGGCAATTCGAGGGGTCGGCACCGGCGTGGTGGGTGTGACCAAAAGATCGACATCGCGAAACATCTCGCCGATTTTCTGCCGGGTGTCGCGCAAATGGGACAGAGCATTCTGGTACTGGGCATCACTGACACCCTCGCCTGCTTTCAGGCGGCGCAAGGTTTCCGGATCATACAAGTTCGCCGACGAAGCAATTTTGTCGCGATGGTAGGCGCTCGACTCGGCGTTGAAGATTGTGCGGTCCTGCTCGACCGGGCACTCGACCTGGCGTACAACTTTTACCTTCTTTGCTAGTAGATCAATGGCGTTTTCGACGGCCCTGGCAATTTCAGGGTCGAGGTCATCGTAGAAATATTTACGGGGAATACCGAGCACGAGATCCTGAATGCCACTCTTGAGATTCGCTGAATAGTTTTCACTTGTCTCTGCGATCACATTGAGCACGATCGCCGCATCTTCGACGGTGCGCGTGATTGGTCCGGCGTGGTCGAGCGATTGCGAAAGCGGAATAATTCCGCGCGTGCTCACCAAACCATAAGATGGCTTGAGCCCAACGACGCCGCAAAGTGATGCCGGTTGAC
>Ga0157372_10001724_pt1 | contig 23724 bp, 17 predicted proteins | sample C55metaG_FD_115307 | JGI IMG/M metagenome (GOLD analysis project Ga0157372, IMG submission 115307) | Corn rhizosphere microbial communities from Kellogg Biological Station, Michigan, USA - C5-5 metaG | ecosystem: Host-associated > Plants > Roots > Rhizosphere > Soil | place: USA: Michigan... | reverse complement strand
TTTAATGATTCTTCCTGGATTTCCGACAACTGTTGAATAGTGTGGTACATCTTTTATGATTACGGCCCCTGCTCCGATTGTGCACCATTTTCCAATATTGATCCCGGGGACAACTACAGCACCAGCTCCTACATGCGTCCCTTCACCAACAAAAACGCCGCCGCAAAGGGTGGCGTTTGGCGAAACGTGAACATAGTTTTCTAAAACGCAATCATGATCGACTGAAGAATTGGTATTAACAATACAGTGCCTTCCAATTATTGAAGAAGAATTAACAGTAACGCCGGGCATTATTACGCTTCCTTGACCAATGGAGGCACGCTTTGAAATCTGCGCACTTTTGTCAATCGCCGTACCAAAAGATAATGAAAACAGATCCACAATTTTTTTACGTATGAAATTATTTCCTATTCCGATAAGCCATTGTACGAATTGTTTTTGAAAAATATCGACATCATTTGTGACGTAATAACCTAAAAGGGCCGTTTTAGTTTTATCATCATCAAACAATGAATCAATAGTTCCACCAGTGTTTTCAATGATGTCAATAATAACTTTGCTGTGGCCACTTGCACCATAGATGCAATAAGAAGGAGTCATTTTCGTTCATTTTCGGAAGTTGCAAAAGTTGAAAGACCTGAGTCTTAAAACACAATCATGAGCCTATTTCACAATTCTTATAAGCATAAAAGCTTCAGCATATTTAACACCTATAGTCGCACCTCTAAAAGTAGCTAAAGCCTCGATTGTCTTTAACGACCTGGGATGTGGAGGATCTTTGAGTTGGCTTTCAAAATACTGCATTGCTTTAAGTTTATGTGTAAGATCGTTGCTTATATCAATAAACACGTTTGGCATAAACGATTCATCAGCAAAAGGAGATGCCCATTCGGTTTCAGAGAGAGTTTCATATGCATAGATGCTCCTTATAGGACAATCATTTATTGGTCTGGCCGCTACCAAAGAAGAATAATAGATAATTGCATGATCCTTATGCATATCCCCACGATGGGGAATAAATAATATAGAAATTTTTAGATGCCTGATTAGTTTATCCAATTCGATTGAAATTTCAAAAGAAGGGTGGTTCATTAAATCGGGAGCCGGAAATTCGTAAAAAAAAGTTTGATTGACATTCAAAAAATTATGCGCTGCCAATGCTTCCTTTCGGACGTTTTCAATTACATCTTTTGAAAATAATTTCGGAGCCCCTATACTTGCATTTGTCATTATTGCAACAAAAACATTATTCCCTTCAGTTTTATATCTCGAAATTATTCCTCCACACCCTAATATTTCATCGTCCGCATGAGGGGCAACAATTAAAATGTTTTCTGCTGAATGCATTTTTTAATTGATTCTATTTCGTTTTTTAATTTCCAAATCTCATCTTCAATCTGATAGCCTAATTTTTGACCGATTTTGAGTTTTATTGGATTGTTACTTTCGTCCTTTATAGAACTTATCCAGAGCAGTCCGGTTCCACATTGTATTAAATATTTATTATTATTAACCAATAAAACGCGACCGGTAACTCCTCTAATCTGAAGCATTTTTTCCTTTTTACTTGACCAAATTCTAATTTTCTTGTTTTTTAAAAATGAATATGCGCCGGGATGGGGTTTTGTAGAAGCGCGTAATAATTTATCGATTTCCTCTGAGCTGTTATTCCAGTTTATTAAACCATCATCCGGCGACCTTTTAGCATAATAGGTTGCGAACAATTCATTTTGGGGTACGGGATTCCATTCTCCATCTTTAAGAGCAGGCAACCATTTATTTAGAGCGGTTTTGATAGCAGAAAGAATCTTTTCTTCAACAGTAGATGCATCGTCTTTTTCAGTTACTGGAAATGGCTCCTGGATAAAAACAGGTCCGTCATCTGCACCTTCGCCCATTAAAAAGAAATTTGCTGCACCATATTTTTCTTCCAGAATAAGCCATGCAATTGGTGCCCTACCTCTTCCCCTAGGCAACAGTGTGGGATGAAAACCAATGTTTCCCATCTTTGAGATGGAGAGAATTTCATGCGATACAAGTTGCGATAATCCTACGACAAAAAGAATATCTGGAGACAAACTTTTAATAAGACTAATATTCTTTTCGTCATTAATTTTTATAAAGGGAAAATAAGGAATTTTATGTGCTTCGCATATTAAAGACATGTTAGCATAACCGCTAACGTTCTCTTCCGATTCAGGTTCATAACCTAATACTCCTATAACATTAATATTATTCTCTATCAAACTCTTTAGTGTTACCAAACTCGAAGTAACTGAACCAACAAGAATCACTCTAAACATACGGTTTCTTTATAAATTTATCTTCTCCCTGAATTAGGATTAAAATGGTTTTAAACAATATCTGCAAATCTAAAATAAAACTCAAGTTTTCCACATACATTCTGTCGTATTTCCAACGTTCAGGCCAACTTAAATAAATATTTCCGTTAACCTGTGCTAAACCGGTAAGTCCGGGACGCACAGATAATCTAAATTTTCCGTTTTCATCAAATTCATCTTTTTGACGAGGAAGGCAAGGTCTTGGCCCGATTAACGACATATCTCCTTTAAGCACATTTATTATCTGAGGTAATTCGTCAATTTTAAATCTTCTCAAGATCTTACCAACTCTTGTAACTTCGGAGTCATTTGTAAACACTTCATTATGGATGAACCTTTTTTTGTTTGTCATACTTCGGATTTTAAAAACTTTAAACGTCTCTCCTCTATAGCCCAATCTTTGCTGAAAATAAAAAAAAGGTCCACTGCTATCAAGTTTTACAGCGATAAATATCACTATCAGAACAGGGATGAGAATTATAAGAGCCACAACAGCAAATAAAAAATCGAATAGTCGTTTAAAAACGGGGCGGTACATTTAATAAGGTTATAACCTAAACTAGATAATGCATTGAGCATTAACTGAGCGAAAGCTAATAATTCTTTTAATCAGATAAGAAATTTGAAACTAATAATTTTGGAATAATCGCATGTTATAAACAAAAGCCGGATAAAATGCTAAACATGATACACGTTATAATAATTGTAGAATGATTTGACTTTTTATATATAATTCCTCTTAACTATGTCGCAATTTATCCATTATAGTATTCTGTCCAAGAGTCCCAAACGACATATTAGAACGCACATACCTATGAAGAAATCGTTGCCAATGGATGATAACTGCCCGTTAATCCAACCGCTGTAGCGTGTCTTATATCATGAACTATTTGAACGGCTGTTCTCGTTTCGCCAATGCGAAAACCTTTCCCCGAAAGAATAGACTCATAGGAGGTAGTATGTAAATCTGTAAATCCATCGCTAAATTCCAATTCTTCTCCTTCAATCCGAATGGAACGGTATGTTCTCTTACCTTGCATCTTGATATCTTTCGGAATAGTCTCATAGTTAATACTCAGAAACCATCTTACATTTGCCCGTTCTAATTCTAGCAATCCTGCTGCCCGATCGGCTGAATGTATATGAACAACATTTCTTTTTACATTGCCAAAAATCCAAGTAAGCATATCATAAAAATGAACTCCAATATTAGTCGCTATCCCACCCGATTTTGATATATCTCCTTTCCAAGAAGTATAATACCAGTGACCACGAGAAGTAAGATAAGTAAGATCAACATCATAAACTTTATCCTTCGGTCCATTCAATACCTTTTCACGTAAGGCAATAATAGAAGGATGAAGTCGTAGTTGCAATATAGAGTAAATACGCTTTCCCGTTTCTATTTCTATTTCTTCCAGTGCATCAATATTCCACGGATTTAATACAATCGGTTTTTCACAAATTACATCTGCATTATTTCTTAAACCGAAACGAATATGGCTGTCATGTAAATAATTAGGAGAACAAACAGAAACAAAGTCTATTTTGCGGTTTTTCCTTCTTAACATATCAATATGCCGATCAAAACGCTCAAACTCTACAAAAAAATCGGATTCTGGAAAATAGCTATCCATAATTCCAACACTGTCGAATGGATCATAGGCAGCTACTAAATTGTTACCTGTGTTTTTGATTGCTTTTAAATGACGTGGAGCAATGTATCCGGCAGCTCCAATAAGTGCAAAATCTTTCATAACCTTTATTTTAATTATATTTTAAATGGATGTAGAGTAGTTATTTGTCAATAGAATTGACTCCTTTTAATGCAATCAATTTTTTATTAAAATCTTTTGCCAACAGTTCATAAGTTAATTTTTTTAAAAGATACCTTTTCCCATTTTCACCTATTTGATTCAACTCATCCCGGTTCATCCTCGAAAATTCAGTGATTGAATCTACAAGTAGAAACTTGTTTTCTGCGGGTATAAATTTTCCACAGCCAGCATCTTCAATAATGCACCTGAAACCATTAAATGCTACAAGTATGGGCTTTGCTGCATACATGTAATCTATCCACTTATTAGGGCTGATTCCGAATCTGTAGATCGGTTTATTAAGCCATGTGTTTATTACTAAGTCCGCCTGTTCAAGAATACCGGGCAATTCTATCTTAGAAACCGGCTCCAAAAAAACAACTCTTGTTAAATGACTGTATTTTTTCTGATAAAAAGGCTTTAATGGACCACCCCCAATAAATACAAATTTTATATGCGGTTGTGTTTCTTGTAATATTTCAGCAGATTCAAATATTGTCTCTAAAGCATTCGCCTTTCCAATGGTACCGGCATAAATAACTACAAAATCGCTTTTTTTTCTGTTAAGATTTAACCCTGGGTGCCTAATTCCATTTGCTCGAAAAAAATCAATATCTATACCCATTGGAAGCCAATAAAATTGAAAGGGCTTATTTAAAACAGTAGAAATATGTTCTTTCATATTTGGCAAAGTACTTACTAATAAATCGGCGTTTTTATAACCTACTCTTTCAACCCATTTTAAAAATATAATTACAGGGTTAGTTCTGGAAAAATTACCGACTTCCTGCAACGTTAGGGGGTAAATGTCTCTGACCTCAATCACAAGCGGAGTCCTTAACCATTTTTTTAAAAAAACGCCCGATAAAAAAGTGAGAATCGATAAAGAGGAAACAATAATGATATCAGGTTTAAACTTTTTTATTTTTCTCCTAAATCTGAAAATATTAAATTCAAAAATAAACCAACTCCAAACTCGTTTTAGGTTAAAACCTAAGTCGATTTTAGGCCCACGTAAAATAACGGTTTGCAGATTTCCGGTTTTTTTGGAAAAATAAAGCCCTTTAAATGATGGAACGTCGGCAATTGTGGATTGGGAGCCTATTAATAGAACGCTATTTCCTGGAAGTTTCGATAAATATTTAGACAGGAAATACTGTCGTGTCGGAGTGCCGTGTTCTGGTACTACGGTATACTTACTAATATAAACGATATTCATACCTTCTTCTAATAATTATCCTGAGTTAGGAATGGATGAAATTTCGGGTCGTGATTAAGCTTTTCGGATAAAGCGAGATTAGCAAAAAGTTGACCATATTGATACCATGTTGTCAGATATTTTGTGCAACTAATAAATTGAGAGTATACTTTAAACAGCGATCTATCGTATCTAGTAAGTTTTACAAATCCATCTGCCTGAAATGAACCCACTGAACTGTGGGGAATATTTGCCCGAAACATTGTCCCATCCATATTATCTCTAAATAAGCAATTCTGTGGATCCCATAATTTATCTTTTAAAGTATTAATGAGTCTTTGAATTGCATCTGAATCTTTCCATAATCCTAAATCAAATGCTTCAACCAAATAGGAAACAACAAGGTTACCATGAGACACGTCCTGAACTATTGCGTCGTTTTTTAAGCTATTAATAGAATTTTGATTCCATGTTGAATTCCAGGAAATATAGGTCCCGTATTTGTGAAAATTATTTTCCAAATTTGTATTATAAACATTTACAAAATCCAAATAATCCCTTTTCTTCTCCTCAGAGGTCGTTAAAAAAGATAATTCTGTTGCAATATAAGCCCAATGAGATGTCATATGGCTCCGATTTAAAAACAAATAAGCGTCTTTATTTTTTCTAATTCTAATTCCTCGGGTTTCCCATTTATCCCAAATATTTGTCTCAACAAAATTGAGCACATGAGAATAAAAGTATTGGTATTTGGGAATTTGATTGATTGTTTTATTATTATGAATGTCTTTTAAAAGTCTGGTAACGTATTGAAAAAAATAAATTTCTGATAAAATACTTTCGTTTAGGTAAACACCACTTACTTTTAATTTCTGTTCAATCCAACCACGATATTCATCTTTGAACACTGAGACACTATTCGGAATTTCATTCGTTATTTGAGAACTATCTACTACGTTATTCGTAATCGTTATAGCATCATCCAGATATGTTGTGTTATCTGTCGCTTCAAACATAGACAAGATTGCATCTAAGCCATAACTTAGGGGTTGAAGGTCTATTACTTGATTGGATGTACTTAAGGTCTGCCAGTACTGTCTTAAAGGAGGTAATTTTTTAAACCCAGTATAGTATGATTGCTCGAATAATTGCTGCCAATTAAAAAGTGTATCCTGAGCTTCGATGTTTTTTGGCAAAAATATAATTGAAAAGGAAAAAAGTAATTTTACTAAAAAAAATTTTGATTTGGGCATTACGAGAATGGATGAACCATAATTCTCCCAATTACTAAGGTGGCAAAAGTGGTACTTCATACTGATTTGCAAATCTCCTACTTATCCGTTATTGATTCTGAAGTTTAACTGACTCATTCCAGTATATCGGTTATTATGCTTTCAGAAATTTTTATTCCAGCTTATCTTAAAATGATATGCCTTTGTTCAATTTGCTATCCATTTCTTCATCCATAATTCCGCGCACAAAATTCTGAATATATCCTTATCGTAAATAGGCGCTCCATTTAGAAAACTGTCATAATATCCTAAAAAGAGTTTTGAATCAATATATCCCATTTCCCCTAATATGCTTTTGCTAAAGGAATTTTGAATTAGAGGCTTAAGTTCGCTCTTAAGCCAGTTATTGTCGGGTGTAGTAAAGCCCTTTTTATCCCTTCGCCATCTAATCTGATCTGGTAATTCAGACATCGCTTTCCTTAAAGCATATTTTGTCCATCCGTTTTTTATTTTTATTGTTGGCGTTAGGCTTAACGCTGCGTTCACCAATCGATGATCAAGAAAAGGATTACGTACCTCTAAACTATGTGCCATAGAATTACGATCCTCAAAATGAGCTAAACCAGGAACAGAAAAAAAATCAATGTCTTTTATTTGACGCTCAGTTAGATTATCAAAACTCCATGTATCAATCATTTGTTGCTTCAACCTTAAATGTTTTTGCTGCCTGTCAGCTAAAAATGGTATGTATCTTTTCGCCGTTTTTATCTCAAATTGAGAAATTACTGTTCGCTGGATTATTGAATAGAATATCTGCTTAAATACATCAATAAGCTTTCCTTTTTTTGTTAAATCCTTTAAATAAAAGAAAAAGTATTTCAAATATCCCATTAAAATTTCATCCCCACCTTGCCCGCTTAACACTACCGTAATATCGGTTTCCTTCTTAATTTTTTCAAATATAAGATATTGAGCCATAATTGATAGTGATCCAAAAGGTTCCTCCTGATGATACATTACTTCATCAAGTTTATTTAATACTAATTCCGGCTCAAAAATCAATTTCTTGTTGTTAATATATTTCTGCTTCCCCATAATATCTATAAACTTTTCTTCACTGTATTTTCTATCATTAGATACAACGGAATATGATGAGAAACTTTCCTTTAACATTTCTGCCGCTAAAATGCTTATTGCAGAAGAATCAAGACCACCACTCAATAAACTACCTACATTAACATCGCTTCTTAATCTTATCTTGACACTTTCTTTAAATAAATCGTAAAACAATTCTATCCCCTCTTTTTCATTGTTTATCGGATTTATGGTATAATTCCAGTATTGACTGAAGTATAATTTCTTTTTTCTAAGATCAATAATTAAATTTTGTTTAGCGGGAATCTTTTGTATGTCTTTAAAGAATGTTTGATTATTAAATTCTACCAAGCCCTGTTGTAAAAATGAATATAAGTTTTGTTCATTAACCTCCTTCCGTGGAACAAATGGAAGTAATTGTTTAATCTCGCTGGCAAAATAAAACTCATTGTCGTTGTTAAGATAATATAAAGGCTTAATAGAAAATCGATCTCTGCTTATAATAATCAGTTCATTGATACTATCATAGATGACAAAAGCCCACATACCATTTAACCTAGTAAATCCCTTTTCGCCGAACCTTTTATAGATCTTAAGAATAACTTCAGTGTCAGTGTCTGTTACGAATATTTCCCCGAGAGAAATAAGGTCATTTTTTAATTCAATATAATTGAATATTTCTCCATTGAAAACAATGCAAAGGCCATCAACGGACATCGGCTGGCGTCCATTGTCAGATAGATCAATAATCGATAATCTTCTATGCCCCAAAAAAATGGAAAAAGAATTTTCGCCATTTCCCTCCGACAAGTTAAACGTCTTATAACCTCCATACTCCGGACCGCGATAACTTACCAGGTTAGTGGCTGATATGAAGGACCGGTAATCCCGTTCAGTATAGCTACCGGATAAATTTATTGAGCCAAATATGCCGCACATTTACTTATCATTTAATAATCCGCCGTAAAGACAAATTAATTTTTGAGATTCGATTTCCCAGTTATATTTTGTTAATATTAATGTTTGTCCCTTTTCAGCATACGCTTCACTGATGTTTTTATTTGAGAGAAGGTGATCTGTTTTGCTTGCAATGTCATCAATGTTAAGGGGATCAACGAAAACAGCTGCATCATCAAACAATTCTTTCCATAACAAAAAATCTGACATTATTACCGGTAAACCTGAACTCATGTATTCGAAGACTTTTATTGGATAGCTTTCTATAAATGTTTTTGTAGGATGAAGCGTTACCATGCCGATGTCTGCCTTACGCAAGTAATCGGGCACTTCATCATGTTTGACATAACCAATATATCTAGTCTTTCTAAAACCCGGCAAAGCTTCACATTCCTCTCTAAATTTTTCGTTTTCCCACCGTCCTATTAACCAAAGTTCAGCATTTTCTTTTATCTGATCCATTACCTCGATAATTTCCTTTATTCCACGAATTCGCGCGAGCAATCCAACGTATATTAATTTGCTACCATCGGATTTATTTTTTGTTTTATCAATACGCGTGGTGTTCATAAAGCTTGATAATATGACGAAATTTCTCAGTATGATCGTTTTATTGGGATTAAAATGTGAAGCTATTTTAGGAGTTGCCGCCACAATGCCATCAAAAAAATAATCTGCCATTTTTTCTGCAAAAGAAGCAGCCGATGCCAAAACTTTGGTTATAAAGCGGCCTCCCAACCAGCGCTTTAATAAGATGTCTTCCCTTAAATCCTCATGAACGTCATAAATAACTTTTCTACCGATAAGTTTAAATAAAAAGCCGATAAGGATTAATTCAGGATCATGAAAATGATATATTGTTGATCGGGTCCTTAAAGCTTTAAAGAATGCTATAAAGGAAAGGACAAACATTCGGAAAATTCTATTTTTAACATTTGGCAAAGCAATTACATTCACTCCATCAATTATTGATGAATGATCGGTATTAATTACGAGATTTACTTTCAAATCACTCTTTGCGAGCGTTTGGCACTCTTTGTAAAAGATTCGCGAATCATTCACCGAATGGACCGTAGAAATATGACAAACTGATATATGAGCCATTACTGGTTAAGATTCGATTGAATGCAGATATTATTACGCGGATACATTAAATTCTTTTTCCCATAAGGCAATATTTAGCAACTTCCAATGTATTTTAGACGATGGCCTTTTAATTTTATTTATTTCTGCAATCTGATTCAAAATGTTTGAGTTTTTAATTACTTCAAAATCAGATTGAAAATTTAGCCAATGGTTTACCGGTGCCTCAAATCCAATTTTATTTTTCCGCCAGGCAATGCTAATAGGTATGATTTTACTCACAGCCTTTCTCAGAACATATTTTGTCCATCCCTCCATAATCTTAAAATTATCGTTAAGAGATAATGAAAATTCAACTAAGTTGTAATCAAGGAATGGTAACCTTGACTCTATTGAGTTGCGCATCGAATTTTTGTCTTCATATTTCAATAATGGCGGTAATTGCGTTTTTGTAAATTCCAAAATCTGCATTGCTTTAATATCCTTATACGAATGTGCAATTTCTCTGATTAAATTACGGTCCACCAAGTCTAAATATGTGGGTTTAATAAAAGAATGATTGTGCAATAATCTTCTTATTCTCAAGTTGGCATGAGTAAAATAAAAATGATAAGCTAATAATTCTTTAACTGACAAACGGGAATTAGATACCATTGAAGAAAAGCCTTTAATTTTTTCACTTAGCGGCAGCGAAAGAAGAAAAGCCGGATAATAACGTTCATACCCTAATAAAGATTCATCACCACCTTGCCCGTCCAATAATACTTTTATTCCGTGTCTTTTTGCAATATTGAATACAAAATATTGCATCATTATGGAAGGCCCTCCGAAAGGCTCCTGCTGAGTACGGACAACTTCAGGTAGATAATTTTTATATTCCTCAACTGACGGTTTGGTGCAAATCCATTCAAGGTCTGAATTTAAAACCACCTGTCGGGCATAATCCGTCTCATCATTTTTTGGATTAGTTGATTGAGCGGTTATTGCACAAAATTTGTCGTCGGTTATATTTTTATGCTGTAAGGCAGCAATAGCTGCGATTGCCGAACTATCGAGGCCACCACTCAAACAAGTCCCGACTTTGACATCCGATCTTAACCGGTAGGAGACTGAACTGTTCAATTGACTTAAATATAAATTCGCGGTTTCTTCTAACGGTAATTTAGTTAAATTGGAGTGTATTTTAATGGTGTAGTATCTTTCTATTTTAAACACGTTGTTCTTAATATTATAGATAAGATTATGAGAAGATGGTAATTCTTTAATATCTTGAAAAAATGTTTCTTCAGAATAATTTTCCACGCTTAAGACCAAGTAGTTAATTAGGGTTTTTATATTAGCTTTAAATTTTGTAAACTGAAGTAATTGCTGTATTTCAGACCCAAATGCAAAATAAACCCTGCTATTAAAATAATAAAAGGGCTTTATGCCAAATCTATCCCTGCTGCAAAAAAGAATACTTTTGATTTTATCATAAATACAGAATGCCCACATTCCATTAAATTTGTGGATACATTCCTGGCCCCACTTATCGTATGCGGCTAAAATTACTTCTGTATCACTGCTGGTTTTAAAAGTATAACCTGCAGAGATCAGTTCTTTTTTTATTTCAATATAATTATATATTTCGCCATTAAAAACGATTATATAATCGTCCTCCCAATTCATAGGCTGTTCGCCCAATTTGCTTAAGTCAATAATAGACAATCGCCGGTGACCTAAAGATAAATTATCATTAAAATAATACCCTTCAGCATCAGGACCACGATAAGCAACTTTATTAGTAATCCCTGAAATTAAACTTTTAGAAACAGGATTGAAACTTTTATCAACTATTCCAGCTATCCCACACATAAGTCAAAAATATCTTAAAAAAATTTGTTTTTGTGAACTCATTCCGCTAAATCATGAATGATTTTGTTGTAAAAATTCAAGACACGTTCGCTGTATTCGTTCGCATTGAAATAAACTTTTGCACGTTCATAAGCTTTTGCGCCCATTTTCGCATTTTCTTTATTATCTGACGCGGCTTTTACTAGTAGCCTTGCCAGCTCTTTTTCTTCACCGATATTAAATATGTAACCTGTTTCATTGTTTATAATAACTTCAGGGATCCCCCCGGCAGTGCTCCCTATTACCGCTCTGCCACTGGCATAACTTTCTAATAAAAGGTTAGGCAACCCCTCCTCCATACTCGGAATTATAATCATGTCGGATTTATTAAAAAAGTCCTTTACCAATAATGGATCTATTTCACCTATCATATGTATTCTGCCAGAATAAATCAAAGTAGATCGCCATTTTTTCAGAATATTCGAGTCAGAAAAAGGACCACCAAAATATAAAGTCGCGTTTAATTCATTTAGCTCTTTTTCTACTAATTTCCACGCTTCCATTAATGTAATGCCGCCCTTTGTGTTAATACCATACTTTAATCGTTTATAAGGATTTAAACCACCCAAAAAGAGGAATGAAACTTGATTTTTCAATTGTTTCGGCTCATCGAAAGTTTCACGCTGATCAATATAAATGCCTCGGTAGATTGTTTTCGTTTCAGGGCAATTTGAATAAAGATGTTTAATCTTCTGTTGAAGATTGTTACTATTTGCAATAATACCGTCTATATTGTTCATCCATTTATTGAAAGAAGTACTTCGAACCATTCGCGGCATATCTGAATTTACATCAGAACCGATGGCTTGAGCAATGTGAGGAATTTTTAGCTTTTTTGACCAATGGCCAGCAACAATCCCGTTATTGGTGAGATAAACGGAATGAATGATATCAGAATTCACTAAATGTGTCCTTAGTAATTTCCAGCCGACATATCTCAATATCCCATTGTTGATTCTTAAAAAAAAATAACTATCAATCGGAAAAAGTGGCAAACAAACTTGGATCACTTTTATATCGTCAAAATAATAGCTTGTAATCAACTTTCTCCCCGGTAAAAGCATCCTAAAAAAAACTACCGTAACCTCCTGTCCTATCTCCTTCATTTGTTTTACCATTCGATAATTAAAGATACCACTGGCTTTGTTCTTTTCATCTGGAAATGAACTCGCTAATAGAAATATTTTCATACGTCTGTTTTTACTATCTCCAACGGTTGCTTAATCAAATATTTAACCCTATGCTTGTCTTTGAATAAAAATTGATACATTTTGATTATTAAAGAATAAAAAAAAGCAAGCATAAGTGTGGTAGTCGGAAAATAAAAAGACGGATCCCATATCCCAAGAGCTAGATATCCAAATAGGAAGGCCAATGACACAACAATAGCGCTTTTATAATATACATTCACATGCTGAAATATTTTTATACCCTTTTTCCAGTAATCATAAAATATACTCATGTATAAGAGAAAGGCAGGCAGCCCCAGGGAAGCAAGTATTTCTATGTAATCATTATGCGAATAGTAATTACCTGTTGAATACGCAGTAAATGAGCCTAAGCCAAGTCCGATAATAGGGCGCGAAAGAAAGAATTGCCATCCTTCCTTAATTAAAAGAATTCTCACATTTTGTTCACCATGTGCAGCAGCCAATTCCAATCGCCGTCCCATCGATGTATTATTTAGTATATAATCATATGAAAAATGATAAATTAAAAAAATACCAGCTATTGTTGCAATTAGTAGCCCATAGTTTTTCTTTTTTGATAATAAAAAAATATAAGATAAGAACATGAGTGTTACAGCCAGCAGTGAACTTCGGGAGCCTGTTCGGAATATGGCATAGTAAAAACAACCAATAAGAATTATTGCTGCGACTTTAAACGTTCTATTTTTTATATAATTTATCAACAATAACAAAGTAACGATACCAAACACTAACAGTCGGCCTTCATCGTTTGCATTTTTACTCAGCCCAGTAATCCTTTCTAATCCTCTGTTTGTTGGGTTTAACGCAATATGAATTTTTGCGGTTAAGGCAAAATATAATTGTACCAGAAAGGAAAATAAAAGTGGATACAACAAAACTCTGATACTACTTATCTTCTTTACACATCGTGCTGCGATGTACCAAATGATTATATTTCCCAGTAACATTTGTAGATACTCGAGGGCCATGTTAATATTAACAGTATAAAATACAGACAGGCATGCCCAGATAAATAATCCACAATAAAACATTAATCCTTTATCAAAACTCAATACTTTCTCCTTAACAATAATTGCTAAAAACAACAAAGGGATTACAACTTTTAAAACCAACTGATTAGTTGTCGGGAAATAGGTAAACAAAAAAATGCCACTACTGAGCAGCCACCATATAATTACATAATATAAATATTTAATTTTTCTAATATTTGTAAAGAAAGCCATCAACTTCAATTTTTATTCCGTTTAATTGGTGTTAATCCACTTATTATACCACATTTGAAACATAAGAAAAAACCAAATCCTTTCGCCATTTGTATCATAACCTCTGTAATAATTGTCAATACTATTTCTACATTCTTTAGGATTAAAAATATTTTGATTTTTGAGAAAAGATATTTCAGAAAGTTCCATTACCATTTCCTTCAATTCGTTCCGGAGCCACTTATTTGTTGGTATAGCAAACCCTTTTTTCGGCCTATCCATGAGGCTTTTAGGAATGTATTCATAGCATATTTCTCTCAATAAAGATTTCGGAGTTTTATTTCTATAATGAAAATTACTATTTAATCTTGCAGCAAACTCTACTAACCGATGATCCAAAAAAGGCTCCCTGCCTTCAATAGAATAAGCCATAGTTGCCCGGTCTACTTTAACTAATAAATCATCTACCAGCGTAGTTTTGTATTCCAATGCCATCATAAGCAGCGCCGGATCTAATGTGTTCCTCAATTGAATATCATCATAAAATGATGTGGCGGATAAATCGATATTTTTCTTTTTAAGCAGTTTTCTTATTTCCGTGTCTGAATAATATATAGGCTCGGATCTATAACGAAACAAATCTGCACTCACTGTATGAGTCAAAGTTTTTTTTAGTTTTTCGAGCCGAATTTTATATTGGGGATTCTTATTCGTAAAAGTTTTCAACGAAATAGACAATAATTGAGAGAGAGGCTTTTTTAAAATACCTGGTATAGATTGAACCTTATTAAAATCACTAAGCTTATCGTAATACCTCGAATATCCTCCGAATACTTCATCACCTCCGTCCGCAGAAAGCGCCACTTTCACTTTAGAACTGGCCAGACTGCTTACCAACATAGTGGGAATAGCAGAACTGTCAGCAAAAGGTTCATCATAAAAATAAGGCAATCTTGGTATTAATTCCAGTGCGTCCTTGGCAGTGCATATTAGTTCATGGTGATTTGTTTGAAGATGCTCAGCTACCGCTTTAGCATAAGGTGCTTCATTAAATTTTTCTTCTTCAAATCCGATAGAAAAGGTGTTTATTTTTTTTGTTCTGTTTGTTTGCAATATAGCAGTCGCCAAAGAACTGTCAAAACCTCCGCTCAGGAAAATACCAACTTCTGTATCCGCAACCATTCTGTATTCAAAAGCCGATTTTAGTAATTCATGAAGTTGCTCTTTTGCTTCCTCAAACGATAAATTTAATTCCGAGCTGTTATAGAAATCATGAACATTCCAATAACAATATTCTTTGCTTTTCCGGTTGATTAAATCAATCTCGATATAATGGCCAGGTTTCAATTTAAATGTCGAATCGAAAATGGTATAAGGTGCAGCAATCCAGCCACGCCTGAAAAACAGAGCTAATGAATCATCGCTTATTTTTTTTCTGAATGATGGATGTGCCATCAGAGCCTTTAGCTCAGACCCAAATAGAATAAGATTATCAGAAAGAAAATAATAGAATGGTTTTACACCTGCTCGATCTCGAAAAAAAACAACTTTATTTTTTATCTTGTCATAGATCACAAAAGCAAACATTCCAATAAACTTATCAACTGCTTTCACGCCCCAAATAATGTACGACTTTAGAATAACTTCTGTATCTGAGTTAGAAAAAAAGGTTACACCGAGACTGAGTAATTCCTTTTTGATTTCTTTATAGTTATAAATTTCCCCATTAAAAACAATAAAGAAACTTTTTGATTCATCAACCATTGGCTGATTACCACATTCAGACAAATCAATGATAGAAAGCCTTCTGTGACCCAGAGCAATCTGAGCGGGTTTTTCGTTTAAAATTAGAGCACCTTCACTGTCGGGACCACGATGCTGCAAAGTACCATTCATCTCATTCAATATTTCTGAGTCGCCAGAAAATTTGAAATCGATAAAACCAGTTATACCACACATAATTAAATCCTGCTACTTTTATTTAAAAAATGATTATTTTTAGAAATTCCTACAACTGATCCAAAACTTCAGCCAATCTACCAGTCTGGAATTCGCGTGTATTTTTGTAATATATTTCGTTAGGAATATCAACCAATGGAATTTGTCCATTTTCAAACTTTAATGAAAATAAATTTGTAATTGCCATTGCTAATTCTTCAGGTGAATTACAAAATATTCCCTGTTTTGTTTCCAATAATTTTTCTTGTATTATGTCATTATCAGGTGGGCATACCAGTACCTTTTTTCTCAAACTGATATATTCATATAATTTACTGGAAGGTATCCCTTTCAATACTTTATTGTTTTTATCAGTATGTCCAATTAATAATAAAGCATCCGCTTTACTGTAAAAGGACAAAACCTCTTTTCGACTTGTTCTTTTCAAAAAAATCAAATTCTTATTCACATAAGGTTTACAGTTATCGGGCATTTTTACCGCATTTATTTCTGTACCAAGGAATAGAAATTGTAAATTGGTAACAATGCCCTTTGGTAAAAGCTCTAAAGCTGCTCCAAGGAGGTGCAATTTTTGGGTAAAATAAATTGAACCCGGATATAAAATAAACAATTGTTCACATGGTTCTATTTCTAATTCCCGAACCTCCTGTTCATTGAAACCATTTTCAATTAAAAATCCTTTTTTATGAATCAGATTTCCTATTTTATCTAGATAATGCTTTGAGACAGAAGTGAAAAATGTACAATTAGTCAAGTATTTTTTTTCTTTCAACCGATCTATTTTGCCGACAAACGCAAAGAATTTACTTTCAAAAATTTCTGACGTCGTCCAATCGTCACGATAATCGGCTATCCATTTAATTTTATGCTCTTTGCTTAAGATGTTTCCAAGGCCGAATATCGCAAAAGAGGGACCTGTGACAAGCATTTTCCCGATGTCATTTTTTTGAATGTATTGATCAAGATATTTTTTTAATCTTTTTATCCCATTGTATTGGATGTCATTAACAAAAAAGTAATGAAGAAGTCCAAAGCTTTTCCGAACTAGTGAATAATTCGCTGTAAGACGTAATTTTTGAAATAGCGGCTCCTTGCACTTTATGTAATGCACTTCGTACCATTCCGACTTCTCGAAATGGTATGCTTCGTCGTTTAAATCATTTTTGCAAAAAATAACCGGGTAATAGCCGTACTTGTATAGACTCTTTGCCCACGAAAAAACGCGGTTGGAAGCAGCACAATTATTTGGAGGAAAGAACTCTGTTATTATCAAAATCTTTTCAGTATTCATTCAAATTTCAAAACAACTTTTAGATGAAACGGGTTCTCTATGAAAAAATAGGTTAATTGATATTTTCTTTTAAGTAATCCACAATTTTACTGGATGCCTGTCCTTTGCCATAAAAACAATCATCTGAAGAATCAAACGTTTTATCTTTCATAAGTTCATATGATTCATAAATATCAGCTTTACTGGCATTAGAGAGCACATTGTATCCACCTTCTACTAATTCTATCCATTCTGTTTGATCTCTTATTGTAATACATGGATTATTGAAAAAGTAAGCTTCCTTTTGCAATCCCCCACTATCGGTTATCACTAACAAAGCGTTTTTTAACATGTATAACATTTGCAAATAGCCCAACGGTTCACAAACAAAAAAATCTATTGGAATTTCATATTGAGTAATTAACTTCTGTGTTCGCGGATGAAGTGGAACTATTACCGGAATTTCTTTATTAAGTTTATTCAAAGCCAAAATAATCTCCTCCATCCTTTCCTTGTTATCGGTATTTTCAGCTCTGTGGAAAGTAGCTAGAATAAACTTTTCAGGAACATTAAATAAAGGAGCTAAAGCAAGTTGTGCAAAATACATTGCAGCATCAAACATCACATCGCCGTTTTTAATAATGTTGATCCAATTTTTTTTATCAAATCCTTCGTTTTTTAAATTAATCACTGCCTGCTCGGTAGGGCAAAATAATGTACTACTCAATTGATCGGTCACTATGCGGTTAATTTCCTCGGGCATTTGCATATTGAAGGAACGAAGCCCTGCTTCTATATGAATCACTGGAATATGAAGCTTGGAAGCAGCCAAAGAACCGGCCAAAGTGGAATTTGTATCACCGTATACCACTACAAACCTTGGCATTTCCTTCATAAGAATTGCTTCTATTGACTCCAGCATTCTCCCTGTCATTGCACCGTGAGACAAGTTACCAATTTGCAGATTATAAGTTGGTTTCGGAATTTCCATTTGGTTAAAAAAAACATCACTCATGTTTTCATCATAATGTTGGCCGGTGTGCAAAATAATTTCATCAATATTTTGCGAACCCTCTTTGATTTTTTTACTTACAATAGCAGCTTTTATAAATTGAGGCCTGGCACCTACAATAGTTAAAACTTTCATGACTTTTTTATCTTAAAGGAGAAAAAGGAATGAGTGAGGAGAAAAAATTATTTCTTTTGAATCTTAAAGCTTAATATTTTATATAGTGCAGTAAACGGACAAATATGACGGTTTTTCACTTGTTTAATTCACGTAATAGAAAATCGCGCAAATGTTCCTTATAATTACGGGCAAATATCACAAAGTTCCATGTCAATGTTTATTTTGCTTAAACATTTCTTGCATCGGCGGGCCAGTGGTTTTGCAGGGTTTCCGGCAATAATATAATACGATGGAAAACTTTTTGTTACAATTGAGCCTGCGCCTACTATACAATAATCGCCAATCTCTATACCTGGTAAAATAACAGAATTTGCACCTATCCAAACGTGTCTCCCAATTTTTATTGGTGGTGAAGGTGTGCTTTCATTTAAATTCGTGAAAGAGTGATTAGCACTTATAAAATGGCATCCAAATGACCAGATCGTACCGGTTCCGAAAATTATTCCGTTTGTTGCCTGGTAATAACAGCCCCCAGAAATAAGAAAAGAGCCATAGACTTTACTATTACTATTCTTGTCTTCAATAATTACATTACTAGCATGAGTTACCCGGGAAGTATAATTAACCAGGAAATCTGCCTTACTATTTATTAATAAAATTCTTTTAAAAAATGAACTTAAAACATATATACCAAATGTTGCCGCCATGTAGTTTCGATCAATTGCCCTTCTAATAAAAGGGAAAAGCCTTAAAAACGACTTAATATACAATTTAAGTTTTTTCTTAAACATTTCATTAATTCATCAGGCACTTACACTCCAGCCTTCAGAACTTGCGATTTTTTAAGTAGAGGCTTTACAACACTTAAATAATTCAAATTAAAAAATCTGGAAGAAGATAATAAAACAGGGCAGAATATTGAAAAAGCAAGCACAAGTTCAGCTAAAGGAGAAGTTATATACAATTTATTTAATCCCACTTTTACAAGCGCCGCAACCAAAAACACATGAAACACTATCTTTATTATTTCCTTATAAGGGATTAAATGCAGCAAATTTATTTTTAAAATTTTAGCAATATATATCATGCCTATTGCAACATTTCCGATTCCCAATGAAACTGAGACTATGGCTACAGCAACCGGAGAATTAAATACAAGAATAATGAAGTACTCGAAAAGCCACACAGCTATTGCCAAAAACATGTGTATTCGCGCATATAATTTAGTCTTGCCTAAAGAGAATAGCAATGGAGCAAATACAATTATATTAAAAAAATTTATGGCCATATTAATCCGGAAATAAATTATCGATGCTTCATATGTTTTTGAAAAAAGAACAATAATGATATCGTTTGCAAAAAACATGAAAAATAAAACAACCGGATAAATTATAATTGCTGATTTTATTAGTGCACTTTTCCAAACTGCAACCAACTCTCTTAAATCTAATTTATCATGTACCATTTTTGAAAATACCGGCATTAGTACAATTGACGTTGCTCCGGTTACCATAGACACCAATGGCAATTGAATAAAGCCATTAGAAAACTCAGCAAAAACTGCCGACCCAAAAAATCTGCTTATATAAAATTGATCAGCGGATCTAATAGCAATTCCCCATATACTTGCTGATACCAAAGGAAGACTATAACGAAAAATTTCTTTGTAGGAAAGAGACGCTTTTTCAGACCGTGATCCTTTAAAAGGAATACCTTTAAAATAAAAAGCAATTAATAACGAAATGAATGACACTATTACCCAACCATATATAGCAGTTATATATGATCCTTTAAATACAATAACAGGAAGAACAATAAATAAAAGTGTAAGAAACCGTGTTAGCGTATTGTATATTCCAATAAATATCGTTTTTTTATAAGTAGAAAATATGCCTTCAATACCTAAAGTAGGTAGTAATAAAAAGGGAATAGGCGAAAATACCTTAATACCCTTTTCCAAGTCGGGGTTATTTAGAAAAGAGGCAATAAGCGGTGAAGATAAAAATAGAAATATAGAAAATAAAGCCCCGCTTAAGAATAGCGTTCTGGTTATTTTCCAAACAATTGCCTTTCCTTCACGGATACTATATCTGGGAAGAAAATAAGCAAAAACCTCGGGTAGCCCAGCTGTAAAAATAATTAATAAGGTAGTGTAAATATAAATGACTTGTTTATAGGTTCCATATTCCTGTTTAGAAAAATATCTGGATAGAATAGCAGAGCTAACTAATGCTAAACTAAAAGAACTTAAAGAACCAATCACTACCCACAGTGCTTGATGCGTGTTGCTTTTGTCCTCTCCTACCTTTATTCTTCGAAGTTGCATCTATTTTTTCTAACAATTTTTGAATGTGATCAATATGGAGAAAAGTGATTTTCAATTTATCTTCTAAAGATCCTTTTCCACCAAACTTCATTGCCTGCATCTTCTGTATACCCATAACCGTAGCCGTACCCATACCCATATTTTCCAAAGCCCTTACCTTTAATACCATTAAAAACAATAGCTGGATTTTTAAGGCTTTTACTCCTAATTTTTTCTCCCAATTTCTTAAGGAACATTTTTGGAGTGTATGAATCTCTAACTACATATAAGCTTACATTACAAAGTGGAGATATTAAAAAAGCATCTGTAACAGGGTTTACTGGGGCAGTATCTATAAGTATATAATCGAAATGATCATTCAAATGTTTTAGTAATTCCGGGAGCTTGCCGTTAGAAATTAATTCTGACGGATTTGGCGGAATAGCTCCGGAAGGAATTAGGGACAAATTCTCAGTACTGGTTGGTTTTATCACTTCCTGGATAGATGCTTTGCCGATAAGATAATTCGAAAGGCCAATATGCCGGGATACATTAAATTGCTCGCTAAGTTTAGGCTTACGCAGGTCCAGCTCAATTAACACGACTTTTTTGTCCATCAATGAAAGGCTCATTCCAAGGTTTATTGCAATAAAGCTTTTACCCTCGCCACTGATGCTGGAAGTAATCATGATGTTTTTGTGGTTTTCATCCACGCCCATATAGGCCAAGGAGGTTCTTAATTGCCGGAATTGCTCTGCTATAAAACTTCTTTTACCCGCTGTAATGACAATCGGTGTTTTGGAACGGTCATATAGTACTTCACCAAGAATGGGAATATCTGTATATTTTTCGATATCCTCTCTGTTCTGAATAGTATGGGTAAAGATATCTTTAATATAAATACTTGCAATTCCGAGAACAATAGCCCCCAGTATTGCGATCAGATAAATTAAATTTCTTTTAGGGCTTACAGGCACATTTCCGGATTCTGCTTTATCAATGACACGGCTATCAGCTACAGCAGAAGCAAAAGATAAAGCGGTTTCCTCTCTTTTTTGTAACAGAAAAGTATAAATATTGTTTTTTATAGCCTGTTGTCTGCTAATACTTAATAATTCCCTTTCTTTTTCAGGAATTGTTGTGAGCATCGAAGAATATTGATTATTGGTTGAGGCCATATCATCGCGTGCCGCAATCAAATTCCTTCTCTGGCTTTTTATATTTTCTGAAATCTGTGGTTTTATTTTATTTATTGCGTCAACTAATGCAACCACTGCCGGGTTATTTTCAGGAACAATCTTTTTTGTTTGCGTATATTTTAACTGAAGATCAGATAAGTTTTGCAATAAATTGGTGAGAACCGGATCGGCAATCCCGGATGTGGAGGGAACAATACCGTCTGTTTCTCCAATTCCTGATATTGCTCCAGAAGGTGGAACAATACCGCCCAAATCGCCCTTTGCATTAATATACTTCTCAACCTGTTCGAGCATTGTGAGTTGGACATTTATATCACTTACCTTTTGGTCATTTGTCGCTACTGTTTGCAGATAAATCTGCCCCTGAGTGCTGATATCAGTTATTTTGTTTTTTGCCTTAAACTTCTGTAGGGCCGCTTCCACAGAGTCGAGATCACTTTCTACATATTTTAAGCGTTCATTTACAAATTTTAGTGTATTAGCCGCCAACACGTTTTTGTCCATAATTGCAGCTTCTGTATACACCTTTAATAAATCGTTTAATATATCTTCTCCCCGTTTTGGCACCTGTCCTTTAATGCTCAAATCTATTACGGTTGATTGCTGACTCGAGGGTGCGATTTTGACTTCATTAAGAATACCATTTGCGGCATTCTTCACTGTAGTCAGAGAAAAATAATATTCATTTTTGTTCCCGTTTGCGGAATCAGTAGGAGGATTATAATATTTGTTTGGAAGAAATTTAATAACACCATAAGGGGATTCAAGCCATTCATTCACGGGATAACCGACGTTATTTATTTTTACTATCGTTGTTAAATTGTTGTAAGAAAACGGAACCTTTGTAACAATGTCAATAGAATCAGGATCTCTGGCTTCAATTACAATCGGAGAGAATATATAAGCTGACTGATTTAAAACCCTTCCACGCACAAAAATTGGAGCATAAAGATGCAGGTCTTTCACTACCTGCTGCATCAATGTTTTCGACTGTAACACCTCTACTTCGTTTTCTACATTTTTTTTTGAACCAAACATATCAAACGCCTGCATCATATCTGTCCCGTTTGTAGGTGTATTTTTATCATCTTTAATAAGTAAAGTTGCGGTTGTTTCATAAACCGGCAAAGTGTAACGTAGGTATAACCATGCTGATATAAGAGTAATAATGAGAAGTAAAACAAACAACGGCCAATAAGCAAGAAATTTGTATAGCAGATCTCCGATGGAAACCCCGTCTGTTTCCTCTAACTCAGAATTTTGAGTGAACTGTTGCATCTAAATAAATAAATTATTAATATATGATTTATAATAGTGTTTTTTCGCGGTTTTACTTAAAAACATTGGTCAATAAAATTATAATAAGGGAAAGCCCACTTAAGATAACCGGTAATCTTTGCTGGAACAAACTGGTACTCGCAATTTTATCTTTCGCGGGTTCTACATAGATAATGTCATTGGATTTTAAATAATAGTATTGGGATTCAAAAATTTTGGATGAATTTAAATCAAGCCTCGTAATTAATTTGTTAGCTCCTTCCTGCCGTATGAGTATCACATTATCCCGAAGCCCGAAAATTGTCAAATCCCCTGCCTGCCCAATGGCTTCTAAAACACTGATCTGTTCACTTGGCACCGTAATGACACCAGGGTGATTTACTTCCCCGAGTACCGTAACCCGGAAGTTTAAAAATCTTATCGATACAACCGGATCAAACAATAATTTCTTTTTTATCAACTGGTTAGTAATCTCGTTTCCCAATTGTTTTTGCGTAAGGCCGGCAGCCTCTAAATCGCCCAAAATCGGAAATTTAATTTTTCCCTCATCGCTG
>Ga0157372_10001722_pt1 | contig 23732 bp, 16 predicted proteins | sample C55metaG_FD_115307 | JGI IMG/M metagenome (GOLD analysis project Ga0157372, IMG submission 115307) | Corn rhizosphere microbial communities from Kellogg Biological Station, Michigan, USA - C5-5 metaG | ecosystem: Host-associated > Plants > Roots > Rhizosphere > Soil | place: USA: Michigan... | reverse complement strand
GAGAACCGACAGGCCTGCGGCGCTAGCAAACGCAAAGCCGGCCAACAAAATACTCACCGTACGTTGACGTTTGCTCTCGACGGGTTCTCTCAACGCGAGAAAGCCCACGACACACGCGACCAGACACATCACGTGGTGAGGCGTCCAAAGCAGTGCGTCCATCCATGACGTTATCTGCACGTCCCACCATTCCATGTCCGCCGAGATCCAGTCTTGGCGGAAATACATGTATAGGGTGGGCAGGATGTCCAGCCCCGTGACCAGGAGTAGCCCGCATCCAATCAGCACCTTGCGTTCAATGTTCTCGCGCGGCCTGAGGAAGAACTTTACGCACATCGCAATCAGCGACATCAGAATCACGCCGGCCCAAACGGTGCCGCCATACATGGCACTACGGGCTGACAGATGTGCCAGTCGCATCGGCAACGCGCAGATCAGCATCCAGAAATAGTGATATTTAAGCGGAACTGGCGGAGTGCTGGCGAAAAATGGATTGCCGGGAGGAATCGTCCTGGCGGCTTCAGCAGTAATCGCGGTGCGGAGCGAATAATCGTATGCAGCGACGCTGTAATATAGCCGATGCTTAAACTGTAGGTCGGCCAAGGATGCAATCGCGATGAGTGCCCATACCGCGGCAAAGGAAACCGCGACCCGGAACTCCCGTGAAAATGCCGGGATTTTTCTCTGCCAAACGCTTTTCCACTTTCGGACAATAACGAGCCCAAAGGCGATCCACGTGACGACGAATATAAACCAAAGCAGCAAAGGATAGCGGCCAGTAAGGTAAACAACAATGGGCACCACAGCCACTGCCAACGGAGTGCTCAAGACCAGTTGCGTGATGCCTCTCCGTCGTCGGAATGCGAACACATTGGCGCTCCAGCCGACTACATAACCGGGCACCAACAGGAACAGCCCGAGCAGGATCGACGCCTCGATGGTCCCCAGAACATCTGTGACGGTGAAATTCATCAGCATTTCTTATTCACGATGCGGCGCTCTCTGGAATCAGTGGAGTTGCCGCAAAAGGCTGGTTTAACTCTTTCCTCGCAGGCTTTCAGTCCCAATGGCACCTGCTCGTTTTGCCGTAAGAACCACCCGAGGACTCCTCTGGAGATCCGCAATTCTTCAGGCGTCGGCAATCGTTGAACACAATTGTATCCACTTGCAGGTCGAACTAGACCTTACCGATGTACAAGAGACCCTTGAGCGTCAACAATCGGTCTTTGTCGCAGACGCCTTTGGATAAATTCGCTTCGCAGCCGGCGACTCCGAGAGCTCACAGCTGTGCCTTGCTGCAATCGCGGAGCAGTAGCGTGGAAGAACGCCTACGTGAGCGGGATACCAAGCAGGATTTTCACCGACACTGGTTGGTTATTCACCAAGGCGGGATGGAAAACCCACTTCTTCAGCGCAGCAGCGATGGGGTCGCTCACACGCGGGTCAGGGGTGCGCTTTACGGAAACTCCGGAGACCTTTCCGTCTTTGCCGACAGTCGCGTAAATCACGACTTGATGCTGCGCGTACTTCTTGGCAATCGCGGGAGAAAGTTGTGGCCATTCGCTGCTAGCAATAGCCGGCGGAACGACTTGCTGCGACCCCGCATCTGCGACACTGTCATCCTTGATGACGGCATACTGCATGGTCCATGTAGGATCGTCGAGATCCGGCGAGGGCTTTACCGGCAGATAAACGGTGAAGATGCGCTCGTTATTGAAAACGCCGAAATCTTCGAGTCCACCGCCGCTGCTCGCGGTGGAAACGATCGTCAGGTTGTAAGAGCCCTGCGGCTCGATGGTGAATGCGGGCTTGTCTTTCGCGTTTGCCTGCTCATCTTCTCCGCCCTGAATCGTGATGCCGGGGAATGCGCCCGTGCCAGAACCGCTGCCGGCGCCCGCGCCGCTGCCGCTTCCCTGCTTGCCTCCGGCCGCGCCATTGCCTTTGCCGCTTGAGCCGTGTCCTTTGCCTGTACCGACTCCGCCGGTTCCTGTGCCAGCCGTGGCTCCTGTTCCGCCACCAACTCCGGTCGTGCCGGTTCCTGATGCGACCGTTGCGTGACCTGGGCCGCCCGCTCCCGATGTTCCCTTCCCATTGTCGCTCCCATTATTCGACGCGACCTCGCTGCCGGCTGCGTTCGGAGCTTTGGCGTTTTGTTGCCCGGTGCCAGGAGTAGTTGAAGGCGTACCGTTTGCCTTGCCGGGAGTGATGGAAGTCGGATTTAAAGTGCCGCCAGGAGCAATTGCGAATTTTCCGAGCGCTTCTCCGTTCGGCACCTTCGCATTCGGGCCATTCGGAAGCGGCATAGGACTAAGTGAAAGCACAGGCTCCTTGGCCTTGCCGTGCATCTCCAAACGAGCAACTTGTGCTGCGGATGGCGGTGCCGCGTCCTTCTGCGGCTTCTCGGTGCGTTTTTCGGTAGACACCTTGATCGGCGTTGACTTCTCGACTTCGCGCTTCTCTTCCTCCTGCTTAGGCTGCGGTTGAACTTTAGGTGCCTCTGGCAATGGCTGTTCTGCGGCAGGCAGAGTCGGCATTTCCGCTTTGGCAACAAGCTTCGGTGCGGTGACAGGAACGTCGAACTTCGCGTCGCGGTGCGCAAGAGAGTCCTGCTTTACACGAATCGGCTTTGGGACTTCTTTCAGCTGGGGCATCGCAGCCTTAGGGGCGATGAGGTCGCTGGGAAGGCGCGTCTCAGCCATCTGCACAATGTTTGGCGCGGGTATCAGTTTCTTGATTGGCTCCGGATGCACCAGCAACGGTCGCTGAATCGTCTGAAAGGTATTTGTCGGATTGGGCGGATTCGAAAGAATTGCCTGCTTTCCAGGATAGGCAAATCCTTTGCTGGCACGCGCGGGAGCTGCGGCAGGTTCCTGCGGGGCGCTTTCGCCAGCACCGGGACTTTTCTCCCCTTCGGAGCCACCACCCAGCTCGGGCAGAAAAATAACCCGGTCCTGCGGGTTGTCCTGTGCGGTCAGGCGCGGCGGATGCAGCATCGGCAACACGCGCGTGACCAGCAGGAAAAGCCCGAACAGAACAACTTCATGGCTGATGATGGAATAGAGCAGGCCTTTGCCGGGAAGATAGCCGGAACCGAAGGTGGCGAACGTCGGAACCCACTGGCGTTCCGACGGCGAGAGTGAGTCAAGTGAAGCAGCAAGCGGCGCCGGCGCCCGGCGCAAAATGCGCTGCTTTTCTTCCTCGGCTAGCTTGCGGCGAAGGAGTTCGACGCTGGGCGGAAGCGCCGCGGCCTGTAAATCCCCTTCGACTTTGCTGGGGGCAGGCTTGTCCGACATCGGTGGTTCGGTTACCAGCTTTACAGCCGCCCCGCTTCCGTTCGTTTGATCCTTAGCATTCGGGGACACCGGCGCATTTGCCGCCAGCCACGCGCGAAGTTTGTCCGGGGTTTGCACCGCGTCAGCTTCGTCGTCGAACTTGTCGGCTTCGAAATCATCGGGTGATCCCAGAGAGTGTCCCTTGCCGTTTTCAGGATGGAGTGCTCCGTTCCCGTTACTGGCATTGGATAGGGGACGAAAGTGATGCTCTCCCGGCTGCCGCTGTTTACGCTCGGATGGGTTTGAGTTTTCCGGTACTGTCGTTAAGCCGAGAGAGGTGGGGCCGGAGCTTCGCGCTTTGTCATTGGGACGCAGAGACTCGTTCTTGTCTTGTTCGCAAGGAGCTGGTGATTCACCGTTTTGTAAGCCGAGGGAAAGGAACGCCATGAGTTACTGCATCCACGAATCAGAAATCAAAATACAATCGGCTGCCACGCAAGCCCGCGAAGAAAAAAGCGCATTGGGGAAACAAATCATTGGACAAGTGCTGCCTTCAGTGTCGTATTAGCTGCGCTAGGGTTCAAGTCCATCACGATTTGACCGTTGCCGCCAACATGAAGCTGATCGACAATGATATCTCCCAGGACATAGGTGCTAGAGCCGGAAGTGCCACCCAAACTCAACAGTTCCGTGTAGGAACCGCCGGTATCATGAAAATACATGGTTCCGGCTAACAACACACCGCCGTTCCCATTCCATGTAGGCGCAGCACTGGTCGCGGAGTGGCTCTGGAAGAAAAGAACACCGCGCTGCTCACCGTACACGTCTGCCAGTCCGAGCGGATCTCCATAATTAAGTGCGCAATTCGGAGCGCAGAAGCCTGAACCTGCATTTGGTGTGTTGCAGGGCGCCAACAAGACACTGCCGCTGAGAGTCGCTGGAAGGTTCGGAGGTACCTGAGTCGCAGGTATAACCGGGGGCCCAGCACTCCCAGCTGTACATTGAACCCCAATTCCGAGTGCGCCAGTAGCGGTGTTAAACGCGGCAACGGTTGCGGCGCATCCCCCTCCCGCACCTCCTGCATAAATCGAATTGCTATCGGCAAAGTAGAACGTTACACCGCCACTACCATCGCCCGTGTTGCTGCTAGGCCTCATGCAGCCATTGGCTCCAAGGCAAACCGACCCACTGGTCCCCGGACCGCACTGCCCGCTGGCGGCAGCAGATCCTCCGATGTAGTAGAGTCCCGGATCAAAAATGGCTGTCTCACCCTGGACATCAATTCCGTTGGGGTAGTATCCAGGTTGAAATAGTACGCAGCCTGCAGTGTCAGGGCATCCTTGGGAACCAAAAGGTATTCCTGCTAGCCCAGTATAGGGCGGATTCTTCCCTTTGGAGCCAATCCACGTGTGATGAGTGGGCTGCTGGGGGGCCGCCAAATTGGCTAAGGGATCTGCGATTGGTGGATTCTGGTTCCATGCCGGGGGACTCTGACTACCACTGCACAAACCGGTATTCTGATTCGGACATATTGAAGACCCAGTCCAAAAGTTGGAGGTTCCAGGGTTGGGATCTGGACCCCATACTCCTAAATTTGATCCACAATAGTTGTTGCCGCCAGCACATAGATCAATCGTCGGTCCGCCCTTCAAGTCGATTGCAGCGGGGTCTGATGAGTTCACCTGAATGCTCTTCGAGGGTCCGCCTGCAATAACGATATCGCCGCACGGAGTGGCGCCACAATTGGTTTTACTATTGCTACCCCCTCCGTTCATAGTGAGAGAACCTGCCATCGTGGGATGCAAAACCAGAATCGGAATGGGCGAAGTTGCATTAATGACCGCGCAGATTGCACTCGCGCCGCTGCCAAGGGATGTGGTTCCCATAAGACTGGAAAACCACGCCGAAGTGTTTTGGATGATTCTGACGCGAATTAGCGCAGCGGAAATCACGCCTGCGCCCGGTAAATTTAGACCTGATAACCCCACACTGCTTGCAGTTGGAAAATCCACGGAGACGTTGTCACCTACTGTGCCTGAGTTTGCCTGGCTCTGGGTGATGTTGCTACTAAAACCGTTGATGGATGCATAGTTGCAAGGAGCATAGGTCGGCTGTGCATTGCAATCAAACGCCTTACCTACTGTGAAACCCGCCCCTGATGGCACACTGCCGTTCGTCGCGGCGACGAGCATGTCCATTGCGCCCGCAGTACAGGCGGCATCCGCTGCGGTCTGGGCATACTGGCGGTGAAACCATACATTGCTCACGTCGATCGCAAAGGCGATCGCACCGACCAAGAAAATGCTAAGCGCGAGGAGGGTGAACAACATGGCTTGTCCGGCTTCGCGTTTTCTCGGGAATGCTCTACTTGGTATCATGGCCGTTCCTTTCCGGCAGGCCTTCTCCGAACCTAATTACTAGTCCGTAATTGCCCCTTGAGCTGCAGCGACTAACGTAACTGACGGCCAACTGAAGCCAAAAAATGGGTTATAAGTATGACTCACGGTAACTCGTACAAGACATCCCGCCTGGCTACATGCCTTACCCAGATTCGTGTTGCTCGTGTTTGCACCTTGCGGGTCGTAGCAGACGTCTATGCTGTTGCCTGTCGCTGCCGAGCACTTGTTGTTTGTCGTCGAAATCGTCTGAAACGACAACTTGCCAAATCCGCAGGTTGGGTAGCAGGTGTTATTCTGCCCTACCACCGCATTGACCACGTTCGTACCAGCGGAGTCGGTACAACTGACCGCTGGACTCACAGACGGTAGTGTGCCGGGACCGCTACAACTGGATTTTCCCACACCTGTACCGTGCACAATTGCGTAACGCAAACCTTCCTTGGCCGCGTCCGCAAGCGTGTTGTATGCGTACATTAAGAGAATCAACTGCAGGATGGAAACAAATAACAAGAAGATAAAAGTGACGACCAGCGCAAACTCGACCATCGCTTGGCCGCCCTCTCGTCTTTTCCGTCCATATCCTGGCAACATTCTCATGTTCAGGGCCCCATCGATCGCATATTCGCGGTACGAACAAATGTGCAACTCCCGGCATTGCATGTAGGTATCGCCTGCAGGGCAACGTTAAACAGCGTACCGCCCACGAGAGGCGTGAATTGATAACTGATCATTACCTGATTGGCTACGAAGTACGGCGCCTCGGGATCCGACGGTGGTAAAGGGCTGCCCGCAGCTGGAGCATTGCAACCAGAAGAAGTGCATGTCTCACAAAGTGAAGTCTGAGTTGAGCCAGTTCCTGTCGTGCCCGTACCGCTAGCATTGGTATTACTGCTGCTACACACTCGGACCGTAGCTGTAGTGGCATTCGAGAGAGCGCCGGTGAGGTCCTGAAAAATAAGACAGGTAACTGTATTGGGCGTGGTCGCGCAGTTACTCGAGCCGGCTGCGGCCTGACTCGACGCCCACGGCGTATAACTTCCCTGGATGGAGTACAGCGTCGAACTCCGGGCCGCTCCCATGAGATTCACAGCCACAAAAAAGAAGTACGCGAGGTTGACGACGTTTAAAACCAGAACGACCAGCAACGGCAATATGATTGCCGTTTCGACGAGGCTTTGGCCACGCGAACGCTTCATTCGTGCTGTGAACTGGCGAGTCATCATAGACCTCAGGCTCTGGCTACTGGCCTCAGTTAACATCCAAGCTACTTACGCGATCCGGGCGTTGGGCCGAAGAGGACGAGGCCCTGGCATTCCGTGACCGTTTGGGAGGGAGGGGCGCTCTTCAGTCCCTTCCTCCTCCAAGCTGTCCGTTTCGAGACGCAAATCGTCCAAACCGGACTCATCAGAGTCCGCTAGTTCCTGTTGCAATTCTGGTTCCTCTTCCATACCGTCGACAACGTTTAACTGATTCAAAAGGCGATGCAAATAGCATCGGCTGATTCCCAAGTCCTTGGCCGCCTGCAATTTATTGCCCCCATGCTTGGCTAGGGCGGACTTAACCAAGTCGCGCTTAAAGGCGCGCAGAGCGTCATGGAACGATCCCGTTGGTAGCTCGTCGGAGGCGCTAAGCCCCTGGAGTTCCGGCGGTAGATCCTCAATAGACAGCTGCTGACTGCCATTGGCCAGCACCACGCTGCGCTCGATGACGTTCTGAAGCTCACGCACATTCCCAGGCCAGGAATGCCGTGTGAGAGCGTTCAGGTATCCCGGGGTCATACTGCGCTGTTGCTTTTTGTGCGATTTGGCGAAGGTCCGAAGGAAAAAGTCGGCCAACAGAGGAACATCATCGACGCGCTCGCGCAACGCCGGCATGTGTATCTTCACCACGGAGATGCGGAAGTAGAGGTCCTCTCGGAAGGTGCCTTCCCGGACCATCTTCTCGAGATTGCGATTGGTGGCGCAGACTACGCGGACATCAACTTCGCGGGAAAGATTCGATCCCAAGCGCTCGATTTTGCGTTCCTGCAGAACTCGGAGCAACTTCGCTTGCAACGGGAGCGGCAGGTCACCGATTTCGTCGATGAAGATCGTCCCAGCATTCGCTTCCTCGAAGCGTCCCCTGCGGCTTTGGTTGGCGCCCGTGAAGGCGCCGCGTTCGTGGCCAAAAAGCTCATCGTCGATCAACGTATCTGGAAAAGAGCAGACTGAAAACGCGACGAAAGGCTTATTCGCGCGGGAACTGAGCTTATGGACCGCATTGGCAACAACTTCTTTGCCAGTACCGCTTTCGCCGGTTACGAGCACGGTGGTCGAAACCGCTGCCACCTTGTGGATGACATCGTGAATACGCATCATCTGCTTGCTGTTACCGAGCAGGCCCTCGACGCGATTGCTGATCAGAATGCGCTGAGCGGCGGCGAGTTCACGGGCGAGTTCGGCGCGGCGGCAGGCGCGGTCAATAGCAAACCGGAGCTCCTGGATATCAAGGGGCTGCTCCAAGAAGTCGACTGCGCCATCGTGAAAAAGCTCAAGTGCTGCTTTAAATTGTTTCCGCCAACCAAAACTGATGATGGGCGGTGCAGACATGCGGTCTGCTGCAACACGAAGCAACTCGCGACAGGAATCTATGCCATTGGGACCGGAATCCAGGTTTAGCAGGATGATGTCGGTCTGGTCGCAATCGAGTTCGTTAAGCGCGGACTGCGGTTTCAAAACCTGTCGTATGTCGTAACCCGCGCCGGCTAGAACTTCGCCAAGGACGTTTCCGAAGGCTTCATCCGCGTCAATAAGTAGGACGCGCTTCGGACTTTCAGCAAGCGTTGGACTCGCCAATGAAGAACCCTTTCCGCAACTGCTACTGCTCAGCTCGCGATCTCTGGCGTCTGCGGAGGAGGCGGTGCAGCTAACTGTTTACACTCACAACGAGGTGCCGTGTGTAGTCGGCAAGACTCCACGATGACAATTCCCGGAACTCAGGGAATGTCACAGAGAATAATACAGACAACTCTGTATGGCAATACAAATGCCAAGGAAAAGCGCTCTAAACAGGTGGAAACACAGGTAAATACATTAGCAGAGGCGTGCCCGGCAGTGTAAACTTTTGCGCATTGCAACGAAAACGGTGCAAGTGGAACCGCAAACAGTCCTCTGGGCAACTAGGCTATCGTCTCCAGATGGGGTCGACGCTGCCTTAACGCTTGGAAATGGAATTGCATAAATCGAATGGGGTGGTTCGTTGACGACAGCTTCCGGTAGCATGGACACGGCAGGGCGGGAAACGACAGCTGAGTCCCTGCCCCGTGGGGATGTTCTTGATTTTGGCGGCGGCGTAAAGGGCGTACTTCGCGCGAGTGCCTCTTTTCTTGCCGTCCTCGTCCTCCTGCTGGTTGGGCTAGAGTTCGTTTTCGGCATATACAAGCCGGACATGAACGATCCGGATATTTGGTGGCACATACGCAATGCGCAGTACTTGCTTCAAAATCACCAATTCCCCCGGACCGATCTGTATTCGTTCACGGTCGCAAGGCACCCATGGATCAACCACGAGTGGTTAGGTGAGCTTCCGTACTACGTTGTGTACCGCGCGTTCGGGCTTAACGGTCTGAAAACCCTTTCATTCGCCGTCTGGACTGTAATCTTTCTTCTCCTGCTTGAGATATGCTTCAAAGAAAGCAGCAATTTTAAGGCTTCCATTGTCTGCTGTAGCTACGCCATTTTCTTGGCAACTGTTTCCTTCGGCCCGCGTACGATCCTGTTTGGATATCTATTTCTAGTAATACTTCTGGCTATCCTGCAGCGATTCCGCCGCGGCGAAGAAACTCCACTCTGGCTTGTGCCAATCCTGTTTTGCCTTTGGATAAATACGCACGGTTCTTGGTCGATCGGGCTGATTCTATTTTTCCTGATCAGCATTTCTGGCCTATTCGAAGGCTCGTGGGGAAGAGTTGACGCTGTACGATGGAGGCCGACGCAGCTGCGCAAACTGATCATCGTCGGTTTGGCATCTGTCGCGGCCCTTTTCGTTAATCCCTTCGGTTGGCGCCTGGTTTACTATCCATTCGACATGGCCTTCAAGCAGAAGCTGAACATCGCCCATGTTCAGGAGTGGGTTTCTGTGGATTTCCACGACCTACGGGGCAAGTTGGTGATGCTGCTGGTTCTCGGACTGATTGGGGGTGCGCTGCTAAAGAGCAGACGCTGGAACTTGGGCGAGCTGTTGGTACTGTTGTTCGCGTTGTATAGCGGTCTGACCTATGTTCGCTTCCTTGTCTTGCTTGGAATTGTTGCTGCGCCAGTGCTTGCAAAAACACTCGACTTCTTTCCCCTGTATCGCCCCAAAGATGAGGTTTACTCCGTTAATGTGGTCGTTATCGTTGTGGCAATCGCCGCTATGATCCATTTTTGGCCCCGTGAGCAGCGGATTAGGTCCTCGATAAGCGAGACATATCCTGCAGGAGTGCTGCCCTATATCCAACAGCACCCCCTGCACGGCAACACTCTGAACTTTTATTTATGGGGAGGATACCTTGAGTGGCATGCGCCTGCCGTCAAGGTTTTTATTGACAGCCGCGTTGACATTTTCGAATACGCGGGAGTTTTACAAGATTACTTGGATCTCTTGGGCGTGGACACTCAGCAACACCGCCCGGATGCACTCCTGGACAAGTACAACATCCGTTACGTGCTATTTCCGCCGAGCGACAGCAAGAATCCTCTGCACCCCGGCGGATCACTGGTCTATGTCCTGCAAAACGATCCTCGCTGGAAAACGATCTACCGCGACAACGTCTGCGTACTGCTCGAAAGGCAATAGGGCTACGTATGTTTTTTCGGCACAGCACTGATAAATTGATCTACCCGCTACTCTTTATCGGGTTGTTGTTCTTCGTGTCGTATCGACCGCGATACCATCTGCGCAAGAACATGCCGGCGGCATTTTATTCGGACGCGCCCCCCGGACAAAAGCCTTCGATGGACGAAAAAATCGCTTGGGCATACTGGGAAAGCGCGCAGATGGACGTGCAATTTCAATATCCTCACGGCCATCCGCTACCAGCCGATCCACCAACGCAATTTCATATTGACGCCCAGGTCTTCGGCCCAGGTGCATCTGATCCAGCGATGCGCAAGCGCTACTGGCAGCGTCTGCAGGCCATTTGGGACACATCACAGGCATGGGAGACAGGTTATGAATGGGATTGGAGTTGGGTGCGTGATCCAATTGACTTCGGTGCCCAATGGCTGCGGGACAAGGCACACGGGTTTCTATGATTCAAACCCCACCGACAAATGCTCCTGAAGCGGCAGGTCGAATCTCCACGCGATGGGAATCGAATGCTCGGCGGCGCCCCGATAATCGATGCTTCTTCTGATTGAAACTGGCCTGACTGTAATCGCGATTGTAATTGCGATTCTGTTTCCGCGCCTGGGCGAAAGCTGGTTTACTCGCGTGGAGCGGAGGTTCGCACACCTCGCTCGCCAGCGCAAACTTTCAGTGATCATCGTGGGTGCGATAGCGCTCGGTCTCCGCGTTCTGTTGCTACCCATTCTGCCGGTCCCGGAACCCGCAGTTCACGATGAATTCAGCTACCTCCTCGCTGCAGACACGTTCGCCCACGGTCGCCTGGCTAACCCTACACACCCGATGTGGGTTCACTTCGAGACATTTCACGTGAATCAAAAACCGACTTATGTCTCGATGTATTACCCCGCACAAGGGATGTTTATGGCTCTGGGCCAGTTAGTGCTTGGGCATCCTTTTTGGGGAGTTTGGTTGAGTGCCGGCCTGATGTGCGCAGCAATTTGCTGGATGTTGCAAGGCTGGCTGCCGCCCCTATGGGCTTTGCTCGGTGGCTTCCTAGCCGTCATCCGGTTAGGAACCTTCAGCTATTGGATGAATAGCTATTGGGGAGGAGCAGTTGCGGCACTCGGCGGCGCACTAGTACTAGGCGCTCTACCACGAATTAAACGATATCGGCGATTGCGAGATGTCGTATTGATGGGCGTCGGTTTTGCAATCATTGCCAATAGTCGCCCCTACGAAGGCGTTTTCTTTGCGATTCCGATTTGCATAGCCTTGATTCTCTGGATGCGTCGGCCTACTGCGCCGCCCTTTCGAATCATCGCCTCGCGGGTGATTACGCCCCTGTTCATAATGCTTGCTCTCACGCTTGGCTCCATGGGCTACTACTTCTGGCGCACAACTGGGAGCTCGTTGCAGACGCCGTATGCGGTAAATGCGAAAGCTTATTTTTCAGTTCCTTTTTTTCCATGGCAAAGTGCGGTGAACCGACCCGTATATCGGCATGCAATCATGCAGAATTTCTACCTCGGTTGGGTTGCATCCGAATATGACTTCTGCCGCATGCACCCGTTTGTCTCCGTGCTCCTTCGGGGATGGTTGACATGGTTTTTCTTCTTGGGGCCTCTGCTCACCGCTCCCCTCATTTGCGTCTGCTTTGTTTTGCCATACAGTATTCGATTCACAGATTTCAGTGACAAAACGCGCCTTCTCCTGCTCGTATGCGGGTGTGTCGGCCTCGGTTCGCTATTGCCGATCGGCTTCGACCCGCACTACATCGCTCCAATTACTGCCGCCGTTTTCGCCCTCCTCTTGATCGCCCTATCAAACGTACGCCGATGGAAGCCATTCCGTCGTCCATCTGGCATAGCTGTTGTTCGTTTCATTCTGCCTCTCGCGGTCATGGCTTTGTTGATACGCGCAGCCACTCCAAGTATCGCGCAGACCACCCCTGCGACTTGGTATTCTCCCTTCATTTCACACACATATCGAGAGCAGATTGAGCGGCAACTCTCAGAGACAATCGATCGACACCTGATAATTGTCCGCTATAAGCCCGAACACATTGTGAATGATGAATGGGTATACAACGAGGCGAACATCGATGCCGCGAAAATTGTTTGGGCGAGAGATATGGGTACGGACAAGAATCTTGAGCTCATCCACTACTTCAAAGACCGAAAAGTGTGGCTGGTAGAGCCGGATGTGTTGCCGCCGAAGCTCACACCATATCCGAATGCCGAAAACGTTAGGTCAATCGCAGAACAGAGTTCGACCAACCACGAGGTGCGATAGCCGTGCTGCGGATCGAAACCGGCCTCGTGCTTTTGGCGTTGTTCGTCGCGTGGATACGCCCGAAAACTGGCTCCCATTTCATTCAAGCGATCGAGCGGTCACTCGCGCCAATCGCTCGTCACCGCCTTCTATCGGTTCTTGTTGTCGGTATTCTCGCATTGGCCTTGCGCCTGGCAGTCCTGCCTGCCTTGCCTATACCCCAGCCCGTGATCCACGATGAGTTTGGGTATCTACTCGCCGCCAACACATTTGCTCATGGACGTCTTACGAATCCGACGCACCCCATGTGGGTGCATTTCGAGAGTTTCAACATTCTGCAAGAACCAACGTATCAGTGCATCACACCCCCGGCGCAAGGACTGGTCCTCGCACTTGGAAAGGTGTTGTTCGGACATCCATTTTGGGGCGTGTGGCTGAGCGCGGGTCTGATGTGCGCGGCGATTACATGGATGTTGCAGGGATGGGTGACACTCGAATGGGCACTAATTGGCGGGGTTCTCGCGATCTTACGCTACGGCGTTCTGACCTACTGGGCGGACAGCTATTGGGGCGGCGCCGTGGGCGCGATTGGTGGAGCGATCGTGCTGGGAGCACTTCCGAGAATCAAACGCGAACCCCACGTCAGGCACGCCGTGGTGCTTGCGCTTGGTTTAACGCTCCTGGCTAATAATCGTCCATACGACGGATTCGTCTTCAGCCTTCCGACCTTGCTCGTGCTCTTGATTTGGATTTTCAAACGAGAGAGCCCGCCTTGTCGCGCCCTGTTGCGGCAATTTGCAATTCCCTTCACTGTTGTTCTCGCTTTAGCCGCCGTTGGGACCACCTATTATTTCTGGCGGGTAACTGGAAATCCCTTCAGGATGCCCTATCAGATCGAGCGAGAGACCTATGCTGTTGCACCCTATTTGCTATGGCAGCCGTTGCGGCCCGAACCCGCTTATCACCACGTAGTGATGAGGAATATGTATGTTGGCGAGGAACTGGTGGGCTATCAAACCGGCCGAACAATTGCCGGGCAGATGATGAAAGCCTACTTCGCCTGGAGGTTCTATCTCGGGCCGCTGCTGACATTTCCTTTTGTTGCACTGGCTTTCGTTCTGCCGTACGGCTTCTCTTGGAAGCACATTTCTGCCAACGTCCGCTTCCTGTTGATTACCCTGGCTGTTTTCGCACTTGGCTGCGCCTTCGAATCGTTTTATGTGGGAGCACATTATTCTTCTCCCGTGACCGGACTGATGTTGGGGCTGTTTGTACTCGCTTTGCAGGTACTGCGAAACTCGGGAGAACGCGGCGTGTTTCTGGCCCGTGCTGCGGTTGCATGTGCGTTGACCGTCTTCGCGTTGCGAGTATTCGCTGGCCCTTTGCACATTCCACTGACGAATGCGCTGGGAACTGGATTATATGAGCGCGGGCCGACTAGCTTCGGGCGAAGCGAGGTCGAACAACGATTAAATCGATTTCCCGGTAAGCAACTCGTCATCGTACGCTACGCGCCCACGCATGAGCCATTTGAAGAATGGGTTTACAACGATGCCGATATCGACGGTGCGAAAATCGTCTGGGCGCGAGAAATGGATCCTGCTGAAAACCAGAGATTGCTGGCTTACTTCAAAGATCGCACCACCTGGCTGCTAGAGGCGGATCGGAAACCGCCTGCCCTTTCACCTTATGTCACTGCACCGCCTCCGAGCCCAACGGGGGAGACGATGAGAGGTCTCGAAGGCAATAATGGAAACTAAGAATCTAGTGATCGATCAGATCTCGGGGCATACAAAATGCTGCGACTACGCTGAAGGGGACGCACGGAAACCCGATTGTCGACTTCTGTGCGCTTCGTTATGGATCGCCGCACTGGGCTTGGGTGCGGCCGACGCCTGGGCTTCCCGTTACACAATGTACCCGGATGGCATTTCCTATCTCGATCTTGGAGACGCGCTCTGGCGGGGCGATTGGCACAATGCTATCAATGGATATTGGAATCCCCTTTACCCCGCAGTGGTCGGGTTTTTCTTCAAGATTTTCAAGCCTTCCCTGTATCGAGAATATCCACTCGTCCATGTCGTGAATTTCGGGATTTACGTTGTCGCATTGATCTGTTTCGACTTCTTTCTCCGTCGGTTTATTGAAGCGCACGCCAAACGAAACGCAGCATCCGAGACGCACTCCGAAATTGCCATTCCGATCTGGGGTTGGTACGTGGCGGGCTATTCGATCTTCGTCTCCTCCTCTCTGTTTCTGATCACGACAAGCTTCGTTTCCGGTGACATGGCCGTTGCAACCGTGGTTTATCTAGCTTTCGCCCTGACCCTAAATGTCCGGAGCGGCCACGCGAGTTGGAAGACGTTTGCCCTGCTTGGTGTGGTCCTCGGAGTTGGCTATCTGACGAAAACGGTAGTGTTTCTTCTGGCGATTCCATTCGTCCTGGTTGGAGCGTGTGCACACAGACCCAGTTCAAAGACACTGAAGCAGGCTGCCATCGGATTTTCCTTCTTCGCGCTGGTCGCTGGGCCATTCGTAGTCGCGTTGTCGGTTCAGAAGGGACGGCCGACGTTCGGAGACAGTGGCACTATCAACTATGTCATCAACGTCGACCGAGGGCAGTTCTACATTCCCCGCGAACCTGATGCCAAACACCCAGTCCGTAATTTGAACATCGTACCCGCGGCCTACGAGTACTCCGCTCCCATTCATGGCACGTATCCCTTGTGGTTCGATCCGTCCTATTGGCACGAAGGAGTTCGTCCGCAATTCACCCTCAAATTGCAGCTTCGCGCCATAGTCCTGTCGCTCGCGAGTTGCGCATGGATCCTGTTCAACCCCTGGCTTGGTCTGCACATCACGGTCGCCATCTTCGTTTTGTACTTAATTGCTCCGGCGCCCTATGAATGCATGAAGCACCTGCGAGCGTACTGGCACCTTTGGATCCCTGCTGTGTTCGGAATTGGCCTTTATTGGCTCGTTGTTGTCGAATACCGGTACGTCGGAGCGTTCTTTGGTGTTCTTTGGGTAGTTGCGCTGTCTGAAGTGCGACTCCCTGCCTCTAAGTCTTCGTGTCGGATTATTTCAGGAGTGGTTTGTTTCTTAGCGATTGCAACCCTCACCATCGCGACACGCCAGATTGCAAGCGAGGCACATGGCGCGGATTTCGCCGAGCGGCGCATCGCGACCGCAGAGATTCCAACGGTGGCGGCGTTGCTGCAATCGTCCGGAGTCGAGCCAGGAGACAAACTCGCAGTGGTCTCGGATTGGCTGTTCTCTTCCCGCGAAGGAGCGTATGTCTGCCGCCTGGCGCGAGTACAGATCATCGGAGAGGTTCGCCCGGAGCAATTCTGGTCTGCAGACGAGGCCACCCGGTCTAAACTGATTGAAATCTACAGAAGCGTGGGAGCAAAGGCTTTGCTTACATATCGGCCTCCCGCACTGGTGTCTGGGTGGCAGAGGCTTGGAGACAGCGATTACTACCTGTATTTGATTCGCGAGACGACGCGGAGCAGGGTCGAACAGTAAAGCATGGTCGAACTCAGCATCATCATGCCGTGTCTGAACGAGGCGGAGACGCTCGGCACGTGCATCCGCAAGGCGCAGAGATATTTGGCAGCCTCGGGAATTTCCGGTGAAATAGTGGTCGGGGACAATGGTTCAACGGATGGCTCGCAGGCCCTCGCAACCGAACTCGGGGCGCGAGTGGTGAACGTGCAGGAGCGCGGATACGGGGCCGCATTGCGAGGAGCCATGTTGGCGGCTAATGGGCGCTACTTCATCATGGCGGACTCCGACGACAGCTACGACTTCGAAAAGCTCGGTGGCTTCGTTCAGAAGCTGCGTGATGGATACGACTTCGTGATGGGCAATCGCTTCCAGGGCGGGATCGCCAAAGGAGCAATGCCCTGGAAGAACCGCTACATCGGAACTCCGATCCTCTCGGCGATCGGTAGACGCATGTTTCGTGCGAAGTGCGGTGACTTCAACTGCGGCATACGTGGTTTATCCAAGGCCGCATTCGAGCGGATGGACCTTCGCACCACGGGAATGGAATTTGCCAGCGAGATGGTGGTCAAGGCGAGCCTGCTCGACATGAAGGTCGCGGAGGTGCCGACCACGCTCTCGCCGGATGGCCGCAGCCGGCCTCCGCACTTGCGACCGTGGCGCGACGGCTGGCGGCATTTGCGGTTTCTGCTGATGTACAGCCCGCGTTGGTTGTTTCTGTATCCCGGGATGCTGCTAATGCTCTTTGGTTCTCTTGGGTGTGCCCTGCTACTGCCCGGCCCCTTCGTCTTCCACGGAATTGGATTCGACGTGCACACGTTGCTGTACGCATTCGTTTTCATCTTGCTCGGATTTCAGTTGGTGGCGTTCGCCATGTTCAGTAAAGTATTCGCCATCACCGAAGGACTGCTGCCTGAGGACCCACGCCTGAAGCGCGCGTTCCGTTGGATCAGGCTGGAAATGGGCTTGTCGGTGGGGGCGCTATTGATCCTTGCCGGAGTCGCAGGATCGATTTTTGCAGTCTCAGGCTGGGCGGCGAGGCGGTTTGGCGCCCTGGACCCGACACACATGTTGCGCATTGTGATGCCGTCGGTGTTCGCGCTCTCGTTGGGTATTCAGATCGTGATCAGCAGCTTTTTCCTAAGTATTCTGACCTTGAGGCGGCGATAGAACGTGATGCGCCGCAAACTACTCACCGAATTTATGATGCAGGCGCCTTATCAGCCGGCTACAAACTACTGGCGTGCGATAGAGGTTGAGGAGGTCATAAAGTATGGGTTGCCCGAAGGCCGAGGTCTAGATCTAGGCTGCGGTGACGGTCATTTGATGGCGATCATCCTCGCGAGCACGGGCGGTCGTGAGCTAGTAGGAGTTGACATTGACTCATCGGAAACCGCCCTCGCCAAAAAACGAAATATATACAAAGACGTCGTAACGGCACGTGCGGATCAAATGCCGTTTCCGGATTCCATCTTTGATTTCGCTTTTTCTAATTCCGTCCTTGAACATATTGAAGGCATTTCTGAAGTCCTAAGCGAGGTTAGGCGCGTTCTGCGACCAAGAGGCCGATTCATATTTACCGTTCCTGGTACCAATTTTCACAGATGCCTAAAAGGGCCCCGCTCCCCCGAGAAGCGGGAGGAATACCTGCGCGAAATCGATGCTCGATGCTTTCACCTCCGATATTGGGGGCGGGACGATTGGCGCAAGAACCTCCATGCGGCGGGGCTGAGTCCAGCCCACGAGCACGAATTCCTCACCCGTCTACAGGTACAGCGGTGGGAACACATTGCATCTCTGACGAGCGGTTTTCTGTATCGCCTGTCAGGTCGACGGAAACAACCGATCGACATCCAGCGCCGAATCGGAATCCGTAGCCACAGAACAAGGTTGCCACGCACACTCGCATCATTGTCCACTCGCATCCTTGATCGTGGCTCACCGGGCGGCGATTCTCCTTACGGCTGTTTACTTATAGAGGCTACAAAGGTGCAATGACTAAACTACGCACTGCGGCTGTGGGCCTAGGCTGGGTCGCGCAGCACCGTCATCTCCCCGTGATGGAACGTGGAAATGACTTTGAAGTTGTAGGAGTTATAGACCGGTCTCCCGGCCGAGCACGCGAAGTGATGCGCCGGCGCGGGTATCGGCACTTTGCTGAAACTGACGTGTTGTCGACAGTCGATTGGTTGAAGGACGTCGATGTCATTACGGTCGCCACAGCGCCAATGAGCCACTACTCAGTAATCCAACAAGCGCTTGAACTCGGCAAGCATGTCCTCACGGAAAAACCTTTCACGATGAAGGTTGAAGAAGGTGAGGAATTGGTCGAATTGGCGAGGTCGAGGGGCTTGTGCTTAGCGATCGTGCATAATTTTCAATTCGCTCGCTCGACGAAAAAACTCTTGCGTGAAATCAACGAAGGGGGGATTGGTGCAATTCGTTCAGTCAATGCGATACAAATTGGTAATCCAGAGCGTCGCCTACCCACCTGGTATGACACACTTCCCCTTGGACTTATGTATGACGAGAGTCCTCATTTGCTTTACTTGACTCGAGCAGTTGCAGGAGAAATTCAATTGCTTCGTAGCCTGGTACACGGAAGCACTACCGGCCTTAATACCCCGGCACGCATCAATGCCTTTTTTGACTCTCCAAAGGTATGTGGGCCCATAACTCTCAGTTGCAATTTCGAAAGCCCACTTAGTGAGTGGCACCTGATGGTCTTCGGGGAACATAAATTGGGCATCGTTGACATTTTTCGCGATATCTACATCTCCTTGCCAAACGATAGAGTTCATGAAGCCCTACAAGTATTCCGTACCAGCGTGTACACGGCAGGACAGCACTTTTGGCAGCACATTGTCAGCGGTTTCCCGCATTTACGAGGTCACTTGTTTTACGGCAACGATGAAGTTTTTTCGCGCTTCGCCGACGCGATACGAGGTATGCGCGACCGCCTCTGGCCTATTGGACCTGAAAGCGCACTCGCTGTTCTAAAGCTGCAACACGCAATTATCGAGAAGCAGGAACACGTGGGTAGGGCCTCATAATGCGGATTTTGATCGTCACGCATTACTTTGCCTCGCATAAAGGCGGCATCGAAATTGTTGCGGAGAAACTCTTTAGGGAATTCTCCGGCCGTCATGAAGTTGTCTGGATCGCCGGTGACAGTACCCCTCCCCCTCCTGAGAGCGGCCAGTCCCGAGCGATTCCAATAAGGGTGTTCAACTTTATTGAGCGCAAGACCGGAGTTCCGTTCCCGATCCCTACGCGCGGTGCTGTACGAATGATTCAGTCACAGGTGAGCAGAGCTGATGTTGTTCTGTTGCACGATTGCCTATATCTGAGCAATATCGCGGCTTTTCGGAAGGCACGGCAGTCTGGTATTCCGACGATCATCGTTCAGCACATAGGCTTCGTTCCGTACAAGAATATCGTGTTGAACACGGCACTGCGGATCGCTAACGCTCTCGTAACGCGGCCAATGCTAACTTGTGCCTCGCGAGTAGTGTTCATAAGCCGAACAACACTCGATTATTTTGCAAAAGTACGATTCGCATGTCCTCCGGAAGTAATCTTCAACGGTGTGGATGCGGAGCTTTATCGTCCAGCGCATTCCAAAGAAGAAAAACTGGGACTACGTAAACGATTCAACTTGCCGCTCGATCTCTCAGTTGTGCTCTTTGTCGGTCGTTTTGTTGAGAAGAAAGGCCTTGAGATTCTGCATCGGATGGTCTCGATAAGGCCGGAGTGCGCGTGGGCCTTTGCGGGCTGGGGCCCGAATAATCCGGAGGCTTGGGGCATGGACAACGTTCATGTTTTTTCGGGCCTACGAGGCGAATCACTTGCAATGCTCTATCGTGCTTGCGATGTCTTCGTTTTACCCAGTGTTGGCGAAGGATTTCCCTTGGTTATTCAAGAAGCGCTCGCTTCGGGCTTGCCTGTCCTGTGTGGCACAGAGACCGTTTTGGCCGATCCGGATTTGTCCTCATTTGCGATTGGCGTACCGGTCAACTTGGCAAAACCGGAGCAAACTGCCCGCAGCTTTATCGAAGCTCTCGACAAACTCCACGATTCCAATATGAGCGTTAGTGATGCGTATCTAAGACGTGACTTTGCGCTTCAAAGATATTCGTGGCGGCACGCTGCAGAGAAATATCTACAGATAGCCGGGAAATTGGCATCTCATTTCACGGCACAGTCTGCTCTCGAAAGAGCGGGTGAGACCGGATGACGCGCCAACGCGTACTGTTGTTCCTCTCATCGCTTGGGCTCGGAGCAGTGCTATTGATAGTCCTTGTGCGACTTGCTCGACTTGACGTCGGTGCAGCATTTGCCCAACTACGTGCTGCCAACGCAGCCGCAATTGCAAAATTAGTACTACTGAATGCAGTGTTGGTCCTACTTTCAACAGAGAAATGGCGCAGTGTGGACTCAGCCCTCCGTAGTTCATCGGACGCTGTTCCTTCCAAAGCAGCGTCCTTTGTACTCACGAGTATCGGTATGGCATTAGGGTTTGTGCTTCCGGTACAGTTCGGCATGGCCGCAGCGAGAACGTTGGGAACGTACTACTACGGAAAACCTCTCAAACGGGGAATGGCGGGCAGTCTATTCGAGCAAAGTTTTGATGTACTGATCGTAGTGGTCCTCGCACTGGTTTCCGGCTTCACCCTATTAATTCGCGCCCAAGCGCGCCTTTGGGTGGTCGCCGCAGTTGTTGTCATAGTGCTGACATGGGTACTGGCTGGAATTGCAATGCGCATTCTTCGGAGTGTTGCCGGATTTTTCGGCCAGAAAGTGCTACCCACATTTCGAATTTCTACTGGAGTGAAGAGACTGTCCGAACTCGAGGATAGGGGAGTTCTGGGTACCCCCCTAGCGAGACGGCTGATTGTTTTGTCATCGCTGCGATTCGGTGTCGTGGTGTTGATGGCGGGACAAACGGCCACGGCAGTAAGCGCAAAAATAGAGTTATGGCATCTGGCGGCAGCCATGCCACTGGTCGTGCTCGCCACGGCCCTAGCGATCACTCCCGGCGGTATCGGGGTCACCGAGCTAACATATGCCGGCGGATTGAGGCTTTTTGGGACGCCGGTCTCCACAGCTGCAGAATGGGCGATAACAAATCGAGTGCTTTGCATGGCAGCCTCCTTCTCCGTCGCACTGTGCGCCATGATGACGTTCGCAACTGTCAAACTGTTCACACCGGCAAAGGCCATGGTTCAGGCCTCCAACCAGGGGTCTAAGGGTAACGCGCAAAGTTCAGGAGGGCCGCTTGAGTCTTGATGACAAGCGATTAATTCGCAGGGATTGGCTCTACTGGACTTTTGTTGCCTCATTGGCAGTTTCCTTTTCCCTGTGGCTAATACCTATCGGTTCGCCACTGTGGCTCGATGAAGCGATATCGTTCTGTCAAATCCATCTAGGTCGTTCGCAGATAACGTCGCAACCTCGGCTGACGTTTCCCGCTTACTCCTACATTCTTTGGTTCCTCTCAAGGTTTCTGGGTACGAGCGAGATCGCGCTGCGGATCCCGTCTGTTCTCGCGATGCTTGGTGCCGTGTATCTGCTCTATCGGGCAACACTGGCGTTGTTTGATTCCACTGTTGCCTTGATCAGCGTGATCTTGTTCTGCCTGAACCCCATCGTGGTGTTCGCGGCGATCGATGCGCGGCCATACGCGTTCGGAGCTTTGGCAATCAATGCAAGCATTTATGTCCTGGTATGTCTTCGCGAGAGTAACTCGATTCGGCTGGCGGTCGGATTGGGGATTTTTAGCGCGATGATGCTATGGTTCCACTTCCTTTTTGGCGTCATGGTACCGGCCCTGTTGGCTGGCTTCGTTGTCGTAAAGCTCGGCGTGACAACCGATTCGTCACCAGAAATTCGGCGACTTCGCAGGAAGGTGATGTGGCGGCAATTGACCGCCGCGATCAGCGGATTCATCCTGTTCTTCTTGCCCATCATTCCAGGTCTGCTTTACATGTTCCGCACGAAAGGGGATCACCCTTTCGATCGCGCTCCGGAACTGGGAGATCTCATCTTCACCATAGCGCCTGGTTGGACGCTCCCTATGTTAGCTGTGACAGCATTCCTGGGGCTCATCATTGCGGGCCTGCGAACCGAGAAGAGCCGTACACCAGGCGCAAAGGTCGGCCTCTGGCGCATACTGTTAAGTCAAATCCTGGCGCTGGTGCCATTATTGATCCTATACATCGTCAGCATCAGCACCTCTCTGCACATTTTTGTCATGCGATACCGGCTAGTTGGATCGGCAGGAATTTGTATTTGCTGGGCTTTGTTGGTGAGTGGATTCAAACCTCGTGTCCTACAAGCCGTGTTTTGCTTGGGCATGGTGGCAATCACAACAGTTCTGTACTTACGGTCTCCAGCCGCTCACCAACACGGCTACACCTGGAAATACGCGATCGAGGTTGCGGAAAAAAACACCGCAACGCAACACTCACCAGTGCTGATCTGCAGTGACCTGCCGGAAGCAGACCACTGGCCGATGCCGACGGGCGATGCCGTAAAGGATAGCAATCTGTTTGCTCCGCTTTCCTATTACAAGCTAAGCGCACCGGTAGTGGCATTGCCCAGATCCCTGAATCCAGCGGCAATGACGATCGGCTCCAACTTTATCCAAGCAGAGGCCGCGCGTCATGAGCGCTTTCTGGCAATGGCGTATATTCCGTCATATCCAACCCTCCAATGGTTGATCAAGGCCGCTTCTGCAACCCATAATGCACACCAGCTGGGAGAATACGATGGTGTCTCGGTCGTGGAATTCACGCCGCGAGCGAACTAGCGAACACTGTTTTATTGTCAACCGTTGTGAGAGCATGGAGTCAGCTTGCTGACACAGCGTTGTGGTTTGCAGCTGGCGTCAACGAACTTTCGCCCTCATTTCATGGTTTTTTTGGCAATTGAGCTTTGTCTGACAGCGCTATGCGTTGCGCTTGCACAGGTGTATCCCACAGTTGGACAGGGATGGTTCCGTTCGATTGAGCGTCGGTTCGCGGGTTATGCCCAGCATCGTGTCCGGACCATAGTGACAATCGGCTTGTTAGCGCTCGCCTTGCGCCTCGTGCTCCTGCCCCAGCTTCCCATTCCGCAGCCCAAAGTGGTAGACGAGTTCGGGTACCTGTTGCTATCCGATACGTTTTCTCATGGACGGTTGACGAACCCAACCCATCCGATGTGGATTCATTTCGAGACATTCCTCGAAAATTGGAAGCCAACCTATGCCTCGATGTACTATCCCGGTTACGGGCTATTTCTCGCCTTCGGCCAGAGCATCATGGGACATCCTTTCTGGGGCGTTTGGCTCAGCAGCGGCTTGATGTGCGCCGCAATTTGCTGGGCGCTCTACGGGTGGGTACCGCCGGGATGGGCACTCCTGGGAAGCCTGCTCGTTGTAGTCCGAATTGCAACCTATAGCTATTGGGTGGACAGCTACTGGGGAGGTACGGTC
>Ga0157372_10001721_pt1 | contig 23741 bp, 10 predicted proteins | sample C55metaG_FD_115307 | JGI IMG/M metagenome (GOLD analysis project Ga0157372, IMG submission 115307) | Corn rhizosphere microbial communities from Kellogg Biological Station, Michigan, USA - C5-5 metaG | ecosystem: Host-associated > Plants > Roots > Rhizosphere > Soil | place: USA: Michigan... | reverse complement strand
CGGCAATTCCGGCACACTCATCGCAACACTCTTCGGTCCGCGGCTCGCGCAGCACTTTGGGTGGCATGCGGTATTCGGCGCAGCACTGTTGCCAATCTCAACGGTACTCGCGGTCTTCTGCCTTCTTGCCCGCAACAGTCCCTCGAAATCCGCGCCGAAACCGTGGAGCAGCTATGGTGCGCTCCTTCGCACCGCTGACACTTGGCGCCTTTGTCTCCTCTACAGCCTCACCTTCGGGGGATTCGTCGGCTTAACAAGCTTTCTCTCCGTCTTCTTCCACGACCAGTATCACCTCAGCAAAATCACCGCCGGCGACCTCACCACGGTGGTCGTGCTCTCTGGAAGTTTTCTTCGTCCCGTGGGCGGTTGGCTAGCCGACCGATTCGGCGGCTTCCGCTTGCTCCTCGGTCTCTTTGGGACAATTGCGCTCTGCCTGATACTGGTCTGCACGCTTCCTCCAATCGCCTTTGTAGTGTCTCTGCTTTTCGTTGTGATGGGGCTGCTTGGCATGGGAAACGGAGCTGTCTTCCAGGTAGCTCCGCAGCGTTTCCCGCGGGATATTGAAATCATCACGGGAATCGTGGGCGCTGCCGGCGGACTCGGCGGCTTCTTCCTGCCTTCCCTTCTCGGATTGCTCAAGGATCTCACCGGCACCTACGCTGCAGGGCTCGCATGCTTTGCCCTGTTCACCGCTGCCATCTGCATCCTCTTGCTGGAATTCGGCGTTCGTTGGAAGCGCTCGTGGCCATCAGCCGCTGTCATGAGGGCCCAGATCTTCAGCTATCGTGATTCAGGCGCAACCTCGACCATAGGAGAGATGGCCAGCGAATGATCGGCACTCACGCCGTCGAATTGGCATCGACTCCCTGGAACCGCCGGTCGATAAGGATACAGGGGCTGTTTTGTCCTGCTCAATGTTGCGGAAGCAGTCCACCGCCCATTCCGCTGAAGCCACCATGATGACTCCACGCTCCTCGCGAGAAGCTACTTGATCTCCTGGATTTCCAGTTCCAGATCTTCGTCTGAAAATGAGATCAACGCTGTATCCCTGCTCGCGCTGCCTGAACCGAGATTACTTTCGCGACTTCTGCAAAAAAGGCGCTGCAACAGATCAGGAACCACTAGGCCAAATGCCAGGTCCTGCCCCTGACAAGGGCGCGAGCTGCAAAGTTGGCCTGATAATTCAGCTCCCGAATCTTTCAGCACAGGGCAGCGTGTCTCTGCTGCGATTGTTCGGGCAATTCGCAAAAGCTTTGAATGCTGTTGGTTGAGAGCCCAAGATCGTTCGCGATCTTTCATGCGTACGGCCATAGAACGTAATCGCAGGTTATCCCATTATCCGTTGACAACTCGACATCGAGTGGTTAGCATTTCATCGTTTCAGTTAGCGTTTACTCGGCGGCACTCTCACGATTCCGTATGCCTCCGTCTTCTTTGAACTGGACTGCGGATACTAGACTCTCAATCGGCAAAACTCCCTGAACACGAAAGCCACGAAACGATCGCAAAGCTCGCTGTGCTTGTCGGCCTCGCAACGATCCCGAGAGGTTCGCTCAAAAGGAGAAATCGGCAATGGTACCGAAGGAAGAATTGCGGCGGCGCACATTGGCTGCATTGGTCTGCTCAACGCTGATATGCGCCCTGGCCACGATGCAGGGACAAGTCACATCGCCGACAGCCCCGACGGCAAACGTCCCGGCAGAAGACCTTGCACAGCAGTGGAAAGACTCAGTGTCCAAGTATGACCCCGCTCGCACTGCGATGCTCAAAGAGGTAGACCGCGTCGGGCACGCAGGTCCATTCCGTCCAGACTGGGGTTCGCTCTCACACTGGGAAGTTCCGGCTTGGTACAAGGACGCGAAGTTTGGAATCTTCATTCATTGGGGTGTGTACTCCGTTCCCGCCTTCGGAAGCGAATGGTATCCGCGGCAAATGTACCTTCAGGGCACGCCGGAGAATAAGCACCAAATCGAAAAATACGGCCCGCTCGCAAAATTTGGGTACAAGGACTTCATTCCCATGTTCAAGGCGGAGCACTATGACCCCGAGGCATGGGCGCAACTTTTCAAGGAGGCCGGTGCGAAGTATGTGGTCCCGGTCTTCGAACATCACGACGGTTTCCAGATGTACGACAGCGATCTCTCCGACTGGACTGCCAAGAAGATGGGGCCGAAGCGCGACCTCGCAGGCGATCTTGCAAAGGCCGTGCGCGCCGAGGGGCTGCACCTCGGAGCCTCTTCTCACCGGGTCGAACATGACTGGTTCATGGATGGCGGTCGTGAAATCGATTCCGACGTAAACGACCCGAAATACGCCTCGTTCTACGGACCTGCTCAAGTAAGAATTCAGGACGGAAAAGAGGCCCAGGGAAGCAATCTCTCGCAGGACTGGACCTACGTGAGTTCGGCCTATTGCGAAGACTGGCTAGCGCGCTCTGCAGAAATCGTTAAGAAGTACCACCCGGATTTCATCTTCTTCGATTGGTGGATCGGTCAGCCCTCGGTGCGGCCTTACCTGGCGAAGTTTGCGGCGTATTACTACAACGAGTCGCAGAAGAACGGGCCGGTAGGAATCATCAGTTACAAGTGGGTAGACATGCAGGAGCATTCGGGCCTGCTGGATATAGAACGCGGCCAACTTCCGGATATCCGCCCGCAATACTGGCAGACCGACACATCTGTCAGCAACAAATCCTGGGGCTACATCGAGCATGACACGTTCAAGACGCCCATCTTCATCATCGATCAGCTGGCTGACGTGGTCAGCAAAAACGGAAACTTGCTGATAAATGTCGGACCGCGATCCGATGGAACGATTCCCGACGAGGTAAAGCAGGTTCTCAAGGCAGTGGGTGGTTGGCTTCGAATCAATGGAGACGCGATCTACGGCACACGGCCATGGAAGTCGTACGGCGAAGGTCCCACCCAGGTTGCGGCTGGCTCCTTCCACGACTCGGACACAAAGCCTTACACAGCTGAAGACTTCCGCTTCACGACAAAGGGCAATAACCTGTATGCGATCGAGCTTGGCTGGCCACAATCTGGCGAAGCAGTCATTCACGCGCTAGGAACAACTGGGCTTGGCAGCCAGCACATCGAAGGCGTGGAGATGCTTGGATCCGAAGCGAAGGTGAAGTTTGATCAGCAGAGCGACGGCCTGCATATTACGGTCCCCGCGAAGCCCGCCGGCGAGGCTGCATATGTATACCGAATCAGGCTCGACGGGCCGGCGCAATCCGATCTTAAGGAGAAGTAAGTTTCACAACCGTTGCCACCGGGATCAGTCCGGCTTACCTATAGCGGATGCAGAGGGCTGGCTGCGAGCTCGTGCGACCAGTTGAAGGGCTGCCTCGGTAACAGGATCAGTCGGTTTAAGGGCTTTCGCTGCCAGCAGTTCTTTTTCACCTTTGTCGAGGTCACCAGCCTGGCATTCGACGATACCGAGCTTCCGATGCAAGTCGGCAATTGCTGCACACTCGCCACATGCTGCGATTGCCTCATTCAATTGGCGGATTGCTTCGGGCCAGTCGTGGACAGATGCCGCTTCAACACCGTTATTCGCCAGAGTGTCTGCGCGGTCGATGATCCGGTGTTCCTTCTGGACGGCCGTATAGCGCGCCATGATCTGATCAGATTCTGCGGGGTCTTTAGATCGTAACGCGCGTGCCAGGCTGAATAGGGCTTGACCATATTCCGGGTCGGCCGCGATCGCCTTCCGCCAGGCCTCCACAGCCTTGTCAGTCTTGGACTCATGCTCGAGGCACTCGCCCAGCATGAACCAGGCTCTTGCGTTGCCGGGCTGCAATTTGACGGCCTTCTCCAGCAGACTCGCTGCTTCCGGGTATTTGCCTTCCTGCTTGTCGATAAGGGCAAGAAAATATCTTGGCTCTGGCATCCGTGCATTGAGCCGGGTGGCCGCTTCAAATTCTGATCGCGCCTCGTTGCTGCGACTCAAATCGTAAAGAACCCGCCCGTGAAAGAAATGGGCCACACCGGACTGGGGCGCAAGACGAACCGCCTCGCTCGTCTGTACCAGGGCCGCGGATAGGTCGTAGCCAGCAGCAAGCGCGAGAGCCAGATCGAGGTGAGCCGCTGCCAAATTGGGCGCCAGCTCAACTTCTTTTTGAAGCAGTGCGATGCCTGCTTTCAACTCGCCCATTTGCATTTTCGCCTTCCCGACTGTCGATAGAGTGGCAGGATCGCTCGACTGTAGTCCGACGGCATTGTCCAGTTCCCTGTTAGCCTCTGATTTTCTGTTCTGCTGAGCAAGAATGAGTCCCAGGTTCAGATGGCCCTCTTTGAAATTCGGATTGTCCTCGATCGCTTGTCGAAGGAGCCTTTCCGCCGAAACAAGATCCCCTTTCTTGGCGTAAATCATCGCCAGATTTCCGCGAGCCTCGACGAGTCCAGGGTCAACTTTGAGTGCAGATTCGAGCCACTGCTGCGAGGATTGCAGGTCACCCTTAGTCAATTCCAGTCGGCCCAACTCGGCAGGGATCTTTCCCAACTTCGGGTCCATCTCGATCGCCTTGCGAAGTGTATCTTCAGCGCCTTCGGAATCCTTCATGGCTTCCAGAGCCAGTGCGAGATTGTAGGCGGTCTGGGCACTCTTCGGGTCTTCTTCAAGCATGTGTCGGTAGAGTTGCGCTGCCTCCGCCGCATTTCCGGATTGCATGAGGTCATTCGCCTTAGTTCCTTCTGCTGCCAGTTGGCTGCTGACCGATTCCTTGCCCTGCTCCGCCCGCAATTCTCCGGCCAATTGCGCTGCCTCCTGCGTCTGCCCACGCGAACGCATCACCGCAACAAGCTGGTACTTCGCCGCCCGATCGTCCGGTTTCAGCGCGACTGCTTTCCGTAGGTGCGGCAGAGCCTGAAGCGGTTTTCCTGTGCGCGCCAAGACGAGCCCGAGCTGGTATCTCGCTTCGAAATCTTCGGGCGCCTTGGCAGCTCCGGCCTCAAGTTCCGGCAGCGCCTTATCGTACTCGCCGAGTTGCTGATATACCGTGCCAAGCATGATGTGGCTCGAAGGATCGCGCGGCATCAGTCGCACATATTCGCGGGCTGGCGCAAGGGCTTCGTTATATGCCGATGCATCAATCAGCGCCCTCACTTGCGCAGCCAGAGCCAGCATGTCCTTGGGGTTCCGGCGAGTTACCTCCTGATATTCATCGGCGGCCTCCCGATTCCGATGCTCGTTCGCATAAATATTGCCGAGGGTGAAGTAGGCCATTGTCATCTCAGGATGAGCTTTGATAACATCCGTCAAAAGGCGAACCGCATCCGCGACCCCGGCGCCCTCGATCGCTGGCAATCCATTGGCCTCACGATCCTTCGCAGCCTTGTACATCGCAGTTGCCAAAGCGACCTGCATATCCGGAGCGTCTTTTTGAAGGGCGAGAGCTTGACGCCAGTAATTCACTGCGGCTTCGTATCGCCGCTCCTTGACCAGAACCTGAGCCATTCCGTCGAGGGCGCACACGAGTCGCGGGCTCTGGGAAAGAGCCGTATGAAATTCAGTCTCGGCCTCCACGGAATCCGTCAGCGATGACCCCAATGCGCAGTGCGCCTGCAGTAATGCAGGATCGTATTGCAGCGCCAGGCGAAACTCGCTGACAGCGGCTGAAAGCTGTTGTTGACTTTGATAAACGAGTCCGAGGTCGAAATGCGCTTCGGCGAGGTTCGGTTGCAGCCGCAATGCCTGCTTGAATGAAGCAACCGCGCATTTCGAATCGCCTTTCTCCGCGAACCAAACACCAATGGCGTCGTAAACTTTCGCACGTGACGTGCCGGGCGGCGCATGTGTCGCTGACTGAGGCGGCTTGCAGGTGGCTGGCAGTTGCGCCGCAGCCAGTGCGCCTCCAAAAAATAGAATTGCGCTACAACAAACGAGTGATCGCTTCATCGTGGATCAGCTCCGGGTGAATCCGTCGTGGTCACGTTCATTGCTGACGTCCGTTCATAGGCTCGACCGCTTCGACGATTCGGTCCCCGACTACATCGTGCAGTAATTGGCGCGCTCCCGAAGGCCAGCGGATCTCGATTTCCTTGATCATGCGTGAACTACCCAGGCCGAAGTGAACGCGCGGGTCGCTTGAAGCAGCATAACCCGTGCTGGTAGTCGCTTCGTTGTAGAGCACCTTGCCGGCACTGGTAGTCAGCCGAATGCGGGCGCCAAGACCCATCCGATTGCTTTTGGTTCCAACTAGCTTGAGCAAAACCCAGTGATTGCTAGTTTCCGTGATGTTCCGGAACACTTTGACTGGAGCGCCCAGCGCTGTCACCACCAGATCCATCCGTCCATCATTGTTGAGGTCCCCATACGCGAGTCCCCGGTGCGGGGCCGGCCGTGTAAAGTCTTGTCCTGCGGTCGAGCTCACGTCCTCGAACTTACCATTGCCGAGATTGCGAAAAACCGAATTGGGTTCAGCATAGCGAAAGTGCTGAGAGATCTGAGCGATATTGTCCAGCACATTACTGCGTGCCACGACCAGATCCTTCCAACCGTCATTGTCGAGATCGACGACGCCATTCGACCAGCCGGACATCGGCCTGGTGAGATTGGCAAGCCGGCTTTCTTGAGTCGTGTTGCGAAATGTTCCTTTGCCATCGCTGGTGAACAATGGAAAGGTTTCGTTCTCGATCGCTGTGTGCCAGATATCAGGAAAGCCATCGTTGTTCACGTCTCGGAACTCCGCGCCCATGCCCGCGAGGGCCGCGCCTTCGTCGTTGTAGGCCACGCCTGCCTGAAAACCAACTTCCTCAAATCTCTTTCCACCGATGTTGTGAAACAGCAGGTTGGGGCTGTTGTCGTTTGCCACGAACACATCGACAAATCCATCACCATCGTAATCGGCGAAAACAACTCCCATTCCCTTGCCCAACACCGACGAGATTCCCGTCTCCGCCGAAACGTCCGTGAATGTTCCGTCGCCATTATTGCGGTATAGCGTATTTGGAAGTGGAGCGAAGCTGCCCGGGTGACAGTAGCCCCGACCATCTAACCCCATGCAGACAGGTTCGAAGTGCGAATCCCACTGACAGTAATTTGCAACAAAGAGGTCCAGCAAACCATCGTTGTTGTAATCAAACCAGCCGGCTGCGATGGACCACATCTTTCGGCCGTTGTACACCGCTCCGCTCAAACCCGCCTTGGCTGTCACGTCGGTAAAGGTACCGTCGCCATTGTTGTGATAGAGCTGATTACCATTGACGTTGGCCACGAACAGGTCGGGCCGTCCGTCATTGTCGTAATCACCCACGGCGACACCCATGCCATAACCTGCCCCAGTGACTCCCGCGTGTTCGCTCACATCGGTGAACGTTCCATCACCATTGTTGTGAAAGAGCCGGTTGTAATACTTCGGATCGGTTTTCACCAGCGATGGCATCTCGGCGCCATTGACCAGGTAAATGTCGAGCAGGCCATCCCCGTCGTAGTCGAACAATGCGACGCCGGCCGGCATTGCTTCCGGTTGATGTTTCTGCAGAGTGGGGCAGTTCTCGGTAACAAAATGTACGCCCGCTTTTTGAGCGATGTCCTCGAACCGGATAACCGGCGGAATCGCCGCCGCGGCAACCGAGAAGAAATTTCGCAGTAGTTTGCCCTGGCTTAGTCCGAACTGAGGAAGCAGGGCTTTGGGGACGAGCAAGGCGGCGGCCCGCAACAACGTGCGCCGGGAGCCGTCTTTGAATGAATCGCTAGGGGAGCTTGAGAGAGACACAACACGACGGTACAAAACGATCCCACCGAGAGCGGTAGCGCATAGCAATAAGATCAATACCGCCAAACGGAGCCCTCCGCCCCTCGATTCATCAGCATATCTTCAACGCCCCACAAAAATAAGTGTCATCGCCAACCTACAGCGATGACACCACACCATTCAGCGATATGCGGGGACCGCAAGACCTATCGTGACCTTTTCAAATCTAAGGTCTCTCCAGTCCAACCGGAAGAGACCCGAGATCACAAGAAAGCAGCGCTAGTAATAGAACTTGAGACTCATCTGCAACTCCCGTGGCACGTTCCATTGGCTCGTGACCTGTCCGAAGTTGGGATCGTTGATGCTCGAGTTCGGAGGATTGAAAACAACATTGTTGAACAAGTTGAACGACTCGGCGCGGAACTCGAAGTAGCGCACCTCTCCAAGGCCCAAGTGGAATTGTCGGAACAGGGACATGTCGACGTTGTTCCAATGTTGCCCTACCCACGGGTTAACTTTCTCATTGCCGTACGTGTAGGGTGCCTGTTGAGCGAAGGCGCTGGTATTGATCCATTTCTTCTGAGTGTGGATACCCTCGCCTTTGTTCGGGTCGCCCACTACATCAACGCGTTGCTGGTTGCAGCAGCCTACGTTTTCAGGATCGCTTCCGGTCGTCACCGTGTAAGGCTTCCCCGAAGTAACTTGTACGATTCCGTTGAGCGCCCATCCTCCGGCCACCGTGGAAACTAGCCTTGAAGAAGATTTGTTATATGGCGACTGTGCGGTGAATGCGAACGAGAATACGTGCTTCTGGTTGAGATCGGAAGTCCCGTAGTCCCCCGCCTTGTTATACGGATTTGTCGAGTCGCAGCTCGCACCTAGGTTGCAGCCGTCAGCGTCGGAATGCGAGAGCGTGTAAGCAGCCAGGAAACTGAGGCCATGGACGGGTCGTTTCGTAACTGTGACCTGCAGAGCGTTATACCGACTGTTGCCCACGCTCTGGTCGAACCATTGTTGCAGCATATAAGGATACGGCCGCCGGGCTTGAATATCGCCCGGTCCCGGCTGAGGAACGTTCAGGACTGGACCCCAGTCCTCATGTCTGCCATTCGAACCCACATAGTTCGCATCGAGAGTCATATTGTCCGGCAGCTCCCGCTGGATGCCTACGTTCCACTGATCGAAGACCGGGGTTTGAAAGTTGGGATCGACCATCCATTGGCTAACCTGGCTGAAGTCGTTGATGGGATATACGACTGAGCCGCCACTGCCGAATTGCAAGGGATCGGCCGCAGTCACGGTCGGAACGTTCGAGTTCAAGCCATTGTTCTGGATCGTAGCGACTGCCGGCCAGTTGCCCCCGAAATTCTGCGAGAGTTGAGTGATGTCAGCCCACTCGTCGTAGAAGCGGCTATATGCCGCACGGATGACGGTCTTGTTGTTGAGGCGATAGGCAGCCCCAAGCCTTGGAGCCCAGTTGAACAGAGAGTTTTTGATCACCCGGAGCGACGGGCTGACGATTGCGTGAGGGGGAAGCCCACCCGGAGCGGGCGTGCTCGAAGCCGTGTAACTCCCGGTCGGAATACAAGGCGCGCCCTGGGTCGCAGAACAGTCGGGCGGAAGTGCGTTCAGGATGTACTGCCCTGTGACCGGGTTGGCCTCGCCGGTATAGTAGTTGCCGCCTTTACCTGTTCCATAAATCGGAGTCAGGACCATGTCGTTGCGGAATCCCAGGTTGATTGTTAAACGGCTGGTGGCTTTGAATTGATCCTGAATGAATATTCCGTTGATCCAACCGCCGCTGGCAACTTCGTGGATGTTCCGATACCCGGCTGAGGCTGGAATGCCCAACAGCAAAGACGCCCAACTGTTTCCACCAACACCCTGCTGTGCACCCAGACCCGCTGTTTGCGTAGCTGAGAAGCCGATATTGGAGTAGGCGATCGGCGAAGTGAAGCTGTTGGTCTCAAAATCCGCGCCGGCCTTGATCGTATGCCTGCCCAGAATCTTGGTGAATGACCCGCCGAATTGCCAGACATCTGCCAACCCCGAGGCTTGCAACTGCGAACCACTCAGACCGACATATCCATCTGCCGTGTATTGCGGAGCATAGTCAGTATTGTTAAGAACGGTGAAGAAGGGCGACATCCCGAGCGATTTCAGATTCCCAAGAAATGCCGCATCCTCGCCCGCATGAGTCGTCCCTGTATAGGTGTACCCGTAGTTTCTGCCAAAGTACACATCCGAGAAGGCGCTTGGGCTGAAGGTGTGTGTCCAGTGCCCGATGTAGTTATGACCGGGAACGTGAATGAAAGCACTGCCAATTGTTCCCGAGGGATTTGTTTTATACAGATCGAACTGGCTGTAGCGAAACATGATCTGGTTATTGTTGCCAAAATTCTGATCGACTCGGACGGTTCCCGAGTATTGGTCGGCAGTCGACCTTCCTGGATAGAAGAAATTTGCTCCATTCACGGTATTGTCGCTGCCACTCGGGATGATCTGCTGGTATGCCGCGGAGATTGGATCGATCCGAGACTGCGGAATGCAGTTGATGTGGCCACCGCATAGGGCTGTGTTGCTCGGCCCTTCGTTGTACTCGTCTGTGAAAGTCTGGCGGGAGTACGAGTTCGTGGCCGCGTTATAGGTTGTGGTTGCCGGGTCGTAGAGGGTTACACCCAGGGCGCTGAAGTCACCGGAACGCATAGCATCCGTCGCTGCCAGAGCTCCCGTCTCCGATGCCGAGCGATACTTGAATGTCTCCCACCCTGCGAAGAAGAAGGTGCGATTCTTGCCGTTATAGAGCTTTGGAATTGAAAGTGGACCACCCACTGTTGCGCCATATTGATTTTGCCGCAGAGGGGCAAGCGTTTTCGCAAAGTATCCCGTCGCATCCATCACCTGGTTTCGCAGGTACTCCCACAGAGCGCCGTGATACTGATTGGTTCCGGATTTCGTAACCACGCTAACCGCAGCACCGGCGGCGCCGCCATACTCAGCGAGGTCATTGTGCCCCTGGCTCTTAAACTCTTGAATGCCATCGACGATGGGCGCGTAGTTGTAGGTCCCTGAAAGCGTGTTCAGATCGTTCGACCCATCGAGTATGAACAGGTTGCTGCGGTTACGTGCACCGTTCACTGCCGGGAAGCTAAACTGCCCGACCGACGCACCATTCCACCCACCTCCACCGCCGCTGTTCTGATCGGTGTTGAGGTTTACTGTTCCAGGTGTAATCAACAGCAATTCCGTAAAGTTGCGCCCGTTCAGAGGAAGATCATTCATTTGGTCCGGCGAAACGACGGTGCCCAATTCAGAGGTCGCGGTCTGTAACGCGGGTGCTTCAGCGGTCACAGTGACCGTGCTCGTCGTTCCTCCGACATTCAGGTGAAAGTCAAACGTCGCGGTCTGGCCAACCTGGAGGGTTACCGGCGGCTGCGATACCGCGCTAAATCCGGTGGCGGAAACCTGCATGCTGTAGCTCCCGGGCACGACGCTCGGAAAGTTGTATATTCCGTCGGTGTTGGTACCCGTTTTTCGCACCACCGCGGTACTCACGTTTGTGAGCTCAACCTGAGCATTTGCAATCGCAGCGCCGCTTTGATCCTTGACGACGCCAGTCACGTTCGCAGTTGCTTGCTGAGCTAGCGCTCTTGAGGCGCTCAAACCTGCAACACACAAGAGCATCAGAAGCAGCCCGCGGTACCAGTACCGACTCTGTTTTTTTGCAGAAAGTGATTTCATCATTGCCTCCCAAAAATTTCTTAATCAAGTAGGGCAGTGACACGCCCTTCGCGTCACTCCAGGATTGCGGCAAGCTTGTGGCCGATTCGGATGGTTAAAGGTTGAGGAGTACTTTGGGGCTGAAACCGCGTGTAAACGTTTGCACAGTTACCGATAACTTAACCGCAGCGATACTAAGCAGGCGCATCGGTATTGTCAAGGTTTTTTTAGGATTTACAAGGATGGAAGTCTATCAACCGATTGATGTTCAGGTTGAAAATCGATTTACTAGATCAGTAATCGCTAACTGGTATAAAGTTATCTGCTGAGGCGAGATGATCTAATTTTTTCCAACTCCGGGGTTGGATCGCGGTCACAGGCAAGATCGTCCATATTCCGCAAATTTTCAGGACGGTTCTCAAGCCGTCAACCGCTTGGCTTCCCGCGGCATTGTAGAAAGTGACGCTCGACAGCATCGTTGTACCATCTTCGGCAGAGGTAACTCACATTGCAATTCCACCGGCTTCGCCTTCAACACGTAAGTAAAGCCGTGGATCCCACGTTGGCGGAGCAAATAAAAGTTACATCGTATCGATCAGCTATTTTGCTCCTGGCTGTTTCCCTTTTCTCGTCACTCGCACTCCACACTTCTGCAGCCATCGGACAGCAACCGCAAGCATCAGGGGGAGAAATGACGAATGGCGGCCCGCATCAGGCAGTGTTCGACGATCAGCACCGCCCCATCACAGCAGGCGGTTTCGTAAAGACGGGTCCGGTTGTGTTCGTCGATGTAACCGAGAAGGCCGGACTCTCGGCGTGGCGGAACGTGACCGGTACTCCTGACAAGCACGTGATCATCGAAGCAAAAGGCTCGGGCGTCTGCCTCCTTGATTACGATAACGACGGCTGGCTCGACATCTACCTCGTAAACGGGTCGACGCTGGACGCGAGAGCCGGGAAGGCGCTTCCACCCCATGCAGCACTTTTCCATAACAACCACGACGGCACGTTCACCGATGTGACCGCGAGAGCAGGCGTGGCCAACGATCGATGGGGAACGGGCTGCGTTGTGGGCGATTTCAACAATGACGGCTCACCCGATCTCTACGTCACCAATGTCGGCCCAAATCGGCTTTATCGAAACAATCGCGACGGCACGTTCACCGATGTAGCCGTGAACGCTGGTGTCGCCCTCGACGATGATTCTGCCGACATTGCGACTGACCACACTGGCGCCACCTTTGGGGACTATGACGGCGACGGCAACCTCGATCTGTTTGTGGCCGGCTACATAGAGGTTGATCTCAAGAATTCGTCAACTTCCGGTTCTAACGTTTCAGGGTACAGCTTCTGCCAATACCGCGGCGTGAAGGTGATGTGCGGCCCGCGCGGGCTCAAGGGAGCCGGCGATCACCTCTTCCACAACAACGGTGACGGTACGTTCACCGACGTAAGCAAGAAACTGGGGACAGACGATCCCAGCGGCTATTACGGGCTCGATGCGCTGTTTGTAGACGTCAACAACGATGGCAAGCCAGACCTCATGGTCGCTAACGACTCAACCCCGAATTACTTGTACATGAACAAGGGAGACGGAGTCTTCAAAGACGAAAGTTACGAAAATGGATTCGCGCTCAATGGAGATGGTCGTGAAGCGGCCAATATGGGACTCGCCGTTGGCGACTATGAGAACAACGGACACCTCTCGGTTGCGAGCACGACCTTTTCGGATGATTATCCAATCCTCTTCCGAAACAATGGCGCCGGAGCCTTCACCGATGTCAGTTACCAGGCAGGAATAGCCCAGTCGTCTATCCCTTTTGTGAAGTTCGGCGATGGATTCCTCGATTATGACAATGATGGATGGAAAGATCTGCTCATCGTAAACGGCCACGTCTATCCGCAGGTCGATCAACATCCGGAGTGGGGCCAGACATACGCACAACGCCAGTTGCTCTATCGCAATCTGGCTAACGGCAAATTCGAACTGGTGCCTGCGGTCGAGGGAACAGGACTGGCTATCGTCACAGTGGGACGCGGCGCGGCGTTTGGAGACCTGTTTAACGACGGAAAAATCGACGTGGTCATCAACAGCATGGATAGCGAACCCTTCCTGTTGCGCAATCTCAATCCCGACCACCACCATTGGGTAGAAATGAAGCTCATCGGCGGGCCTAAGAGTCCCCGCGATGCAGTTGGCGCAACCGTATACCTTATCGCGAATGGGATGCGACAGCGTGGCGATATTCTGAGCGGCGGAAGCTATTTGTCTTCGAATGATCCTCGCGTCCACTTTGGTCTGGGTGACTCAACAGAAGCTGGTACCGCCGAGATTCACTGGCCCTCAGGAAGCAAAGCCATGATCAAGCTCCCAGCCGTGGACCGGATTTACACGCTTGTCGAAGGCAAAGGTATTACTGACGCGTTGTGCAACGCCAAGCCTTGCGAGCCGTAATCTCGCACGGAAAGTACGAAACGTATCTCCCACGAGGAAACTACTGTAAGTCAAAGTTCTTTTCAGAATCGAACTCGCAACACGCAAATACGTCGCTTTGCATCTCAAGGAGCCAACATTGAAGATCGTTAAATTCTGCACCGCTTTACTGTCGATCGCTTTTGCTACGGTAAGCCTGCCGGCCCAAGTTGCCGGTGAGCACTACAACATCGCAGATCAGCATGGCGTCAAGGCCATACAGGACACGGAAAGCCCCGCGCAGCGCGACGCCCGCATGGAGTGGTGGCGGGCGGCGCGCTTTGGCATGTTCATTCACTGGGGACTCTACTCGATTCCCGCAGGCACGTGGAATGGCAAACAGGTTCCTGGCATCGGCGAATGGATCATGAATCGAGGCTCCATCCCTGTCGCCGATTACAAAGCTCTCGCGAAGGACTTCAATCCCACGGGCTTCAATGCGCATGACATCGTGGCATTGGCCAAGGCGGCAGGGATGAAGTACATCGTCATCACCTCGAAACACCACGATGGCTTCGCCATGTTCGATTCCAAGGCCGATCCCTTCAACATCGTCGACGCCACGCCGTTCCACCGCGATCCAATCAAGGAACTCGCCGATGAGTGCCGCAAACAAGGCATCAAGCTCGGCTTCTATTACTCACAGGATCAGGACTGGACCGCTCCGGGTGGCGCCGCATATAAAACCGGCAACCACGACCGCCCCAATCATCATTGGGATCCGGCACAGGATGGAGACTTTGCCGAGTACCTGCACAAGAAAGCGATTCCGCAACTCAAAGAACTGCTGACTAACTACGGGGAATTTCCTGCCGTCATCTGGTTCGACACCCCGACTGATGACATGACTCCGGAACTCGCCGGTGAGATTGTTGCACTACTCAATCAGCATCCAAATCTCATCTGGAACAACCGTCTCGGCGGCGGATACAAGGGTGATACGGAAACGCCTGAGCAATACATCCCCGCTCAGGGATATCCTGGCCGAGATTGGGAAGCCTGCATGACAATGAATGACACCTGGGGCTTCAAGTCATACGATACAAACTTCAAATCGACGGAAACTTTGCTCCGCAATCTCATTGATATTGCCAGCAAAGGTGGCAACTATCTGCTCAACATTGGGCCCGACTCAAAGGGCAAAGTCCCTCAGGCCGAAATCGACAGGCTGCACGACATGGGCAAATGGCTCGATGTGAACGGAGAAGCAATCTACGGTACGAAGCCAACTCTGTTCGGCGCTGAAGCAGGCAGTTTCAGCGAGACTGAAAAGGACAAGGAAGGCAAGCCCAAGTTCATTCCCGCTTGGAACTGGCGCTCGACAACCGGGCCCGACAAGATCTACATCGAGCTGTTTTCATGGCCCTCAAACAACACCTTCCATCTGAACAATGTGCCGCGTGAAATCACCGGTGCATACTTGCTCGCGGACAAAGACCACAAGCCACTCGAAGTTGCCAAGTCAGCTTCAGGCGTTGACATCCATCTCCCGAGCAAAGCAATCGATCCGATCGCAACAGGCCTCGTCATTTCAACGAAGTAGTAGGTTGCAAAGCATTCCCTCGCAGGCACTACCCAAACAGGTATACCTGCGAAGGGAATGCGCTATGCCTGCGCAACTGAGAATCTGCAATCGGAAATGCCCTGTGTATGCCTGGCGGCTCGTGCATCAACGCGATCATAACGACTTTCGCGGATTCACCCCTCAATGTGCCGATGCTAATCGAGGCTGACCTGTTGTCTGGTCAGGGGCTGATCAACACGATAATTCCGATTCGATCATGCTACCGACTTAGTAATGCCAGAACGGGGAAACTCGGGCACAGTTTGGGCACAGTTTAGGCACGAACGAATTGCCAGCTTTGTAAATGACTGATTGTATGAACGTTTATCGCTGGTGCCGGGAGGGGGGGTCGAACCCCCATGACCGCAAGGGTCGGCGGATTTTGAGTCCGCTGCGTCTGCCAGTTCCGCCATCCCGGCCGGGGTGGAGGTGCATGAAAAGTATCGCATATGCTTTCGTGGCCGGGCCACTGTAGTGCACGGGTCGAAGCATCATGGAGCATCAGTATCTGAGCTGTCCATAGCTGGAACTAGCGTTTCAGTCAGTTCGAGCGAGCTTGCTGAAGGTCAACTCATACCGTTTCTACGCCGCATAAGTAGTTGGGTTTCGAGAACGGGCCGGAAGCAGAAACCAAACAGGAATCCCGATCGATTCATCCCGTCGGGCGGGAAGCTTACGTCACCTCGAACCCGCACTTGCCCATCTGCACACATCATTTCAGCAGGTTGGCCGAGTCGCAGAAAAGCGCAAAACCCATCAGGACGCAACTTAAGTCCTTTGCCGGTGTACATTGAGGGACCTGTCCTGAGTCCCGTGCGACAATGGAGGCAATCGTGATGACTACTGCCTCTTCTGCAGTCGTTCCCGATCCGGTCGTTGTCACTCCGGAGTTGCTGGCACAGCACAGCATCACCCCGGACGAGTACGAACGGATCCTGACGGCACTGGGACGCGTCCCTTCCCTCACGGAACTGGGAATTTACAGCGTGATGTGGAGCGAGCACTGCTCATACAAGTCGAGCCGTGTGCATTTAAAACGCCTTCCGACGAAGAGCGACCGCGTCGTTCAGGGCCCCGGGGAGAACGCGGGCATCATCGACGTGGGGGATGGCTGGGCTTGCGCCTTCAAAATCGAGAGCCATAATCATCCGAGCTACATCGAGCCGCATCAGGGCGCGGCGACGGGTGTTGGCGGCATTCTGCGCGACATCTTCACCATGGGCGCGCGGCCGTTGGCGGTGATGGATTCGCTGCGGTTCGGGCCGATCCGCCCGGAACCCGGTGTCGAACCTGAACTCATACAGAAGAATCACTCCATTGTTGAGGGCGTGGTCAGCGGGATCGCAAGCTACGGCAACTGCTTTGGTGTTCCCAATCTCGGCGGCGAAACCAAGTTTGAGCCATGCTACAGCGGGAATCCGCTGGTGAATGCGTTCGCACTGGGGCTCGTCCGTAAGGACGAGATCTTTTATGGCAAGGCGACAGGCACCGGCAACCCAGTCATATATGTAGGTGCAAAGACGGGGCGGGACGGCATTCATGGAGCCACGATGGCCTCGGAGGAGTTCACAGAAGGTTCCGAGCAGAAGCGGCCGAATGTGCAGGTCGGTGATCCGTTTATGGAGAAGCTGCTGCTTGAGGCCTGCCTGGAGGCGATGAAGACCGGCGCGATCGTTGGCATCCAGGATATGGGCGCTGCGGGACTGACCTGCTCGACCTGCGAAATGGGCGCGCGTGGCGGCGTTGGATTGGATGTGGAGCTTGATCTGGTTCCGCAACGCGAAACCGGAATGAGCGCTTACGAGATCATGCTTTCCGAGAGCCAGGAGCGCATGCTGCTGGTTGCCGAGAAGGGCCGCGAGGACGAGGTTCTTAGGGTCTTCGCAAAGTGGGGCTTGGACGCGGTCATAGTGGGCACGGTGCAGCCGGAGTCGCGTCTCAAGATTCGCCACCATGGCGAGCTGGTTGCTGATATTCCGAACCAATCCCTGACGGACGATGCCCCGCTATATCACCGCCCCGTGGGGACATGGAAGACGGCTGTTGCCCTGGATCCGTCAGTCGAAGCAGCAGCGGAGTTGGCGAAAGATCGGGATCTTACTGCTGATCTCAAGGTTCTGCTGGCAAGTGTGAATGTTTGCTCGAAACGCTGGGTACATGAGCAATACGACTCGATGGTGCAGACCAACACGGTGCTTGGGCCGGGCGGCGAAGCCGGGGTGATGCGCATTAAGGGAACGGGTGAGCCACAACATGAGCGCGGACTTGCCATGGCGCTTGATGGCAATGGGCGATGGTCTTATCTCGATCCAAAGCTTGGAGCGATGCACGCGGTAGCCGAAGCAGCGCGCAAAGTCGCGTGCGCAGGTGCGACCCCGGTTGCAGCGACCAATTGCCTGAACTTCGGCAATCCTGAGAAGCCAGAGATTATGGCGCAGCTTTCGAGCGCAATCGACGGAATCGCAGACGCATGCACGGCTCTGGGCACACCAATTACCGGCGGCAACGTTTCGCTGTACAACGAGACAAAAGGGGAAGGAATTTATCCGACACCGGTGCTGGGCATTGTGGGCATTCTGGATGATGTGACACATGCAGTACCGGCGAGCTTTCAACGTGCTGGTGATGCGATTTTGCTGTTGTGGCCGGTTCCACGCGGCGAGGCGCCCAAACCTGACATGAAAGTGCCATTCCGTCCCGAGCCAATGCGCTACTACCCCGTCGAGACAGAAGCGGAGCCTGTGCCGGATGCGGATTTGGAGGCACCGGAAGCAACAGCTGCACAAAACATGTCCGCATTTGGCAGTTCAGAATACGCCAAGGCGGTGCTAGGTGAGCTGTGGGGTACGCCTCCGTCGCTCGATTTGGATGCAGAATCTGACCTGCAGAAGCTGCTCACCGCGTTGGCGACGAAGAAACTGATTCGCTCTGCCCGCGACATCTCGGATGGCGGCATTGCAACCGCTCTCGCGCAGGCGACGTTTGAGAGAGGCATCGGGGCGAGAGTCGATCAAGAACCGTCGCTCATGACACATCCTCTCTTTGGTTTGTTCGCCGAGCCAGCTTCCACCGTGCTGATTAGCACTGTGCACGAAAACACCTCCGAAATAGAGAAACTGGCCAACGACTTCAGCTATCTTTGCACGCGCATCGGAACAACCGGCGGTGACCGCCTCGAAATTTCGGTCTACGGAGATCTCTTGATCTCCGCGCGGATTTCTGAGTTGCGCAAACCCTGGGCGAGATCTCTGGAAGCTGCTCTTCATAACGAGGTGACGGCATGAGCCATCGGTTGTTCCAGGGGGTCGAGGGAATAGCCGACGCCACTTGTGCCCTTGCAGCAGAGTGTTCATCACAGATCGCCCCAAATCCAACGCAGATCGACGACAAGCTGCATGAAGAGTGCGGCGTTGTTGCGATTCACGGCCACGCAGATGCCGCCAGGATGGCATACCTCGGCCTCTATGCGCTGCAACATCGGGGACAGGAGTCAGCGGGAATTGCAACGGCTGACGGCCAGCACCTCGCGAACATCAAGGGCATGGGCCTCGTTTCAGAAATTTTCAGCGACGAAGTCCTCCAGAAGCTGCCCGGACAGATGGCCATTGGGCATACGCGCTACTCGACGACCGGTGATTCGGCGCTGTTGAATGCGCAGCCAATTCGCGTTGAATCGACGAAAGGTCTGATCGCGATCGCGCACAATGGAAACCTGGTGAATCTGGGAACGGTTCGGAGCAAGCTCGAGCGGGACGGCGCATATTTCCAAACCACGTCGGACTCCGAAATCATTGTGCAGCTCATCGCGCACTCGCCGGCGGGGACGCTGGTGGATGCCATTGCCGATTCACTGCGGCAGGTCGAAGGCGCATTTTCCATCGTGATGATGACCCGGGATCGCATCTTTGCGGCTCGCGATCCGCGTGGATTCCGTCCGCTATCCATCGGGCGCATCCGCAATCAAGATGCACCGGACACGATTGTGTTTGCGTCAGAGAGTTGCGCATTCGATCTGCTCCGGGCCGAGTACGAGCGGGACGTCCTGCCCGGCGAACTGGTGATGGTGACCGAAGACGGGCTGACGAGCCGGCAATACGCGACTGGCGTGAAGCAGTCGAGCTGCATCTTTGAGCATGTGTATTTTGCCCGACCCGACAGCAAGGTGTACGGCCGGTGGGTGCAGGAGAGCCGCGATCAGATGGGTCGGCAGCTTGCGCGTGAGTCAGCAGTTCCAGCAGATGTCATTGTCCCGGTGCCGGACTCCGGCGTGACAGCCGCGCTGGGCTACGCAGACGAGAGTGGAATTCCATTTCGATTTGGTCTAATCCGCAATCATTACGTCGGAAGAACCTTCATTGAACCGGAGCAGCGCGTGCGCGACTTCGGAGTGCGGCTCAAATTGAACCCGGTTCGCAATCTGCTGGAAGGCAAGCGCGTCGTTCTTATCGATGACTCGATCATTCGCGGAACAACCAGCCGCAAGATTGTGCGGATGGTGCGAGGGGCGGGTGCGAAAGAAGTTCACCTGCGCATCAGTTGCCCACCGACGATTTCGCCGTGCTTCTATGGCGTGGATACGCCTCGGAAGCAGGAGTTGATCGCGGCCAACAAAACCATCGAGGAGATCAGGCAGTTTATCGAGGCTGATACCCTCGCCTACCTCTCTCTCGATGGGCTGCAGAAAAGCTGCGATGGCGGGGAAGGCAATGGATTCTGCGTGGCCTGCTACACCGGGAACTACCCGACGGCATGGGTGGATGTGGATGAGATCCTGCCCGCGGCGGCGGCCATCTAGCTACTTCGTTTCGCCGGGCTTTGCAGAGGCGTAGTAGCCCGAGCGCACTTGAATCTGTGCACGTGCCACCCTGCACTTCATTTTTATGTGGTGGAACGCTCCGTCTCGCTTCAGCCCCGGAGGGGAATAGATCAACTCATATTGATACCGCATGTCTGAGACCGCAAGCGCCAATGATTCGTGCACGGATTGCCTGCTTCGATAGAACACCCGGCCACCCGTCTTCGACACGAGATCTTCGAGAATGAGCTGCCCGCGGGATGCTCGCGATTTCCACTCCGGAATAAAGACATAGATCGCAGTGCGAGCACGCTGACACATGTCCACAGCTTCGGCACCCCACCTCTGACTCGAGTTATCTTCTCCATCGGTGAACAGGAGGATGAAGTTTCCCGACAACGCGGTGGTTTCCTCTGAAAACTTCTCTCGACACACCTTGTAGATGGCATCGAACATGGCGGTGCCTTCGCGTTCATCAGCTCGCTTTTCGAGGCCGACAGTGATGCCCTTCGAAATGGGGTCGGCGTGTTCGGTCCAATCCTGTGTAAGCCGTGCATCGACTCCGAAGCCCATTGTGAACGCCTGGTCTGAGTTCGCCCGAAAAAATCCCCTGATCAGTTCCGAGGCGATTACCTGGCTCCAATCCAATTGAGTTTGCATCGAGGGACTATTGTCGAGCAGAAAGCCGACACGAATGGGCAGATCGCGATATTCATGAAATGCAACTGTTCGGCTTTGGAGTTTGCCGTTATCAGAGAGCTGCACGTCGTTCTTTTTCAGGTTCTCGAGCGGATCACCTTTGCCATCGGACGCATGGAATGTAACCTTCACCTCATCCACCGGCATCTTCAAGGTGAACGCCTGCTCATCTGCTCTTAATGCCGTGGAATCCTGTCCATAGCCGTAACAGCTCAAGGCACAGAGAATGGCAAAGTTCGCAACTACCGTGAGAGTTTTTCCGTACATAAAGCAAACAGATTCGGAATCAACGCAAGGATAATGGATAACCGCGCGGAGAGTCTGTGTCAGACCGGTTCATCTGCCAAATTCACGGGTGCTGCGGAAACGCTGGGCCGCGCAAGACTCCGTGTCAGGAGAAACATAACAAGAGCAGCAGTCAGGCTGGGAACGATCAGGCCACGCAATCCAAGGTTATAGTTTCCGGTCGCGTCCTTCATTCGTCCCATCCAATAGGGGCCAATGAAACCGCTGAACATCGTGATGGTGTTCATCGCCGCAATACCCGCCGCAGCGGCACGACCAGCGAGAAACTGAGTGGGGACTGCCAGCGCAGGCGCCTGAAGCGCCATAAACGCGACAAAGCTTGCTCCTAGCGCGAGCACAACCAGCCAGCCGGGGCGTCCGTAGCTGCCGATGAAGTAGCCCGCTCCCATGACGCAGCAAGGCACAATGCAGTGCATAGCGCGATCGCCGGTTCGATCGGAATTGGATCCTCCAAAGAGCATCGCGGCTGCACCGCAAATTCCGGAGCAGGACATCAGGAGTCCGACTTTCGCAACGCTCCATCCCGTTACAGCCTGCAAAATGGCGGGGCCAGAGAAGTAGAAACCGTAATTGCAGGTCAGAGCAGAGAGAAAGAAGAGTCCGATCATCCACACCTTGGGTGAGAGCAGGGCACGCAGAACGCCGGCCTCGTCGCCGATATGCGCCTGGGCGCGGTCGGCTTCGAGTTGACGCTGGAGCCACGACTTTTCATCCGCCGTGAGCCATGCCGCTTTATCCGGGCTGTCTGGCAGCGCAGCGAGAATGACAAAGCTGAACAGTGCCGCGGGCAATCCCTCCAGGAGGAAGAGCCACTGCCAGCCCGCGAGGCCGAATGTTCCCTGCAATCCGATGAGCCAACCGGCCAGCGCTCCCATAACCACCGTGCTGAGCGGCAGAGCCACGTAGAACCGGCTCACCGCGCGCGCGCGGGCCCTTGCTGGAAACCATAGAGTGAGGTAATAAATAACGCCGGGGAAGAACCCCGCTTCGGAGATGCCGAGGAGCAGGCGCACGGAGTAGAACTCAAACGGAGTTCGAACAAACATCATTGCCGCAGCGAGCAAACCCCACGTGAGCATAATGCGCGCCAGCCAGCGCCGGGGGCCGAAGCGCAGCAGTAGCAGGTTTGAGGGCACCTCACACAGTGCGTATCCGATGAAGAACAGGCCGGCTCCGAGCCCATACACTGTTGCGCTGAAATGCAGGTCGCTGTTCATCCGCAGCGAGGCGAAGCTGATGTTGATGCGGTCCATGTAAGCGAGGCCGTAGCCAATGCCTATGATGGGCAGAAGGCGGAGGGCGGCCTTGCGTTGCGCAGTCGCACCGATCGCAGCATCCGGGTTGACGGGTGCGGCCTCATCGCGCTTCATTCCCATGGCTGACATCAGGAGCTTCCTTGTGTAGCTTTGGCCTACCCGGAACGGGGAACGTGCTGGAGTGTACGGCGAATCTAACACATGCAGCGATGAGAAACGCAGACTGATTTTCAATATGGTTGTGATAGCATCCGCGTGATCGAAAATGAGTATTGATGCTGAAGTTGCCTCAGAGGTTCGCATGACCGGGTCGCGATGGCTGTTTGCGGCCACGGTTTTCCTTGGTGCGTTTCTGCTTTTTATGGTTGAGCCCATTGCCGCCAAGCAGCTTGTTCCGGTGCTGGGCGGGTCTGCTGCCGTGTGGATCACTTGTCTGGTCTTCTTTCAGACGGCGCTACTGTGCGCTTACCTGTACGCGCACTGGATGGTCCGACAGCCGCGCTGGATCGTTTATTTTGGCTTGCTGCTGGTTGGTTTCGCCACCACCTTGGGTTGGTGCATGCGGAGCCTTGTTCTCGACGGCGGTTCGAGTCACCCGATTTTTGCCGTTTTTGCGGTCCTGAGCAGCACGATCGGACTTCCCTTTCTCGCCCTCGGGACGACCAGCCCGCTGATGCAGGTGTGGTGGGCGCGCCTCCACGGAACGGCGATTCCCTACCGGCTGTTTGCACTCTCAAATCTCGCGTCGCTGCTGGCACTCGCCAGCTATCCCACGCTGATTGAGCCCCACCTTACGTTGCGAGCGCAGCGCGTCGCATGGTGCTGCGGGTTTGCGGCCTTCGCCCTGCTTTCGGGCATGCTGGCTTGGCGGGCGCGGAGAGCCGGCCCGAACCTGCAGACTCCCGAAGCTACGGACGTGGATGACAGAGCCCCGGCACCTTTCGCACATAAACTGCTTTGGGTTCTGCTGCCGATGGGCGCGGCAATGCAGTTAAGCGCTGTCACGAGCTATCTGACGGCAAACGTTGCGGCGATCCCCCTGCTCTGGGTTTTGCCGCTTGGCGTATACCTGCTCACGATCATCCTCGCGTTCGAGTTTCCGCGTTTGCTCCCGCGCAGCATCGTGGCGCGATTTCTGATCATCATGTTGGCGAGCCTTGGCTATGCGCTATCGAAGCAGGAAGTGGAGTGGCCGCTGCGCATCAGCATCGGGTTCTTTCTCGTAGAGG
>Ga0157372_10001715_pt1 | contig 23781 bp, 14 predicted proteins | sample C55metaG_FD_115307 | JGI IMG/M metagenome (GOLD analysis project Ga0157372, IMG submission 115307) | Corn rhizosphere microbial communities from Kellogg Biological Station, Michigan, USA - C5-5 metaG | ecosystem: Host-associated > Plants > Roots > Rhizosphere > Soil | place: USA: Michigan... | reverse complement strand
TCGCCGATGACCTGTTCGTATAGCTCGATATAGCGTTTGCTGATGGTTTCCACCCATTCATCCGACATGATGGGGACTGACTGGCCTTCTTTGCCCATAAAATTGTTGGCGATGAGCCATTCCCGGACGAATTCCTTGCTCAGCTGCTGTTGTTTTTCGCCCTTTGCCTGCCGTTGTTCGAAGCCTTTGGCGTAGAAATACCGGGACGAGTCGGGGGTATGGATCTCGTCCATCAGGTAAATGGTATCGGCTATTTTTCCGAACTCATATTTGGTGTCCACCAGGATGAGCCCTCGTTTGGCGGCCAGCTCGCGGCCACGGGCGAAGAGAGCGAGGGTGTATTTTTCCAACTGGGCATAGTCGGCCTCATTTACGATCCCGCGGCGGATGATCTCTTCCCGGCTGATGTCTTCATCGTGGCCGACCTCGGCCTTTGTGGAGGGGGTGATGATGGGGGTAGGGAAGTAGTCGTTCTCCTTCATCCCTTCGGGTAGCGGTACTCCGCAAAGCTCCCTTTTTCCTGATGCATAGGTGCGGGCGGCGTGGCCCGTGAGGTTGCCTCTGACGACCATCTCTACCCGAAACGGAACACATTTGCGGCCAACCGCAACGTTGGGAGCGGGCGTCTCGAGTAACCAGTTCGGGCAAATGTCCCGGGTAGCCTTCAGCATATACGCGGCAATCTGGTTCAGGACCTGCCCTTTATAGGGGATAGGCCGCGGCAGGATGACGTCGAAGGCGGAGATGCGATCGGAGGCGATCATGACCAGCCATTTGTCGGATATCGTATAGACATCGCGGACCTTTCCGCGGTAGAATTTCGTTTGTTGGGGAAATTGCAGCTGCTTCATATTGAACGATTGACCGGGAAAGTTTGTCCCTTAGCGCGCAAAATTAAATTTTCAGGTCAACATTACAATGTGTATTTTAGTGAAAGACCGGACTTTGTCCGGCGTCCCGGCTTACTTAACGAAAACTTGCGCAATGAGAAAAAACCAACTGCTAAAAGCTTTTTATGGCTTGACTCTTCTTTTCTCTCTAGCTACCTATGCTCAGACTCCCGTTACGCTTACCGGTACGGTCCGTCAATCGGTGACGAAGGACCGGGTTGCGGCCGTGAGCGTTACGCTCAAGAGTACCTCGATCGGAACTTTTACGGACGATCATGGCAATTTCAAGCTGGTGGTCGTTCAGCAGCCGCCGTTTGTCCTTGTCTTTTCGTCCATCGGCTTTGAAACGCAGGAGGTGACCGTCACGAGCGCGACCGCGCCGGTGATGGTGGACTTTGTTCCTGCCTCGACGCTGGGTAAAGAGGTTGTGGTATCCGCGACGCGCGGGGCCATCCGCAGCCTGGAATCGCCGGTGTCCATCGAGCGGATCGGGGCTACCGAGGCTCATGAGGTTCCAGCCCCCTCTTTTTATGACGCCATCGCCAACCTGAAAGGGGTGGACATGGTGACCTCGTCGTTGCTGTTCAAGACACCCGGGACGAGGGGATTCATGGGCAGCGGCAATACGCGGATGAACCAATTTGTGGATGGCATGGACAACCAGGCTCCGGGGTTGAACTTCTCGGTGGGTAATATCGTCGGGCTTTCGGAGCTGGATATCGACAATGTGGAGTTGCTGCCGGGCGCTTCTTCGGCGCTGTATGGTTCGGGGGGAATGACGGGGACGCTTTTGATGACGAGCAAGGATCCCTTTAAATACCAGGGTTTCAGTGCGCTGTACAAACAAGGGGTGAATCACCTGGGGGATGCCACCATGAATGCACAGCCTTATTATAATATTGCGGCACGATACGCCCAGGCCTTCAACAATAAGTTTGCTTTCCGGATCTCTGCGGATTATGTAAAGGCGAAGGATTGGACGGGCACGGACACCCGGAATTTCAGCCCGGTGACGGGGCAGATACTGGCGGGGCATGATCATAGCGGGGCGCCGGATTATGACGGGATCAATATATATGGCGATGAAAGCCCTTATTTCAATGTGAAATCGGTGTTTGCCGGCCAGTCGCAGCAGGCAACCGCCGCGGCCCAGCAGGCCGCCGCCGCTGCTCAGCAAGCTGCATTGGCAGGAAATGCGGCGCTTGCGGCGCAATACCAGGCAAAGGCGTTGCAATATCAAACGCTGGCGGTGCAGACGGGGACGGTTGCGGCGCTGACGCCTTCAGCTTCCAATGTTACCCGGACGGGATATGCGGAGAGTGCATTGACCAACTACAATGCGTATAACGCCAAGTTCTCCGGGGGTGTTTTTTATAAGGTAACGCCGGGAACGACGATCAGCCTGATCGGAAATTACGGTGTCGCCAGTACGGTTTACCAGGGTACGGACCGGTATAGCCTGAAGAATGTAAAGATCGGTCAATACAAGGCGGAGATCAGCGGCAAGCATTTCTATGTGCGGGCTTATACCACGCAGGAGAATGCGGGCGATTCCTACGATATGGTGGCGGTGGCTACGCTGATGAACGAGGCGTATGCGCCGACGGCGACGGTTTGGGCGCCTACCTACCTGGGAACCTATGCACAGGCTCTCCAGCAGGCCTACGGGCTTGGGCAAACCGGTCAGCAGGCTTATCTCACGGCCAGCGCTGCGGCCCGGACGGCTGCCGACGCCAACAGGCTCCAGCCTGGAACGGACGCCTTCAACCAGATGTTCAACACCCTGAAGACGCAGGCCATCCCTAAAGGAGGTAAATTCAACGATCAGACCAATCTCTACGTCGGGGAAGGCATGTACAATTTCGGGGATGTCGAAAATACCGTGGACGTAACGGTCGGCGCCTCCACCCGGGAATTCGTGCTCAATTCCCATGGGACGATCTTCGCCGACACTACGGGCCGGATCAATATCAACGAGACGGGTGCGTTTGCACAGCTGCAGCGGGCCTTTGCCGATGACTTCGTGAAGTTGTCGGTGTCGGGCCGTTATGACAAGAACTCGAATTTCAAGGGCCGGTTTACTCCGAGGGCTACCGCATTGTTCAAGGTCGCCAAGGACAATTATATCCGCGCCTCCTTCCAGACGGCTTACCGGTTTCCCACGACCCAGAATCAGTTCATCAATCTGCAGACCGGATCTGCGCGGCTGATCGGCGGGTTACCGCAGTTTATCACCGCTTATGGGTTGAACGACGGTACGACCTACGATACGGCACAGTTGAACAAGTATGGGGCTACGGGCGTAGTGCCGACGGCCTTTCAGTATAAAGAGTTCAAGCCGGAGACGGTGGCCAGCTGGGAACTCGGTTACAAAGGGGTGATCGGGGGCAAATTGCTGATCGATGTCTATGGTTTCTATGCGCGATATACGAATTTTATCGGGCTATCGGTGCTGATAAAAGATCCGAAGTTTGACCCTACCACGGGGATGATCACGAATCAGACGGCGGCGAACACGTTCGGGATCTACACCAACAGCACCAACACTGTTAAAACGGTGGGAGCGGGGCTCAGCCTGGAATATAAGCTGCCCAGTGGTTTTGTCGCTTCGGGCAACTATGCGTATAACAATATTTCGGGGAATGACAATGGTCAACAGACGGATTTCAATACGCCGAAGAACAAGTTCAACCTTTCCTTTGCCAATTATACGATCGCCAAATATTATGGGTTCAATGTTACCTACCGGTGGCAGCAGGAGTATTTATATCAGACCTCTTTTATTTCGGGGATCACGCCGGCTTTCGGGACGCTGGATGCGCAGGTTAGTATGAAAATACCCCATATGACCAGCAGTGTGATCAAGATCGGGGCGACGAATCTGTTGAATAAGTATTATCGCGATGCGATCGGGAATGCGAATATCGGGGGATTGTATTATGTTTCGTTTGGGTATAATATCTTGTAGCGGCTTTTTCGCTGGGGATGGGGCCGCGCGCAAAGCGCGCGGCCCCTTTTCTTTTATACGTTGAAGCGGAAATGCATGACGTCGCCGTCTTTGACGACGTAGTCCTTGCCTTCGATGCGGAGCTTTCCGTTGTCGCGGGCGGCGGCTTCGGAGCCGTACTTGATATAGTCGGCGTAGGCGATGACTTCGGCCTTGATGAATCCTTTTTCGAAATCGGTGTGGATGACGCTGGCGGCCTGTGGGGCTTTCCAGCCTTCATGGATCGTCCAGGCGCGAACTTCCTGTACCCCGGCGGTGAAATAGGTGTACAGGCCGAGTAGTTTGTAGACGCTACGGACGAGCTTATTGAGGGCGGGCTCGGTCATCTTGTATTCTTCCATGAAGAGCTGGCGATCGGCGGGCTCTTCCATTTCGGCGATCTGGGCTTCGATGGAATTGTTCATCACGATGACCTGGGCATTCTCGCCGGCGACGGCGGCTTTCAGGGCTTCGGAGAATTTGTTGCCGGTGTGCATCGAGGCCTCGTCCACATTGGCGACGTAGAGGACGGGCTTTTCGGTGAGCAGGAACAGGTCGGCGATGGCCGTCCGGTCTTCCTTGCCCAGGTCCAGCGCACGGATGGAGCGGCCTTGTTCGAGGTGGTCCTTGCAGCGCTTGAGAACTTCATATTCCGCCTTTATTTTCGGGTCGCCCGTTTTCAGCATCTTTTCGACGCGGCTGAACTTCTTCTCTACGCTTTCGAGGTCTTTCAGCTGGAGTTCGGTATCGATGATCTCTTTATCGCCGATGGGGTTGATGGGGCCTTCGTCCCGGAGGATATTCTCGTCTTCGAAGCAACGGATGACGTGTATGATGGCGTCCACTTCCCGGATATTTGCGAGGAACTTATTCCCGAGACCTTCGCCTTTGCTGGCGCCTCTCACCAGGCCGGCGATGTCGACGATGGCGACCTGGGTGGGAACGGTGCGTTCGGGCTTTACCAGTTCGGCCAGCTTATCGATCCGTTCGTCCGGTACGTCGACGAGACCCGTGTTGGGTTCGATGGTGCAGAAACGGTAATTGCTGGCCTGGGCCTTTGCGCTGTTGCTGACTGCATTGAACAAGGTCGATTTTCCAACATTCGGTAGTCCTACGATGCCTGCTTGTAACGCCATTGTTTTTTGTCTTTGAGCGGGCGAAATTAGGCAATTAATGGTAAATTGGGTGCGTTTACATATAAAGAAAAGGTTTCCATGGCTTTAAGTAGGATTTGGGCGGCTTTTATCCTGATCGCCATCGCGGTGGCGACGGTGAGGTATGCGTTTGTGCCGGCCGATAAGGAGATATTTGCGCAGATGGTAACGGGCAAGACGGGGGACACCGTGAGGATGGCGGCGCCGGCGGCGGCCGGTGTTGCGGCCGGGCCGGCGTATACTGTTCAAAAGGCAGACGGATTGATCGAGACCTGTAAGAACGCGGTGAACCTTTCGCTGGGGTTGATCGGGATCATGGCCCTGTTCATGGGGCTGGTGACGATCGCGGAAGCGGCGGGGGGGATGCGGTTCCTTGCCCGGGTGACGGGACCTTTCTTTTCGAAGTTGTTCCCGGAGGTACCCAGGGGGCATCCGGCCATGGGACATATGGTGATGAATTTCTCGGCGAATTTGCTGGGATTGGACAACGCGGCGACACCCTTTGCGCTGAAGGCGATGGACAGCCTGCAGGAGATCAATCCCGACAAGGACAAGGCTTCCAACAGCCAGATCATGTTCCTGTGTCTGCATGCCTCGGGTCTGCAGGTGATACCGGTGAGTATGATCGCCCTGCGGGCCACCATGCATGCGCCGGATCCGACCGATGTCTTTGTGCCGATCGTGATCGCCACCTTTATCACCACGGTGGCTTCTATGTGTATTGTGGCGGCCTGGCAGCGGATCAATGTGTTTCAATGGGCGATCCTGCTGTGGGTGGGTGGTATTTCGATTCTCATGACGGTGTTGGTGTTGTTTCTTCGGAGTCTTTCGGCGGATGATGTACAAAGTTTTTCGCGGGCGTTGAGCGGGGGATTGATCCTGCTTACTTTTTTCCTGATCGTCGGGGCGGCGGTCTATAAGAAAATCGACATATTCGGGGCTTTTGTTCAAGGCGCCAAAGGTGGGTTCGAGACGGCGGTCCGGATCATTCCCTACCTGGTGGGTATGCTGGCAGCGATCAGCCTGCTCAGGGTGAGTGGGACCTTCGACCTGGTAATGAACGGTATCCGGCACCTGGCGGCTTTGTTTGGCGCCGACACGCGATGGGTCGATGGGATGCCGACGGCGTTGATCAAACCCCTGACGGCGGCCGGAGCAAGAGGTATGCTGGTGGATACGACGTTGGCGCATGGCGTCAACAGTTTCGCAGCGCGGCTGTCGACGACCATGCAGGGTTCGTCGGAGACGGCTTTTTATGTGGTGGCGGTATATTTTGGCGCTGTTTCGATCCGCAATACGCGGTATGCTTTGCCGGCCATGCTGCTGGCTGAGCTGGTCAGTGTGATCTCTTCGATCTTTCTCTGTTATCTTTTCTTTGGTAATATGGCTTAAAAAAATGGCCCGCTCCAATGGAGCGGGCCGAGTCTCATAGGGGTTCTGCGTAACCATTCAAACTTGAGCCATAACCAAGTACTATTTTTTAATGTAGTTATTGTATTCATCGTCCGTTGCGCAATCCCACCAGACGGGCATACTCCAGACATTCGGATCGGTAGCGTGCAGGTTGATTGCAAGGGCGTTCGTCAGGTTGTAATTCAGCTCAAGGGTCGTCGGCAGCTGCCAGCGGCGCATCCAATACCGGGGATCGGTCTTGGAAGTACCGGTGTAGAGAGCGGTGCCGGCGAATAAGGGCCCGCGATCGTACCCGGGGTAAACCACTCCAAAGCCGGCGACGTTTCCGGTGCTGAAGTTGAACCGGCGCATGTCGTTATAGTTCTCCAGGCTGCAACCCATGGCAATATACTTTTGCAACATGATATCCGACATGGTCAGATCGCCGGCGCCCTGGGCAACGGCGGGACTCGACAGGTAGGTATTGATGGCGGTCTGATCCATCGGCGCCATATCCGGGTTCGTGGCTGTATAACCGGCAGCTTTCCATTGGGTCAGCTTTGCCTGCATCATATCCAGGTGTGCCTGGATGGCTGCCCGGTAGGCGGTATAAGCATTCGCCTGATCGCCTTTTCTCATGTACACTTCCGCCTTGATGAAGTTCATCTCGTGGTAGGTCAGGATCTCCTGATCGGAAACGGGACGGACCTGGAAGGAGCCGGTTGAGGCGACGGCGCCGGCCGTGAATGCGGCTGCCGAAGGATACCAGCTGACATCCGTCGCACCCTGGGCTGCGATGCCCGATGTGGCGATGGCGCTGCTACGCAAGTTTACAAAGGCCGTGTCGCCGGCATACAGGTAGTTCGTGCTGTTTATGTAGATGGAGCCTGCCGGGTAGGTTACCGTTACACTATTCCCGCTGGTGGTGAACGAGTGGCCTGCCGCGGTCTGGGCGGCGATGAAATTGGCGCGTTCCGTTCCGTCGGCGATCGTATAGGTCAACGGTGTGCTCTTTGTGGCATAGGTTGCTGCAGCAACAGATAGAGCGCCGCCTTTTACCAACCGGGTCGACGGGCCATAGGAGTCGACACCAACGGAACGATTCCAGGTGTAGGAGATGACTTTGCCGGTACCGTCCACTTTGATATTCCCCATGGATGCCGGCACGATCTTGGTCATCCGCGGATCGACTACTCCCGCACCGCGCATGTTCGTCAGGAGGTTATAGTAGTACTGGGTAATGCGATTGCCGCTGCCATAGGCCACATAGTCGAAGTTTCCATTGGTCACCACCGGATCGCCGATGAGATAATCGGTCACGGTGCTGTTGTTGAAGCCGGGCTGCACGACATTGTCGGCGATGGACTGGGGGCCTTTTGACAGGCAATACAGAATGGAGTCCGCGTTGTAAAGATCCGATTTCTTCGACAGCTTCAGCATGTACCGGGCTTTCAGGCCGTAGCATAGTTTTATCCACTTGGCAGGATCCCCGCCGTTCCACATATCGCCGAGAGCCAGTGCGGGCGCTGCGGCGTCCTGTGTTTTGCCGAACAAGCCGATGGCCTCATTCAATTTTGCCATACAGCCGTTGTAGATGGTTTTGCCGTCGTCAAACTTGGGGTTTGCGATGCTGGAAATCGCCTGTGTATAGGGCATTTCGCCGTACAAATCCAGCATTTGCATAAAACCAAGCGCAGAGAATACATCGGCGGCGGCCATGTAGTGATAGGCGCCTTTTGCTTTGGCGGAATTGTACAGGTCATTCAGGTTGGACGCCACTTCCACGAACCAGGTTTGATACGGGGTTATGTTACCCGAAGAGGCTATCCATGTAGTGCTGAATGCATTGGCAGACGCCGTGGTGCTATAGTAAATGCCGGACTGGCAGGAGGTGCGGAAATTTGTAACCCCTGCGCTGTAGCAATAAAAGTGTTGGATCCAGGGTAGCCTGTTTTGTACCAATACCGTCGAGTTGTTTGCGTTGCTCGGATCCGTGTTCACATCCAGCCATTTCTTACAGGAGGTCGAGCCCAGCACGAGCAAACAACCCAACAGGATATATCTTATATTTCTCATATTTTGTTTTTTCGATTGTTTAGAACGTAATGTTTACTCCGAAGGTGAAGCTTGCCACTGCGGGTACTCCAAGGTAATCGATGCCTGTCGAGCCCGAGCCTCCTGTTCCGCCTGCTGCGCTTACTTCAGGATCCATTCCTTTGTAGTTCGTCCAGGTGAACAGATTGGTTCCTACGGCGGTGGCTGAGATCCCCTTGATGATCCTTTTGCTCGTCAGCATACCGGTGAAGTCATAATTCAACGACAGCGAACGCAGTTTTATCCAATTTACCTGAGTGATGAAATTCAGGGAATTGGCGGCATAGTTTTGCCAATACTGTTGGATCATATACTTGCCGTCAAAGTTCGTCCCGTTGATGTTATAGGTTTGATTAGCGTTGTAGGTTTGTGTATAGTCGGCGCCTGTCTGGCTATTGACTCCGCTTACGGTGACCGACTGGCGATCGTTCAGGAGGGTCTTCTTGCTAAGGCCATTTACGACCAATGCATACTCCGTACCGTTGTATACGCCTCCACCCTTGCGGATATCGAGAAGGAAGGATAACGTAAATCTTTTATAGCGGAAGGTATTGTTAAGGCCCCCGATGTAATCCGGTTCACGGTTACCGACTATGGGATTGTTCGTATTCAATTTGTACAACCCTGTCGTCGGGTCTACCAGGTAGCGGGCGTTGGTGATCTCGTTGCCTTTTGCGTCCAGCTGATGCAGGTACCGGGTGCCGGTCATGCCGAGGAAGTATCCGCCGTTGGGAATGGAAGCGGCCTTTACCGTTCCGAACTGAGCGTCGGTAGGGTAGAAGTAGGCTACGCCCGGGAGGAAGGTACCCAGCCTCCCCTTGTTATAGGAGAGGTTAAGCGTTACGTCCCAGCTGAAATCCCTTTGAACGATCGGTTTGCCGGTGATGGATAATTCCATCCCCTTGTTGATCACCGAACCGGAGTTGATGGAGGTCAGGATATATCCGCTGGCATTGGACAAACGCGGCTGGGCGATCTGGTTCTTTGTCTGGCTGTGATAGTAGGTGTAGTCCAGGCTGATCCGGCCTTTCAGGAACCTCAGCTCTCCCCCGACCTCCCAGGAATTTTGGATCTCGGGTTTCAGGAAGGGATTGCCGCTGGTGTACTGATTACCGATGCCGGTAAAGGAGCCGATGGAGATCGGGCTATTGACATAGGTGAGGGTGGCATAAGGATTCGCGTCCTTGCCGACCTGTGCCCAGCTTCCCCGGACCTTTCCGAAGGAAAGAATACTGTTTGTGGGGATCAATTGAGTAAAGATAAACGATCCGCTTACGGAGGGATAGAAATAAGACCGGTTATCCAACGGCAATGTAGACGACCAGTCGTTCCGTCCCGTTGCGGTCAGATAGGCGATGTCCTTATAGGATATGCCCACTTCTCCATAACCTCCGACGAGGCGCTTTTTTGTATCGGCGTCCCTCAGGAATTGGTTTGTCGATGCGATGTTGCTGAAACTGATCGTGCCGGCCGTAATAAAGCTGTATCCCCAGAGGTTCTGGTTCACCCAATCCGTGTTTTCGGTAGTGCTTCCCAGCATGAGGTGGGTGTCGAAATCGCCAAAAGTTCTATGGAAATTCGTCATCACGGTCGTTGTGATGTAGGTATAACCATAGAGGTCTTTGCTCAGACGGCCGTTTTGATACAAGGGGATCACGGCCGATCCCGGAGCGATGTACGTATAGTCGTTCGTGTTGTATTGGTCATAACCTACGCGGGCGATGACATCCCACCAGTTGGCGATCTTAAAGCTGCCGTTGATGCCGCCGGTGATGCGTTTAGTTTCCGATGTCAATTTGTCCTTGTTGATGATCCAGTAGGGGTTGTCGATATCGTTTTCCAGGGGAACGGTTCCGGCGAACTGGCGGAATTGCGTCCCATCGGCATTTTGATAGTTCTTCATGTTGAACGTACGCGGCCAGCTATAGATGGCTCCCATTACCCCATTACCGCCCCCGCCGTACAGACCCGCGGTAGTCAGGGTTCTATCGGTATTGGCGATGGAGTAGGCGACATTCGCGCTCAGGGTCAGGCGGCCATATTTTTGGTCGCCGTTGAAACGGACCGTGGTCTTGTCATAGTCCGTCTTAGGGACGATACCCAACTGTTTGAAATTCGATCCCGACAGAAAGAAGGAACCGTTCTTTGAGCCGCCGGATACGTTTACGTTGTTGTCAAATACCAAACCATGATTGAAGAATTTGCCGACATTGTCATATTTCGCGTCTGTCGGCGTCAGTTTTTGTCCCCAGGAATAAAACTGGGGAACCGATGCTCCGGGGGTAGGGGTGACGTTGTTAAATACCCCGTTGCTGGAATAGATACCGTTGCCAAATTCAGATTGGAGCTTGGGCAGCTTATTGGCCCAGGAGGTGCTTGCTTTGCTGGTGACATTGACCCTTGCCGCACCTTCGGCGCCTTTCTTCGTGGTGATGATGACGACGCCGTCCGCTGCCCGTGATCCATAAAGGGCGGCTGCCGCAGCGCCTTTCAATACGGACAAACTCTCGATATCTTCGGGGTTGATGTCCATGACGCGGTTGGAGTAACTCGTATTGCTGCGGGACAATCCATCGGTGCCCGTATTACCGGGGACGGTGGTGGAGTTATCGTAGATAACGCCGTCGACGACGAATAGCGGCTGGTTTTGGCGGCTATCCGATGTGGAATTACCGCCACGGATCGTTATGGCCGCGCCTGCGCCTGCCGAACCGCTGGATTGTGTAATGTTCACGCCGGGGACCTTACCTGCCAGGGAGTTGACGATATTCGTGTTCTTGTTTTTCATCAGCTCCTGGGCATTCAACTCGGTTACCGAATATCCCAGTGCTTTGCGTTCCTTTTTTATGCCCATGGCCGTCACGACGACGTCGCCCATTTGGGAGGATTCTCCAACCAGGTGGACTTCCATACCGGCAAGGGCTTTTATCTTTTGTGTGGCGAAGCCGACTGAACTGAATTCCAATAGAGCGCCCGGTTTTGCCTCGATGGTGAATTTGCCCTTTATATCCGTTGCAGTAGCCCGGTTTGTGCCGCTTACAGTAACCGTTACTGCGACCAGGGGATTGCCGTCCTCTGAAAGCACGGTTCCGGTGATGGGAACCGTTTGAGCCATCCCGCCGGTTGTGACCATGCTGAGGATAACAAACATGATCAAACTAAAAAGCTTCCAATTTCTCATTTTTTTACATTTTGGTTTTTTTAAAAATTTATATAGGTATTAGCGGATTGAACAGTGTGGCCGGATCAGATGATCTCGATGCCTTTTCGGCGATAGGGTTCGAGCAATGGGTCGCCCGGCGGCAACTCGGTGATGAGCACATCGAGGTCTTCGACGGGGCAGACATGAAAGGGCTGGTACGAGTTGATCTTTTCGGAAATGGTAAGGCAGACGACCTTCCGGGCCGACTCGATCATGGCTTTTTTTACTTGTACCACTTCCCAGTCGTTGTCGGTAATGCCTTGCTGGTCGTCGATGGCGTTGACGCCGAGGAAGCAGATGTCGGCCTTTATCTGGCGGATGCGGGCGACGGCTTCGCCGCCCACGGTGAAGCGGCTGTTCTTGGAGACCTTATCGCCGATGAGGATCACGTCGATGAGCGGGTGGTGACAATATTCCAGGGCTACCGGCAGGCTACCGGAGATAAAGGTTGCCTTGAGATCTTTTGGAAGATGCCGGGCGAGTTCGATCAGCGTGGTGCCCCCCGTGGTCGTGATGAACATATCGTTTTGGATGAGAGCGGCGGCTTTTCCGGCGATAAGCTTTTTCTGCGCATGTGCATAGATGGTGGTAGATGGGTGGCGGAGATCGCTATAGGGCAGGGATAGGGCGCCGCCGTGGACCTTGATCAGTTTGCGTCCGTCGGCGAGTTCCTGCAGATTGCGGCGAATGGTGTCTTCGGAAACGTCGAGTTGGGTGCTGAGGCTGGCAGAGAGCACCTGGTTGTGGAGGTTCACCTGGTGTAAAATATAGGCTTGTCTCTCTTGCTTGAGCATGATGGGGGCAGTTACGTTTTGGTAGCATGGGCCGTGTTTTTCCGGCCTTGGCGGGCTAAAGTAAGCTAAAAAACTGCAAAAAAACGCAAGGGTGGATTAAAATGTGCAAAAAAACGCATACTTCGTGCGGAAATGTGCGGGTGTAAGCCCTTCGGGCCGACCTAGTGCTTGCTGGGCGCGGTTTTTTGCGGTTTTAGGGGTTATTTGCCGAAAGTGTAGCGGGCGGTGATGCCGAAGGCATCGGGGACGAAGTTGATATTGGGGAGAATGTCGAGTTCGGGTTTCCAGTCGATGGAGAGATTGAGGGGAGCGTTGGCGAATTTGTAGTCGAGGCCGATGGCGCCTGTGGGTCCGAGGAAGGTGTTGTTATCCTGCCAGCCTACGTAGCCGCCGAGTCCCCAGAACCAGGTGAAGGCGGGGGTGCCGCCGATCAGTTGGTGACGTTCATAGAGGCCGCCGATGCCGAACCGGGTGCCGAAGGAGATGAGTCCTTCGACCGCATTGGTCTCATCCATGAAATATTTTACGCTGAAGGAGTTGCTGAGGGTGGGGGAGGCGGAGCTGAAGCGGATACCCATCGCCAGTTTGTAATCCTGTGCGGACAGACGATTGATGCAACTGCTGGCTACCAGCAGGAGAATGCAGATGGCGATGGTGCGCATGGTGATGGATTTTTTGAGGAACGCCGCCTTCGGTGGCGTTATTTGCTAACGCTTGTTAGAAGTTTCTTAAAGTAGATGGTTTAAGGGGCCGCCGGCAGGCGGCCCTAAGAGTATGTTAATGTTTGGGGGGAGGCGGTGTTGTGATGGGTTTTGCGGGGGGAGCCGGTGGCGGCGTGGTGACGGGTGTTCCGCTGTCGTCGAAGTCCTCTTCCTGCTTGCGTTTCACCTCTTCGAACAGTTCCTGCTTGCTCTTTGGCCGCCGGTCTTCCTGCCATTTGAAACCACGGAGGACCATGTCATCGAAGTTGACGTGTTTGATGGGATACATCGTCCCCTCGGCATCGTTGCGCAGGACGACCCGGTTCAATTCCTTGCCGTTGGGCTTGCCGGCCGAATCGTATTTTGGCGAGAACATCATATCGATGATATCGGCGTGGGATCTATTGACCCCGGTATAGGCCTTCTTTTCATCCTGCACATAATAGATGCTTTCGGAGTTCCCCTTCGCCCGGATATAGTCGATCTCTCCGCCTTTGAAAAAGACATTGATGGTGGTTCCCTTCAGCTGGTTATAGAATGTCCGGGTCATTTTATTGATGGCCAGGGCATTTTCAAAGACGTACAACCGCTGGGCCTTCTTGTTCTTCGTATAGACATACATGGTATCCCCGCTGATCTGGTAATTGCCGCTGCCCCAGGCGACGGGATTATAGTAGAGCCGGAAGACGCTGTCTTTGGACGAATAATAGAGGCTGTCGGCGACTGCCTGCAGGGAGTCCGAGAAGATGCGTACGTGATGGAAGCCGATGACGAAGCGGAGGGTGGTGTCCTTTGTCGGTATTCGGGCGATGGAGTCGGCCTCGTGACCGGGCAGCGGGGCTTCGACGGTATCCTTTGGCGGCGGGCGTCGCGTTCGGGCCGCCAGTTTCAGGCTATCCTGTCTTCGGATGGCGTTGGCGCTGTCGACCAGGCCCACCCGCACCAAACTATCGATGAAATTGTTATGGCGGATGCTGTCGGCATGGGCGACCTGTCTCAGGCTGTCGTTGACGGCGGCCTGCCGGATTTTCTCGATACTGTCCCGTTTTCGGGCCCGTTCGCGGGATTTGACCTCGGCGATGCTGTCGGCAATGTCCTGCTGGCGGATGATGAGGCTGTCCTTGATGGTTTTCTGTCGCGCTTTCAGGCTATCGGCCCGTTCGCGGGCTCTTTCTTTAATATCGGATATCGAGTCGCGGATGGCCTGACGGGCCGCCTTTTCCTTTGCCCGCTGTTGTCTTTTCAGCTCTTTTTCGGTGGGCGGACGGGCGGCCCTGGCGCTGTCGGCGGCGCTGAGGTGCTTTTTGCCGGTGGTGTCGCCCGGGGCGCGGGGCTTGCCGCCAACGGTGTCATTCGCCTGTAGATGGTGAAGGCTGTCCAGGCCTTGTTTAAGGCTGTCCGTATTGCCATGGAGGCTGTCGCTGAGGTCTTTTACCCGTATCGTATCGCTTGCGGAAGTGTCGCTGACGGGGGGCGGCGCATGGAGGGCTGCGATGGAGTCGCGCTCCGCTTTTGCCAGCGCCACCCGGTGGAGGCTGTCGGCCTGCACCTTCTCGATGCTGTCGGTATAGATGCGATGAAGGCTATCCTGGTGCGCGAGGATCTTTTGCTGGGCCTCGAAGTCCACGAGACGGAGGGACATGAGGGTGTCGGCGGTGACATAGAGAGAATCGCCCTTGTCCTGTTTGAGGATCATCAGCGGTCGCTGGGTCGCCAGGAAGGTATTCTTCTTTTTGTCGTTGATCATCTTGTCGGCCATCAGCTTTATTCCCTGGGCGGTGTCGGTATATATGGCCTTGCCGATGGCCGTAGCTATTCCCGTGCTATCATCCATCTGGACGCTGTCTCCGGTGAGTTTCTGGCTACCTTCGGTCATGACCGGCCGTTTGCCGAACTGGGCTTTTTTGTTCTTCAGGTCGTAGAAGCCTTCCCGGGTTCTCACCGTTCGTTTGCTGCTGTCTTTGAACTGGATGAAGGTCTCGGTGATGAAGGTAGAGATCTGGGTCTGGGTGTTATAGCGGAGGGAGTCGGCGGAGAGGTCGTATTGCGGGTCCCTTAATTTGACGTTCTGGTAGAAATGGATGTCTTTTGTTTCTTCATGATAAACGCCGCTGTCGCTGGTGAGGACCGATTCCTTGCTGACGATCTTGCCGCCCTTGTTATAGATACCGATATGTTGGGCGAGATCGTAGGTGAGGGTTTCGGTGGTCAGGACGCTTTTGTGGTCGGAGAGCTTGACGTTATTGAAGAAATAGAGCATCTTTTTCCCCGGCTGATAGTTCAGGTGATCGGAGTAGATGTCTACCGAGTCGTTGTCGTTGATATGGACATTCCCGTAGCAGTCCATATAATCCGCTTTGGGATGCATGATCAGGCTGTCGCATTCGATGATCGTCGTTCCCTGCCGGAGCCGGACATGTCCTACCAGGGTCTGGAAGGGGTTGGCGGTATCGGTCGCGTCGTAGCGGTAGGAGTCGTTGTTGAGGATGTCGACGGGTTTGACGGTGTCGCTTTTGGAAGATCGGAACTCGACCCTTCCAACCTGAGCCCGGGCGCTGATGCTCAGCAGAAAACAGCCCAGGAGGGCGGCAACGACAATGGCTGGTTTCATCCTGTTATTTGTTGGGTTTCGACGTGGAGTCGATGACTGGGGCCGTCAGCGGCCCGGTCTTGTCTTTTTTTCCGAATACCGAGATATTGACATACCGTTTGGGGTGGACCCGGAAGTCGTCCAGCAGGGTATTGAGGCTGCGGGTGGTGGATTCGAGATTGTTGTACAGCCGTTTGTCATTGAGCAGCAGGCCGACGGTGCCATTGGGGCTGTTGAGTCTTTGGATGGTTGCTTTCAGATCGCCGAGGGTGGCGTTGAGGCCGTCGACGGCTTCGGGGATCTTTGCGGCGGCGAGGTGGGCGGTGGTCTTGTCCACGTTGTCCATGGTGCTGGAGATGTGTTCGTTGCTTTTGTTCAGGTTGGCGGTGAACTGGCTGAGATTTCTCAGCGATTGGGCCAGGGCGCCGGATTGGTCGTTGAGCAGCTTTTGCAGTTCGGCCGAAGAGGCGGCGAGGTTGGCGACGATGGCGCTGAAATTATTTTTTGTACGGGGGTCGAACATGGTCCCGACGACCTGTACGAGGCTGTCGAGGGAAGTGAGGGTGCCGCCGAGCTTGAGGATGACGGGATCGATATTGGCCTGCACCTGGGAGAGGAGGTTGGGTTTTTGTTTTGTTTCGATGGTGTCGCCGTTCTCGAGGAATTTGTTGCTGTATCCCTTGGTGATGGTGATCGTGGACGTGCCGAGCAGGCTCGAGTTGATCATTGCGATGGAGTTGTCGGGGAGGCGCACATCCTTTTTTAGGGTGATGGTGGCGACGACTCCCTGGGAGAGGTCTTTATCGGATTCGTTTATGGCGGTGACGTTACCGATGGTGAGGCCGTTGACCTGGACGGGGTTGGAGACGTCGAGGCCTTCGACGTTGTCGAATTTGGCGTAGAGTTTTTTGGTATGCTGGAAGAGGGCGCTGCCTTTCAGGTAGTTAAATCCGAGGATAAGGGCGGCTAGGGCGACGACCGCCATCACACCGACCTTTGTTTCGTTGGATATCTTCATGCGACAAATATAGAGTATTTAATGGATCGGCAGGCCGCTTGTACCCTTGCCGGTGACCTTTAACTTTAGTTTGTGGCATGGCCTTCGAGAGTGGCCTTATACCGCCGGAGTGCGTCCATGATGTTCCTGGCTACTTCGTTCTGTCCATCTTCGCTGATCAGGTACTGCTCTTCTTCGACATTGGACAGAAAGCCCATTTCGATCAGTACGCTGGGCATACCTGTTGCCTGGAGGACCCGGATGCCTACGTCCCGTTGGAAGACGCCTTCGCTTGCGCGGCCGGCTTTGGAGAATTCGTCCTCTACGAGGGTAGCGAAGAGCGCCGAATTGGCGAAATATTTCTTTTCGTAAAGTTGGGCGCGCATGCGGGCTTCCGGCGAATCCATGTCGAAGGCCAGGCTGTCGGATTCGGCCTCGCCGGCGCTGTCGGTGACTTCGCCTTCTCCCCGTTCGTTGATAGCGCTGCCTTTGAAGCCGGCGCGGTCGGCCTTCCAGATGAAGGTCTCGGTTCCCTTACGGGTATGGTGGCCGGTGTAGCTTTCGTAGATGGGCACGCGACGACGTCTTTTTCCTTTGCCGACGTATTTATGGCCGACGATCCGGCGTACGGTGAAGGGGCCGGCGGGGTGGCCGTCGTTATCGCAGTGAAGGGCGATGAAGATGTCGCCCCTGGACTTGTTGGCGAGGTCGGCGCGGTAGTTGAGGCCGGAGGCGATGGTGGAGCCGCCGCCGGGCATAATGTCTGTCGTTCGGGTATAAACGACCTTGACATCGGGCCAGGTCTCTTCGATGAGTTTGCCGAGTTTCATGCCGACGTCGAGGGCTACCTCTTTTTCGGCGATCTGCAGGCCTTTTGTCCCGGTGTCGAAGCCGCCGTGGCCGGGGTCGATGATGATGGTGCGTACGGCTGCGCGCTGGGGCGGGTGGGGGATCTTTGGGCCACCCGCGCTGAATGCGGTCAGGGCGGTGTATAGGCCGCCGATGAGGATGATCGTCGATGGTTTGTACCAGTTCATTCGCTTCGCTTCTATTATTTCTATAGCCCTTTTCGGGGCTGGTGTTTAATTGTCGGCCCGCTTTTCGCGGCCTTCCACCTGGTCTTTATAATGTTTAAAGGCGGTGGCGATGTTCCGGGCTACTTCGGCCTGGCCTTTGTGACCGGCGAGATAGCGTTCTTCCTCTTTGTTGGTGAGGTAGCCAGTTTCTATCAGCACGCTGGGCATTCCCGTCGCCTGGAGCACCCCGATACCTTCCTGCCGCTGGACCAGCCCTTCGCTGCGCCGGCCTGTCCGGACAAATTCCCGCTCAACAAGGGTGCCGAAAAGGGTACTGTTACCAAAATATTTTTTTTCATAGAGCAGGGACCGCATCCTTGCTTCCGGCGTGGTCAGATCGAACGCCGTGCCGGTGCTGTCTCCCATGTTCTCGCCGTTGAGCAGTTCTTCCCGCCGGCTGATGGCGTCGCTCTTGTTGACATTGCGGTCGGCCTTCCAGATATAACAGGCCGTGCCGTGAACCGTATTCTTCACCCAGGTCGTCGAGTACACCGGGATGGATCTTTTATGCGCGCCTCTGCCGGTAATGCGATAGCGAATCAGCCGTTTCACCGGGTAGCTGCCGGCGGGCTGACGCGTTGCATTGCAGTGTATACAGATGAAGAGATCGCCGCCGGAACGGTTGGCGAGCTCCGCGCGGTAGCGGATGCCTTCCTGCAGGTTGGGCTTGTTGCCGGGCATAATATCGGTCGTCCGGGTGTAGACGATCCGAAGGCCGGGGTGGGCTTGCTGCAGCATTTTCCCTAATTGCAGGGAAATGGCCAGGGCGATATCTTTTTCTTTTGTGATGAGACCATGGGTGCCGGGATCGAAACCCCCATGACCCGGATCGATCACAACGGTACGGAGCAAGGGCATTTGCGGTGGCAGTATCCGGACAAAAGACGTGAAGCCAACCATTATTCCACAGAGCGTTAACAAAGTGGCCGTCTTTTTAAACATAGTTAAGTTATTTTCGCCATTTCGCTTCAATCTTCACACATTCTTATGGGAGATATGGCTATTTTTGTCACCGCACGCCCGAGAACTATTCGTTTTATACCTATATGAACAATAACGGACGCAAAATTAGTTCAAAATATTTACTGACATTGATTTTTACTGCTTGTTTCTTTTCAGTAACGTTCAATAGTCCAGCAAATTATCCGGATCGCGTCCGTTTTTGCAAAATCCTAACAACTGGCGGCTCTATTGCGGTTTCAGGGGCCGATACGGTCGGGCCGAGGGCAAAGCTGCCGCCCAGGGCGCAGATCGTGGTGAAGGATACGGTGCTTCGGGTGGCCGATTCGATGCTCGCCGCCCGGCGGGTCGACACCCCGGACTACGTGATCTCCAAGGATACTCTCTCCGGCAACATCGAATATAAGGCATCGGACTCGATCGTATTGATCGTCCCCACCCGGGACATGACGTTGTATTCGAAGGCCGAGGCGAAGTACAGCGGGAGTGACCTGACGGCGGATCATATCGTATATGACCAGGACCGGAATGTCGTCATCGCCCGGCCGGGAACGGATACGGCGGGTAAGGCAATGGGTATTCCCAAGATGGTGCAGGCCGACAATACGATGACCGCTGACTCGATCGTATACAATATAAAAACACAGAAGGGGATCACCCAGAATACGATCACCAACAGCGGGGAGATGTTCGTTCATGCGAACACGATGAAGAAGATAACCCCGGAGGAATACTTTGGATGGAAGGGCGTGTTCACTACCTGTAACCTGGACACCCCGCATTTTGCCTTCCGGACGAACAAGATGAAGGTGGTGAACAAGAAATTTGCCGTTACGGGGCCGATCCATCCCGAGTTCGAGGGGGTTCCCCTGCCGATCTATCTGCCTTTCGGGTTCTTCCCGCTCTCTACGGGCCGTCATTCGGGACTACTCCCTCCGCAGTTCACGGCCAATGACCAGGCCGGTCTGGGGCTGGAAGGGCTGGGATACTACAAGGTGTTCAGCGATAACCTCGACGCGATCATCCGAACGAACCTGTATTCCTATGGGGGCTGGAACCTCTATGTTACCCCGGAGTACCGGGTCCGATATCATTACAGCGGGACGATGAACTTTGCGCTGCAGAATACCAAGCTGCTTGCCGATGCGGGCAAGGACGCCTTTACCGAGTCGAGGACGTTCAGCTTGAACTGGAGTCACCAGATGGACCAGAAGGCGAGGCCGGGGACCAATTTCAGCGCCAACGTCAACGTGGCTTCGACAAAATACAACCAGTACCTGCTGAACAATCCGACTGCCAACTACACCAACCAGCTGAGCTCGTCGGTGACCTATTCGAAGACCTGGGATGGGAAATACAACCTGACGGTGAGCGGTACCCACAACCAGAACAACTCGACGAAGGTCATCAACGTGAGCATGCCGAATATCGCCTTCACCGCTCCGACGATCTATCCGTTTGCGAAAAGCACTTTTGTGGGGACGCCGAAGTGGTATGAGAAGTTTGGCGTGGGCCTGACGAGCACGATCTCCGGCGGGGCGAGCTTTGCCGACTCCCTGTTCAGCCTGAAACGGCTGGTCGATACGTTCCAATGGGGTGCGCAGAACAGTATCCCGATCAGCCTGGCGCTGCCGTTGAAGGGTCCGGTCCAGGTATCGCCGGGCGTGAGCTTCCAGAACCGGCTGTATTCCAGGAAGCTTTTCCGGAAATATGATCCTGTGACGAACCGGGTCGACACCGTTTCCCTGCAGAAGGGGCTTTTCTATGCGAACGACATGTCCTTCAGCCTGAGCCTTGCCACGGCCATCTTTGGTACGTTCCAGGGGTTTGGCCGCAACAGCACCCTGATGGGCATCCGGCATGTGATCCGGCCGACGATGAGCATCAGCTATAAGCCGGACCTTTCCGGGCCCTACTATTATAACCTGACGACGCCCTATGATACGACGGCGGGTACGGCCAAACTGACCCATGTCCAGCGGGTGTCCTATTTTGACGGGAGCACCTATGGGCCGTTCGGCGAGGGGCGATTCGGCGGGATCAGCTTCGGACTGGACAACCATATCGAGATCAAGCTGCGCAATAAATCCGATACGAGCAGCTCGGGCACGAAGAAGGTCACGCTGATCGATGGGTTCGGCTTTAACGGAAGCTATAACTACCTGGCCGATTCGTTCAAGCTCTCGCCGATCACTTTCTACTTTCGGAGTACCTTGTTTGGTACCATCAATATTACGGGGGGAGCGACCCTCGATCCGTACCAGACGGATACCATGGGGTTCGACATCAACAAATATGCGTGGGATGCCAAGAAGCTCTCGCTGGGGCGGATCACGAACGGAAACCTGGCGATCTCGACGAGTTTCAAGAGCAAGCCGAAGGACGCCAAGCTGGAGCAGCAGAAGCAGCAGCTGTTGAATGCGCAGGGGCAGATGCCGATGACGATGGAGGAACAGCAGGCGCAGTTGAACTATATGCGGAACAATTCGGCGCAGTATGCCGACTTTAATATCCCGTGGTCGTTGAACTTATCGCTGGCGTTCAACTTCACCAATTCCGAGAAACCGGATTATACCGGGTTTCAGACCACTATTACTTCGAGCCTGAACTGGAGTGGGGATTTCAACCTGACGGACAAGTGGAAGATCGGGTTGAACGGGTATTATGATCTGAAATATACCAAGCTGCAGTCGTTGACGATGAATATCTCGCGGGATCTGCATTGCTGGCAGATGTCGATCAATGTGACGCCGGTGGGGTATAGTCACTACTTTAATATTACTATTAATCCGAAGGCGGGGATCTTGCAGGATCTGAAGATCAATCGGACGAAATACTTTTATGATCAGTAGGGGTTGCGCTTTGTGGTGGGCGGTGGTTTGGCGGCGATCCTGGATTGCGGCGGCCTTGGTTTGCGGTGATCCTGGTTTGCGGTGATCCTGGATTGCGGCGATCCTGGATTGCGACGAATGTTGGCTGCGGTGATCCTGGTTTGCGGTGATCCTGGTTTGCGACGAATGTTGGCTGCGGCGATCCTGGATTGCGGCCGGCTTTATCGATGGCCTCTCGGGCCGGCGGTGTATTTTTCCCACATTATTTTAAAGGTTCGCTGTTTTAGGGTTTCGACCGTGTCATCGGGTTGCGGGGTGATGGGGTCGAGAAATTCCATGTAGAGCCGGGAGGGGCGGAAGTAAAGGCTTTTGCCGGCGGGCATGACCTTGCGGGTGTTGAAGATGACGGCGGGGAGGATGGGTTTGCCGGTGTTAAGGGCGAGGCGGAAGGCGCCGTCGTGGAAGGATTTGAGGGGATCGGGTGTTTTGTTGCGGGTGCCTTCGGGGTAGATACACATGTGCAGTCCCATGTCGAGGGCTTCTTTCATTTTTACGAAGGATTCGCGGCGGGAGTTCTCGTTCTTGCGGTCGACGAGGACGGAGCCTGTCTTGTAGATCATGCCGAAGAGGGGGATGCGGGCCATTTCGATCTTGGCGATGGTTTTGTTGCCGCCGGGGATGCCGGGGTAGGAGATGGGCACGTCGAGCAGGGCGTTGTGGTTACAGACGACGATGTAGGTTTGGCCTGGCGCGAATTTTTCGCGGCCGCGGACGGTGAGGGGGGTGCCGGCGAGGGGGAGGAAGACTCCCATCCAGACGCGGGCCATGGCGGCGAAGGACCGTGTTTTTCGCGGGTCGGGGCGGAAGTAGGAGAAGGCGAGGAAGAAGGGGAAGACGAGGAGCATGGTGGCGATGAAGAGGAGGATGACCCAGATGGCCCAGAGGGGGGCGAGGAGGGACGCAATGCCGGCGTAGTTGCTTTGGGCACGGTTTGCTGCGGTGTTACTTGCTGATCCGGAGTTGACGGGTGGTTGTGAGGTGCTGCCTGTAGCGCCCTGGCCTTGAGTGACGCCGCTTTTCGAAGTGCTGTCTTTATCTGCTGCGTGGTTCATGCTGCAATTTAGGGGTCTTGGGGCTTTTGGCCCCATGATCTAATTATTGGCTTTCGGCCGGTCGGCTTCCAGCCGCGTTAGAGCATCCAGTCGACGGGGTCGATGCCGTTGCTCATCAGCCAGGCGTTGGCTTTTGAGAAGTGTTTGCAGCCGAAGAAGCCTTTGTCGGCGCTGAAGGGAGAGGGGTGGGCGGCTTTGAGGACAAGATGTTTAGTTTCGTCCACGAGGGCCTGCTTTTCCTGGGCGAATTTGCCCCAGAGGAGGAAGACGGTGTGTTCTTTTTGTGCCGAGACCTTTGCGATCACCGAGTCGGTGAATTCTGCCCAGCCGATCTTGGCATGGCTCATGGGTTCGTTCGCGCGGACGGTAAGGGAAGCGTTGAGGAGGAGGACGCCCTGTTCGGCCCAGTGGGTGAGATTGCCGTGGTTGGGGATGGGCATGCCGATGTCGGAGTGCAGTTCTTTGAATATATTGACGAGGGAGGGTGGGGGTGGGACGCCTTTTTGGACCGAGAAGCTGAGGCCGTGGGCCTGGCCGGGGCCGTGGTAGGGGTCCTGGCCGAGGAGGACGATCTTGACTTTGTCGAAGGGGGTTGTGTTGAAGGCGTTGAAGATGAGTCCGCCGGGGGGGTAGATGGTGCGGCCGGCTGTCCTTTCGGTTTTGAGGTGGTGGACGATCTGGAGGAAATAAGGTTTGGTGAATTCGGTTTTGAGGACCTGTTTCCAGCTTTCTTCGATCTTTACCTCCATAGATGATTTTGGCCGAAGGTATCTAATTTTTTTTTATTTTTGCCGGCCATTGGGGTGATGGTGGTGGCCGGCCTTTTTGGAGTTAAGACCCGGTAGCTCAGCTGAATAGAGCTCCTGCCTTCTAAGCAGGTGGTCGTGGGTTTGAATCCCGCCCGGGTCACAAATGCCGACCTGACGATAGTCAGGCCGGCATTTTTATTTGGTAGCGCGCGAGCTTTGCTCGCAGGCGCGGACAAATGAAAATGCCGCGGGG
>Ga0157372_10001714_pt1 | contig 23796 bp, 19 predicted proteins | sample C55metaG_FD_115307 | JGI IMG/M metagenome (GOLD analysis project Ga0157372, IMG submission 115307) | Corn rhizosphere microbial communities from Kellogg Biological Station, Michigan, USA - C5-5 metaG | ecosystem: Host-associated > Plants > Roots > Rhizosphere > Soil | place: USA: Michigan... | reverse complement strand
CCCTTGCGACAAGCTCAGGGCGTGCCTGGCCTCGAACTCGGTCCGGATGAGAACACTTGCCAACCGGAAATTGTACTGCCCACGCATCGGCCGGCATCTCTTTATCCTTGGTCGCCAGGGCACGTACCCTCCCCGGCTACAAGGAGATAGACGGGGGCGAGGCAAATTGGTAAGCATTGGAATTCATGAAAGTACGGGGATTTTAGGGAAGAAGTTCCAGTATTCCGTCCCAACCGGCAGACAAAAGAACAGCTGGCTAGCGCTCTTCGGTGACTGGCAGCACCGCGGTATCCACTGTAGACGGGTCGTCTCTCAATTTGATGTACAGAGTCTTGTCTTTCGGCGCAGGTATGGCCAGCCGGGTTTCGACGAATCCGTCTGGAACCGTGATTGAGCTGGTGAAATCAGGATCAGCGCTTACCGCGTCGATAAGGAAAAGTTTATCGCCAGTGAGAGTGCACGATTGCGCCGCCATGGCGGGCGTGGTACCTGAATCTGTAGGCTTTGCGGCCTCAGGTGTCTTTTCATCGGACTTACTCTCTACCGATTTCTCTGCCACCAATCGGTTTTCGGGACCGGGTTCTTTCTCGGATTTCAACTTCGCCTGAATGGATTCGGACTTTTCTTCCGTTGCCGAGCGAGCCGTCTTGCTCTCCGCCTTGACAGCGGGCGTGCATCTCACCTCTTTGAGGCTGGGCATTCTTACCAGACTTGCCAGAGGCTGCCAGTCGCCTTCTGCCCCGTCATCGCTCAGCGGGCGAAATTTAAGTGGGCCAAAAGCCGACGGGCCCAAAAGCTTCATGGGATCGAGGGTAGCGAATATGGTCTTTGAATCCTGCAAAGTAAGATTGCCGTCCTTTTCGCTCAAGAGAACGTGGAATGACTCGTCTGCAGTCGCCACTTCCACCTTCTCGGACGAAGGGAAGTTCTCCGGCACCTGTGTCTTCAGAAAGAAGCTCAACCGGCCGTCCTGCGGCAATTCGTTTGCGTTGCCGAGTTGGATTATGGGCGGAGCATCTGAATTAGTCGCGCTCTGCACGTTCTTACTTAGCAATTTCAGTTGCGGTCGCGGACCCGCGATAGGCGTGTTCAGGTCGAGCGTGCGGCCGTCCTTTAAAGTTACATGCGCCGCTACTGCATCGCCGGGTTTCAGCGCTGCCGCTGCTGCCGTCTCGTGCGTCACCATCTTCAACTCGTCCTGCTGGTTATCGCGGACAAGATTCTGCGGAACAAATGTGACCTTGTTCAACTCCAGCTTCGAGACTTCGTCAAGACGCGTGCCACGCAGGATGCCGTCGACATCACCGGCATGGATGATCAAAGTATCGAGACGGGCGGCTTCCGCATAAGCATGCAAGGAAACCACGTCAGGTTCGCGCATGCCGAACTTCTTGACTTGCATCTTCAGTGCGCCAGCGGTTGCGTTCTGGAGCGAAACTTTTAATTCCAGCTCGTCGACTTTTGCCGCCTTCCACTCCACTGGAACAGGCTTCCCATCGGCATTTTCCATGACCACCGCACTGACGCAGCACGCGTCTGGCGATTCCACGTGCAGCGCGTCCTCGCGCCCGACGATCAAGGCGCTTGCATCCTTCGACGCCACTAACCACTGGGAAGTATGAGAGGTGCGCAGCCGGAATCGCGGCCCCTCGAATGAATGAAAACTCCATGACCCACGCAGAACGCCGGTAGCTTCGTCATCCAAAGACTTCGCGTCCATGGCTCGGGTTTCGATCACGAATCCGCCGCGAGCTGGATCGGGATGCGCGGGCAGATCTATGGCACTTCCCGGCTTGATTTCCACGTGAAGTGTAAAGTTGTGAGCCAGTTCGGTCGCAAAAACCAGAGGCGCTCCATCCGCTGGCAGCACGAGATCAGGCTTATTTGCGCAAAACACTTGCGTTGCATCAACCGCCCGCAAAGGAGGCGGCACTGCAGCATGCACCGGCGGCAACGCAATCACCAGAACTGATTTCGGATTGCGAAACGAAGGTGGGTTATTGAGCCGCAGGTTCAGGTCGTCTTTTCGCGGCAATGCGAGCGCCGGGATGTATTGGTATTGCGCCGTGTGAGTCGTGCTCAGAATGCGCACCACATCGACCACAGCTCCAATGTACGGACTGTAATACCCGCCTCTCGCAGTGGGCGTGGCGCTGAGCTGCGTAAGCAGGTCGGTGGGAGCGCCGGTGGTCAATGTGGCCACCATACTTTGGCTGTGCTGATCGTCGAGCACCATCTGGTCCGTATTTTGCGTGAGACATGGAACTTGCTGGGCGGTCGGTTTATCAAAGCACTTCTGGTCCAGCTTCATGTTCAGGCTTCGCGCCAGCAGCGTGGTACGAGTTTTAAGTTCCTCGGGATCAAAAGATGATGTCTCGCGGACCGCGTCCAGGTAAGCTTCCAGCCGCGATCGATCAAGACTGAGCTCTTGCAGATCCTGCGCGGCACGTACGAAAGCGCCGGGTTTGCCGCGAACCGCTGCCCGCAAAGTGGAAAATGCTCCACCAGTTTCGGGCGCGAGCAGGACGACGGCCTGCTCGGCGTCGGCAGGTACGGTAACAAAAATTCCTTCTTCATGAACTCGCTTCGTCCAGATTTCGGCACGAGTGAACCAGGATTCCGGCGGTGGGTTAGTAGCCCCTCGCAGAAACACCACCACCATCAAATAGTGGACCGACTGTGTGTTAGGCATATCGGGATGCACCCAGAGCCGGTCGCCGGGCTGCAGGTTGGGCACTTCTGCAATAGGGGCGGTCACACCCGCGCGCTGTACGTGCACCTGAAATTTCGGCCCGGTCAGATCAAAAGACGCGTTGTCAGCGCGAGCTGCCAGAGCGAAAAAGAGCACTGTCGAAAAACACAAACCCGTCACAACATGGCGAAAATAGGACCCTGAGAATGCCAAACGCACTACTCCCTTTTTGTGAGATGCTGGGTTGCTGAGCTCTATGCTAATGACTACGGTTCCGGGCAGCAACACTCGGTCGTACCATTCTTATGTGCTATGTGAGACTTATCAATTCAATGCGGTTGCCGAATGGATCTTGGATGTGGCCGCGCCGTACCCCGGGAATATCCCCCGGCTCGGTTACCTCTACCCCCGCGGCTTGCAGCTTTGCAACTAGACCATCGTAGTTCGTGCACTTGAACGCAGGATGTGCCTTCTTTGCCGGACGAAAATCTTTTTCGATCCCGAGATGAACTTGCACTGGGCCGCTCTCAAACCAGCAGCCACCGCGATTTAACAGCTCAGAAGGTTTGGGAATTTCGCACATTCCCAGGAGATCGGAATAAAAGCGGCGGGCGGATTTCTCCTCGCCCGCGGGCATCGCAAGTTGTACGTGGTCAATGGCGGTAAAAGGTAAGTTCACAAATATTATTTTAATGAAGATGCTGGTTTAGAAGCTCTGACAGCGTTCAGGCTAGTCTCGCTGGTAACATCGGGGTGTGCTGCTTGAAATTAAGAACTTAAGCGTCGAGTTCCCCTCCGCTCAAAAACCGTTGTCAGCGGTACGTGACGTCGGTTTCGGGTTGGCTCGCGGTGAGGTTCTTGGTCTGGTTGGCGAATCAGGCTCGGGAAAATCCGTCACCTCTCTGGCAATCATGCGACTGCTTCCTCCGCAAGCCACGATTGCCGGCGAAATTCGCTTCGCCGCCAACGGCAGCGCTCCCGTGAATTTACTTTCATTAAGTGCGGAACAGATGCGCTCGCTCCGCGGCTCCGGCATCTCGATGATCTTCCAGGAGCCCATGACTGCACTGAATCCCGTTATGCGCGTAGGGGAACAAGTCGCAGAGGCAGTGCGCGCTCACTGTAGCGTGTCTAAAAAAGATGCTTGGGAGCGGGCGGTCCAGGCCTTGCGCGAGGTTGCGATTCCAGATCCTGAGCGCCGGACCAACGACTATCCCCACCAGCTCTCTGGAGGAATGCGGCAGCGTGTGATGATTGCCATGGCAATCGTCAATCACCCGCAGCTGCTGATCGCCGATGAACCGACCACCGCGCTTGACGTTACCATCCAGGCGCAGATTCTCGATCTGCTCGCCGGCTTGCGCGAGAAATTCGGTCTCACTATGCTTTTCATTTCTCACGACCTGGCGGTAATTTCAAAAGTTGCCGACCGGGTTGCGGTCATGTACGCGGGAAACCTGGTGGAAATCGGCCCGCGAAATGAAATCTTTCGTAAGCCTGCGCATCCCTATACCCGCGGGCTACTCGAAGCCGTGCCGACGTTGAAAACGGACCGCCAACACCCGCTACAGACCATTGACGGCACAGTTCCGCCGCTGCGCGAGCTTCCGCCCGGATGTCCGTTTGAGCCACGCTGCGATCTTAGAATTCCCGAATGCGCTCGCGCCTTACCTCCATTGGTAGAGATTGATCGTGGACATTGGGCCAGATGTCCGGTCGCTAACCCGGTGCGCGCTTTATAATCCCTATCTGCTATGAGTTTCGAAGGGCACGGAATCCGGTAAAGATTGCGCATACTTCTCCTCAGCGACATTCACAGCAATCTGGAAGCTCTCGAAGCTTGTCTTGCCGCCGCTCCTTCGACTGATGCAACCGTGAACTTGGGGGACATCGTCGGTTATGGCGCCAGTCCCAATGAAGTGACCGAACGCGCGCGCGCCTTGGCCGGAGTTTTTGTTCGGGGCAACCACGACAAGGTGGTCGCGGGAATCGACAGCGTGGAAAATTTCAATCCTATCGCGGGGGTCGCGGCGCTGTGGAACCGCGAGCAGATTAGCAGCGAACATCTGTCATGGTTGAGGGATTTGCCCAAAGGGCCCGTCGTGATGGACGATCTAGCCGGTGTTCAATACGTACACGGCGCAGCGGACGACGAAGATCGTTATGTGGTCACTCCCGAAGATGCCGCCGCCGAACTGATCAAGCCTAGGGCCGGCATTACATTTTTTGGTCACACGCACATTCAGGGTGCGTTTCAACTTCAGGGGAACGTTGTGCGAGCGGTTCATCCGGCATACGAAACCGTCGCCAAGCAGGAGATGTGGGATTTGACACTCAAGGAAGGGCTAAACTACATGATCAATCCCGGATCGATCGGACAGCCGCGAGATGGCGATTGGCGCGCTGGGTTTGCGGTGTTTGATTCTGCCCAGCGGGTTGTTACTTTTTGTCGCGTACCTTACGAAGTGAGATCGGCGCAGGAAAAAATTTTTGCGGCACATCTTCCTACGCGTCTGGCAACAAGATTGGCAGCAGGGCGTTAATCAATGAAAGTTCCGCCTGAAAACTATTTGATCGCGCATACCGACGGTGGCGCACGCGGCAATCCCGGTCCGGCTGGATATGGAATTGTGATTCATGACGCCAGAGGTGGCAAGGTTGCGGCCCTGAGCCAATATCTAGGGAAGCAGACCAACAATTTCGCCGAATATCAGGCGCTCATAGGAGCTTTAGAATACGCAGCCGAACACGGTCCCAAGGCGCTGAAAGTGATCAGCGATTCGGAACTGCTGGTCCGGCAGATTAAAGGAATTTACAAAGTGAAGGAACCGACCCTGCGTGACCTGCACGGTCGCGCCAGGCAACTGATCAACAAGTTGGAGTGGTTCGACATTGAGCACGTTCTGCGCGGGCACAATCGTGAGGCCGACGAATTGGCCAATGCCGCCATGGATAAGGGTTCCGGGCGGACTCCTTTTCGCGCGCCACAGGCAGCGCCAGGCCAGCCGGCGCAGCGAGAATTTGACGGCATCGTACGCGGCGGAAAAATCGAACTACTTAACGGGGAACTGCCCAACGGCACTGCGGTCGAAGTCCGGATCAAATCTGCCAAGTAGTCGACTCGTGAGGTGCTTAGTCACTCACAACGTTTTGCAACTTGCCGACCCCGGCAACCGTGATCTCCACTCTGTCCCCGGTAACAAGCGGCCCCACTCCGCTCGGCGTCCCCGTCGCAATCAGATCCCCGGGAAGCAATGTCATCACCTGCGCAATGTAACGAATGACCACGTCCAGCGAAAAAATAAAATCGCGGGTATTGCCCTGCTGTTTCACCTGACCGTTGACTCGCGCCTCTACGTCAACTCCCACCCACGGATCAAGCGTGTCCACCACCACCGGTCCAACCGGGCAAAACGTATCAAAGCCTTTCCCGCGCGTCCATTGCCCATCTTTCTTTTGCAGATCACGCGCCGTCACGTCGTTTATGCAGGTGTATCCCAAAATGTATGGCCGGACATCTTCGTCGGCTTTCAAATTTCTGCAGCGCTTGCCGATCACTACGCCCAGTTCCGCCTCATGGTCAACACGAGCGGAAATCTTTGGCCGCATAATGATATCCCCGGGCCCAATCACCGATGAGGGAGGCTTGAAAAAAATTAGCGGCTCCGCCGGCACTTCGTTTCCCAGTTCAGCCGCATGCTCGCGATAGTTTCGTCCAACACAAACAATTTTAGAGGGCTCAACTGGAGCCAGTAGCGGGGCTTCTGCAAGTGGAATACTCGGGATTTTCTTCGATCCCGATTTCAGCGCAGCGGTGCCAGCTGGAAATCGGAATGTCCGCGTGATTTGGTCCTGACCGTGGACTGTCTCGATCAAACCAAACTGCGGAGTTCCCTCATATTCAAAGCGACAATATTTCATGACGTCTCAGGGAAGGCGCAGACGCAGAATAGGCTATCAGAAGTTTCCCTAATGCTTGCAGCAGCATACAAACCTGCCCATGGGGCCTGCATCCTATCGACGCTGAGAGTTTCTGCTTTGCTCTCAAATACCTGGCCTCCTACTGAAAAGGATTTAGTGCACGCGCGCCTTCAACCTGAAGAACTTCCTTCGTCACCCAGGCCGGCTCTGGTACCCCCGTCCAAGCCAGCACGTTCGTTGCTGCGATCGCTGGTGCCCGGCCTAATCAGCGGCGCTGCCAACGATGACCCTTGCGCCGTAGGTACATATGCGCAAGCAGGAGCGGCATTCGGATTCTCCTTTCTATGGACCGCCCCATTCACTTTTCCGATGATTGCGGTGACAGTTTACCTCTGTTCGAAGCTAAGCATGGTCACCGGCAAAGGCATCGCGGGCGTGGTTCGCGACTACTACCCGCGGTGGCTGCTGTACTCGCTGGTCTTCGGGCTGCTGGTTGCGAACATTATTGAAGCCGGGGCGGACATTGGGGCTATAGCCGCATCGCTACGTCTTTTCTTACCCGTTCCGGTTACCGGCATAACGATCGGCATCGCGGTGGTCATCCTTGCCATCCAGACCTGGGGATCGTACCAACTATTGCAAAAGATTTTTGCCGCATTGGCTTTGGCGCTCTTTGCTTACGTGGGAGCCGCCGTTTTGGCGAAACCGCATTTCGCAGAGTTTATAGGTCCGACATTTTTCCCGAAGCTGCATTTCACTCGCGCCTATCTAACCATGATGGTTGCGATGATTGGCACTCGGCTTTCCCCATATTTGTACTTTTGGCAATCCAGTCAGACGGTCGAACAAGAGAGAGTCATCGGCCGTAGCAAGGCGGCGTCTGACGCGGAACTCCGTTCGACCGCGTGGGACGTGAACACAGGAATGTTCTTCTCCAATTTGATCATGTATTTTGTGATTCTGTGCACGGCGGCAACGCTGTTCCGCAGCGGCCAGACAACGGTGCTTACGGCTGCCCAGGCGGCGCAAGCTCTTCGGCCACTGGCGGGTAGCGCCGCCAGTCTGCTGTTTGCGCTTGGAATCATTGGAGTGGGTGTTCTCGCGGTTCCTGTGCTCACGACAGGTCCCGCACACGCGCTTGCGGAAATTTTCGGTTGGCGCTTTGGGCTTAAGAAGGCTCCACGAGGCGCGCCTGAGTTTTACGCGGTGATCGTGCTGTCGACCGTCGTTGCGGTCACGATTGGACTTTCGGGGTTCAATCCAATCCGCGCATTGCTCTGGGCATCGGTCATCATGGGCCTACTTGCTCCGCCTTTGATGATCGTCATCATGCTAGCCGTGAACAATGCCGCCATTATGGGCGAACACACCAATGGCAAATGGCTAAAAGTGCTGGGCTGGATCACAACCGCCGCTGTTACCGTGGCGGCCGGCGGATTGGTATGGAGTTGGTTGCGATAGCAGCGCGGGCTTTTTCAGTATTCTGCAGGAACCGTTTCGCTCGCCTCTTCTGATCGCGAGCTTTCATTGCCGCGAGCGTCCAGTGCGGAAATCGAGTAAAAGTATTCGTGACCTGGAACTAAGTTGGCGTCGCGAAATGACGGCGTCTTGACCAGTTCAGTATTTATTTTTACCGGTTCGCTGCCAACGTTGCGGCGATAGACGTTATATCCCGCGAAATCCGATTCGCTGTTCCCCGCCCAAATTAAGTCAATGAAAGGCTTCTGCCCCGGGCCGGAGAACACAGCTTGCAATCCGGTCGGCGTCGCCGGCGGAAAGATGTCATGCGCAACTACGCGGACCGACGATGTGTCATCGCCTTCCACCTGCTCCGGCCCGTCTGGACGATCTACCACCGTCAACACGGTCACTCGATAGTCGTAGGTCTTCTCCCACTCGAAGCCACTATCGACGAAACTTGGATTGGGTGTTCCTGATACAGGGAGTTCGCCGGCTATAGCACCTTGGCCAGTCACCACATCGCGCCGATAAACTCGATACTCGAACTTCACATGCGGAATTTCTGGCGAGGATGGCACTGCATTCCACGTAAGCTCAACGCCATTGGCCGAGAGATGCGCTGCCAAATTTTCCGGCGCCGCCAGCGTTGGAGCGGACGGAACCTGCACCTGGTTTGAAAGGCCCGCGCTTCGTCCATAGGAATTCAGAACGCTGACGGCGTACGACAGATTTGAAGTCGGCGATTGCAACTCCAGGCTCGGCGAGAGCTGATCGGTATAGGTCTCCTGCGGCTGCGGCTGTTGTGATTGGGAAGGTCTTCGCCGGGAAGGTACTCGTTGGCCTGCAGCTTTTTGCGGCGGAAGCTCGATCACAAACGCTCCGCAGTCGTGCATCGGTGATCCTACACCGCGGCAGATTCGCGTTGGACCGACGTGTATGAATGCTTGGTGATCTTCGGTTTGTTCAGGCACCGACCAGGTGAGGTGAACTTCGTGCCCTTTGCGCACCGCCCTTAAATCTCTTACCGGGCGTGCCAGTTCAAGCGACGGCGGCTCCGGAATTCCGGGCGTTCCGCAACTCGCACCCAGAACGGTCATGAACAGGCACATGCCCAATTGCAGTCTTGCAGAATTCATCGATGCGACAGAGTAACAGAGAGCAAAACTGGTGTTGCAGAGACGAAGGTCCCGCCCGTCCATGATGGAGCTAGAGAATATATCGGCTCAGATCTTGATCTTTCACGATGTCGGTCAGCGCCTTGCTGACGTATTCCGCGTCTACTGTGATCTGTTCGCCCTTTCGTTCTGGGGCAGAGAAGCTGATCTCATCCAGCACGCGCTCCATGATCGTGTGCAGACGGCGCGCCCCGATATTTTCGGTGCCCTCGTTTACGCGGAATGCAAATCGAGCAATCTCGTCGAGCGCTTCTTTGGTGAACTCCAGCTTGACCCCTTCGGTCTCAAGCAGTGCCGTGTACTGCTTGACCAGCGAAGACTTCGGCTCGGTCAGAATGCGGATGAAGTCTTCCATGGTGAGCGATTGTAATTCCACCCGGATGGGAAAACGCCCTTGCAGTTCCGGAATCAGGTCACTCGGCTTGGACACGTGAAAAGCTCCGGCGGCGATGAACAAAATGTGGTCCGTACGAACCATGCCGTAGCGGCTGTTTACGGTTGTGCCTTCGACAATCGGCAAAATGTCGCGCTGGACGCCTTCGCGCGAAACATCCGGCCCGTGCCCGCCCTCGCGGCCGGCGATCTTGTCGATCTCATCCAGAAAAATTATCCCTGAATCTTCTACTCGGTCAATCGCCATGCGTGTGACCTGATCCATATCGATGAGCCGCTGCTCCTCTTCCTGGATCAGGTATTCGAAGGCTTCGTTGACCTTCATCTTCCGCTTCTTGGTGCGCTGGCCGAAAAGGTTGAGCAACATGTCCTTGATATTGACGTCCATCTCTTCGACACCCTGATTGGAAATGATTTCGAAGGACGGGAAGTTTCGTTCCCGCGTTTCTATTTCCACCACGCGATCATCGAGTTTACCTTCGCGCAGTTGCTGGCGAAGCTTTTCGCGAGTGCGCGAATAAGAATCACCGGAAGAAGCTTCGAGCGTGAACCCAGGCTGTGGATTCGCCGCTGCGGGCGCAGCGGGAGGCAGCAAAATATCCAGCAAGCGCTCTTCCGCATTCAACTCAGCCTTGTCGGCGACGTCCTCAAGCTTTTCTTCGCGCACGTTATCGATCGCAATTTCCAGCAGATCGCGGATCATCGACTCTACGTCGCGACCAACGTACCCGACCTCCGTAAACTTCGAGGCCTCCACTTTCAAGAAGGGCGAATTCGCTAGCTTCGCGAGGCGCCGTGCAATCTCGGTCTTGCCCACGCCCGTGGGTCCGATCATGATGATGTTCTTGGGAATGATTTCTTCGGCGAGCTCCTCAGAAAGCTTCTGCCGGCGCATGCGATTGCGCAGCGCGATAGCCACAGCGCGCTTCGCGTCCTTTTGCCCGACAACATGTTTGTCGAGCTCGGCGACAATCTCGCGTGGCGTGAGCTCGTCAAGTGCGAGCTGTTCTTCTTCGGCGCTAGCTGGTAGGTAAATGGCCATAAAAGCTGTCAGTCGTCAGCAATCAGCCTTCAGTCAAAAGCCGTTACTGATGGCTGACGGCTACAATTCTTCTATCGTAACCTTCTCATTCGTGTAGATGCACATTTTGCCGGCAATCTTCATCGCTTCTTCGGCGATCTGACGGGCGGGAAGCTGGGTATGCTCCGAGAGTGCCTGGGCTGCCGCCTGAGCATACGGGCCGCCGCTGCCGATAGCTGCGATCCCGCCATCAGGCTCAATTACGTCGCCCTGACCGCTCAACAAAAAAGTCTGCTCCTTGTCGGAGACCAGCAGCAGCGCTTCCAGGTGGCGTAAAAACTTATCGGTACGCCAGTCTTTGGCCAGCTCGACCGCGCCCCGGCCGATATTGCCGTGATACTGCTCTAGCTTTGCTTCAAAGCGGCTGAACAGTGAAAACGCATCTGCGGTCGAACCTGCAAAGCCCGCCAGAATCTTGTCCTGATACAACCGCCGAATTTTTCTCGCGGAATGCTTAATCACGCCTTCACCAAGCGTGACCTGGCCGTCTCCGGCCATAACCACGCTACCATCCCGGCGGACGCACAGAACTGTAGTGGAGCGAATCAGGCGCTTCTGAGGCATGGGGACGATCTCTCATTATAACAGCGAAGCCACGGACACTTTTATGCGTGAGCGGACTTGTTCGCCAGCAACTGTCGCAGAACATACTGCAGAATCCCGCCGTTTGCGTAATACAATGCTTCCTGCGGAGTATCGATTCGGACCAGCGCCTCAAATTCTATAGTCTCTTTACCGGCTTTGGCGCGAACTCTGATCCGCCGCCCGGCGGAAAATTTCTCGACCACGTCGCGAATACCGCTGATCTCAAATGCTTCGTCGCCAGTCAGCCCTAGCGTCTGGGAGCTCTGATCCGCCAGAAACTGCAACGGCAGAATGCCCATGCCGACCAGATTCGAACGATGAATGCGTTCGTAGCTCTCAGCGATAACGGCCTGAACCCCGAGGAGCAGCGGCCCTTTCGCTGCCCAATCGCGTGATGAGCCCGAGCCATATTCCTTGCCTGCAAGAATGACTAGCGGCACGCCTTGAGCAATATATTTTTCGGACGCTTCGAAGATGGTCATCTCCGCGCCGTCCGGCAAATGTTTGGTAAAACCCCCTTCAAGGTTCGGTACCATTTTGTTTCGCAGGCGGACGTTGGCAAATGTTCCGCGTACCATCACCTGGTGATTGCCGCGCCGCGAACCGTAGGAGTTGAAATCGGCCGGCTTCACTCCGTGCTCCTGCAAGTATTTTCCTGCGGGACTGTCTTTCTTGATTGAGCCCGCCGGAGAAATATGATCGGTGGTCACGCTGTCACCTAGCACCGCCAGCACTCGTGCTTTTTTGATGTCCCCGACCGGCTCCGGCCTCAACGACATTTCATCGAAGTATGGCGCGCGCTGAATGTAGGTTGAAGCCCCATCCCATGCGTAGGTCTCGCCTTCCGGCACTTTCAATGACCGCCAGTGCTCGTCTCCCTCAAAGACTTCTCCGTAACTTTTCGTGAACATGGCTGACGAAATCGAATGCTGCACTACCTCATCCACTTCGCGTTGCGTTGGCCAAATATCGGCCAGATACACCGGCTTGCCCTCACGGTCCTTGCCCAGCGAATCTTTTCGCAAATCGACATCGATCCGTCCGGCGAGGGCAAAGGCCACCACCAAGGGCGGCGACATCAAATAATTCGCGCGGACATCAGGATTGATGCGCCCTTCGAAATTGCGATTGCCCGAAAGCACGGAGGCCACTACCAGATTTTTGCGGTCAATTTCGTCGGATATTTCCTGAGGCAGCGGTCCTGAGTTCCCGATGCAGGTGGTGCAGCCGTACCCCACTACGTGGAATTTCAACTTCTCGAGATATGGCATCAGGCCCGCGTTGTCGAGGTAGTCGCGGACAACTTTTGATCCCGGCGCGAGTGATGTTTTCACCCACTCGGGCACTCGCAAGCCGCGCTCCACAGCTTTCTTCGCGAGCAGGCCCGCCGCCAGCATGACTGAAGGATTTGACGTATTGGTGCAGCTGGTGATGGCCGCTATTACTACCTTGCCGTGACTCAGATGGCCGTTGCCGCCAACAGCTTGCTCGGTCTGTCCTTTACTGGTCTTGATTAGAGAAGGCAGCGCGCGCTCAAATGATTCTTTCGCGCTCGAAAGAGGCACTCTATCTTGCGGGCGCTTCGGTCCCGCGAGACTCGGCTCAACCGTGTCCAGATCAAGCGCCAGTCGCTCGGAATATTCGGCCTCAGGCGTATTCTCGTCGTGGAACATTCCCTGCTCGCTTGCGTAAGCTTCGACCAAAGCAATCTGCTCATCAGCGCGCCCGGTAAGGCGCAAATAGGTCAACGTCTCGCGATCGATGGGAAAAATTCCGCAAGTGGCGCCGTATTCCGGTGACATATTTCCGATGGTTGCACGATCGGCCAGCGGCAAATCTTTCAAACCCGGTCCGAAATATTCAACGAACTTGCCCACGACACCATGCTTGCGCAACATTTCAGTAATGGTGAGCACGAGATCGGTTGCGGTGGCGCCTTCGCGCAGACGACCGGTGAGCTTTACGCCGACTACTTGCGGGATCAGCATGGAGACCGGCTGCCCGAGCATCGCCGCTTCGGCTTCGATTCCGCCCACGCCCCATCCCAGCACACCCAGGCCGTTAATCATGGTGGTATGCGAATCTGTGCCGACCAGCGTATCCGGATACGCCATGCGCTTCCCTTGCGCCTCGTTTACGAAAACGACGCGCGCCAGATATTCCAGGTTCACCTGGTGCACAATGCCGGTATCAGGCGGAACAATCGCCATATTGCGGAATGCGGTTTGTCCCCAGCGCAAAAATCCATACCGCTCTTTGTTGCGCAAGAATTCCAGTTCCGCATTCATTGCGAACGCCCGTGCGTTGCCGAATTCATCGACTTGCACCGAGTGGTCAATCACTAACTCTGCCGGCTGCAACGGATTGATTAGCGCGGGATTGCCGCCGAGTTTTTTCATCGCATCACGCATCGCGGCCAAGTCCACAACCGCAGGAACTCCGGTGAAGTCCTGCATCAGCACGCGGCTGGGAGTAAATGCAATTTCCTTTTGCGATTTCGTGTTGCCGTTCCACGAGGCCAAGGCTCGAATATCATCCGCCTTTACATTTCGGCCATCTTCGGTACGCAGAAGGTTTTCCAGCAAAATACGGAGCGAGAAGGGCAGGTGTTGGGTAGAAATGCTCTGCTTATCCAGCGCGTCGAGGCGAAAAATCTCGTATTCCTTGCTGCCGATTTTCAACGTAGAACGAGAACGAAAGCTATCCATGGACCAGCCTTCCTATAAGTTTTCTTATCGGGAGCGCAACAGATTTAGTTTAGTCGTTTGCGGGGGAGTTTGCGCTGCGACGCTCAGTCGAAAGGACAGTAAGCCGTATCTTGCCGGCCACAAAATTAAAGCTTAACGTCGAAACATCCGGTGCGGCGCCAAGTACGTGAACCCGACGAAAACTTCCCACTGGGTCGAAGTGTTCGTGAGCCCGCGGTCGAAGCCAGCATCGAACACCAGGTCTTTCCTCGAGCTGTAACTCAATGCCCACAAATTCCCAATCGCATTGTCGCGAATAAATGGCTGGGTGAAATTCCAGATTTCGCCCGACAAACCAAACCTCGTTGTCAGCGGATGTGAAACTGAGAGCGATTGCCCGAACTGGCCCCGCCGGACTGGATCATTTACGACTTCGTTGAAAAATAAATTCGCGTCGTAGTGGAATGTCTTGATGTCTGCACTGGCAAGCAGGAGCACGGAATTTGTCGAGCTGCCGATGTCAAGATCGGGCGCATGTCCGCCGTAAACACTATGGAAATAGCTTCCCGAGATCGTCGGTTTCGCGCCTTCGCCCGGAAATAGCATAGCCTGTATGCCCAGCGACACGCCTCCTGCGGAATCACCCGACTCCGCGCCAACGCGGCTGTGGGCGATGGGCTCGATTCCCGCCAGCAACTCGATCCGTCGCGACACAGCAAACTTCACAACCTCGTTAATGCTGGTTTGCGAAGAAAATTCCGGCGACGTCCACGCGCTAAGCAAACCAGTTTCAAGCTGAAAGTAGCCGATGGGCGTGAGAGTTGCTGGTGTCGAAATCGTCGGCCGACCCGGATTCGCGATCGGAGCATCGGACCCTTGCGTCGAATCCTCCACCGGCTTTGGCGATTGCTGCGCTGTGGCCGTGATTGCCAAAACCACAATCTCCGCCAGAGTTATCGAGTAATAGCGCATAATTTTTGAATCCGATTTTCTTGCTTGGAAAAGAGGCAGCACAGACAAACCTGCAGCAACAATTATTTCGCCCTCAGCAGCAGCACCGGCACGCTGACGTTATGTTGCACACGGCTCGCGGTTGTTCCCAGAAACAGATCGGCGAAAAAGCGATGCCCGTGAGTGCTCATCGCTACCAGGTCGCAGCCTTTTTGCTTTACCCAGCGAATGATTTCTTTTGCTGGGTCTCCATACGCGAGTTCGGCATCGGCGGAGATGCCGGATGCCTCAAATTCCGAGCGCACCTTTTTCAAATAGTCGGTGTCTTCCGCGATCTCGCGACTCACCGCATCCCTGCCGTAGGTTCTCGCGGCCCAACCGTCGGCCACATGCAGTAACACGACCCGGCCCTGCGACAATTTCGCGAGCTGCTTGACGTGGTCGATAATCGCGCGATCGGTTGGCGTGCCATCGACGGTGACAAGAATCGTTTTGTACATGTTTCGGCCTCTCTAACCGCCGACGATGACGTGCCACGCCGAGCGCAGCGAATCCGGAAGTCCCCAGAGATCGAGAGCAGTAATCAGAATCGCGCTGCCCCATCCACCCGCCATCAATAGCCATCCGTTTTTCCAGCCGCGCATTTTCTCGCTCGAACTGGTGAAATGCAGCAGCGGAAACATGGCGAATGGCAACTGCAGAGCTAACACAACCTGGCTGAGGGTAAGCAGATCATTCACGCTGGCATCGCCGCGAATTCCGATGACCACAACTGCCGGAATGATTGCCAGCGAGCGGGTGATAAGGCGCCGCAGCCAGGGCTGAATGCGCCAATGCATAAAACCTTCCATTACCACTTGCCCGGCGAGCGTGCCGGTAATAGTGCTGCTCTGACCACTGGCCAAAAGCGCCACTACGAATAAAGTGCTCGCGAGAGCCGTGCCCAGCAAAGGCGCCAGCGTCAGATAGGCGATCCGAATCCAGTCGCTCTGAGGGCTGAAGGCGATGACGTGACCTCCGGCTGCCTGCACGCTGGTTCTTCCGTAAAAAACCAGAGCCGCTAGTACCAGAATCGCCGCATTCACCAAAAACGCCACCGACAATGCGGTTGTCGAGTCGATCACGTTGAAGCGGATCGCGCTCCGAATCGAGGCTTCATCTTTCTGCAGTTTGCGGCTTTGCACCAAGGCCGAGTGCAGATAGAGATTGTGTGGCATCACCGTCGCGCCGATGATCCCGATGGCCACATAGATCATTCCTGCCTGGCGAAAGGTCGGCGTGATCAATGCGTGGCCCATCTCAAAAAAATTCGGGCGCGTTTGCGGAAGCACAAAAATTTCGATCAGATAACAAACGCCGATGGTCACGATCAAAACTAAAACCACCGCCTCAATCGTCCGCATGCCATAACGCTGCAGCGCGAGCAACAGCAACACGTCAATGCCGGTGATGACCACCGCCCACAGCAAAGGAATGTGGAACATCAGATTGATCGCCACCGCGCTACCAAGCACCTCGGCCAAGTCACAGGCGCCGATGGCAATTTCGCACAACAGCCAGTTTGGCCACCGCGTCCAGCGCGGATACCAATCGCGGCAACATTGCGCCAGATCTTTTCCGGTCACGACTCCCAGCCTAGCGGCGATCACCTGCATAAAAATAGCCATCAGACTGGCAAGCCCCACCACCCACAGCAGACCATATTTGTATTGCGCGCCGGCGGCCAAGTCAGTTCCCCAGTTGCCGGGATCCATGTAGCCGACGCTGACCAGAATCGCCGGTCCGATAAAAGCGCGCCACTGTTGCCAAAAACCAGCGTCATGATGGGGTACCTGGACGCTGCTGTGCATGCCCTCGAGCGACCGATGACCCGGCAATGCTGTCACCGTCGCAACACGATCGGACTCTTTTGAATCGGGCATGGCAGTGGGAGTCTGACTTCGAATCTTATCCTACTGAAGAAATTCTATTGAAACCCCTTCTGGAGGAGCGTCGGCTGGAAGGATTGAACCTAATATCGTTCAAGTTCTGCGAATACAATCGACGACCTCACGTCGATGGTTACTGTCGTCACTAACATTAAGGTACGAGCGAGCTTTAGCATTACAATGTGCGACTTAATAGCCTACTGGTGACACGCGATCCGGATGTGGAGCAAGCCGTCGCTGACGTGTTTGACGGCATTGAACTCCGCGTCCGCGACGACAGCATTTCGGTGCTGGACCTAATCGGCAGGAGTCACTTCGACGGCTTTGTTATCGATTGCGACGGAATCGAGCGCGGAACCGAAATCATCGTCGCCGCCCGCAACAGCCGGTCAAATCGAAAGTCAGTCATCTTTACTATCGCCGACGGGAAGACTCCGGTTGCGCAGGCAATGGAACTGGGATCGAATTTTGTATTAGAGAAGCCACTCGATATCGGCCGGCTCAGCACCTACTTCCAATCCTCAGTCCGCCAAATGGAAGCCGAACATCGGCGATATTTCCGTTTCGAGCTTGCTCTTGATGCCGAGGTAGTTCGGCGCGACGGCACAATCATTTCTGCTCAAATTCTAAACGTCAGTGATGGCGGTCTGGCGCTCCGGTTGTTGGATCGAGCTCATCTTCACGGTTCAGTGACACTTCGCTTCACCATTCCGGATGCAAGCCGGACCTCGATAACGGCTATAGCGCTGATCTGCTGGTCGAGGGGTCCAGTATTTGGAATCAGATTCTTCGGCATGCACGAGGATAGCGGTAAAGCCTACGCCGAATGGCTCTCTTCCATGGCTTTGGTCTAAGCGCAAGCTGCCGAAAATCCATCTCGCGTGCCTTTCTCTGGTTTGACATAGATTCATCCTCACCCTAACCTTATTTGCTCTGGCCATGAAAGTTCTCCTCATAGGCAACGGCGGACGCGAGCACGCTCTCGCCTGGAAACTGCGACAATCGCCGCGGATCACCAAACTCTATTGCGCTCCTGGTAATGGCGGAATCAGCCGCGAAGCTGAATGCATCCCGGTTGACTTGAAGAGCCTGGAATCGATCGTCGGGATTGCAACTCAGCTTAAGCCGGACGTCACCGTGGTTGGACCGGAACTTCCGCTTCAGCTTGGAATTGTTGACGAATTTACCCGGCGCGGCTGGCCCGTTTTCGGTCCAACCAAAGCTGCGGCGCAACTGGAAACCAGCAAAAGCTTCGCTAAGGAATTCATGCAGCGCCACCGAATTCCGACGTCACATTACGCAATTTGTGATTCCGTCGATGAGTTTAATGACGCGATTGGGCGATTCAGCACACCGGTTGTGATCAAGGCTGACGGCCTGGCCGCCGGCAAGGGTGTGGTCATCAGCAACACCAAAGATGAAGCCATTGCCGCTGCGTCCGAAATGCTCAGCGGGAAAATGCTTGGCGGGGCCGGCGCCCGAGTTGTGATTGAAGAATGCTTAAAGGGAGACGAGCTTTCGTTCCTAGTGCTCAGCGATGGAGAACGCGTCGCGCCTCTGGTCGCCGCTCAGGACCACAAACGCGCCGGCGATGGCGATACCGGTCCTAACACTGGCGGCATGGGCGCGTATTCGATCCCACAACTGCTGGATGAACAGATGAGAAATTGGCTTCTGCAGCACGTTGCGCGTCCGGTGATCGACGGCATGAAGGCCGAAGGGATGGAGTACAAAGGCATTCTTTACTGCGGCCTGATGATGACCGCGCGCGGACCCATGGTGCTCGAATTCAACTGCCGCTTTGGTGATCCGGAAACCCAACCCATCATGATGCGCCTCGACAGTGATCTGCTCGAAGCTATTGAGGCGTCGATCGAAGGCCGAGTGAGTGACGGTGATTTTCGCTGGTCGCAGGATGCTTCGGTTTGCGTGGTAATGGCTTCCGGAGGATATCCGGGCACGATTGAAGTTGGAAAGAAAATTACCGGGATCGAGGATGCCGATGCAGTAGAAGGCGTAAACGTATTTCATGCCGGTACCAGCGTGCGTGATGGCGCGTTCTATACCGCGGGCGGCCGGGTGCTTGGCGTGACCTCGCGGGCTTCGACCTTGCAAGCCGCGGTCCATCGCGCCTATGAGGCGGTGGGCAAAATTCAGTTTGACGGCGCACACTACCGCAAAGACATCGCGGCACGCGCTCTGAAAAAATAATTTGATTAGAAAGGATAAATTCGGACGAATGCCAAAACCAGCGGTTTCAATCGTAATGGGAAGTGATTCTGATCTGGAGATAATGCGGGAAGCAGGAAAAGCCTTGGAAGATTTTGGAATCGCCTACGAAATCGACGTAACCTCCGCGCATCGATCGCCTGACCGCACCGCTGATTACGCCCGCAAGGCCGCCGAACGCGGCATTCGCGTGATTATCGCGGGCGCTGGAGGAGCAGCTCACCTGGCAGGCGTCATCGCCGCGCACACTACCCTTCCGGTGATTGGAGTTCCGATCTCCGCGACTTCTTTAAACGGGATGGATTCTCTTCTCGCGACCGTACAAATGCCTGCAGGGATTCCGGTGGCGACCGTCGCAATCGGAAAACCGGGCGCGACTAACGCCGGGATTCTGGCAGCGCAGATTTTAGGAGTCGCTGATTCCGCGATCGCGCAGAAACTTCACGCCCACAAAGAAAAACTGGCAAGGGGAGTAGAGGAAAAATCGAAGAAGCTTAAGGAGAGCAGGAGCTAGCGCAAGTCATGCGGGGACGGACGTCCACGCCCGTCCGGCGGAGCCTGGCTTCGCAACCTTTCCAGCGAGTGAATATTCAGCTACGAGCGCGGGCGCGCCGGTCAATTGCTGACCCCTAATCCAGCTTCAAAGTCCGCAAGTATTCTTTCAACGGTCCACCCAGATCATCTCGCTTCAGCGCGAATTCAACCGTCGCTTTCAGAAAACCCAGCTTGTCGCCGGTGTCGTGGCGTTTGCCCTCATATACGTAGGCGTACATCTTTTCCTGCTTCAGCAGCGACTTCATTCCATCGGTCAGCTGTAATTCTCCGCCCTTGCCCATCTGGGTTTTTTCCAGCACGTCAAAGATTGCCGGCGTCAGAATGTAGCGCCCAATTATGGCCAGGTTGGAAGGGGCTTCTTGCAGCGGCGGTTTTTCCACCATGTTCCGAATTTCGTAAAGCCGGCCTCCGTGATGTCCTTCCGCCGGTTTTACATCGAGCACGCCGTAAGCAGAAATCGCCTCGCCTTCCACCATTTGTGTAGCAATCACCGAGCACTGGGTTTGTTCGAAGACCCGCATCATCTGCTTCAACACTGGGACCTCGGCATCGATGACGTCATCGGCAAGCAAAACTGCGAACGCTTCGTTCCCAACCAATTCACGCGCGGTCAGGACCGCGTGTCCCAGACCCAACGCTTCTTTTTGGCGCACATACGCCACATGGATCATGTCTGAAATCTGGCGCACGACCTTCAGGAGGTCTTTTTTTCCCTTTTCTTCCAGAATCTTTTCGAGCTCGTAACTGACATCGAAGTGGTCTTCGATGGCGCTCTTCCCGCGTCCGGTGACCATGATGATCTGGTTGCAGCCCGCGGCCAGGGCCTCTTCCACGCCATACTGAATGATCGGCTTATCTACCAGCGGAAGCATTTCTTTGGGCTGCGCTTTCGTCGCGGGCAGGAAGCGAGTGCCCAATCCTGCGGCAGGAAAAACAGCTTTGCAAACTTTCATCATATTTTTTTATCGGTCTGGCGCAAACGTGAAGGGCCCTGGATGCTGCTTTACGCTAAAGCGTAGGACTGTCGTTTCCCAGCATTGCCTTGCGAATGATCTTCAGCGGCACGCAGCCCTGCTCCATAAATTTGTTGTGAAATTCGATAAGGCTAAAATCATCACCGCGCATTTTACGATAGTCCTCACGCAATTTGAGGATTTGTAGCTTGCCTAGCGTGTACATCAGATACGTCGGATCGGAAGTTCCGCGCTTGGTCTCGACATCGGCAACGGCAGGAGTCTGGTAGCCTTCCTCCACAAAGAACTTCCTTGCTTCATCGAGCGTCATGTTTCCCGTATGCAGCTGAATACCTACAATGTAACGAGCGTTTCGGAGCAGCGCGTCATCCAATTGTCCCAAACGCAATTTAGGATCGCCGTTGCCATAACCTTCGTCTAGCATCATCTGCTCGCAGTAATGCGCCCAACCTTCAGCGTTCGTTCCTGAGAAGATCAGCTTCCGGATTTTTGAAGAATTATTGCTGATCCAAAGAAACTGAACGAAGTGTCCGGGATAGACCTCATGGATCGCAGTGCCCGGAATCATGCTGTTATTGAATGTCTTCATCCATTCGTCAGTACGCTTCGCGTCCCATTTAGGGTCAGGCGTGGTGACGTTGAAAAATGCTTTGCGGTCTCTGGTTTCGTAGGTGCCAGGAGTATCCATGGAGGCTTCGGTGGTTGCGCGCTCGAACGGCGGCGTGGGTTCGAGTATTGGCGGCTGCCCGGAGGGTATCGTGACAACCTTCTTTTCTTCGATGAATTGGGTCAGCCCGGAAAAAGTATTGCGAAATGCCTGCATGAGTTGATCCGGAGCGGGATGCTGGTTTTGAAGATCAGCCACCACCTCTAGGACCGAGCGCTTCGGGTCAATCTCGGCTGCGATTTTCTTCAGCGCCTCCTGATTGTGGTGCAGATTTTCGTACCCGATGGCCAATAGGCGATCAAGCGGAATGTCCACCATTTCATCGTAGAGCAGCTTTTTACGATAGTTTTCCACCCCTAACCGAAAGTCTCCATTGGCGTTCGGCAAAATCGAATCGTGAAGGTATTTCTGGTAGCTTTCAAACGCATCGATTACGCCTTGGTTCGCAACCTTGAAGCCCGCCAGCAGTTTTGGATCAGTGACCGCAGAAAACGCCTCAGGCACATCTTTACGGAAGAAATCGGTTTCATCCGGAAGCTGCTGCAGAGCAATTTCCGTATAGATTTTCGGCGGGTTCTTCAGATTTTGTCGCGCATACTCAAGTGCCTTCGGAATCTGACGTTCCCTATCTATGGCAGCGCGCAAGCGTTCCTCCGGCGCAGCATAGTTACGCTTCATAATTACAAAAATGCTGTTCGTCACCCCGCCGGTGTAGCTGTCCGGATCTTTCTTCCACATCTGAATGTCTTCGAGTTCGAGCAGCCCGGCATGAATCGAGCTGATAATCCACTCGCGATCGCCTTGCGTATATGGCGGCAACTTGGACCCATCGATTGCCTCAAACTTGGTCAGATATTCCTTCAAGCCACGGATCTGCTGCGCGCGTGCGGCCGCCGAATAATCTTCGAGCTTTCGGTCGTACTGGTGAAAGCCCTCGGCGGTCCCATCCGTTGGATGAAACGAAAAGTAAAACTCAAAATATTTGTCCACCAAGGTGTTGAAATCGATCACGCTTTTTGTTTCAGCGTGCCCCGGCAACACCGATGTTAAACACAGCAGCAAGGAGAGGAATATGGATACATTTTTCATTTTCAATCCCATTCACGGTATCACAATAGAAGCTCGGGAATTATTTGGACAGTCTGGCGATCAGTATGTGAGCAAGGCAAATTAAACCATCGACGGCAGGATGTTTTCAGACAGATTTCCCAACAAAGTTTGCAGTTGTTCCAGAAGTTCTTTGGCGTCCAGTCCCTTGACTAAAAATTTCAAAGTCCCATCCGGCAGGAACTGCCCGCCACGTTGCGAGGAAACGAAGCTCGCCAGTTTGCTGGGATCCACCGGGGCATCCTGACGGAACCGGACGCTGACCAAGTCGCGCTTGCGCTCAATGGCGGTAACTCCCGCCTGCACCGCTTGCAGCCGCAACGCGGCATAACGAAGAAGCTGTCGCACCGGCAACGGCGGTTCGCCGTATCGATCTTTGAGTTCCGCCTCGACGTCGCTCAATTGGCGATCGGTTTCGACGCCGGCAATGCGCTTGTACATCCGCAGGCGCTGATTTTCCTCGGTGATGTAATCGGCGGGAATGCGAATGTTCAACCCCAGGTTGAGTTGCGCCTGCGGCTGCGGTTCGGCTTCGCCCTTCATCTCACGCACGGCCTGCTCGAGCATTTGGGTGTAGAGATCGAAGCCGATGGCTTCGATGTGGCCGCTCTGCTCGCCGCCAAGCAGATTGCCGGCGCCACGAAGTTCGAGGTCGAGCGCGGCAATTTTGAATCCTGCTCCCAGGTCGGAAAATTCCTTCAGCGCAGCCAAGCGCCTGCGCGCAATCGGCGTCAATTCCACTTCCGAGGGCAACAGCAGATACGCATATGCCCGCCGGTTCGACCGTCCTACGCGTCCCCGCAATTGATACAACTCAGAAAGACCCAACCGATCGGCGCGGTTGATCAAAATGGTGTTGCACAGCGGGATGTCCAGGCCATTCTCGATAATCGTAGTTGCCACCAGAATGTCGGCCTCGTGGTGCATGAACTTAAGCATGACTTTTTCCAGCTCGCCTTGAGACATCTGTCCATGTCCCACGATAACTCGAGCCGAAGGCACCAGCGCCTGCAGCTTGGCTGCAATTTCCCAAATCGTATCCACGCGATTATGAACAAAGTAGATCTGCCCGCCCCGCTCCAACTCCTGTTCGATTGCGGTGCGGATGAGCTTCTCGTCCCAGTTCGCGACCACGGTTTGAATCGCAATACGATCTTTCGGCGGAGTCTCGATCACACTCATGTCGCGCAAGCCGACCATCGACATGTGAAGAGTGCGCGGAATTGGCGTTGCCGACATAGTGAGCACGTCCACTTCTTTGCGCATTTGCTTCAACCGTTCTTTATGGCGGACACCGAAGCGCTGCTCTTCATCGACAATCAGCAGACCAAGGTCGGTGAACTTCACGTCTTTTGAAAGCAGGCGATGCGTGCCGATGAGGATGTCTACT
>Ga0157372_10001711_pt1 | contig 23811 bp, 18 predicted proteins | sample C55metaG_FD_115307 | JGI IMG/M metagenome (GOLD analysis project Ga0157372, IMG submission 115307) | Corn rhizosphere microbial communities from Kellogg Biological Station, Michigan, USA - C5-5 metaG | ecosystem: Host-associated > Plants > Roots > Rhizosphere > Soil | place: USA: Michigan... | reverse complement strand
CAAGCCATGGTGGATGTAACATCTCCGACCACCATCACCAGGTCCGGACGATTTTCCATCAGCGCTTTTTCGTACCGTACCATAATGGTTGCAGTTTGTTCCGCTTGTGTACCGCTGCCGGATACGAGGTTAATATGCGGCTCGGGAATCCCCAGCTCCTCAAAAAAATTACCACTCATTTTTTTGTCGTAGTGCTGGCCTGTATGAACGAGGCGATACTCTATATCTTTTCCTTGATTCCTAGCTTTTTCTATTGCTTCAATGATCGGAGCAATTTTCATAAAATTGGGGCGTGCGCCGGCGATGAGATCTATTTGCATTTGCGGATAAATTTCTTCAAATGATTTTCGTCATTTCACATTTAGTCTTAAGTTACTTTTCTATACAACGGGAAAAAACTTTCGTCATCGATTGACAGTTCTTCTATCCCGTATTTTTTCCTTTCCCGATTACAGCTACTTAATAGTTGCCTGTATATTTGATCATTCATAATTTTGCGTCCTGTATAATACGTTACAGAATCATTAGGAAAAAAGGATTTTTTATATTTATAAATTCCATCATCAGCACCATAACCACCTCCCAATATAAAATATTTTATATTGTTCTTTCTAGCCCAATTGATAACTTCAAACTTAAGTAAATCATTAGGACGCTTATCGAAATAATCTGAAATTGTGCCTCCTAGAAATGAATAAATACTATCGTCTGAAACCAGAAGGAGCTCTGCTGCAATAGAAACATCTTGATCCTGAATAATAGCTATCGCACATAAATCAGAATTATTAAAAATAAAATTTGAAAAGTTATCTTTTGTGTAAAAAAAACTATTTTTAGCATTCGTTCTTTCCATTGTATGTATATATATGCGGTAGAATGTTTCAATTATTTCTGCCGTTATATTTCTGAAATATATGCCAGTGCTTAATCCTTCCCTTTGCGCTTTTTTTACGTTCTTTCGCACTTTATGTTCAAAGTTTGACCACTGTTCGTCATCCTGAATAATTTTACCTTTTATATTAGTCAAAGTGGGTACTAAATGGCCGGAATAGCCTTTAAAATTTTCATCCAAACCAAACCTGACAAATTCTGAAACAATTTTATGATCCGCATACCAATTATCAAGGTGATTCCAAAAATTGATGGAATCCTGTTCAGTACTATTAATACTACTAAATGGCCCATAATAGCCATATGGGGAAATAAAGTCTTTATAATCAGTTTTTCCTTCTCCTATTTTGATGTCTCTTAAATAACCAGGCATCACTACGAACGATTCAGTCCTTTCATTTTCAAAAACAAAAAAACAACCTAAATTGATATCAATACAGAAATTATTTAAATATTCAATAACAAAATGTGGCAATTTTTTGCCAGTATTTAAAAGGAACTTTTTATAAAGTAATTGCGCACCTCCGTCCTTGAAATTGTAAAAATTAAACATTTATAATGAACTCTTGAGTAACGACGCTAATTCCTTTAATTCATTCTCGCCGGTATCCTGATGTACAGGAAGATTTAAAATGTGCTTAGAAGTATAAGTAACAGCTTCATTAGTATATCCATTGAGTTGTTTTATCATAGTATGATATAAACTTACTACTCCAAAACCTTTTTTATTCAAAAGAAAATACAAATCATCCCGTTTTTCAGAATGTATAAGTATTGGCAAGGTTTGCGGATAAATACCGTCCTTTAAAATTGGATGAATAATCGTAATACCATTCGTATTGGTTAGAAAGTCACAAAGAAAAGAATAATTGGTTCTACGTTTGTTTGCAATTTTCCAAAGATCAAAGCCGAAATTAAATTCATCAATTTTATTTTCAGCATCTTTCTCGTTAACCATCTTGTAATCTTCGGTAACCATCTTTTCATTCCGGTTACTGATTAAAATACCGCCAGTATCTAAAGGCAAAAGCTTATGTAATGAATATAAAGAAAATTTACCTTCTCTGCCGCATTTGCCACCAATTAGATCAGTGAACATTGCATGAGCACAATCCTCAACAAAGTACTGTTCTTCGCCTTTTAACCACTGCACTATTTGATCGTATTGAGTGTCCACTAATCCAAAATAATGAACGAGCAGAATTAACGGTTTACCCGCGATTTCTACTTTAGATTTAAAATCAGCAAAATCGATTTGGAGAAATTTGTCGAGTGAATAAAAATCAAAACTTATATTGGCATTGATTACGCTATCAAAAATTCCGCTTCCTTCATTTGGAGACCAACCAATATAAGCAGGAAGAAGGATTTTCCCGTTCGGATGGTCTTTTTTATAGTGTTCGATTATTTTACTCCATCCACTTCTTGCATTTTTTGTAAAAAAAAATTTCCTTTTAAAATTATTCTTATTAGTGGATATTTTTGAAATCATTTAGATCTAATTTTAGACGTTGAACCGAGTCAATAACCTCAGTTTTTGCAATATGTTCGGTATCAGAAATAATATAAATGTTTCCTTTGTTTAATTGCTTTTTTATGTAAAATATGCATTCAATATCTGGAATCAGGTTATTGTTGTTTAAAATAATATCCTCATCAATAATTCCGATTCTTTTATTAGATTCGTCATTCACGTACTCAAGCATACCGAAACCGTAAGTTTCTAACATTACTTTTGTTTGAGGGTAATTTAATATATGGGTATTTAATATACATTTTTTAATAGTGTTTTGTTCTTCGGCATCCTTATTCACCGCTTTTAATAACCATTTTTTTGAAACCTTTTTGAAGCCTAACTTAATATACCAGTCTGAAGCGATCTTATTACTAACAAACACATCAAGATATAAATATTTATATCCGAGAAGAAAATAGTCGTTGATGCAGTTGATAAGTAATTGCGAGGCTGCACCCTTAGATTGCAGGTCAGATGGTGTAGCAATCATATTGAGGAAGACAAAATCGGAATATTTTTTAAACTCTGCAAAACAACCGATCTGCCCGGAATCATTTTTAATTAACTTATATTCGTAAGGAGAAAGGGAATTTTCCAGTTCATAATTAATAAATAAATGGATTCCCTTGCTTCTATATATTGAGGCCAAAAGATAATCAGATTTGAAACTACTCCTTACAATCTCAATTACATTACTGACTAGTTTTTTATTAAGTGGTAATATATGAATTTTTTCTTTCATCATCCAGGTTCTGCATTATTGATTCAGGATCTATCACTATGTTTTTGGAAGCAAAAACATTATAAACTGTTTTTAAAATAATTTTATAATCTAAAATAAAGCTTTGATTCTTTACATATTCCACATCAAGGGCAAGACGTTTATCCCAGTTCAGCAGATTACGACCTGAAATTTGGGCAAGGCCGGTAATTCCGGGCGTAACAGAAAAACGAAGTTTTTCTTCTGCCGTAAAATATGGTAAATAACGTATCAGTAAGGGTCTTGGACCTACTAAGCTCATATCTCCTATAATCACATTAATCAATTGTGGTATTTCGTCAAGTGACGTTCTACGGATAAATTTTCCAACAGCGGTCAGTCGCTTAGCATCCGACAATAAGTTACCGGACTTGTCTTTTTTATCGTTCATCGTTTTAAACTTGATTACGTTAAATATTTTTTCATGCAAGCCCGGACGTGGTTGAATAAAAAAGGGGCTACCATTATTTGCAATGACCAGAATTGCGCAAACTAGTAAAAAAACAGGAAGCAAAATGATAAAAGCAACAAGGGAAATGATAACATCAAAAACACGTTTAAAGTAATTTGAGTATAACATTCGTTTATTTAAAATGCTTAATTATAGAATTGTAAGATATATCAACAGTATAATTATCGATTAGTAACTGGTAGGAATTCTCTCCCATCTCATGAATCATATGCTTATTTTTTAAAAAAAAATCAATATGATTATTAAAAGATGACAAATCACCTGATTCTGACCAAAAACCACAGTTAGCTGCGACAATAATTTTGCCGACATCAGAATTCTTATCAGTTGCTGCCAATACAGGTAATCGTGACTCTAAATAAGACAGCATCCGCGCCGGAAAATTTGGTATTGTAAAACGCTTATCAAGAAAAATCAGACCAACGTCACAAGCATTCACCAGTTTGTCATATTCATTCTTCGGCAACCCCTTTAACAGCCGCATATTCAATGGTGTATTCCGTTGGAACCAGTGGTGAAGATGTTTATATTCAGTCCCGCTACCGACAATAAGAAAGAAAATGCCCTCTTTATTAATATTGGATTGCAATACTTCTATTAGGAAATCTACTCCCTGCGGTTTTCCTAAATTGCCTCCATATACAAAAATAATTGAGTGTTGAGATATATGATATTTACTGAGAATTGCTTGCTTCTCTTCGGAAGATAAAAGAATTGGCCTGGGACTGATGCTATTCGGGTTGACTTCAAGCCTGTCCGGATCAATCTCCGGATTATCAGCAATAATAAAATTAATATTGGCAGGAGACATACAACCGATATGATCAGAGCTTTGGTACAAGCGTTTTTCCTTCTTTTTAAAAAACCGATGTAAAATTCCATTTCTCTTTATCATTCCTAAATCAATGGCATTTTGAGGAAATATATCCTTAAGAAGAAGATAAGTAACTGGATAATCACGCTTTTTAATATACTCTATTACTTTCGCTAAAGTAATCGGAGGAGTTGAATAAAGTAGCAAATCAAAACTAATATTTGAAAAGTAGCTTTTAAATTGTTTTAAGAATTGATTTTCCAATAATATGGTTCCAATACCTTTTTCAAATACATTGGTTTTTTGAAGATTCAAAGTCTTTACCCGTAATAACGTGATTCCATCTTGTGTCCTTATTTCTGTATTCAATCTTGTTCGGCGTTCAGTAGGATATAAAACATAAACACTATGCCCTTCATCTCTAAATTTCCTCAACAAATCATGATAAATGCTCCTGTCATTGATATCATTCATTTCAACTATTGTTAGAAATATAATATTCATTTTATGCCACTATTACCCTGGGTATTTTATTGATTAGTTGTTGCTTGTTCTTGTCTGCTCCTTTTAATCTTTGCAAATTACTCCAACCGTTGCCTTATACCTGTTTCGTCATGAAGGCCTTAGAATTTCTGAGAAAATTCATTCGCATGATTCTCTATTAGCATCTTATCTTTTTCTATCGGCTTTGGATAATTAATAAGGACTGCTTTATAAACACCTTTGAATACAAATAAGCTACCTGCCGCTGCCCCGATAATACCAAACTTACTTATCAGTCGGCTAATATCATTCAATGAACCTGCTCCACCAAGTATGGTTAACGGTAAATTGGTTTGCGACCTCACTTTTTCTGCGAGGGCTAAATCATAACCTTTCATTACACCATCATTATCAATTGAGTTAATCACCACTTCCCCTGCACCGAGCTCTTTTAACTTTGCGATAAAATCAAGGGGATTTTTGCCAGTTCCCTTTTTGCCATTATTGAGAAAAATTTCAAATCCACCCATCAATTTCTTTTTTACGTCAATAATTACAACAACACTTTGATTACCGACTCTTTCAGCAATTTTGGTAATCAGCTTAGGATCTTCTATTGCTGCTGAACTTATTGCTACTTTTTCGACTCCTAATCCAAATATTCTTTGTGCTTGCTCAACTGTTTTCACCCCTCCTCCATAGCACAGTGGCATTCTGCATTCTGCTGCAAGAAACTCTATCGTTTTATAATCTGGCTCACGTTGCTCAGAAGTGGCGCTTATATCAAGTACGACCAATTCATCAACTTCTTTCTCATTAAAAATTCTTACTGCATTTAAAGGATCACCAATATATTTTGGATTTTTAAATCGAACAGTTTTAACAAGGCCTTTGTCCTGGATTAATAAACATGGTATAATTCGAGGTCGTAACATTACAATTTTGCAAAATTTAGTAAAAGTTGAATCCCATTTTGATGGCTTTTTTCCGGATGAAATTGCACACCATAAATATTATTTTTGTTAACCGCACAACTGAAGTCTATACCATATTGAGTAGTAGCAATTACATAATCACGTTGAAAGCATTCAAAATAATATGAATGAAGAAAATAGAACTTTGGCTGGTCTTGTAAATCATGCAGCAATTTATTCTGCCTTACCAATTGAATGTTATTCCATCCCATATGTGGTAAGCGCGTTGCATACTTTATCTGGTTTTCCTCAAACCTTTTGACAAAAGCATCAATCCAACCCAAGCCACTCTTTTTTCCTTCGTCACTGCCATTAGCTAACATTTGCATCCCTACGCAGATTCCAAGCACGGGTATTTCATCCACCAGGACAAGTTCGTCTAGCTTTTGCCTCATTCCTGAATTTTCTAATCTTTCCATTGCATAGTCGAATGCTCCTACCCCCGGTAATATCACTTTCGAAGTGCCCTGAAGGTCATCAACTTTTCTCGCAATGTTAATAGATATATTTAATTGTTTATAAATGTTGGCAAATGCTCTGATATTGCCAACTCCATAATCGATTATTGTTATCATCTAAAAAGTCTTTTCTCTAATCCCAAAACTTTCATCGCTTTGGCACCAAGGCTAATCAGGAACTTTTTATTTTTATAGTCATGAAAATTTTTATTACTTCCTTCAAATATTGTTCGAAGTTCTTGTACGCTCAAATCCAATTTATTAGCTACATACTCAAACTCTTTTTTCCAAAATTGTTCATCTAATTCCGGTTTTGATATGCGGTCTAATGCTTCTTGCCTTTGCATCTGATTTGTGAGTATTAAGCTTGAAAAATGCGCACGCCTTTTTTCATATCCAAACTTTTTGGGTAGCCAAAAGTCTTCATAAAATCTTGTAAATCTGGATTCATGATGTTTATGAAGGAAACTTTCCCAACCAAATTTTTCTTTTAACAAATTTTCTGCGTCTTTTTTAATATAAGGAATATAATTCAAAGGCCTGACAACAGTCATTCCATAGATATATTTATAATAAATTTTATAACTCAATATATCAACAATAGGAAATGTTTTTAATGGTCTTTTTCCAAACCTATTATGTATGTCTTCAATTAAGATTTTATCAATACCGGGATAAGCGCCCCACTCCTCCGGTTCCCGGCAACACTCTGTTGAAAAATTTCCACCTGTAAGCACATATTTTATTTTATTCTTTCTGGCAAATTTATAAAGAGAAGAAAAAAAAGCGATATCCTGCGGCATGTCTACATCAGGTATTTGTGATTTTAAAAAGGCTAATTGAAGATCTTTCATTTCTTCCCAATTGATTACGTCAGTATATAAATCAAGCTTTAGCCCGTCTATTATTTTCTCAATATTACTAACTGCTTGTTGAGTATTCCATCCAGCATCCACATGAAAAACAAGTGGCCTTAAACCCATTATTTCTTTAGCAATGTAAGTAGTATAGGAGCTATCTAATCCTCCGCTCATTCCAATAATACAATCAAAATCCTTTCCTTCTCCTTCTTTTTTTATTTTCTTTGCAAAATTCATTAACTCAGCTTCGCCTTGTTCATTCGGATGCCAATTTGGAAGTATTTCCGAATGATAATTTTGACAATAGTCACACCAGCCACGTTCATCAAAAGATATACTAGGATCAGTGGTATCCATTATGCAATTGGTACAGATTTTATACTTTATAGTTTTCATTTTTAATGATGCTTTTATTAGATCTAGTCTTTTGGAATTTATAATACTATGTAAACGGGTGTTTTGAGGGCGCTAACTTCGCAAAAGGATGATAATCTCCATGGATACCTAAAGGAACGGCATGCCTGATATTATGTACTATTTCAATTGCCGTTTTTGTTTCCCCAATACGAAAACCTTTTCCTGCAAGAATTGCTTCATATGACGCTGTATGCAGATCAGTAAATCCGCTACTAAATTCAAGTTGCTCACCTTCAATTTTGATGGATCTGAACGTTCTTTGTCCTTGGGCTTTTATTTCGTCCGGAATAGTATCATAATTTATGCTTAGAAACCACCTTACTTTTGCTTTTTCCAGTTCAAGATAGCCTGCTGCCCGATCATGAGAATGTATATGTACGATACTATTTTTTACACCACCAAAAATCCATGTAAGCATATCAAAAAAATGAACGCCAATGTTAGTAGCTATCCCACCGGATTTACTAATGTCTCCTTTCCAGGAACTGTAATACCAGTGTCCTCGTGAAGTTAGGTACGTTAAATCTATATCATAAACCTTATCCTTCGGACCGTTAAGCACTTTGTCTCTTAGATTAATTATAGATGGATGAAGCCGCAATTGAAGAATAGAAAAAATATGCTTTCCTGTCTCATTTTCTATTTCCTTCAAAGCCTCAATATTCCATGGATTTAACACAATTGGTTTTTCACAAATTACCTCTGCCTGGTTTCTTAAACCGAATCGAATATGGCTATCATGAAGATAATTGGGTGAACATACAGAAACATAATCAATAGCTCTGTTCTTCCGCTTCAATTTTTCTACATGACGGTCAAATCTTTCAAACTCCACAAAAAAATCAGCTTCTGGAAAATAACTATCCAATATTCCTACACTGTCAAAAGGATCATAAGCTGCTAATAGATTATTTCCAGTGTTTTTTATTGCTTTCAAGTGTCGTGGAGCAATATAGCCAGCAGCGCCAATTACCGCAAAATTTTTCATTATGATATTAAATAATATTTGTTTTTGAAATTACAATAAGAACTCCTGAAAATTATATTTCGTTCCAGCGAGTGAATGAAAGCATTTATATTTCAAATGTGGGCTAACACACCATTTTGCCGTCATAAAACAGTTGCAGATTCAAAATTTTGATGAGTGATACCTGATAATTATTAAGTATCCCAATTTATTTTTTTTGCTCTGTAAATGACAGATCTGTATTTAGATGTATATGGAATACAAATATTCACCTTTCTTCCAATTATTTTTTTAACTATAGATTTAATAAAATTCATAATTGTATCTACACGATATGAAATGCGGCTCACGACCCTAAAATGATTCCTTTCGCAGAAACCAATTATGTGTTTTTCTCCTGCAAACATTAAATGATCCGGTAAGTCTAAATCGCCTGGTACTTCTCGTACAGATTTCAGGTCAGCAGTGTTTCCCGTTTCAATAATCAGTTCTCCCCCGTCTTTTAAATGATCATTACATTTTTTTAGAAAATCATCAATATTATCAAGATGAGAAAATACATCTATAAAAGAAATATAATCAAATTTTTTATTCACCTGATCTAAATACCCTTCGTTTACATTCAGACCTAATTTTCTTGCTATATTTACTTTTGGTTTCATAGGATCTATTCCCTCTACGTAGCTGTTAGGCGGTGCCAGTGCTTGGACAGCTTGAATAATTTCTCCATATCCTGCTCCAACATCTAACCAACTTATGGGAGTTGTCGCTACCCACACATCAGATAAAAAAGTGCTAAATCTTTTTTTATAAAGCTTGATTTTAAATTTAACTCTCCTACTAATTTTTGAGTGAGGATGCGAAAGATAGGAATGCACACCTGTTTCCACCGATTCCTGAATGATCAACCGGTTAGGTCTATTCTTCACATAGATAAAATTGCAGTTATTGCACTTTATAGCATCAAACCCATTTTCTTTAGCCCAAATACTTCCATCATCTAAATTACAGTAGGGGCAGTTAACAAGCTCTAAAATTTCAGGCATTTTTTTAAGAATTAATTGGTTGAAAATATTTTTTAATTAAATTGAAGAGTCTGCAAAATCAACTTATCCCAGTTCAGACATTTTTCTGTGATTTTTCGGGCACCTTTTTTCATATTTTCGTAAAGTGCGCTATTATTCATCAATTCTAATATATTTTCGGCTATTTTGTCAGCAGTGATTTCATCTTTTTCGAGAATTACGATACTATTATATTCATTTAAATAAGCAATAGATTGATTACCGGTATTTCCGACTATAATTGGTAATTCCATACTGATGGCCTGCTGCCATAAAATTGATTGGCCGGCAGGAAATACAGCGATGTCACTAGCGTCTAAGTATTTATATACATCTGAAGCACCTAACCATCCAGTAAAATGAATGTTTTCATTATTCCGCGAAATGTCTAACAAATGATCCATATATATCCGGTCTTCTTCGTTCGATTTTCCTATTATGAACAAATGCAAGCGTTTATTATTAATTTTTTGGCAAGCTTCAATTAACAGTTCAGTTTTTTTAGCTCTTTGAAATTTACCGCCGGTGAAAATAACAAAATCTTCTGGCGAGATGTTATGTTTACCTCTGATTATTAGTCCTTCACCATTTCTTTTCACCGATGAACCCAAATCGGTATCCGCTCCTAATGGTAGTAGTTCCATTCGCTCATATGGTACTTTATATACTTCATGTAAAAACACTGTACTAGCAGGTACAATAGGAAATATTTTGCTGATATATTTTTTTGCCCTATCCAAATAAAAAACTTTTCGGATAACTTTGTGCAAAATGTTCAAAGAAAGCCAACTGTTGGCAGAATTTGAGTAATCAGCATGATAATCCATGATCATTTTACAATTAGGATTCCTCTTAACATATCTAACTGCTTCCGGCAAGTTTAACATTATATCATGTATGTAAATTAAATCTGGTTTTTCCTTCTGAATTATATGATAGATATTGGTATATCTTTTCAATTTAAGAATATTAAAAGAAAAACGAAGTTTAATTATTTTCGCTCCTAAGTGGAAATACTCTTTTGCAGGTAACGTTTTATCATGCCTGTCGCTGTAATAATCAAAAACTGATTCATATGTCGATGTGATTACAGTAACTTCATGTTGGTGCTTTCGGTAATATTTTACCAAAAGGTTCTCCTGGTATTCCAGGTTTTCATTATAAAATTCACAAAGCATTAAAATTTTCATGTTCAATTATTAAACGCGTGCACCAATTAGTTCATAACTATAATGTTTGAAATTTGTTGACAAGACGCCAAACTTTCTCACTTAATCCATGTTGAGGTTGTCAGTTTCTGAGGATGATGGCTAATTTCTTTGTTAACGTCCGCAGGCTCCTTTATTCGCTTGCAGAGTTAATTATTTGCTTGTAAAAATTTAAAACTTTCTCACTATAACAATCTGAATTAAAAAAAAATTTTGCACGCTCATAAGCTTTCTTGCCCATTGTCTTATTCTTTGCCGGATTACTTGCTGATTTAATCAATAATTCTTTTAGTTGTTCCACATTACCCTTTTCAAATATGTATCCCGTTTGATCATTTACGATTACTTCAGGAATACCTCCGGCTGTGCTGCCGATCGCTGGTTTGCCGTTCGCATAACTTTCCGTTAGAAAATTTGGCAACCCCTCTTCCATGCTCGGAACTACAACGATGTCAGTTTTTTGAAGGTAACTTTTCACTTCCACAGGATCAAGTTGTCCTATTAAAGATACCTTTTCAGGAAATTTTAGGTTGCTTTTCCATTTTATGAAAAGCGGATGATTAGAAGCAGGACCACCAAAATATAACCTGGAATCAAGCATGTTCATTTCGTTTTCAGCTTTTGCCCATGCTTCCATTAACGTAACACCACCTTTAGTATTAATTCCATTCACTGAAGTCTTGTTACTTAGGCCTCCCAAAAATAAAAAACTTACACCTTTATTTAAAGTTTCAACTTGAACTGTGTTAATTTGAATACCACGGTAAATAGTTTTGATTTCTGGTTTAACTGGAAAGTATTTCTTAAGTGATTTTTGCAGATCCTGACTATTAGTAATGATTCCATTAATATTTTTTATCCAATCATGTTCTTTTCTGCCCATTAAAATCAAATCAGAATTAACATCTGAACCAATTGCTTGGGCAATATGTGGGACATTAAGTTTTTTAGCCCATTTACCTGCAATAATACCGTTTGTAGTTAAAGATACTGAATGAATGATGTCCGAGTCAGACATTTGTTTTTTCAACATCAACCACCCGACCCAGCCGCAGATAAAATTATTTACTTGTAGAAATACAGAAGTGGTGAAAGGTATTAGCGGTAAGCAAACCTGCGTAACTTTTATATCCTTATATAAATAAGTGGAAATTATTTTTCTGCGAGGAGTCCACATCTTAAAAAAAACGACATCAAGATCTTCCCCTAATTCCCTCATTTGTTTTACAAATCTGAAATTAAAAATACCGCTCATTGGATTACTATTGTCAGGAAAAGAACTGGCTAAAAAGAAGATTTTCATTAATATGATTTTACTTTAAAAGCTTAAAGAATGAGCCGGCAGGAAAATCTTTAAAGCATCCATTTTTTATACCACATTTGAAACATAAGAAAAAACCAAATCCTTTCAGCGTTCTTGTCGAACCCTTTATAGTAATTTTGCAACATAGTTAGACAGCTTTTAACGTTAAATATGTTTTGCTCGGTTAAGAATTGTTCATTCCCACATTCCATTACGATGTCTTTTAAATCATTTTTCAACCAATCATCGGTTGGTATTGAAAATCCCTTCTTTGGGCGGTCTATCAAATGTTTCGGAATATACTCATAACATATTTCTTTAAGCAGGGATTTGCTTTGCCCATTTTTGTAATGAAAACTTCGATTAAGCCTGGCACAAAATTCTATTAACCTGTGATCTAATAATGGCTCTCTACCTTCCAAAGAATAAGCCATTGTCGCCCTGTCTACTTTTACTAATAAATCATCAACCAAAGTAGTTTTGTAATCCAACGCCATCATATACATTGCAGGGTCTATGCTTCGCCTAAGTTCAATACAATCATAAAAACTTTTTATTGACATGTCAATATTTTTTTCTTTAAAAAGCTTGCTAATTTCTTTATCGGAAAAATAAATGGGCTCAGCTCTATATCGATACATCTGAGACAAATCTTTATGACTTAAAATACTTTGAAGTTTTTCCAAACGGATTTGGTAAAGTGGATCTTTCAAATTCAAAGAATTCGATAACATATGCAACAAACCAAAAAGCGGCTTTTTTAAAAATGTCGGAACAGCTTTTACTTTTTTAAAATCAGATAATTCTGCGTAATACCGTAAATAACCTCCAAATACCTCATCACCTCCATCTGCTGAAAGACATACTTTAACTTTTGAACTGGCCAGCTTGCTTACCAACATGGTGGGAATAGCAGAACTATCTGCAAACGGTTCATCGTAATTAAAAGGTAAACTAGGTATCAGCTCTAGAGCATCATGAGCGCTGCATATTACTTCATGATGGTTGGTTCCAAGATGATTTGCGATTGCTTTAGCGTAGGGAGCTTCGTTAAATCGTTCGTCTTCAAACCCTATAGAAAATGTATTTAATTTTTTAGTACGTCCTTTTTGGAGAATTGCTGCAACAGTGGAGCTATCGAAACCGCCACTTAAAAAGATTCCTACTTCTGTATCTGCAACCATACGATATTCACACGCAGATTTTAATAACTTGTGAACATGTTCCTTCGCTTCATGGAAAGACATTTCTAATTCATCCATTTTATAATAATCATGAGCATCCCAATAACAACGTTCATCAAATTCCCTGTTATTTAAATTTATTTCAACATAATGAGCAGGCTTTAGTTTATAAGTAGATTCAAATATAGTATATGGGGCAGCTATCCATCCTCTTCTGAAGTAAGAACCCAACGAATTAAAATCAATGCGTTTTTCGAAAGACGGATGTGCCATCAACGCTTTAAGTTCAGAACCAAATAGGATAATATCAGGAAGGACTGAATAGTAAAATGGTTTTACCCCCGTGCGGTCCCTACAGAACGTCATCTTATTATTGGTTTTATCATAAATTGCAAAAGCAAACATTCCGATAAATTTATTAACTGCCTGTATCCCCCATTTTATATAAGCAGATAAAATAACCTCAGTATCGGAAGTGGATCGAAATTTAAATCCAAAAGTTTCCAGCTCATTTTTTATTTCATTAAAGTTATAGATCTCTCCATTAAAAACAACAGTGTAATTTCCTGTTTCATCTGTCATGGGTTGGCTTCCACAATTAGAAAGATCAATAATTGAAAGTCTTCTATGACCTAGTCCTATTTGGTATTGATCATTCAGTATAACAGTTCCCACACTATCAGGCCCTCTATGCAAAAGAGAATTGGTCATCTTGCTTAGAATTTCTAAACTACTATTGCATGAATAGTCAATAAATCCGGTTATTCCACACATGTTTATATTCTTAAATCACCATTTAGAATTTACAATTTCAGTTTGTCTGAAAATATAGATATCCAATCGCAAAACTTGACATTGTTTGTACCCTACTGCTGCAACTGGTCATGAAAATCGGAAACTATCAGATTATTGCTTTTTGCTTTTTTTATTCGATTCGCCTTTAAATGAAAAACATAAATAAGAAATGCATACAATGGGATCACTGTAGCAAAAGAACCATAGAAGTGACTAAACATACCTAGCATAGGAACTGAACTAAGACAAAATATAAGCACTACCTGATAAAAATAAGTTATTCTTTTTCTTTTAAACCTCGTAAGTATGGTACTAATAATAAAGAAAAAGAAACAATATAAAATAGCCGCTAATTTACCGGAAGCAACCATTATACCCCCGATGAAAGTGAAAAAAACTCCGATACTTTTGCCCGTTTGAAGGGAAATAATCTCATTTAATTGTCCAGAGTTTTCTATTCCATTATTTATAAACAATTTATAGAATAGAGGGAAGATCCTCTGCAGAGAAAACTTACCATATTGAACGTTGTGATCAAAGAAGTAACAAAAATTAACAAAAGATTGTCCCGCGTAAGATATCATTGAACCGCCAGTTTCCACATCAGCATTATCAAATCTTGAAAAAGTAACTTTTAAAAAATATGTAATGACAACAGACAACACTATCGCCGATATCAGTAAAACATTTCTGACCTTCTTTTTAGTTAGACTACCATTACCGTTACTTAAAAACAACACAAAAACAAAGCCGTAAGAAATCATCCAAAATGTAACCAATGAACGATCAATCCCTATTATACCTAGAAGAATAACTGACATTGATGATAAAAGAATGATAAAATTAAACAGTTTAGATCGTTGTAAATATGAAATGCTATAAAAATAAAATAATATCATAATCATAGAAAACCCTCCAAATACGCCAGCAACGATAAACAAAGGCTTAAATATTCCACCAATATTAATACTAGTAATAGTTTCACCATTAGAGAGGGCACTTCGCAGTGCTACAAAATTTCCATTCAATATTTGAATAAGGGAATTAAAAAAAAAGATGAGAAGTAATAAGAAGCAACCAAAATAAAAATAGACTATGAAATTAAATAGCCGTGGCTTGTTTAATTTAATATTTGTAATTTTTGTGGTTTTTAAACGGTAGAAGGGCCAGATTGTGAGAGATAATAAAAAACAATAGAGAACAGCAGGAACAATACTGATTTGGTAAAGCTTGGTGTCAAATGAGCGTAAATTTTTTAGGTCAATGATTATTGCAAAAAAGCTCGATATAACGTATAGGGAAACAAGATAAGCGCTGATATCAAACTTCCTCTTTTTATATAGAATAAAAGAAAGAAAAATCGAAAAGTACAAAAAAGGAAACGCAACCATAAATTGTAAAAACAATTACTTTTTACAAAAACAATTATTCAGTAAATAATTAAACTGATTCAGGAATATAAACCGGACTTGGTATTGAAGATTTAAACTGTTTATAAAACCTGCCTAGTAGAATTGTGTAAAACGAAATACAAAAGATGGAAATAATGATTCTAATATATAGATCTAAATCGATGATCATTGAAAAAACCGATAAAAGGAGTGCAGGTATTAATAAAACAACAAATTTACTTACACTGAAAGATATATAATACAATTTGTTAGAAATTATCCATGAAATGACAATTAAGAATATGTTCGTAATAATCATTGAGATTACAACTCCTTCTATTTGGAAGTGTTTAATAAGAAAAAATAGAGAAGAAAGATTTACTAAAACTGACAAAAAGAAGGTAAACGACAAAAATTTTGTTTTCTCTTTAATCTTAGGTCCAATATCAACCGTTTCTTTAACGATATACAGCGAAAAGAATAATGCTAATCCTCCAATATATTTGTAAGAGCTATAAAATTCCTTCGTAGCTAATAATTTTACCATTTCCTGCGAAAATAGCGATATCAAGCAAACAAAAAGAAATGTACCCGCCACCACAATAGGAAAAACACTTGCAAAGACAATTTTATTGTTTTGTTTCTTAAATTGTGCATGCATAAAAGGAGCCCACGCTAGAATAAATGCAGTATTAACAAGTTGGATACTTGATGCTAATTTTATGGAAACTGAATAAATGCCGATCGCTCCAAGAGATAGATAGCCAAGCATAAAAAAACGATCCGCTTGTCCTAACACCATACTTCCTATTCCGGCTGGCATTTGAGGTAAAGCATATTTAAAATTTCTCAGGGAGAGGTGATTCGAATACCGAAAGACAAAATTGCGCCGAACAAAAAAAGTAACTATTGAAGTTGTTATAAGCATAGAACTTACTTGTGCGTAAAAGACACCAGAAAGTCCTAATCTTAAATAAATAACAAATAAATAAACAAAAAACAAAGAAAAAACAACTTTGGTAATAATTACGGTGAGAAATTTAATATTTTCTTTTTCATAACGTAATAATAATAACCCCAACATGCTCAGATTTGCTAAAGGTAATTGAAACGCTGCGGTTCTTATTAAATTTGCATATTCATTCGTCTTAAATAATTTTTCGGAAATAACGGAGGCGATGCAGAATATTACGGTACCGATTGCAGTGGAACAGCCTCCAATCCAAAAGTAAGTGTTTGTTATTAATAACTTTCTTTTTATCCCTTTGTATTCATAATAGTATCTTTGTAAAGCAGTTTCTAACTGAAGAAGACCAAATATGATGGCGACACTAATAATGGTGCTTACCATATCCATAACGCCATATTCTGTTTTATTAAATTCCCGGGTATAAATTGGTAAAATAATAAAACCTAACAACTTTTCTATAGAAGAAGCCAGTCCAAATGAAAGAAACGCCTTAAAAAAATCCTTCATTAAATGTTAAATCTTTCAAGCCAATTAGTTACTTCATATCGTTGCATAACACCATCTTCTAATTCAATATAAGGAGAATTAATAAATTTTAACAATGTGTTTTCATTGTCTTTTCCCAATACAAAAATATTTTCGCTTCGGTAAAAATCCTGATTTACAATTGAATCGTCACTGGTAATTAATTTCTTTTTAAAAAAAATAGATTCCATCACTCGAATTGTTAGGCCAGATTGACCAATTGGTAATATATCAAGCAAGGTTTTGGTTTTAGATACAACCTCTAAATATTCTAAGTATGAAATTCTTTTAACCTGTTTTTTCCCTTTTTCTTTCTTGTCGGATATAACATGATAATATCCTTTAATCTCCAATTTGCTAAATTTATGTTCAATTTTCTGTAAATATTCCACTCTACCCTTATCATTTCCGATAAAAAAAACATCATACTCAATATCGTTTTGTGGCAGCAAAATATTAGTAAAATAAAAGGTTGTATTAAATCTTAAATTGTACTTAATACAATCTTGGGGGTCGAAAGACCAGATTTCAGCTATATTACGCATCCATTTTTTTTCACGTCCTATTCTAAAAACGGGGTCCCAATACCAATAGATAATTCTAATATCTGGATTTTTTTTAATTATATATTTTAAAACCTTAAAATGCAGGTTTGCAAAAACTATTATTGTTTTGTAAGATGACAGGTGTAATTTCCAGTCCGCATACCAGTAAGATTCTGACCAATTTAAAAATTCAAATATTCTTCTAAATACTCTGGAAGGGAAAAATGACTTTTTATAGATTCGTGTAACATTAATTCCTCTGTCTTTAAAATAAGGGATAAAATCAAGTCCTGAATTATATAAAATTAATAAATTTCGATATTTATTCATTACTAAATTATTCTTTAAAACAGTCGATTAATGATATTAACAAAATTAACAGTTGTTCTACATTGCTCATTTATTATCTCTTAAATATCTTTTTCCACCATACCTCATTTTTTAAATCTTCTGTATATCCATAGCCGTAACCATAACCATAACCAGACCCATATGCATATTTGCCAAAACCCTTACCTTTAATACCATTAAAAATAATTGCTGGATTTTTCAGGCTTTTTCTGCGGAGCTTTTCAGCCAGTTTCTTCAAAAATACTTTTGGAGTATAAGAATCACGAACTACATATAACGTGACATCACACATTGGAGAAATGATAAATGCATCTGTCACTGGATTTACTGGGGCCGTATCAATTAGAATATAATCAAAATGAGTTTTTAGATATTCTAATAGTTCCGGCAATCTACCATTAGAAATCAATTCTGATGGGTTTGGTGGAATTGGTCCGGAAGGTATTAAAAATATGTTTTTTGTAGCAGTAGGCTTGAGAATCTCTTCAATGACAGCTTTCCCAATTAAATAAGTAGAAAGCCCCATATGTCGCGGCACATTAAACTGTTCGCTTACCTTCGGTTTTCGCAAATCAAGTTCTAACAACACTACCTTTTTATCCATTAAGGATAGGCTCATTGCAAGATTGATTGCAATAAAACTTTTTCCTTCCCCACTGATACTAGATGTAATCATAATTTTTTTATGTGTCTCATCTATTCCCATATACGAAAGAGAAGTTCTTATTTGACGAAATTGTTCAGCAATAAAACTTCTTTTCCCCTCTGAAATCACAATGGGCGTTTTCGAACGATCATATATTACTTCACCTAATATGGGTACATCAATAAATTTTTCAATTTCTGATTTATCCTGTATTGTTTGGGTAAAAATATCTTTAATATAAATCATCATAGCACCCAATATAAGCGCCGCAAGTATTGCACCCAGGTAAATCAGTTTGCGTTTTGGGCTCACCGGTATATCACCTGATTCTGCAGGATCTATAATTCTACTATCTGCAACTGCAGATGCAAAAGACAAAGCTGTTTCCTCTCTTTTTTGCAATAAGAATGTATAAATATTATTTTTTATTGCCTGCTGTCGGCTGATCCCCAATAATTCTCTTTCCTTTTCAGGAACCGTTTTAAGAATCGCATTATATTGATTATTGGTTGTCGTAATATTGTCGCGGGCTGCGATCAGATTTTTTCTCTGGCTATTGATATTTTCCAAAATCTGCGGCCTTAATTTATTAATTCCATCCTGCAGAGAAACGACAGCCGGATTATTTTCAGGAACGATCTTTTTTGTTTGTGTATATTTTAACTGAAGATCTGATAATTTCTGCAAAAGATCAGCGAGCACCGGATCTGCCAAACCAGATGTTGAAGGAACGATCGCCGAGTTTTCTGCTTTCGAGGAAGCACCGAAAGTAGGAGGAACAATTCCACCTATCTCGCCCCTGGTATTAATGTATTTTTCAACCTGGTCGAGCATGGCAAGCTGAACATTTATATCACTCACTCTTTGATCATTAGCCGCGACAGTTTGTAAATAAATCTGTCCCTGCGCGCTGATGTCAGTTATCTTGTTTTTCGCTTTAAACCGTTGCAGGTTTTCTTCTACAGAATCAAGATCGCTTTCGACAAACTTTAAACGTTCATTTACAAATTTTAATGTATTTGCTGCTAATACATTTTTATCCAGGATAGCAGCCTGCGTATATACCTTTAATAAATCATTCAAAATATCTTCACCGCGCTTTGGCACTTGCCCTTCAATAGTTAGGTCAATAACGGTAGATTGTTTGCTGGACGGCGCTATTTGTATATCGTTTAGAATGCTGTTTGCGGCGTTTTTCACAGTGTTAAGTGAAAAATAAAAATCGTTCACTTTTTCTAATTGTGGATCATTTGCAGGTCTATAATATTTATTTGGAAGAAATTTAAGGATGCCAAACCGTGTAGACAACCATTGATTTAGTGGATAATTTACATGATCTATAGTTACTGTTGAGGATGCATTATTATAAATAAAGGGAACTTTCTTTACAACATGAATAGAATCAGGGTCCCTTGCCTCTATCACAACAGGGGAAAATATATAGGCTGATTGATTTAAGACCCTTCCCTGTACATATATAGGTGCATAAAGATGTAAGTCTTTTACCACCTCCTGCATCAACGTCTTTGACTGCAAGACCTCCACCTCATTTTCGACATTTTTTTTCGAACCAAACATGTCAAACGCCTGCATCATATCGTTTGCATTTGGTGGAGTATTTTTATCATCCTTAATTAATAGAGTAGCGGAAGTTTGATATACAGGCATATTATAGCGCAAATAAAGCCAGGCGCCCGTAAGAGTGATGATAAGCAGTAGTACGAAAATTGGCCAGTAAGAAAGAAATTTATGTAGTAGGTCGCCTATTGAAACTTCTTCTGTTTCTTCAATTTCGGCATTGTTAATGGATGATTGCATTCAGGTGATTAATTTGTTAACATTTATTAATGGAGTTTGAAGTATATAACCACGATTACAAATTTCTACAAAGTTCCTGTTAATGAGATGGTTCAGATACAAATTTGGTTGTAAAAATTTATATTTTTGAATCTAAGCTACCATCACAAATTTCAAAGTTCTCTTTCGATGTATCTTATTTTCACAGGACTTGTTTTTCCTGAAAAAACTATTAGTGGTGACAGGAATAACAATATATTTACAGTTTAAAAACATTCGTTAACAATATTATAATTAAAGAAAGCGCACTAAGAATAACTGGTATCCTTTGCTGGAAGAGGCTAGTGCTCGCTATTTTGTCTTTTCCAGGTTCTACATAAATCACATCATTTGATTTTAAAAAGTAGTAAGGGGACTGTAATATTTTAGAAGAACTCAAATCCAACCTGGTAATCAATTTATCAGCGCCTTCCTGCCTGATAAGTATTACATTATTACGAAGTCCGTAAATAGTTAGATCGCCGGCATCGCCAATCGCTTCCAGAATACTTATTTGTTCGCTTGGAGCTATGATTACACCAGGACGATTCACTTCTCCCAAAACGGTAACCCGAAAATTCAAAAACCGGGCACTTACGATTGGATCAAACAACAGTTTCTTCTCAATTAATAAATGGGTAATATTATTCTCCAGCTGTTTTTGTGTGAGGCCGGCTGCTGGAATGTCGCCGAGAACCGGGAATTTTATCGTCCCATCATCACTAACCAGGTAACCAGCAGTTTCCGGCATATTGGGGTTAGTAGAAGCACTCGGGGTAATCGGCAGATTCGGTGTATTAAAAATAATAGTGGCTTCATTACTCAAACTACTTACCGTAATACTCAGAATATCCTTTTTCTGTATCACCGGCTCAAGGTGTGCTTTAGATATGATTCTTGTCGAGTCCTCAACATCACTAAAATAGGCTACTTTTCTTGTATTGGCACATGATGCAAATAGGAGGAGCAGAAAAAAAGAAAACAACAAATACATTGTTGTTTGATTAATTTTATTCATAAAATGGAATAACAAATTTTGACAGATTTACCGGAATAGCCGAATGTCTTTTAGGTATGGCTTCGCCTTCCTCAATTACATTTGGGCTGAAAAAAATTAATTGAAAAATGAAGTCTAATCCTTACTTGGAACCGTTTTCAAAACTCAATACACCCGTAGAACCACCAATAATTTTATTAGTAATTGCAGTTTAAAAATCAAGTGTACAAAGTAATTTTTTAGGTTTCGTTCTCAATCGGCGGCGAAATTAAATCATTCTCTTTTAATGAGTTGATAAAAATCAGTTCCATTAAAATATTTCAATCGATTTTTTTTAAAATTCCTTTTAAAGAATTGCGGGTCAGTCAAAAACAGTACCAGGTATATCTATTTTAAATCAGCTGAGGGGGAATTTTATGAATCTTCCCCATCAAATGTCAACAAAAGGTAATTACTCAATGATACTTTTAATAGAGCTTAATATATCTCTTCGATACGTTTTGGATTAAAGTTTCGAAACTGATGCGTAGAAAACACAGAGGTTACGAATAACTGTAATTCGGGCAAAAAGGCTATAGGATCAAAAAGACGGGATAAAAAATGACAAAGGTTACAAACCATCAATCCGTAAAAACCGCCATCCACCTAAAATACTCATCTGTTGATAGATAATTCACTGGTGACAGATAGCATGGAAGTGCATCTATAATCCAAGGATAATGTATGGATAGAGTATGAATAGTGTATGGATAATGCATTCATCCTTCGTTGCTAAGGTATAGAAAAGGTATGAGTAGAGTATCGATAAGGTCTAGATAGGGTATCAACAGTATTGAAAACACGCAAAAAAAAATATGCCGCTGTTAGATTCATCCCCTTTTAAGAAAGGACGATATCTAAAAAATTGGGCAAAAGATTACCCGCCGGCAACATTTCAAAGTAAAAAGGTAATATCATTGATTGAAGAAAGGAAATAAAAGATCAGGAAAAAAAGTTGCCTTTAATCCGGATAACGTTCTCGGTAATCAAAAAGTTTTTATCATCGGTTAAAACGTTCATGCCAGAAGAAGTTCAACACCAGCTTGCTTTTTATGAATTAATAAATATCAAATCACTTTAACAAAAAATATTCTCATCTGAAAAAATATCATACAGAATTAAATGGCTTATTTTTTGCTATCCCATAAAATATTCTAAGAAAAATGGAAAAAAATTTTTGTTAGATGTTGTTTATGAATAGCTTTACACTTTAAAAATTGTTTTTTTTATTTGACTAAACCCTAATTACCTAAATTATGTTACACATTAAAAGAATTGTACTCCTCGCTTTATTTGGCGGATTTTTAGTTTCAGCATCTGCACAAACTGACCAGAAGGACTACAATAACGTCCAACCCTTTACCGGCAGCAGCGCCCTTCGAAAATTTTCAGTAGGGATCAATGTCGGCGCTTTAAGCCCCAATGTTATTATTGGAGGTACTAATAATTTCTATCACCATATCACTACTTTAGGTTATGGAGTGGATATTCGTTACCAGTTCAATCATTACATTGGCTTGCAAGCCAATTATCTTGGTGGTACTTTAAAAGGCGACCAGTCAGGTTGGCCCGGAACTCCGCTTCCATATTCATCCTTTAAAACAACGATAGGCTCTGCTATAGATCTCAGTGCCGTTTTTACGTTTGGTAATATTAATTTTTTAAAAACTACTAATACAATTATTCCTTACGTAAGCGCAGGTTTCGGCTTTATATCTTATAAACCAAAAACAGTGGCGACCGGATCTACTACTGAAGTTGCTTTTGATAACGGAAATGCTCAAAACAATAACTTTGTTCCGGTAGGGGCAGGATTAAAGATTAGTCTTTCTCAATTAATGAATCTGGACCTGGGATACCGTATGAATTTCGTCGATAAAGACAATCTTGATGGATATGAAGTAGGAATTCATAAAGATAAATTCAGCTATGGCTTTATCGGACTTGAATTTACTCTGGGTAAACAAACGAAACCAAGAATGGTATTTGACAATCCGGTAGCAAGGTTGAATAATGGACTGCAAACACAGATTGATACTGTTAAAAACCAGGTTAAAAACCTTTCTAATGATGCTGACGGTGACGGTGTTCCTGATATGTTTGATAAAGAACCAAATACACCGGCAGGTTGTCCTGTTGATTCTCATGGTGTAAGCCGCGATACAGACGGTGATGGCGTTCCTGATTGTAAAGATAAAGAGCTGATCACTCCTACTCAGTGCCAGCCAGTGGATGCAGACGGTGTAGGTAAATGCCCTGAACCAGATTGCTGCAAGGCTATCAGAGATACATTAGCAGCTATGAATACCTGCAATCTGAACTTGCCAAGTATTTCTTTCCGTGCT
>Ga0157372_10001710_pt1 | contig 23813 bp, 22 predicted proteins | sample C55metaG_FD_115307 | JGI IMG/M metagenome (GOLD analysis project Ga0157372, IMG submission 115307) | Corn rhizosphere microbial communities from Kellogg Biological Station, Michigan, USA - C5-5 metaG | ecosystem: Host-associated > Plants > Roots > Rhizosphere > Soil | place: USA: Michigan... | reverse complement strand
GTATCAGCTCATCTTCTCTGAATTTCTCTGTGGCGCCAGCCCCGGCAAAAGGTTGGCAGCTGAGGCCGCACAAGCACAAAACGAAGAATTCTTATTCACCCGCTTCAGGTAGCCTCTCGCCGTTGTAAGTAGCTGAAAATTAAGAGGAAAGAGCAATCCTGCTTCCGATCTGTGGATCGGGAAGGGTTCCTTTCGTTACCTACGGACATACACCTCGGGTACGTGGGTGAGGCTCGGCCTTCTGCCTATCATGGCTTAACTGGTCTAACGAACCAGAGCCTTGTTATTGCAGGGTTCAGGAGAGGTCGTGCGTACAGAAAACAACAAGATCCGAAGCTCGATGGCCGGGGCGGCGCTTCATCAACCCGGCGCTGAGCCTGTCCTACCGGCTTCGAAGGCACGGGGCTTCAGCTTGGTCGAACTCCTAATTGTCATGGCGGTGCTTTTGATTGTGGGGGCCATTGCCACCCCAACGATTGCGACGACCATGGACGCGTACCGTATGCGAGGAACGCTCTCGGGCATCACTAGTTTGACGCAGCGTTGCCGCCTCCTTGCCTTGAAGAAGAACAGCACAGCTCACATGTTTGTGACCACCAGTAACGGAAGCGTGGTGATGTACTGCAAAGAGCTCACCGACGCCAGTGCCATGAACAGTGCCGACCCTCAGATGCAGCTGCCGGTGCAGTTTTCAATTCCTGGACTGCCAACGGGTGGCCCGACGCAGCTGACGGCTAATGCGATGTGGGGATCGTCTGGTTCAACCTTCAGCGCGGACTCGGATCCTTACTTCAACTCGCGCGGCCTGCCTTGCAATGCGGTGAATATCGGCTCGCCGTGCACGAGTGTTACCGGATACGTCTACTACTTCAAGTACACGCGCAACGGGGCGCACTGGACAGCTTTGAGTGTCTCGCCCGCGAGTCGCATTCAGAACTGGTTTTGGAACGGAACGAGTTGGGGGAACTGATGACGAGAACAGTCGAACTCCGTAAGCTTCACCCGGAAGCGGGAATGACTCTGATCGAACTGGCCATCGCCGGTTTCGTATTGGTGTTTGGCATGCTGTCGATCATGGGTCTGCTGGTGATTGCCATCGGCAACAACGGCCGCAGCAAAGTCGACAGTTCCGCAACCATGCTCTCGCAGGCGGTGCTCGAGCAGTTGAGCGCGAAGCTCTCCGGCGGCGGTCCCGGGTCACTGACCGACAACTCCAATTGCAACGGGACCGGTACAACCCATCAGATCGGGTATGACGCTGGGGGGGCAACTATCTCTGGAGGTGGCATCGATTTCACCCAGGCGCAAAACAGCATCGGCACCGATAGCAACGGCAATCCTTATTACATGGACTACATCGAGTGCAACAACAACGTCACGCAGGTTTATGACATTCGCTGGAACATTCAATCCGTGGGCAATGCCACTTACCTGGTAACTGTAGGCGCGAAGCCTAAAAACACCTTACCTCAGCGGTTTGCTTTTGCCATTCCCGTGAACATGCGGACCTACGTGGGAGGAAACTAGCCCCATGCGACTGATCAGCTGCAAGCGACAGAGTTTTCCAAAACCGGAGCTTGGGTTCACCCTCATCGAAATGATGGTCGTGCTTCTGGTACTCACCATCATCATGGGATCGGTGTTCAAGTCGATCAACGTGACCCAGCAAACCTCGACTTCACAGCAGATCAAGCTCGACTTGACCCAACAAGCGCGCGAATTTGTGGATCAGATCACCACCGACCTGCGGACGTCCGGCTATCCCTACAAACGAAACATGACGCTCGGGACAGTGAACCCGAACAGCCCCAATGCCGCGCCTTTCAACACCTTCGTGAGCGCCTATGATCCCAACAACGCTCCGGGATTGATCTATGTGGACAACAGCTCGCTGTGGTTTGCCGGAGCGGTTGACGGATCGAACGGGGCTGTCGTCGGGACGGCCAACGTAAAGATTGTCCGTTACGACTACGTAGCCGCGGGTACCGGTTGCCCATGTTTGCGGCGAACGGAATTCACGAGAAACGGCGGCGATCCGCTCGCCGATGCTCAGAACCCTGGCGCTGCTCCCGCACAACTCGAAATTCAGGGAATTCAGGGGGGCACCACGGCTGCCGGCGCAATCTTTACGGTGTATGACGCGACCGGAAATCCGATCGCCTTGCCCATCGACTTCGACAACAACGCCGCGACGCTAGCGTCTGTGAACTCGTTGAAGGTGAGCTTGACGGTGCAGTCCCAAGTCAAGGATTACACCGGTGCACAGGCGGTTACGACAGTGGTTTCGAGTATGGCGCTGATGAACAGCTGTTCGGAGGCGCTGCTGAACGGTTATACCCCGCCATTCTGCGAGTAGAGAGGAAGGTATGACGAAGAATAATTTTGTGCGAAATTCAGGTCGAAAGCCAGCGTTCTTGCGCCGGGAGCGTGGAATTGCGCTCTTGATGACGATCTTTGGCCTTCTGCTCCTCACGGGCATTGCGGTGGCCATGATGTATTCCTCCGATTCCGAGACGATGATCGCGGTAAACTACCGCGACAAACAGGTGGCCACCTACGCGGCCCTCTCCGCACTCGAGGAAGCCCGGCAGCGCATTCACCCTCAGTTCGGTGATCTATCGATAGCCGGCTATACTCCGACGAACATACCCAGCACCTCGAATGGCCAGGTCCTCTATATCATTAACCCCAACACGGCCAATGGTGAAACGGTGGCCAGCATCGCTCCCTGGCAGTATCAGATCGGCGGCAAAGTAAATCCTTACTTTGACGCGGAGCTTTGCCAGGAGAACATGCTGGGGCTAGCGGGTACGCGGGGCGTGGCCTGTACGGGTACGGGCGCTGTCCCTTCGCAAGCGTGTTCTGTGGCCGGCAGTGGCGGTGGAGGCTGGTGCTCTTACTACGACAACAGCGCAAACGCCACCAACTGGAAGCTCGCCGCGCCACTAGATTACAAGTGGGTCCGCATTACCTTGAAGGAAGATTGGAATACTCCGATGTACGTCCCTAGCCCATTACTCGCTTCGGGTAAACAGGTTTGCTGGGACGGTGGGTATCAAAACCAGATCCCGGTGGGCTATGGCACCAACTGCCAGGGGACGTCAGGGAATGTGGTCGTTGGTGTGAACGTGACCGCTGCGGGCACGGGATACACTTCCGCACCAACGGTAACGATTTCTGGCGGCGGAGGTAGTGGTGCGACTGCAGTGGCGAACATGGGCACGTCATCAACCGGGACCATCACCAGCGCGGCGGTGACGACCGCCGGGTCAGGTTACACGACCACCCCAACCGTTACAGTCCAGAATCCTGACGGAAGCGGAGCGACATTCCAAGCTCTGATTTCGGGTGCACCCATTAGCAGCGTCACCATGAATAACACGGGCGTGAATTACTGCTATACGTCCGGAACTACGCCCTCGGTGAGCTTCACTACATCACCAACCACCAACACCCTGAGCAATGCTACCGGAACAGTGAATATGAATACTGCGGTGGGATGTATCACAACCGTACAAATCCCGGCAGGCACCTGTTCGAAGTACAAAAACTCGACCCAATCGATGACCTCTTCGCCTCCGGGGGGTGGAAGCGGGTTTTCCGGCTCGGCAACCCTCAATTCAACCGGCAAGATCACAGGAATCACGGTCAGTGCTCCCGGCAGTGGCTACAGCAGCGGATCGGGTACGTTCACGATCGGCAACGGTGCCAATGCCTGTACCTACACCACGAGCTTCAGCGCCGGGTCTCAGATCTCGAGCATTACCATCGCTGCCGGCAATGGCGGCTCTTATATGAGCCAGCCAACCGCCGCCCTTGGTGGGGCAACGCCTGCCTCGCCTGCATCCGGCATGAAACTACCCGCCCTGACGGCCAACTGGTCTTCCAGTGGATCCACGATCACCGGAATTAACGTTAATAGCGGCGGATCCGGCTACCTGGCATCCAGCTACAACCTGATCATCACGGGCGGAGGTGGCACCGGTGCAGTGGCGACCGCCCACACCGCAACGACCAACATCGTGCAGAGCTACACGGTGACTAACGCCGGTGGGGGCTACACCACAGCCCCAACCGTGACGCTGAGTGGGGGCGGAGGCACCGGCGCAACGGCAACCGCCACCATCGCTTCCGGAGGTACCAGCTCGGCGATGGGCCAGATCTATCTGATCACTTCCTTTGCCGCAACCCGAAGCGCCTCACGATCTATGGCGCAGATGGAAGCGGGCGTGAGACCGCCATTCACTTTCAATCTGGGCGGCGCCATTACGCTGGCAGGGCCTTCGCCGGCATTCATATCGCCCAACTCGCAAAACTTCACCGTCAACGGCAACGATGCGAATAGCTGCGGACAGACTGCTTCCCCTGCGAAGCCCGCGATTGGGGTTTGGGACAGCACTTCGCAGACATCGGTCATCAATGCTCTTGGCAAACCAAACAACTACGTCGGAGCGGGAGGAACGCCTTCGGTTGAAAACGTTTATGCGTCCTTGGGTGGCGCGGATGTCACCCCAGCCAACCTAAACGGTTTCGTTCAAAACTTGCAGTCGTATGCTACGAGTCCCGTTTTGACAGGGACAGTGACAACCCTGCCCACTACGACTTCGAGTTCAGTCACCTATATTGACGGTAATTTGAACTTGAGTGGTAATGTGACTGGCAATGGCGTGCTGGTGATAACGGGAACATTGACATTTTCCGGCAACTTCACTTGGAATGGAATTGTTCTCGTCGTAGGCCAGGGACAAGTTGTCCACAACGGCGGCGGCAACGGGAACTTTAACGGCGCGATCTATGTCGCTCAGACCGAGGATGCGGCCGGCAACCTGCTTCCAGTTGTACCTGGACAGCCGCAGTACACCTGGAACGGTGGTGGTGTAAACAGCATTCAATATGACCACTGCCTGGCCGATGCGCTCCTGCAAAAATACAATGGCCAGCCAAGCGCATACTCACTGCAAGTGCTGAGCACGAGAACGTTGCAGTACTAAATAAAGGTTAGAGTGAAAGTCTCGGGGGCGGCCCAAGCCGCCCCTAGTTTTTTGCGCCTTGCGAGGAGGATTTTGCCTGAAGCAGGTGCGCACTCTTGTCCGCAGCTTCTTTTACGAGGAAGCCCATTTTCGGATGGGACGGCTCAAAGTCTACGGTTATTCCATTGCCTCGCAAAGCGGCCGAGGCCACCGGACCAATGGAGGCAATGACCGCACGGTTCAGTCCGGTTCTGAATTGCGTCGCCAGCTGAAGATCCTCCGCCACCTTCATCGCGTGTGTGAGTTGAACCGATGACGTAAACAGAATGACGTCAACTTCTCCTGAGCACACGGTGCGGATGGCTGCTTGGAGCGGCTCGATATTTTCGGGAAGTTCCCATCGGTAAACCCGGACCGGGAACACTTCGGCACCGCGTGTGCGAAGCGCCGCGTAAAGCTCCTGACTTGGTTCACCATGTTCCTGAATCGCTATGCGGCAGCCCGAGATTGGCACGCGTTCCCGGTTCTCGTCCAGGATCTCGACGACTTCGCACCAGGTGTTTGGTTCGGGAGCGGTAAGCGTAAAAGGAACCCTGAATTCGCGGAGGGCGGCCGCCGGCTTGGGTCCACGGACGATGATCTTGGCGCGGGCAAGGGCAACTTCGAACTCACCAGAGGGATAGATCGTACGGCCGACATCGAGCAGGGCGCGGGCGCCTACCCCGGTCATGAAAATGACAGCGCCGTACTGGCCTTCGACAACACCACGAATCATCTGCAATTCGTCGTCACTTGGCCGTTCGGGTACTTCACGGGTGGAAGGTGCAACGGTTGGAACGCCGCCGTTCGTTCGAATCAGCTCGGCAATTTCCTTGGCGCGGCGGCTTTCGAAGGAAAGCACCCGCAATCCATTGAATCCGGACACGAAAAACTCCCCACAGCAGAATAGCAGGACTCGTGCCAACGGGGGATCGATGTGTTGGGAGTGGCACGAAAGTTCCATTTACGGCCAATTCGTGCAGGCCATAAGATTTGCGGATCTGAGTTCTGCGCAGCGGAAGGCTATTGGCGGCTCATGTAGCGCAGTTCGCAGTCTTCAAAAGGGAAAAACGGAAGGCTTAGACAGGATTGGAAGGACGGTAGAGGATGCTTGGCTGTAGAACTCAATCTGATCGGTTGGTTCATATTGCCCCTATTGCCCTCCCAAGCACCCGTCCCCTTTATCCTCAACAAAATCCGTGATATAACGCCCTAAGGTCATCGATTCCCAGGACTGGCGGCCAAAGGCGGCTGCCGGAAGAGTAGAATCACTGGGATCGAATCATTGAGTCAACGGGTCTTTGAAGCATTGAAAGGTTCGCTCCACGTGGGTTTTCAGCGGTTTAATCCCTCAATGGTTCAATGACTGAATCGTTCTGAGGAGGGCTTGTGTCCACCGAAGCGAGAACTGGAAAAAGATTTCCGCTGGAACTGCCAATCAAGATTCAAGGGGTTGAGCAGGGCAGCACAACCGGCAACATGAGCGCCGCGGGCGTGTACATCCGCGGAAACCCGGCGCTTGACGTCGGGTCAAGTGTTGAATTTGAAATTGCACTGCCACCTGAACTTACCGGGGGCAACGAGCACGTAGTTGTGCAATGCAAGGGCCGCGTCGTCCGCAAAGATGCCGAGAGCGGGGAGCCGCATGGTGTCGCTTGCGTCATTGATTCTTATGATTTTGTTCGCCAGCCGTAGGCGCGAGGTGAATAGATGCTGAAACTGATTCTGGCCGATAATCAGGCAATTTTCCGGGCTGGCATCGCCAAGGTTCTGGCGGTGGAAGACGAGATGCGTATTGTGGCGCAGGCGCAAACGCCCGAGCAGATGTTCATGGCGCTTGATAAGTTCCGCGCTGCAGTGCTGGTGATCGCCGGCGGATTTCACGGTGACTTCGCTGGCGTCTTGCAGGCTGCGAACAAGGTGCGCACGCGCGTAGTCGTGCTCGCTGACACCGGCGAGAGCGCGCAGAAATACATGGGTGCGGGCGCGCACGGGGTTGTCTATCGCAACGTGACCAGTTCGGCGCTAGTGGATTGCGTACGCAAAGTGGCACGCGGCGAGACCTGGATCCAGGACATCGCGGTCCCCAGCGAGCTGACTGAAAACGATATGGTGGGCTTGCGGGTGCGCGATCGCCTAACCGCAAAAGAATTGCGCATCGTTGCCTTGATCGTCCAGGGATACAAGAACAAGGAAATCGCAACCCAGCTTGGCACTACCGAGCAGGTGATCAAGAATTACCTGCGCAACGTCTATGACAAGATCGGCGTGTCGGACCGGCTGGAACTCGCCCTGTTCACGATTCACCATAGAATCCTGAACGAGGCTGCTGCTGCAACAGCCGCGGCGCATCAGCCGCAGCCAACCCCGCCGGGAGCAGGAGCGGTATCGTAGATAGCATCATGGAAGCGTCGGATCATTGAGTCGCTCGAACCGTCCTCAATGATCCGGCCGTTCATTTTTGTCCCGACCGATCAGTCACTTCTCGCCCTTGACGGACTCCTCCAACCGGACTAAGGTTCTAGCGGCAAATTTCGGGCTGGTTTTTCGCCTGCGAAATCCGGATCACAATCTGTTCGGCCAGGAGCCACCCAATGTATTCCCGAATTATCACCTGTACGATCGATCCATCGCGTGTCGACGAATTCCGCACAGTGCTAAACCAAGAGTTCCTTCCCCGGATTCAGAAGCAGCCGGGTTTTGTCGAGAACATTGAATCGCTGGACGGTAGAACCGGTGAGTTCTGCTGCACGACACTCTGGAACTCCCAATCAGACGTCGAAAACTATGATCGCGGTCTGTTCCAGGAAGTGGCGGCTAAACTGGGACCGATGATGACGGACGCGCCCGTCGTAAGAAATCTCCCCGTTGAGAATTCGTCTGTGCACCGGGTTGCAGCCGGCAAGGCCGCATAACCTAGGCTATCTGAGAGGTGGGGAACCCACCTCTCAGGATTGTTCGTTCAAGTTGAGAGATTGGTCGCGAAAGCCCAGGGATGGGCATGAACAATTCGCATCGTTCCGAGCCTCCGATGTTTCCCCTTTTGAACCTTTCCCTTGGTACTACCTTTTCGCTTGCATCCCGTCCATAATTTTTTTCGATTGGACTTCTCAGGGCTTCCCCTGACACACTGACTATGTCTTCCCTGCAAGACCGTTGCTAGGTAAGACGGACCCCGCTGTTCAACCGCAGCCCAGAAGTTGGGCGTTAGATCCATCCCGACCCCGTAGTCAATCCCGACAACTGAAGACGCTTTCGGCATTCGCCGTAGTGTCTTTCCAGCTCAACAGGAGAATGACAATGAAGCCGAATGGCAGGAAGTACGCTTTACGGGTTGTGTTGTTCGCAGTGTGCGCAGTTGCTTTGTTTTCTGGCCTGGCCGGAGCAGAAACTGTGCGCGGAACCTTCAAACTGTCCGTGCCCGCTCACTGGGGGACGATGGTGCTTGCGCCCGGGAATTACGAATTTTTCGTGGACACCGGCAGCATCAATCGCCTTGTGACGGTGCGCTCCCAAGAAACCGTCTGGAGTGGAATGATTCTGGCCACTTCGATCGACAATGCCATTGGGTCATCGGGATCAGAGATGAAGCTGGCCAGGTTTGATGACGCAATGTACGTGAAGGCGCTGTACTTGAACGACGCGGGGATAGCCCTGGAGTTCACCCTACCGAAACCATCGGTGATGAAATTGGCGAAATCACCGCCCATCGCCAGGTCAGCCTCGGGAAGCAACTAGCTAGAAGGCGCGACCAACCTTTACCCGAACCTCCCACCGGTGTGCAGCGACCCCATCGCTGCCACCGGTGCTAGACTGAAATCAAGACGTGCCTGTTGGCTCTCCAATGAAGACCAAGCCTGTTCTCACCCAAGGGCACAACCTGGATGCAGGAATGGAGGCATTTCAGAAGCAGGCGTGGGCCTCCGCTTACTCCCACTTGTCGGCCGCGGATCGTGAAGCTCCCGTCGGGCCCGAGCACCTTGTCTACTTAGCCCAGGCCGCCCTCCTGCTGGGGAAGGATACTGAAGGCGCCGACATTCTGGCCCGTGCGCATCAAGAGTTCCTGCAAAAAGGGCAAATTCAGCCGGCTGTCCGCTGCGCGTTTTGGCTGGGTTTCACGGCCCTCACCAATCAAGAGACCGCGAAGGCAGGTGGCTGGCTGGCTCGCGCAAACCGGTTGCTTGAGCAAGAGTCTGACTGCGTTGAACGGGGTTACTTGCTTCTGCCCAACGGGTATGGGGCGGTGCACGGTGGTGATCCGGCCACCGCATACGCCATCTTTCTTGAAGCAGGTGCTGTCGGGAAACGATTCGCTGACAAGGATCTCATGGCAATAGCGCTCCAAGGCCAGGGCCGCGCACTAATCAGGCAAGGCGAGGTTGCAAACGGACTCACGTTGCTGGATGAAGCGATGGTCTCGGTTATGGCGGGCGAAGTTTCCTCGCTCACTGCCGGCGGGGTCTACTGCAGTGTGCTCGAAGCCTGTGGGGAGGTGTATGACCTACGACGGGCGCACGAGTGGACATTCGCGCTCAAGCGTTGGTGTGAGTCGCAACCTGACCTGGTCCCCTATCGCGGCCATTGCCTGGTGCGGCGGGCGGAAGTCTTGCAATGGAGGGGCTCGTGGCGGGACGCATTCGAAGAGGCGCGTCGTGCATGCGAATGGCTTTCAGAACCCCCGGGAAAGTCTGCGCTTGGCGCGGCGTATTACCAATTGGGTGAAATCCAGCGTCTGCGCGGAGATCTCGGCGAAGCCGAGAAGGCTTACGAACGCGCGAACCAGTTGCGTCCGAACCTAGGGCCGGGGTTGGCGCGACTGCGGCTGGCTCAAAAGCATGTGGATGCGGCTATGGCCGTGGTTTCGCGTTTGGCTGAAGAGGTCCAGGAGCCTGCACGCCGCGCCACGGTTCTGGATGCATATGTTGAAATTTCGCTTGCCGCAAACAAGCTTGCCTTGGCACGCGAAGTGAGTGACGAACTCGGGACACTCGTTTCTCAGCGGGAGATTCCACTGCTCGAGGCATTGGCTTTGCGTTCTGCGGGTGCCGTTCTGCTCGCCGAGGGTGATGCCCGGGCTGCCTTGGCGCGCCTGCGGCAATCCTGGAATCTGTGGTGCGAATTACCGGTGCCGTATGAAGCCGCGCGAGTGCGCTGTCTGATTGCTCAAGCTTGCTCGAGGCTTGGAGACGAAGATAATGCTGTCCTCGAACTCTCTGCTGCACGCGAGACCTTCGAGCAATTGGGAGCCGCGACCGACCTGGCCAGTGCGAGAACCATGTTGTCCAAGCTGAAAGCCCAAAGCGACGGGCCACTAACCGAGCGCGAGATCGAAGTGCTCAGACTGGTTGCCTCGGGAATGACCAACCGGGGCATCGCAACCAGGCTCAACATCAGCGAAAAAACCGTAGCCCGTCACATGAGCAACATTTTTACGAAACTGGATCTTGCATCCCGCACCGCCGCTACCGCCTATGCGTACGACCATGGTTTGCTGTGAGTGCCGAAAGGATGCTCGGCTCACGCAGACATCGTCTGGACATCCTCGTTTCGTGATTGAAGTCCTCGTTCCGCGAACTGCTCAGGGAAGGCAGCAGCCAAGGCAAGAGGTTCTTCCGGGTCGGATGTAGCTTGGCTACGCACGCGCAGGCCGACAGCCCTGGAGATGCGTTCAGCGTCGCGCCCGACTCCCACAAAGGATGCCGAACTCATGGCATACAAGAAGTGCAAACCGACAAAATACAAGCCGGGCGCACTCGGCACTTCTCCCCCGTCGTGCATGGGATCCCCGTGGCCGTCGAAGATGGGCAAGTTAATCCACGGGAAACTGTGCTTGTAACCTGTCGACCAAATCACGTTTCGGACGGCAAGGGTGCGTCCGTCGGCGAGCAGCGGCGAACCATCGCGCACGCCCACTGTTCTTCCGACGCGCTCAATCCCGGCAGCGGTTAGGTCCTGGGGTTTTACGCGGATGAGGCTGGTCGCGCGGTGTAGCAGCTTGGGGCGCACCTTCCGTCCGATCGGCGTTCTCAGTGACAAAACCTGGTGCCCAACGAAGCGCACCACCCGGAACAGCAAATTGCGCGAGAGGAACGGGTCAATCCGCCACGGGATGTGTCCGGGCTCCTTTCCGGAGACGATGGTGGAATGGGTTCGCACCACCTCCATGGCAATGTCTGCGCCAGAGTTCCCGAGACCCACAACCAAAACCGGACCTGGCTGTAACTGCGAAGGATTGCGGTAAGCATGCGAATGGATCTGTACGATACCCGGATCGAGCTGGCGGGCAAACTCTGGAGTATGTGGTTCCTGATAGTTCGCCATCGCGATCACAAGGTTCTCGCTCTCAAATTGTTGATCCCCGGCGTCGATTAGGAAGCCCTTGCCTTGTTTCTTCACATGCTGCACTCGAACGCCATTGCGCACCGGCAGCTGGAAATGGCGTGCGTATTCCTGAAGATAGTCGGCTATCTGGTCCTTGGTAGGAAAGCTGTCTCCCCGTACCGGGAGACGCAGGCCGGGAAGGACGTAGCGTGCCGGCGTGAACAGGCGCAGCGAGTCCCAACGGTTGCGCCATGCGTCCCCCACGCGCTGGTTTGCGTCTACGATGAGGAAAGGCAGGCCTTGCTTTTGAAGGTAGTAGCCCACGCAGAGGCCAGCCTGACCCCCTCCGATCACCAGTGTCTGAACCCGTGTTGCATTCCGTCGACCCATATTTGTGCACCTCCTGAAGCACCCTCAATCCGGGTGCAATAGGCAGAGGATAGAACCTGGGGCGGGCCTGCGCATCGGGCATAGTACCCATTTTGCGCCAAGCTGGTGTATGGGTATTTTTGTGTAGAAGAGGCTGATTGAGGAACCGCCCGCGGACTCGTTCTAGAGCGACGCGTGCGGTGAAGCGGTTCCGCGAATCTCGAATGTCAATCCGCTTTCGATCCGCTCCTAACCTCTTCGCTCAGTACGATGGCTTCGGCAATTTCTTTCATGGTCTTGCGCTTCTGCCGGCTCTGGCGTTGGATGCTGAGATAAGCCTGTTCTTCGGTGAGGCCAAGGTCGCGCTGCAAGATTCCTTTGGCGCGCTCGACGACCTTGCGGGTCTCCAGCTGCTGCGATAACTCCGAGTTCTGAGTCTCCAAACGGGCAAGCTCGATTTCCGCTCCGGCGAGCGAACCGATGGTTGCAAGCAAATGGATCTCGTCTTCCGTGTAGGTATGAGGGTCGCGGTGTTGCAGGTTCAGGACTCCGACCAGCCGTCCGCGCGAGAATAAAGGCACCGACAGAAATGCCTCGTAACGGTCTTCCGGCAATTCATTGAAGCGCTGGAAGCGAGGATCCTTGTAAGCCTCACGCGAGACTGCGACCGGTTCGCGATGTTCCGCGACCCACCCGGTAATGCCCTCACCCATGCGCAGTTTCAGTCGGTCGAGCAGCTCCTGGTGCGGATTCTTGGAGGCCCGCAGAACCAAGTCCTCCCCAGAAAGCACGTAAATGAAACAGGAATCGCATTTGACCAGGCCCACGGCAAAATCGAGCACGCGGTCAAGCGCCTGGTGGAATCCATCGGCAGAGGCGATGCGGGTCACGGTGTGGTGCAGGACGTTTACGTGCGAGTCTTCAACGATCGGGGCGGACATGATCCAACGCTATCGGGGCGTGAGGAATGTGTCCAATTGCATCTTTTTATGGGTGAAATAAACGCTTTCTGCTATGAGAATTGAAGCCCCCAAGCGGGTCGATGCATCGCTGTGGAATTCATCCCAACTTACCCTAGTAATTCGGACCAGGTTACCAATATGTGCAGGGCTTTGCATTCTCCCGGTTTAAGCCGGCCTTGGCGGTGGGGCGATAAGGCCTTGTGGATTCAAACAGATAACGAGGAGGGCATCATTTGGCGGAACAGGTGCTTTTGTTTTGCCTGCCAGTTGTGTGGCAGGCGAAAACAGGGGCCAATGAACTACAACCTAGAGGCTGGATTTGGAAGAAGGTCGTATCGAATCACAACCCGAGTGCTGATGGTAGCTTTTGCCGCCGGATGGGGATTATTCACCATCGCGGTTGTTTTGCAGGACCATGCCATCGACGCCCAGCGTGAACTCATCCAGCTTCTCATGCAGGACTTGCATACCGCCCTGGCGACGTCTGCTTCCCATGGGAATAGCGGTTCCGTACGTGTTGTCGTGCACAAAGTCGAACTCCCGTCTAATCAGGTTCAAACGAAGTCAGCTCCGTCTCCCGATGTTCAGGTAAGTCCGTTGCAACCTAAGGTTCACCCGAATAACGAAGGATCTTCCCGCAACCCGTCATCCCAGGGAAAGAATGGGAATCAAGGCCGGAGCTCACGGCAGGCGAAAGAGCGCCTTCCCGTGAGGCCTCCGGCGCAGTTCACAGATCCGTCGGACATGCGTCGCACGACGTTTTCGATTTAGGTTTTCGTGGCAGGTGTAACAGGCCCGTTCTGAGGGTAGGTAGATGAAGGCAATCGCGATTTTGGTGTTGGCATCGCTTCCCGTTCCGCAGATTTCTCGTCCGGCGGCTCAGCCGAAGCCGCACTTCGTCCAGCAGCAGAACGCTCAGGCCTCCCGCAAGGGTGGTAAGTGGTATCTGGCGCGCACCGGCCATGCCGTCTATTGCTACGGCCCGGTTATGACGCTCACCACAGTCAAGGGAGAGATTCAGCGCGTGGCCACGTTCTGCAAAGGCGAGCAGGTTGTAGTGCCACTCAAGGACTAAAGTTGTAAAGACTTGGAACTGACGAACGGCTCAGAGGCACCTGCAGCCTAGGATCGCGTTACATCACCATCCCACCTTCGCCTTTCAATTTCTCCGACTGGAAATGGGTGACCAGTGCCTCGATCAGCGGCTGGAGTTTGCCGTCCATGACTTCGGGGAGTTGGTGAATGGTGAGGCCAATCCGGTGATCGGTAACGCGGTTTTGCGGGAAATTGTAGGTGCGAATTTTCTCGCTACGGTCTCCGGTCCCGACCATGGACTTACGTTCTTTCGCGAGTGCATCTTGCTGCTTCTGCATCTCGACTTCGTAGAGGCGAGAGCGCAGCACGCGCATGGCTTTCTCGCGATTCTTAATCTGGGACTTCTCGTCCTGGCAGCTGACAACCGTGTTGGTGGGAATGTGGGTGATACGCACGGCAGAGTAAGTCGTGTTGACCGACTGTCCGCCGGGGCCGGAGGAACAGAACGTGTCGATACGAATATCCTTGGGATCGATCTTGATGTCCACGTCTTCGGCTTCGGGAAGAACGGCCACGGTGACAGCAGAAGTATGAACCCGGCCCTGCTGCTCTGTGGCCGGCACACGCTGTACACGATGCACGCCGCTTTCGTACTTCAGGCGCGAATACACCTTGTCGCCTTCGATGAGAGCGATGACTTCTTTCAGTCCACCGACGGGCGAGTCTGAAGTCGAGAGCACTTCCACCTTCCAGCGGCGTGTTTCTGCGAAGCGGTCGTACATGCGAAACATTTCAGCCGCGAAGAGTGTGGCCTCGTCGCCGCCGGTGCCGGCACGAATTTCGAGAATGACGTTTTTCTCGTCATTGGGGTCTTTGGGCAGCAGTAAGACCTTCAATTCTTCTTCGACGCCGAGGACGCGGGCTTCGAGTTGATCCAGTTCTTCCTGCGCATAGGCACGCATGTCTGGATCTTTCTCATCTGCCAAAAGAGCTCTGCTTTCGGCGATACCCTTCTTCAAGTCCTTAAACTCGCGGTACTTTTCGACGACCGGCGTGATTTCGCTGTGGGCCTTGGCGGTCTTCTGGTACTTCGAAGAATCGCCGATGATCTCCGGCGAGGCAAGTGCTTGCGTCAGTTCTTCGTACCGTGCTTCGATTTGGTCAAGACGTTCAAACATGATGTTCAGTGGGCCAGGGTAATGGCCGTCGCTTTCCTAATTTTGCTCTGATTTGAGGAGACTGGGGAAGGGTTTTTGCGGCGGGGCCGCTAGGCAATCACTAGCTCGCCACCCCGCTGTTTTTCGAGCGCCATGGCCTGATCGAGCGCGGAAATCGCACATACAGCCTGATCATCTGTCGGGGGGCGAGTGGTGATGCGTTGGAGCCAAAGTCCGGGAGCGGTCATGACCGCGAACAACGATTTCCTGTGTTTCGCCGCAAAGCGGATGATCTCGTAGGAAACACCTGTGATCACGGGTAGCAGTACGATGCGGATCGCGAACCGTGCCCAGAAGCTTTCGACCGGGACCATCATGTACACGAAGATGGAGAGGATCATCACGGTCATCAGAAAACTGGTGCCGCAACGGGGATGAAACGTTGGATACTTCTGCACCTCACCCGTTGAGAGCGGGTCCCCATTCTCGAAGGCGAAAACTGTCTTGTGTTCGGCACCGTGATATTCATACACACGGCGAATGTCGGCGAGCAGGGAAGTACCCCAGATGAAGATCAGGAAAAGCGCAAGGCGGATGAGGCCATCCACCAGGTTGAACATGACCTGTCCGCCGAGTTCGGGATGTGACTTGCGCAACTCGGTGGTTGCCAGCAGCGGCAAGTATTTATACATAAAGATAAAGAAGCCGACCGAGATTGCGATATTGACTGCCGCAATCCAGCCGTTGAGTTCGAACTTCTTCTCAGGAACCTTCCCATCTTCATCTTTCTGAAGCTCTTCCAATTGCACGTTGGCGGAGAAACGCAGCGCGCGAAAACCGAGGGTCATCGCATGGCCAAGCGTCATCACCCCGCGCACGATTGGCAAACCCATCCATTTGTGAGTCTCCGAGAGCCGCTCCAGGGGTTCGCTGTGGCTGATGAGCTCGCCCGAAGGTTTGCGGCAAGTGATCGCCCACGCGTGCGGGCTGCGCATCATCACGCCTTCGAGCAGAGCCTGCCCACCGACAAGGGTTTCCTCGCCGCCTTCAAGGGCGGGCAGCAGTTGAATCGAGACCAGAAATCGCCACAACGTCCGGAGAAACTTCATAAATGATTGGATGACTCTTAGGCGAGTATTGTTCCAGGATTAGGGTAGCACAATCGGCGACGTAATCGATGCACGCAAGTCTCGCAACAGCAAGTACTTAGGTGTTTCAAAAGCCGGCATGCCCCGGGTCTAGGCCAAAGGGCCCTGCCAGCTGGCTAGGCTCTCGCGCGTCGGGGTCCTTCAGGCATCTGAAACTGAGTGATACTAAGAAGGGTTGCATGCTCCTGTTCTCCGAGACCGCGGACCGGATCGCTTCCACCACCAAGAAACGGGAGAAGACGGCAATCCTGGCGGAATACTTCAGCTCGGTCCCCCATCAGGATGCAGCCACGGGGGCGGTTTTCTTTTCAGGCAGGCCTTTCCCAGCGTGGGAGGAGGCTACCTTGCAGGTGGGCGGCTCGATTTTGTGGCGCATTGTGGCCGAGCTGTCGGGAAAGTCTGAGGCAGAACTCACAGAGTCGTATCGAAGGCACGGCGATTTGGGTGCGGTTGCAGAAGCCGTGCTCCCCCGCTTCCCGCAGCTGCAGGAAAGCCCTAACTTTCCGACTGAGACCCAAAAGTTCTTCCGCGAAATTTCCTCCTCCCGGAGGCCCGCGCTAAAGGCAGGACTCACCCGCAAGCTCCTCAGTAGCGTCCCGCCCCCTGCGGCGAAATATGTCATCAAGATCATGACTGGCGATCTTCGGATTGGTCTGAAGGAGAGTCTGGTCGAAGAGGCCATCGCCAAGGCATTTCAAAGACAACATCCGGAGACGACACTAGAGGCCGTGCAGCGCGCCAACATGCTGCTCGGCGACATCGGAGAGACACTCAAATTGGCTGCCGAGGGACAGCTTGGAGACGCCAAGATGCGTCTGTTCCATCCGATTGGCTTCATGCTGGCAAGTCCGGCCGAATCAGCGGAAGATGCGCTCAGCTACTTTGAGAACGCGTGGGTGGAAGACAAGTACGATGGCATTCGCGCCCAGGCCCATTGCTCGGGCGAGGACGTCCGTTTCTTTTCGCGGACGCGCGACGAGATCACGGAGTCGTTTCCCGAGTTGCCGGATGCGCTCGCGGGCTTGCCCGAAGACGCGATTTTGGATGGAGAGATCCTGGCGTGGAGTTACACGGATGACCGGCCCGAGGAAGCTTCCCAGGTTCCAAATTGTGCCGGTCGCGCACTTCCTTTTAGCGCGCTGCAGAAGCGGCTGGGGCGGAAGACGGTGAGCGAGATCCTGATCCGCGAAGTCCCGGTTACCTATCTGGTGTTCGATGTCCTGTACGCAAATGGGGAACTGGTGATTGATCGGCCACTGCGGGAGAGAGCGAAGATCTTGGATAAGCTGCTGGCAAACCGGGAAGCCACGCGCCTGGGAAATACTCCTCGCTCCGGGCAGGTTACGGCCCGCCGAGGAAAGGCAGCAACCGAAGCGCAAGGCCTGCTTGATTTCAGCTCGATATCAGCCGAGGGCCAAGCGCCTGAAGGCGAGAGCCCTTTGCCGGCGAAAGGCGGCTTACCTCGCTCCCAAATGCCTTTGACCGCCATTACCCGCGCACCTGCTTTTCAGGCTTCCTCACCCGAGCAGTTGAATGCACTTTTCGATGCGGCCCAGGAACGTGGTAACGAGGGCCTGATGATCAAAGAACCCCAGTCTTCGTACACGCCGGGGCGTCGCGGAAAATCGTGGCTGAAACTGAAAAGGGAGCTGGCGACGCTCGATGCGGTTGTCACGGCCGTGGAGTTCGGCCACGGACGCCGAATCAGCGTCCTCAGTGACTACACGTTTGCAGTATGGGAGGGAGATCGACTGCTGAATGTAGGAAAAGCCTATTCGGGGTTGACCGACGCTGAGATCAGCGAGATGACCAAATGGTTTCTCGAGCACACCCTCGAGGACCAAGGGTTTCGGCGGGTCGTAGAGCCGAAGATTGTCATTGAGGTCGCGTTCAACAACGTGATGCAATCGGACCGGCATAATAGCGGTTATGCACTGCGGTTTCCGCGCATCGTGAGGTTGCGATCCGACAAATTGCCGGAGGACGCAGATACATTGCAGAGAGTGAATGAGATTTACGAGCGGCAAGGAAATTAGATTCCTGGCGGACGTTGCAGTTTGCCGAAGGCCCAGCTCACTCGTGAGAGACTAAACAAAGTTTGGTTGAAAAAAGAAGGGTTTCCATGTCTGAGACGTATTCCTATTTCGATGTAGCAAAGATGATCGACCACTCGCTTCTGAATCCCGCGCTTACCGTCGACGAATTGGAAGCCGGTTGCCACTTGGCGCGCGAATACGACGTAGCCAGCGTTTGCATCATGCCCTACTACGCGGCGAGGTGCGCAAAGCTGCTCGAGGGATCCTCGGTAGAACCGAGCACGACGATTGGCTTTCCCCATGGTGGGCACAGCACGGAAATCAAAATGGCAGAGGCTGAGCGCGCGCTGAAGGACGGCGCGACCGAACTCGATGCCGTGATTAACATTAGCAAGGCGCGGAGCGGTGACTGGTCATACGTTGGCGGCGAGATCAGGGCCCTCACGGAACTTACCCATGCCCATGGTCAGAAGATCAAGATCATTTTCGAGAATGCCTATCTCGACGAGGCGGCGAAGATTCGTCTCTGCCAGGTCTGCGGCGAGATTGGCGTGGATTGGGTGAAGACCTCGACTGGTTATGCGCCGAGCGGAGCGACCATGGAGGATCTAAAGCTGATGCGGGAGCATTCTCCGGCGCGCGTGCAGGTGAAGGCAGCAGGCGGCGTGCGCGACCTGGATTCGTTGCTGGCTGTGCGCGCAATTGGGGTTACGCGCGTGGGGGCCTCGAGGACCGCGCAAATCTTGGATGATTGCAAAGCGAGACTCGCTCAAAGATCGGACGTCTTGGCCACGGCCGGCTCAGGGTACACCGGGGAGCGCCAGGGAAGTAACCACCGTGGGCCCGCGCTGATGCGGTGGGTTTCCCGAGAGCGTCAATGGATGTTGTGATACACCGACTGCCTCCCGAAAAACTTGTCCGCCCATTCAAGGAAGTATTTCATGTTCGGGGCATCGGTGTGGCCGCCATCGTGTTGACGCCATCCGAGCTGGCCTTCGAGAACATTTGTATTCACCGGAGGCATGTTTTCCGGTGTGTAGCGGTCCATCGGAGCCAGACCCTTGGCTCCCAAAACAGGCCATCCCGGACTGGCCAAAACCGTGGCCATGAAGCTGCCTTTGTGGTCGAGCCATTTGGCGTCGCCTTTTTCCGGAATCCCATAACTGATGAAGGTGAGCCGTGGGGCGGTTAGGGCAATCAGTTCGTTCGAATCAACGGGAATGTCGGACGCGTTCTTGCTTGCAAATGTAGCCTGAGAGGCCCCGTAGGTCATAAAGTTGCCGGCCATCCAGTAATAGCTGAAACCGGCGAGACTCTCGACGGCCTCGCCGAAGTTGCGGCGGAGGAGCGTAGCCCCGCCTTTTCCGGAAGAACCGACGAGCACGGCAGCAAACCGTGGATCATAGGCCATGGTGATGAGAGCGGCCTTTCCGTAGCGCGAAACCCCGTCTATGCCAACCTGCTTCGCATTCACCGCGGAGTCAGTTTCGAGGTAGTCAAGAGCACGGCTTGCGCCCCAAGCCCAGGCACGCAGAGCCCCCCAGTCTTCGGGCCTCCGTGGTTGTCCATGGTTGGTGAGACCGATAATTCCGCGGGTAAGCCCGGCTCCGTTGTCCGCCTGAATGGTTGTGGGATCGAGCAACGCGAAGCCCCAGTTGTCGGCAACCAGTTCCCAGGTGTTTGGCGGATCGCCATCTTCATTGCGCGGTGGAAACTGGAACGGCGTTCGCGACGACAATTGAAATGCGGGATGCTGCTGGAAGACTGTTTTCAGCGAAGGATCCTTTTCGATCAGAAGCGCCTTCATGGCGCTGTTGATTCGCGAGAACTCTTCTTCCGAGGGCTGATTGGGAGAGGGGAATGCGGCGGGGCCAAACATCACGAGGAGAGGGACTGGGCCTTTTGCATTCGCAGGCGTGACCACGATCATCCGGATGTTTACCCCGATCTCGGGGCAGGTCGAATTATCGACGTGCCCGATGACTTCCTTGGCAAGGACCGGAGAGAAGCCGATGAATTCTTGGTCGACCGGGCCGACCGTCCAGGTAACTTTGGGGACGTCCTTTGGCACGCGCCCATAGACACAACAATCGAAGCCTTCGAGAATTTCTGCCCGGCGTTTCTGCCACATTTCCGGGGTAGTCACTTTCTGTCCGCCACTCATGGTGAGCGCGTCGGGAACGTGGGGAAAGGGAGAGGCTTGCGCTTCGTCGTAGTTGGCGTGATTGGGGGCGTGCTCGTCGGCGTTCGGTCCGGGACGCATCCCTTGAATCCCGAGTTGCTGCATCATGTTCTTTTGATCTTCGTCGGTGGTCAGGGTTAGGGGCTTGCAGGTGAAGTCCGTGGGCGCACTTGACTGAGCAAAAACCAAAGGAATACCAAGGGCAAGCAGGAACGACGCAAGTCCGAGAACAGTGCGCCTTCTATTCGACATTTGTCTTCTCCAGGGAAGCGTGTGCGCTGAACATGCTATCCGGCTTAAGTTTGAGACGCAAATTAAATACCTCACTTTCCGCCATCACGCGTGGGAAAGGTTCCTCGATCATGTAATGAGGGTGCGCCGAGTGTCCGCCGAACAAACCGTCAATGAAACAGCGGATCGCGGGGGACCTGCTTGCACCGTTCAAGCGCCTGCAGCAGATTCATGATCCTCAGCGGCTAGGTCGTCGAGCAGGGCGGCGGCTTTGCTAACGTTATCGACGCCAAAAACAAGCATCGCAAGCGTGGAGCCAGTTTCAGCTCCGGAATAGCTGTAGTCGATATTGATCTGTCCCCCGCCTAGGCGCGCGGCTGCTCGCCCTAACGCTCCAGGCCGGTCTGCAACCCGCGCTATCGCCACATCGGTTTCCTCAAAGATCATTCCTTCTTTGGCGAGCACGGACTGAGCGGTTCTGGGGTCGTCCGCTACGAATCGGACCAAGCTCTCACGCTCTTCCACATAGGATTGGAACGCAAAGATACTGACTCCCCGCTCTGCCAGGGCCAGAAAGCATTTCCCCAGTGCCCCCGGTCGGTCGGCGATGGTCACGGTAAATTCCTTGCCTTTTGCCATAGTGGGTAAGTCCTCACCGATCGACAACATCCTAGCGCTCCCAGGCCTCTGCTGCACCTCAAATCGAGAATATTGCGTTTTCAAATAAGGCAGAAATCCTTCGACACAGCGTCCGCAGCCGAGTCGCTCAGCTCTGCTTGGGCTGCGAATTGACGCCATTTCTCGACCGCCGCCCGCACTCCGTCTAAGATGTCATTTGGCCCGCTGACTCCGAAGCGATCCGCTTCCACCAGCAAATTCTCACGCATGATGTCTTGGAATTTTCCGTTCACACTCATCAGGTGCTGAAAGGTCCATTCGCCCTTCGGGTTGTAGGCGTGGGTTATGTCGTAGGCGGGCGCTAGTTCCCACTTGCTTCCTTGTTTCAATCGAAAGGCAAAGTTCTTCGTGTGATCGTCGCAGTTTCTGGCCATCACATTGAAAGCCATCCGGCGAAACGTCTGATCGAGAGCAGCGTCTCCCAGTTTGAGCCGAGCAACCATCATGAATAGTTGCGCATAAGTGTGGGTGGCTCGTTGCTTGAAATCCAGATGATCCATCGCGCAGAGCGTCTGCACGTGATACTTAACGGTCTTTCCATCGACCACGTCACGATCGAAGCGGCGCGTCATGAAGTGTGCCCTGCCGTTTTCTTCGAGTAATCGGCAGGGGTACATATGGATGCCGGCTTCTTGTGCCATCAGGTAATAGGCGTATTCAATCCGTCCGTATGGCCCTCCTGGGCCAAGTTCCTCGTACTTCCCCACACCATCGAACTTCAAGATCCAGTGCTCGAAGCCCTCGGCCGCATCAAACTGTCCACTCCGGATGATGTCTGTCTGCGGATTCCAGGCAACCACGGCCTTCGCGCGCGCACCGCCCGCCGAGGTTCCTACGTGAATGATGTTATTGAGCGCGGCGTGGGCGAGATCGTCCTTTGAAAGGTTTCCCTCAAGCGCCTTGCGTGCCGCTTCGACGAGGGATTTCATCTCAAGCGGCGCCCCACTCTCCTTGTGAGACCCGTGTGCCGGTTTAAACTCCAGGGCGCCTACGCCCCGCTTTCCCATGTAGGCCAAGCGATCCAAGGGTGTGACTGCGCTCTTGACGACTCCATGTTCTGCCATCCATGCGTCGATCAGAGCATTGCCGAAATCATCGGGCAAGGCATCGGCCAGCATTCCAGGTAGCCGGTGGAACGTCGGTTCAGGCAGGCTGGGGAAGATGAATGGAGTTTCTCCTTGATCCAGCGGCAGCGTGAACGGAGCCAATTCAATCCCCGTGCCCTGCCACGCCGGGTCGTAGGCGAACGCGTAGTATGCGAGCTTCGGGTCAAGAGCCACGGCTCCTACCCGCTGCCCCCAAATCCGCACTTCAATGACAGGGACTTGTTTCACGGATTATCCTTTGCCGGTTTTCGCGGAGATCGTACCCGTCGTCGCAAACTGGATTTGCGCAACATGGTAAGCGGATTGATGGTGACTTCCGGCGCAAGCGCTTCTATGCCCTGCAAGTAATCGAGCGCCTTCAGCACCCTCAGGAGCGTTTCGACGCTCGAGCCGCGTCCGGCTTCGAGATTCCGCAACGCCTTTTCCGAAACGCCGGCTTTCTTGGCTGTCGCAAGCTGATCCATGTTGCGCGAAAGACGCAACCTACGCATCCGTCCACCAAGCGCAACCTGCAGCTCCTCTGGCGTGTTGAATGACATTGATTCCATAAACGGTATTTTATTGCCTTTTAAGGACAATAATCACTTTAATCGGTATAACTATACCTTTTAAGATGTTTTACTTTAACGGTATAATGATACCGTTTATTATAATATTTGTCTATAACAGGCATTTTTATACCTACTAATAACGTTAATTTTATTAACCCATTGGGCGGCCTAGACCCAAGCTATTGGTTGTGTTGTGCGGGCTAACTTGGCGGTTTCAAGCGGCTCTTGCGTCGCGTCACAAGAAGCGCGTATTTTTCGCCAATTGTCACAGGCTCCAACTACTTGCCGCTGAGCAGTACAATTCCTGACGAGTTTTGCCTGGCAGCATTCCGCATCAGGAAAACTCCGGTTTCATTCACAGGACCCAGTTCACTCAGGAGGCCGCAGTGAAAAATCAGCCTCAATCTTCCGGTAAGCCCCTTTCTCGACGCAAATTCATTGTCCAAAGCACAGCCGCGGCGATCGGTCTCTCCATCGTTCCGCGGCGTGTTCTGGGAGGGCCGGGATACGTTTCTCCCAGCGACAAGATCAATCTGGCATTTATCGGTGTGGGCGCGCAGGGTTTCCGCGTGATGCTGCACTTCCTGAATGAGCCCGACGTACAGGGCGTCGCTGTTTGCGATGTGACTCAAAGTGCCGCGAATTATCCGCAATGGGACACCCACGAATTCTGCAAATCAGTTCGCAAACTGCTCGGAGTCGAATCCGGCTGGGACTGGCTGAGCCCTGATCAGCCGCTCCAGTTGAGCCATACGTTACGGGTGACCAGTGGCGTGGCAGGACGCGAACCAGCACAAAAAGTTGTGAACGGTTATTACGCGACAAAGCAGCGCTCGGCGAATTACGCAGGATGCTCTGCTTATGTTGACTTCCGCGAACTACTCGAAAAGCAAAAAGACCTCGACGCGGTGGTGGTGTGTACTTCTGACACTCGTCACGCCGCCGCGTGCATCGCCGCCATGAAAAGAGGCAAGCACGTCGTTTGTCAGAAGCCGCTGACGCACACAGTCTATGGAGCGCGCCGTATG
>Ga0157372_10001709_pt1 | contig 23817 bp, 25 predicted proteins | sample C55metaG_FD_115307 | JGI IMG/M metagenome (GOLD analysis project Ga0157372, IMG submission 115307) | Corn rhizosphere microbial communities from Kellogg Biological Station, Michigan, USA - C5-5 metaG | ecosystem: Host-associated > Plants > Roots > Rhizosphere > Soil | place: USA: Michigan... | reverse complement strand
CGGCTTCGCTGCGCGGCGCCTCGACGTAGCCGCGGACGGCGACGCCGACGGTGTCCGCCGCCGCCGCGGGCGCCGATTCCAGCAGCGCTTCGGGATCGTGCGCCTCGCTCGCGCGGCGGGCGAACATGCGGCTGAACTGACCGGCGAGGACGGCACCGGCGGCACCGAGGGAGACCGCGGCGAGGCCGACCGTCGCTCGCTCCGAGCGCACCCAGCCGGACCTGCGACGGCGGAGCGGGACTACTTCTCCTCGCTGATGATCGTCTTGACGGCAGCGTTGGTGCCGTCGGAGAGCTGGATCTCGACCATGAAGGTGCCGAGTTCGCGCAGCGGCTGCTCGAGCTGGACCTGTTTTTTGTCGAACCGCAGGTCGCGCGCCTCTTGCAGAGCGTCGACGATCTCTTTCGGGCCGACCGAGCCGAACAGCTTGCCGTCCTCGCCGGCCCGCTGGTGGATCGTGAGGACCGTTTTCGAGAGCAGCCCGGCGGCTTCGGTTTCGCGCTCGCGGCGGGCTTCCTCGGCGCGTTCGGCTGCCTCCATCCGCCGTTTCGCCACCTCCAGCGCACCGGCGGTCGCCGGCTGGGCCAGCTTGCGCGGGATCAGGTAATTGCGCAGATAGCCGGGGGCGACGTCGACGACGTGGCCGCGCTCGCCGAGAGACTCGACGTCTGCAAGCAGGATCGCCTGCGCCATCAGCGCTCTCCGACGTAGGGAAGCAGGGCGATCTCGCGCGCCCGCTTCACCGCCACCGAGAGCTGACGCTGGTGACGGCGGGAAAGTCCGGTGACCCGACGGCCGCGCGTCTTCCCCTTGTCGGAGAGGAAGCGCCGCAGCAGGTTCAGGTCCTTGTAGTCGACGACCTCGGAGTTGACCCGGGTGTATTTGCGCGGACGCGCGCGCTCGGCACCGCGCCTGCCGCCGCGCCGGGCGCCACCTCGGGATGAAGACTCATTTGCTCTAGCCATCGGCCGGGCATGCTACAGAGCTGACGGCCCCAGCGGCTGTCAGACGGCGTCCTCAGTCGCTCGCGTGCGAAGCACGCCACGCTCCCTGCGTCCTTGTCTGACAGCCGCTGGACCTCGTCAGAACGGTATGTCGTCTTCGCTGGGTGCTCCGCCGCCGCCACTTGGCGTCGGGGCGAAGTCGCTCTCATCTGCCGGGACGTCGCTCTGCGGCGGCGTGAAGCCGCCTCCACCGCCACCGCCACCGTTGCCGTTGCCACCGCCGCCCGACCCGTCGCGCGAGCCGAGGAACTGGACGGTGTTGGCGATGATCTCGACGCTCTGGCGTTTGTTGCCGCCCTGGTCCTCCCACTCGCGCCAGTCGAGGCGGCCTTCCACCGCCACCGGACGGCCCTTGGAGAGGTAGCTGGCGCAGTTCTCGCCCTGCGCCCCCCAGACGGTCACGTCGAAGTAATTGGGCTTGTCGACCCATTCCCCCGTCTGCCCGTCCTTGCGGCGGCTGTTGACCGCCACTCGAAGCTTGCAGACGGCGGTTCCACTGCCGAGATGACGCAGCTCCGGATCACGGGTCAGGTTGCCGGTGATCACCACCACGTTCACGTTCGAAGCTGCCAAGGCACTCACTCCTCTGGAATCGGATATCTGGTTCCAGTCTAAGGAGGTGGGCGGCGCGACTCTCCCCCCTGCGAAGGAGGTTTCCCGCAAACAGCGGCGCCCTTGCGGCGCTACTCCTCGGAGTCGTCGGGCTCGTCGGGCGAGTCGCCGCGATCCTCGCGGGCTCCCCGGTCGCTCCGCTCGCGCGGGCCGGGCGAGGCCGTGACGGCGGGCGGAGCGATCACCGGCGCGTCGGGATCGACTTTGAAGATGCGGAAGCGAAGGACGCCGTCGGCGATCTTCAGGTTGTGGTCGAGCGAGTCGAGCAGCTCGCCGGCGGCCTCGAACCGCATCCAGCGGTAGTCGGCCTCGGTCCGGTGGTTGATCTCGTAGGCCATCTTCCGCAGGCCCCAGGTGTTTTCGTGCTTGAGGCTGCCGGAGGCCTCGATCTGCCCACGGGCCTCACCCGCCAGCGCGTCGCGTGCGGGGGCGTCGAGTTTGGGGTCCAGCATCAGGACCAGCTCATATTCGCGTGGTGCGGCCAAAACGGCGAAGGACTATAGCGGCGAGGTGCCGCCGGGGGAGCCCCGCTCGGCGCCGGGATCGACCATCTAGTCTCTGGGCGTGGACTCCTCGCCGCTGATCATCGTCTCCAACCGCGGCCCGCTCCAGTTCGATCGCGACGAGGACGGCGAGCGCACGGTGCGCCGCGGCGGCGGCGGCCTGGTGACCGCGCTCTCGGGCCTGGTCTCCCATCGCGACGCGCTTTGGATCGCCTCGGCGATGAGCGACGAGGACGTCGCGGTCTCCGAGGAGGTGGGCGGGCCGATCGAGCAGGAGCTGGACGGGATCGACTACCGGGTCTGCCTCATCGGCAGCGACGCCACCGCCTACGACCGCTTCTACAACGTGATCGCCAACCCGATCCTCTGGTTCATCCAGCACTACCTCTGGGACATCTCCAACGCGCCGGACATACGTCAGCAGGAGATCGACGCCTGGGACTACGGCTACCAGGCCGTCAACCAGGACATCGCCAGGGCGGTGCTCGCCGAGATCGAGGGGCAGGAGCAGCCGCTGGTGATGCTCCACGACTACCACCTCTACACGGCCCCGGGGATGATCCGCGCCGAGCGGCCGGACGCCTTTCTCCACCACTTCGTCCACATCCCCTGGTCGCAGCCGGACAGCTGGAGGATCCTGCCGACCCGGATCCGCGACGCGGTCTTCGAGGGGATGCTGGCCAACGACATCATCGGCTTCCACACCCACGCCTACTGCATCAACTTCCTTCGTTGCTGCGACGAACTCCTCGACGGGGTCGAGGTCGACTACCTCAACGCGGAAGTGCGCCGCGGCGAGCACCGCACGCTTGCCCGCGCCTACCCGCTGGGGATCGACGCCGAGCGGCTGCAGCGGGCCGCTGCCTCGCCCGAGGTCGCCGAGGCCGAGCGCGAGGTGCTCGAGCGGCGACGGCAGTACCTGATCATCCGCGTCGACCGCGCCGACCTCTCGAAGAACGTGCTGCGCGGCTTCACCGCCTTCGACACCTTCCTCGCCCAGCACCCGGAGTTCCGCGAACAGGTCACCTTCATCGCCCACCTGCAGCCCTCGCGCCAGGACGTGCCCGAGTACGCCGAGTACCTGGAGCGGATCGAGGCGCTGGTGGCGGTCGTCAACCACCGCCACGGGACCACCGACTGGATGCCGATCGACCTGAAGATCTACGAGAACTTCCACGACGCCGTCGCCCGCTACAAGCACTTCGACCTGCTGATGGTCAACTCGCTCTTCGACGGGATGAATCTCGTGGCCAAGGAGGCGCCGGCGGTCAACACCCGCGACGGCGTGCTGATGCTCTCCGAGAACACCGGTTCCCACCAGGAGCTGATCGACTACGCGATCTCGGTCAACCCCTTCGACATCCAGGAGCAGGCCGACGCGATCTACCGGGCGCTGACGATGGAGCCCGAGGAGAAGCGCCGGCGGGCGGAGGGCCTGCGGGAGATCATCTTCAGCCGCAACCCCGGCGACTGGGTGGACGACCAGCTGCAGGACATCGAGTCCCTGCGCCGCTCCCTGGGCTGAGGGGGGAGAGTTTGCCCCCGCGCAGCCTTAGGAGGGCATGCGCGGAGTTCGAGTCAGGTGGGCAGGCGCGGCGAAAGTCGGGGCAATCGCCGTCGCGGCGCTGGTCGCCCTGCAAGCGCTGCCCGCTCTCCTGAAGCCACCCGAGCCGCCGCCGCTGGCTCCCGACGTGGGGTTGCCACGCGTCGTACCTGCTGAGCCGTCGCCGGAGTCTTCGCCGCCGAAAGAGTTGAGGTTCGAAAAGCACCGCATACGTGCAAAAGGAACCACGGAACTGGCCAGGGAGGAAGATCCGGCCAAAGCGCGGTTCCAAACGCACCGTAGAAGTGCAAAAGGAACCACGAAACGGCATCCAGACCCGGTCTCGCAAGCCCCGCCGCCTGCGCCTGAACCGACCTATGTCCCTCCACCGCCGGCCCCTGCTCCCTCACCGCCCCCGCCTGCCGGCGACGGCTCGGAAGAGTTCGCGCCGCGCTAGGAGTCGAGCTCGCCGAAGAGGTTGAGCCAGTCGCGCAGCAGGCGCGGCGTCAGGAAGTGCCGCCGCGCGTGCTCCTTGCCCTGGCGGCCGAGGTCCTTGCCGAGCTCCGGGTTGCGGAGGATCTCGACGCAGCGCTCGGCGCACTGCTCGGGCGAGTCGACGAGGTAGCCGCTGACGCCGTCCTCGATCTGCAGCGGGATGCCGCCGACGTTGCCGGCCACGGTCGGCCGCCCCTTCCAGAGCGCCTCGGTGACGGTCAGACCGAAGCCCTCGCGGATCGACTTCTGCAGGCAGATGTCGGACTGGGACTGGAAGGCGTTGACCTCGATCGCGCCGACGTTGTTGAGGTTGCTGAGGATTTTGATGTCCTCGTCGCCGTCCGCGTATTCGAAGGTTTTCTGGAAGTACTCGAGGCCCTCGGGGTCGTCGGTGGCCATCGAGCCGACCATCGCCAGCTGCGCCTCGGGCACCTGCTCGGTCACCTGGCGGTAAGCGTCGATGACGCCGATCGGGTCCTTCCACGGGTCGAAGCGGCTGACCTGGGTGATCAGCGGCCGGTCGACGTCGATCCCGAACTGGCGGCAGACGAAGGCGGCGTCCTCGGGCGAGAAGGCCATGTTCTTCGGCGAGAGCGGATCGATCGCCGGGGGGATGATGTTGACCGCGTCGCGGTGGTGGCCCATGTCGTTGGGCACGTACTGCTCCATGTGCCAGACCGAGGCGTCGTACTCTTCGATCATCGGCAGCAGCCGCTCGATCGGGGCCGGGTTCGGGGTCGAGAGGTCGATGTGGCAGCGCCAGATCCACTTCTTGCCCTTGGCGAGGGCGCCGCGGCGCAGGCCGATCGGCTGCGGGTCGTGGACGACGACCACGTCCCAGTCGCCCTGCAGCCCCTCGGCGTTCAGCTGGTTGATCTCGTCGAAGACCTCCCACTGCTCGTCGCTCAGCGTCTCCTCCGCCCCCTGCAGCGAGTTGTGGAGGAGCTTGGTCGCGTTGAAGAACTCTTCTTTGCCGAAGATCACGTGCCAGTGCGCGTCGATGCCGACGTCGCGCATCAGCGGCACCAGCGTGTAGAGGATCTCCGAGACCCCGCCGCCGAAGGCGGTGGCGCTGACGTGCAGCACCCGCTTCCCTTTCAGCGGCTCCGCGAGCTGGCGGATCTGCTCCGTCAGCTCTTTGCCGACGATGTGGGTGTAGTCGGTGAGGGTCTTGTGGCCGAGGGCGACTTCCTGAAGCAAGCCGTGAGTTCTACACCGATGGGCGGCGACACGGCGTCCAGCCGCCGGCGCCGGCGCGGCGCTATCCGCCGGAGGGGTTGTCCGGCCGCGCGCCGAGCGTGAGCACGACCTTCTCCCGCTTGTCGTCGTGGAGCACGGTCAGCGTCACCTTTTCGCCGGGTTTGTGGGCGGAGATCACCCGCGCGAGGTCGTTTTCCTCGACGATCTTCTGGCCGTCGATTTCGAGGATCACGTCGCCCCCGGCTTGGTACCGGCCAGCCTGGAAGCGCACTTCTTCGTCGCCGCCTTCGAGCCCGGCCTTCTCCGCCGGACCGCCCGAAACGATTTCCGAGAGCAGCCCGCCGTAGGTGGTGTCGAGCCCGAGCTTGCGCGCCAGCTGTGGGTAGAGCGCCTGGCTGGAGACGCCCATGTAGGCGTATTCGGCGCTGCCGTTCTCGCGCAGCTGGGCGACCGAGCGGTTAATTGCCGAGATCGGGACCGCGAAGCCGACGCCGTCGTTTGCCCCCGAGTTGGTCTCGATCTGCTGGTTGATGCCGACCACCCGGGCGCCGGCGTCGAGCAGCGGCCCGCCCGAGTTGCCGGGGTTGATCGAGGCGTCGGTCTGAATCGCGCCGAAGATTTCGAACTGCGTCAGCGATTTGACCGAGCGGTCGGTGGCGGAGACGACGCCGACCGAGAGCGACTGCTGCTCGCCGAAGGGGCTGCCGATCGCTGCCACGGGCTGGCCCACGCGCAGATCCTTGTCGTCGCCGAGCGCAAGCGGGTGCAGCGGCAGCCCGTTCGGTGCGACCTTCAGGAGGGCGACGTCGTTGAAGGGATCGAAGCCGATGATCGCGGCCGGGACGACGTTGCGGTCGGGGAACTCGACGTAGACGTTCTTCGCCGGCTTGCGTTCTCCGGTCGAGTCGTCGGTGACGACGTGGGCGTTGGTGACGATTTCGCCGCCTTCGTCGAGGACGAAGCCCGAGCCCTCGGCGGCGCCGACCCCCTCGAACACCGAGCGGATCGTGACCACCCCGGGAGAAGCCTCTTCGTAGACGCGGGTGGCGTCGAAGCCGGGGCTCGAGGCCTCGATCGCGACCTGGGGCGTGGGGGCGGGTTCGGCGGTCGCCGCCGCCGGATTCGACTGGTTCTGGCTGGTCGAGCTGGAATCGCTGTTTCCGCCCGATCCACAGCCGGCAAGCAACGCCAGGCAGGCGATCAGCGCGGCAAGCGCCCCCGGCCGCCTCACGTCGCCGCCCTGGCGGGGGCGCGGGAGGGCCGAGGTGCGGCCTCCGCGACGGGTCCCGGCGGCAGGTCGAGCGTGAAGGCGGTGAAGCGGCGGCTGGAGCTGATCGTGATCTCCCCGTTCATCCGCTGCGCGATCTCGCTGGCGATCGCCAGGCCGAGGCCGGAGCCACCCGCCTTGTCGGCCGTGTAGAAGCGCTCGAAGATCCGTTTCTGGACGCGCTGGGGGATGCCCGACCCTTCGTCGGAGACGGTCAGCTCGGCACGGCCGTTGGCGGAGTAGGTGGTCACGGTGACGTCGGTGCCCTCGGGGGTGTGGGTGAGGGCGTTGTCAAGCAGGATACGGATCACCTGTCGCACCCGATCGGGGTCGGCGAGGGCGATCGCCGACTGCGCCGGGGTGCGCAGCTGCAGGCGCGAGCCGCGCAGATCGGCGCGGGGGCCGAACTCCTGCGTCACCTCGCGCGCCAGGGCGGTGAGGTCGACGCTGTCGGCCTGCATCACCACGGCGCCGGCGTCGAGCTGGGAGAGGTCGAGGAGATCGGTGGTCAGCTTCGTCAGCCGCTCGATCTGCTGGCGCATCGTGCGCACGAACTCGGCCCGCTCCTCCGGGCTCGGGTCCTCCTCTTCGAGCAGCTCGACGAAGCCGCCGAGGCTGAAGATCGGCGTCCGCAGCTCGTGCGAGGCGTTGGCGATGAACTGCTTGCGGGCGCTGTCGAGCTCGGCGAGGCGGCGCTGCATCTCGTTGAAGGTGCGGGCGAGGTCGCCGAGCTGGCCGACAGAGGTGACCGGGATCGTCGTTTCGAAGTTGCCGTCGGCGACTTTGCGCGCCGCCTCCTGCAGTCGCTGGATGTTGCTCGCTGCGGTACGGGTGTAATAGAGGCCGACCGCGGCCGCGATCGCCACCGCGATCAGGCCGCCGGTGAGGATCTGCAGCTTGACCGCGCCGTCGCCGCTGGCCGAGCCGCCGACCGCGACCGCGTAGACGTAGACGATCGCGGCAGCGCCGACCGCGATCGAGATCGTGATCAGGGTGATGCGGCTTGCGAGGTCGCTGAGCCGGAGCCGCCGCACGGCCTACTCCCGGAAGCGGTAGCCGACCCCGCGCACGGTGAACAGGTACTCCGGCTCCTTCGGGTCCTTCTCCAGCTTCTCGCGCAGGTGGCGGATGTGGACGTCGACGGTGCGCGGGTCGCGGTAGTCGGAGTCGCCCCAGACGTGCTCGAGCAGGGTCTCGCGGGTGAGGACGCGGCCGGGGGAGCGCGCGAGGGTGCCGAGGATCTCGAACTCGACGTAGGTGACCTTGATCTCCTCGTCGCCGAGGGTGACCATGCGGCGGTCGAAGTCGATCGTCAGCTCGCCGCATTCGATCGCCTCGCCCTCGCTCGCCCGCTCGACCATCCGCGAGCGCCGCAACGCCGCTTTGACGCGGCTGCGGAACTCGCGCATCGAGAAGGGCTTGGTGATGTAGTCGTCGGCGCCCACCTCGAGCCCGGCGACCTTGTCGGTCTCGCTGCCTTTCGCCGTCAGCATGATGATCGGCACCTGGCTGCGCGAACGCAGCTGGCGGCAGACTTCGACCCCGCCCATGCGGGGCAGCATCAGGTCGAGGATGACCAGGTCGAAGCGCCCCTCCTCGAAGCGTCGCAGTGCTTCTGAGCCGTCGAGGGCCGAGGTGACGTGGTAGCCGTCCTTGCGCAGCGGGTAGCTCAGCAGCGTCTGAATCGACTGCTCGTCGTCGACGAGGAGGATGCGTGCAGAGCCGTTGGGCATCTACTCAAGGGTAGAACCACCGCAGCTTGGACGCATGTGCGAGTACTAAGTACTAATGATATGGGTACCCCAGTCGATAATGACCGCGAGAGCGATGCAACCGCAGGAATTGAAATCCCTGGTCGAGGCCGGCGCCTACAAACCGGATCCCGGTGAGGTCGCGATGGCGATGCTGAGCCGCCGCGGTGTCAGGGAGCTGCTGACCGGTATCCACGCTACGGCCCCCGAAAGTGGTCGTAGCCCCGAACCTCCAGCAGTCCGCCCCCGGGCAGCCTGATCTCGACGCCCGTCCCGGGCTCGACTTTGCCGATCGGAGTCAACGTGGTCTCCGCCGCTTCGCCGATCCGCGCGGAAGCCTCCGTCAGCCGCTGCGGCGGCAGCGCCGCCAGCAGCTCGTAGTCCTCGCCGCCGGAAACGGCAAGCTCCTGGGGGTCGCGACCGACCGCGGCGGCGATCTCGGCGACGCCTTCGGCGAGGGGAAGCGACGCCGCGTCGATCCGCAGGGCGACGCCGCCGGCCTCGGCGATGTGGCGGGCGTCGCCGGCGAGCCCGTCGCTGAGGTCGATCAGCGCGCGGGCGCCGGCCTCGGCGAGGGCGCGCCCTGACCGCAGCCGCGGGCGCGGGTTGAGCTGGCGGGAGCGGAGGCGCTCGGCGGTCGACTCGGCGACGGCGTCGGCGAGGCCGGGGTCGTCGAGCAGGAGGCGACCGGCGGCGGCACCGCCGATCTCGCCGGTGAGGACGAGCAGGTCCCCGGCCTCGGCACCGCCTCGGGGCACTAGTTCGTCGGGCCGGCGGGCGTGGCCGACCACGGTCACCGCCAGGGTCAGCGCCGGGGCCCGGGTGACGTCACCCCCGGCGAGGGTGGTCTCCGTTTCGCCCGCCAGCTCGAGAAGGCCGTCGAGGAGGGCGAAGAACTCCTCCTCGCCCAGGTCGGGCGGCGCGCCGAGGACGACGTAGGCCTCGCCGGGTTCGGCGCCCATCGCCGCGAGGTCGGAGAGGGCGGTGGCAAGCGCCTTGCGGCCGATCAGCCGCGGCGTCGTCTCCTCGCGTCGGAAGTGGACCCCCTCGATGATCGCGTCGACCGACGTTGCCGTCGCCGCGCCCGGGACGGTGACCGCCGCGTCGTCGCCGCTGCCGAGCCTGACGCGTGGATCGTTCGGGGGGAGGCGCTCGCGGAGCTTCGCCAACAGCTCGAACTCGCCCATCACCCGACTATCTCACTTACTAAGGTGCGTCGGACGTGGAGCGCCACCAACCATTCCTGCACCGGGTCGGCGAGGTCGGCTCTAAGTTCGGGAAAAAGCCACCGCGCAGCCGCAAAGTCCGGATCGCCGTCCAGGCCGGGCTCGCCGTGCTCATCTTCGGCTTCCTCGTCCTCACGGTCATCGACCAGTGGTCGGAGATCCAGGACCAGGGGGTGCACTTCCACGTCGGCTGGCTGATCCCGGGAATCGTGATCCTGCCGATCTACTTCGCGATCAGTGCCCTCGGCTGGGACCTGACCTTGCGCTTCATGGGACACCAGCTCGGGTTCGGCCGGGCGCAGGTGGCCTGGGGGCAGCCGCTGTTGGCGCGCTACGTTCCGGGCAGCGTCCTCTACGTCCTCGGCCGGGTGCTGCTCTCCGAACGGGCGGGGGTCCCGCGCCGGATCACGATCGCCAGCATCGTCTACGAACAGGCGATCTCCGCCACCTCCGCGATCGTCGTCGCGGCCTACTTCATCATCAAGCATCCCGACCTGCAGGGTGACCCGTGGCGCTGGGGCGTGCTGCTGCTGATTCCGCTGGCGGTCATTCTGCTGCACCCGAAGGTGTTCGGGCCGCTGGCGAACAGGGCGTTGCGCGCCCTCGGCCGCGAACCGCTCCCGGAGGTGATCTCGCTGCGCGGCGTGATCGCCCTGATCGTCTTCTACTCGCTTAACTGGGTGGTGGTCGCGTTCGGGATCTACTGCGTCGCCCGCTCGGTCACCAACATCCCCTTCGAAGACCTGCTGTTGGTCGGCTCGGCGCAGGCGATCGGCTACTTCGCCGCGCTGGTGACGCTGGTCGCCCCGGCCGGGCTGGGCGTCCGCGATGCCGCTTTCGCCTGGGCGGTGAAGGCGGCCCTGCCGAGCGGGAGCTTTGCGCTGGGCTCGCTGATCGCGATCGCCGTCCGCGGCGTGATGACGGTCGGCGAAGTGATCTACGTCGGCATCGTCACGGCGATGGGGCGGCGCGAGGGCTGGAGCGTCCACACCGGCATCCTGCATCCCTCCTCGGAGGAGGAAGCGGCGGGGCTGGAGGCCGGCGAGCGCACGCCTGAGTTGATGTAGGTCAGAGAGGGATGCGGGCTCCCAGTTGGTAGGCGGTCAGTGCCAGGGTCAGCAGCCGCAGGGGGCGGTCGCGGGAGATCGCGACCAGCGGCAGCGGCCAGATCAGGTACCAGGGGAGGAGCCAGGAGGTGGCGAGGAGGAGGCCGAAGCCGGCCCAGGCGGCGGCGCGGACCCAGTCGCCGCCGCGCCAGGTCCAGGCGAGCAGGTAGGCGACGAGGACCGCGAAGAGGATCGCTGCGGCGAGCCGGACGCCGTCGGGGCTGAGGCCGCAGATGCGCGCGAAGGTGGTCGGGATGCTGAGGTGGCTGGTCCGGCTCTGGTTCTCGCCCGCGAGCCCGAACCCGTGCAACCAGTCCCAACCGAAGGCGAGGTAGGCGACGACCCCGATTACGAGGGCAGCTGCGAGCCCGCCGATCAGCGTCCGCTTCGTACGCGGTGAGGCGAGGAGGGCGAAGGGAGCCACGAAGGCGGCCGAGAGCTTGGTGGCTATCGCGACGACGAGAGCTGCACCGCCGGAGAGCTCGCGGGCGCTGAGGGTGGCGGCGACGGCGACCATCGCCGGCAGCATGGTCAGGGCGTCGTTGTGGGCGCCGCCGACGACGTGGACGAGGACGAGCGGGTTGAGGGCGACGAAGGCCGCCGCGCGCAATGGGTCGACGCCGCGCCAGGCGGCAAGGCGGGAGGCGATCGACGCGATGCCGAGAACCGAGAGGGCGGCGACCACCTTCAGCGCCGCCACCGCGGCACCCACCGGCAACCACGCCAGCGGATAGGTGGCCAGGGTGAAAAGGGGGCCGTAGGCGCTTTTCGCGTCGATCCAGGTGACGTGGGCAAAGGCGGGGTCGCCCGGCGCCGCGTCCGGCTCATAGACGTAGGGGTTCAGCCCGTGGTGCACGCCGAGGCGGGCGTAGTCGACGTAGCTGTAGACGTCGTGGGAGAGCAGGACCGGGCCCGACGCGAAGGCGGTGACGAGGACGACGATCGCTCCCCAGACGAGCCGTCGTCCCAACCTCGGGGCCGCCGCCAACACCGCGAGGTAGGCGACGAAGCCGGCCCACATCAGGCCATAGGCGAGGCCGGGGTCGATCGCGGCTACCTGCCTGCGGATTCGCCGCCGCCGACGCCGCTCGGCGGAGGTGGCACCGGCAGCGGTTCCTGCCCCGCCCCCGGCGCGTAGGCGTTGGGGTCATAGCCGCCGACCGCGGCCGTTCCCGGCGGCGGTTCGCCGCTTCCCCCGCCGCTCCCGGACCCACTCAGGTTCGAGTTGTCGTTCGGGCCGGAGCGCGCGTAGCGCCCGTAGTACGGGGCCCAGCTGATCTGCTGAGTCGGTTCGGTGAATTCCTCGCAGGGCACTTCGGCGCCGCTGTAGAGCGAGTGCCAGATTTCGGCCGGGAAGGTGCCGCCGAAGACGATGATCCCGTGCACGCTCGACATCGAGATCTCGTTCGATTCCGGGTAGCCGACCCAGACCACCGTCGCCAGGTTCGGCTGGTAGCCGGCGAACCAGGCGTCGGTGTACTCGTCGGTCGTGCCGGTCTTGCCCGCCTGCCCGGCGCAGCCGGTGTAGGCGGCGGTGCCGGTCCCTTCGGTGATGTTGTCGTGCAGCAGGCGCGTCACCTGCCAGGCGACCGGCCGCGAGAGCACCCGCCGGGGGTGCGACCCTTCCGGCCGGTCGACGTGGCCGCTGGGGAAGACGACCTTGGTGATCGCCACCGGGTCGTGGTGGATGCCGCCGGAGGCGAGCGTCGCGTAGGCGTCGGCCATCTCCAGCGGCGAGACCCCGATCCGCAGGCCGCCGATCCCCTCGGCCGGGATCCCGTCCAGCGGCGAGGTGATCCCCATCGCGTGCGCCGTCGCGGCCACCGCCGCCGGCCCGACGTCGAGGTCGAGCTGGGCGAAGACGGTGTTGTCGGAGGCGACCGTCGCCTGCTGCAGGTTGACGGTCCCCAGATAGCCTTCGTCGGCGGTGTGGACGGTCCAGTGGCCCCACTTCGGCAGGAAGAGGTCGAGCGGTTTCGAGGTGTAGTAGGTGCGGTAGGGGTCGATCCCCTGCTTGATCGCCGTCGTCAGCACGAAGGTCTTGAAGGTCGAGCCCGGCTGGCGGTGCCCCTGGGCGGCGAGGTTGAACTGGCTGTCGCCGTAGTGGGAGCTGGAGACCATCGCCCGGATCTGCCCGTTGCGGGGGTCGACCGAGACGAAGGCCGAGGAGGGGTCGGTCGAATAGGGGAGGGTCGAGCGCATCGCTTCCAGCCCGACCCGCTGCAGCTCGGGGTCGATCGTCGTGTGCACCTCGAGGCCGCCGCGCCGCACCGTGTTCACGCCGTACTTTTCGATCAGCCTGTTCTCGACGTAGTCGAAGAAGTAGGGCTGGCGATGCCGGAACCAGCTGTTGGAGAGGTCGACCCGCAGGCCGCTCGCGATTGCCCGCTTCGCCCGCCCCTTGCTGACGTAGCCGAGCTTCGCCATCTGCCGCAGGACCTGGTTGCGGCGCGCTTTCGCGGCGGCGGGGTTGAGCAGCGGGTTGTATTCGGAGGGGGCCTGCGGCAGGCCCGCCAGCAGCGCCGCTTCCGGCAGCCCCAGCTCCCAGACCGGCTTCGAGAAGAAGATCTGCGAGGCGGCGCCGACCCCGACGGCAGTGCTTCCGTTGATCGTCCCGTAGGAGGCGATGTTGAGGTAGGAGCCGAGGATTTCCCTGCGGGTGTGGCGTTCGGAGTACTCGATCGCCAGCTGCGCCTCGACGATCTTGCGTTCGAGGTTGCGCTGCGGGTTCTCGATGCAGAGATTGCGGACCAGCTGCTGGGTGATCGTCGAGCCGCCCTCGACCGGTTCGCCGGCTTCGACGTCCTTCAGCGCGGCCCGCAGGATGCCCTGGTAGTCGACGCCGCCGTGCTGGTAAAAGCGCTGGTCCTCGATCGCCACCGTCGCCAGCTGCAGGCTCTTCGGGACCTTGTCGATCGAGACCAGCGAGCGCGCCACAGGCGAGGGGATCAGCCCCAATTTCGAACCGTCGTCGGCGTAGACGACGGTGTTGCCGCCCTTGTCGATCCGCTTGCAGGTGCTGAGCGAGGGGGCCTCGGCGGCGACGTCGAGCACCCAGGAGGTGATCGCGATCGCGGCGATCGCGAGCAGGGCGAAGACGCCGCCGAAGACGAGCAGGAGCTTGGCGCCGATCCCCCCGTGACGGCGCTGACGTCGCCGGTTGCGCTGCGTCATCGCACAGAGGGTACTTCGCCCCGAGGGGCGGTCAGGCGGGCTTTTCTTCGATCGTGTCCGCGGTCGAGCGGTTGTGGACGATGCCTTCGACCAGGAGCTGGTTGGGGATCACGACCGAGCTGCCGTCGCCGGGGTCGAGGTAGGTGTAGGAGAGGGTGATGTCGGTGACCCGTCCTTCGTCTTCGTCGAACTTGATCCGGTCGCCGATCCGGATCGGCTGCGAGACCGCGATCTGAATCCCGGCGACCATGTTGGCGATCGTGTGCTGGGCGGCGAAGCCGACGATCAGGCCGATCACCGCGGTCGAGGCGAGGACGCCCGTCGCCAGCCGCTTGAACTCGGTGAACTGGCTGAGGACGATCATCGCGATCACGACCAGGATCGCGACGACGAAGACCCGGCGGAGGATCCGCAGCCGGGTCCGGGTCGTGCGCGAGACCTGTGAGACTGCGGGCGACATGGAGGGCAAGTTAACCGTCGACCCCGTCGCCGAGCCGCCCGAGCCGAGTCCGACGAAGTTCCCCTATGCAAACTGGGGTCCCTGGACCGCGATCGTCGGCGTTGTCGCCGCCTTGGCTGCGGGGGTGGCGCTCGGGATCCCGGCGGTGATCGCGGGGCACAAGCCGCACAGCAACGACCTGACGACCTTCGGCAACGTCGGCGTGCAGCTGGCGACCGCGCTCGGCTTCCTGCTGGTGCCGATGGCGATCGCGGGGCAGCGGGGCGCGGGCGGGATGGAGATCCTGCGACGGCTGGGCGTGTGGCCGGTCCGGCCTTCGGCACTGAAGTGGATGGCGGCGGCGATCGGCGCCTACCTCGTCTTCGCGACCTTCTACTCGCTGCTGATCGTCGAACCGAAGCAGAAGGACATCGCCGAGGGATTCGGCGCGATCCCGATTCAGGTGCTGCTGATCGTGATCGCGGCGCCGGTCAGCGAGGAGGTCTGCTTCCGCGGCATGCTCTATGGGGGCCTTCGCAAGGGTCTGGCGCGAATCCCGGCAGTGCTGGTCGCCGGCTTCGTCTTCGGCGGTCTCCACGCGCTGACGGGAGTCACGGCGGTGCCGCCGCTGATCGTCTTCGGCTGCCTCCTCTGCCTGCTCTACGAGAAGACCGGCTCGATCGTGCCGGGGATCATGCTGCACATGCTGAACAACACTGTCGCCCTACTCGGTCAGTAGGATTTCCGACCTCGTGAAGCGTCTCTCGTCCCTGTTCGCGATTGCCGCCGCCCTGGCGCTGCCCGCCACGGCCGCTGCCGCGCCGAAGCAGCCGGTGAAGCCGGCACCGGTTCCCGACGCGACGGTGAAGATCGAAGTCGGCGGCCTGCACGGCGGCCGCGCCGACGTCTACGACACGGTGCCGGTGCGCGGGACGCTCTCGCCCTACGTGCCCGGGCAGAAGGTCGAAGTCACCTTCTACCTCGACGGCCACCGGCTGCTCAGCCGCAAGGTCGCGGTCGGCAAGGGAAGCGGCGAAGTGGGGGCCTTCGAATCGAGCGTGGTCGTCAAGGAGGACGGCAAGTACGCGGTCAGCGCCAAGCACGTCGCCAACGCCCAGCTCGGCGGCGACGCCACCGTCCGCAAGAGCTGGAAGGTCAGCTTCCCCTCGCTGCACCCGGGCGAATGCAGCAAGGTGGTCGGGGGCTTCAAAAAGGCGATGGCGAAGATGGGCTACGTCGCTGGCGGCGGCAAGTGCTTCAACGGCCGGCTCGGCCGCGAGGTGCTCGCCTACCGCAAGGTCAACGACATGAACCGCAGCCAGAAGGCCGGCGCCGGGCTGGTGAAGAAGGTCTTCGGCGGCAAGGGCAGCTACCACGTGAAGTACCCGAACGCCGGCGAACATGCCGAGGTGCCGCTCAACAAGCAGGTCCTGGTCCTGATCAAGAAGGGCAAGCCGTTTGCGGTCTACCCGGTCTCCACCGGCAAGCCCTCGACGCCGACGATCACCGGCCACTACCACTTCTACCGCCAGGAACCGGGCTACAACTCGGAGGGCATGTACTACTCCTTCTACTGGCACAACGGCTACGCGGTCCACGGCTACGCCGAAGTCCCGAACTACGCCGCCAGCCACGGCTGCGTCCGCACCTTCATCGCCGACCAGCCGCGGATCTACGAACAGCTCCACTTCGGCGAGAGCATCTTCGTCTTCTAGGAGGAGTGGAGCGTGAGGGTCTTCGTCGCCGGAGCAACGGGAGCGATCGGAAGGCCACTCGTCCAGCAGCTCGTTGCCGCTGGGCACGAGGTGACGGGGATGACGCGGCGCGAGGAGAAGAGGGCGGAGCTGCGGGAAGCCGGGGCCGAGGCCGTCGTTTGCGATGCCTTCGACGCCGAGGGACTGCGCGATGCCGTCGTCGCGGCGAAGCCGGATGCCGTCGTCCACATGCTGACGGCGCTGCCGCCGCGGTTCGGGCCCCGCACCGACCTGGGGCCGACGGACCGGATCAGGGTCGAGGGGACCCGGAACCTGATTGCCGCCGCGCGAGCGGCAGGGGCAAAGCGGATCGTCGCCGAGAGCGTCGCCTTCTTCTACGCGCCCGAGGGCGGATGGGTGAAGGACGAGGAGATGTCCCTCGACCTGGAGGCTCCGGGCAAGATCGGAAAGGCGGTGGCCGCCCTCGCCGACCTGGAGCGCCAGGTTCTGGGGGCTGAGGGACTCGAGGGGCTGGTCTTGCGGTTCGGCTGGTTCTACGGGCCGGACACCTACATCGGCCCCGGCGGCTCGCAGGCCGAAGAAGTGCGCAAGCGCCGCTATCCCATCGTCGGCAAGGGGGAAGCGCGGTTCTCGTTCATCCACACCGCGGATGGGGCCGCGGCGGTCGTGGCCGCGCTCGAGCGCGGTGCGCCCGGTGTCTACAACGTCGTCGACGACGAGCCCTCGCCGCTGCGCGAGTGGCTGCCTGTCTACGCCGAGGCGATGGGGGCGAAGCCGCCGCGGCGGATCCCGCGCTGGCTGGTCACGCTGACGGTCGGGCCGACCCTGGCCCGCTCTGCCACCGGGTCTCGTGGAGCCTCGAACGCAAAGGCGAAGCGGGAGCTGGGCTGGCAGGCGGCGCACCCGAGCTGGCGCCAGGGGTTCCCCGAGCTGTTCTCGGCGTAGCGAGCCTGTCTTAGGATGGCCGCCGTGACCGACCTCGCCGCCGCCAAGCAGACGCTGCTCGAGGAGCTGCGCGAGCACTCGTTGATCCTCGGCGAAGTGACGCTGGCCAGCGGGGCGGTGGCGCAGTACTACGTCGACGCCCGCCGGACGCTGATGCGCCCCGCGGGCTTCCGTGCCGCGGGCGAGCTGATCGCGGCCGCAGCGGCGGACGTGGGCGCCACCGCCGTGGGCGGCCCGGCGACGGCGGCAATCCCCCCGGCCTGCGCGGCGATCGCGGTGCCCGCCGGTGCCGACCTGGTCGCCTTCTTCGTTCGCAGCGCCCGCAAGGAGCACGGGTTACAGCGTTGGGTCGAGGGGCCGGTTCAGGCCGGCGTGCGCTGCCTCGTGGTCGAGGACACGGTCACCACCGGCGGCTCGACCGCGCAGGCGATCGAGCGGGTGCGCGAGGAGGGGCTGGAGGTCGCAGGGGTGATCGCCGTGGTCGACCGGCTCGCGGGCGGGGCGGAGAGGATCGAAGCCGCCGCGGGCGCCCCGTACCGGGCGTTACTCACGATCGACGAGATCTATCCCGATCGCCCCGACCGGGGCTGAGGGGCAATGGAGCCCGACGCGGTCGAGATCCGGGTCGTCGGCTGCCTGGTCGAGAAGCAGCGGACGACGCCGGACGCTTACCCGCTCTCGCTGAACGCGCTGCGGTTGGCCTGTAACCAGTCGACCAACCGTGACCCGGTGGTCGAGTACGACGAGGCGACGATCGTCGAGGCCCTGCACCGACTGGCTGAGAGGAGCTGGACCCGTCTGGCGAGCGGTGCCGGCAGTCGCGCCCGCAAGTACCGCCATCTGCTGCCCGAGGCGCTCGGGGTCGACGACGGGGAGCTGGCGCTCCTCGCGGTGCTGATGCTGCGCGGGCCGCAGACGCCGGGCGAGCTGAAGCAGCGCAGCGAGCGGCTCCATCGCTTCGACGACCTGGTCGCGGTGCAGGAGACGCTGGAGCGATTGGGTGAGCGCGAGTTCGTTGTCCGCCACCCGCGCCGGGCGGGACAGAAGGAGGACCGCTTCGAGCAGGTGCTCGGTGTGAGCGACAACACCGTCGAGGCGGAGCCGGAGCCGGAGCCGGAGTCCGAAGATAGACTCGACCGGATCGAACGCGAGCTCGGTGCCCTGCGCGGGGAGATCGCCCAGCTGCGCGAGGCGCTCGGCGAGGACTCCTAGCCGCTCAGTTCGACGACGCCGATGCGGCGGCCGCCGGGGATCGCGACCAGCACATGGGTCTTCAAGCTCGAGCGCAGGCGCAGCAGCTTGCGGCCGCCGGCGGTGAGCGGGACGCGGTAGGTGTGCCCCTGCCCGCCGGTGAGGCGGAAGGCGGTGCGGCCGACCACGCGGGTGACCGGCCGGGTCCGCGGGCCGCGGCCGCGGTAGTGCGGGACCGGCACCCGGTAGCGGCTGCGGAGGACGATCTGCCCGGGGCAGTCGGTCCCCGCCGGCCAGAGGCAGGTGACGCGGACCTGCACCCGGTTGGCACGGGCCTCCAGGTTCGAGAGCTGGATCGCGACCGGGATCGTCACCCCTTTGCAGCCGAGCAGGCTGTCTTCGCCGGGTTCGACGTCGAGGGCGTAGGTGCAGACCCGCTGGCGTCCCGACATCACCGTCGGCACCGCGAGGTCGAAGCCGTGGCGCCCGCCCGCTTCCGGGTACTGGAGGCGGACGTCGCGGCGAGGCAGGTTCGCGACCGCGCCGAGGTCGTAGGAGACCGCGCCGGGTTCGCCTTCCCTGCCGCCGACTACGAGCCGGATCGCCACCGGTTCGGTGGGGACGTTCGGGTCGAAGGCCCAGCCGCGGACCCGCACCTGCCCCGGCGCGGAAGCCTTGGCGAGGTCGAGGGCCCCGACCGGGTCGTCTTCGGGCGTCGGCGGGAGGCTCGCTTCGCCTACCGTGGCGCCGTCGACGTAGTCGTTGTCGATGTTGATCGTCACCCCGCCGTAGCTCTCGTTGTGGCCGCCGCGGTACTGGTGGATCCGCTGGTGCAGGGTCCAGGCGTTGCTCGGCACCGCCGCATCAGAGGTGCTCTGGGCGCCGTTCCAGTTGGCGATCCAGAGCTGGTCGGGCAGTTCGTAGCCGCTGCCGACCTGGTCGCCGAGGTCGGCGATCCCCGAGGCGCTGCTGCTGTAGACGCCGGAGACGTAGCCGAGTTCGTGCAGCTTCTTGGTCCAGGCCTCGAGGAAGGCGAGCGTCGCCGCCGTGGCCGAGGAGGTGCGGCTGTAGGACTCCATGTCGAAGTAGATCGGGCTGCCGGGCCCCATCGCCACCGCGTTCGCTTCTTCGACCGCGTCCACCGCGGCGGCCACGCCCTGCGCGGTCGCCTGGCCGGCGCTGAGCTTGGCGCAGCTCGAACAGGCGCTGGTCGGCGCCTGCAGGCCGACGTAGGTCGGGATCAGGTGCCACCCGGCCGCCGTCTGCGCCGCGACCCATTCCGGCGTCAGGTTCGGCTGCGAGCAGCCGCGGTTGATCCCGCCGATGTAGACCCCGACCGCGCGGTAGGGCGATTCCTTCCAGGCGTTCATCGAGCGGGAGGAGGGGGCGGTGCAGGCGTCGAAGCCGAGGCCGGTGAAGACCGTGCCCGAGCGGGCGGCTCTACTGGCGCTCGCACGCGCCCTCAGCAGCGCCGAGACGCCGGCCACGCCCGAACGTGGTTCGACCAGGATCGCCCGCCGCTGTCCCATCGCGCCGGCCGGGCAGTCCTGCCGCGGCGACGGCGTCCCCAGGTAGACCGCCCGCCGATCGAGCCGCACGCACATCCGCGGGTGCTGTGCCAGCCGTAACACCGGCCAGCCCGCCGGGACCCGCACCGCCCGGCCGTCGAACTGGACCGGGCGCTGCGCGTTGACTGATCGAGGGGAGGCCTGCAGAAGCGCGAGCAGCAGGAAAGCCAGCGTCAGGACTCGGTGGAGATGCGTACGGTAGTGCATGGCGACTAATCCCCAACGCCTCATCGTCCGGAAAGTTGCACCGTCGCAGCCTACTCGTCGGCGTCGCTGTCGCTTGACAGCGACCCTGCAGGCAAGGTAGAAACTTAAGTCAAATAAATTTGTTTAATGGGGTCGGGGCGTTCTCCGAGACCGTGCCCGGGGTGGGTCGACGCCCGGCTCAGCCGGGCAGCACCGAAAGGAAGTGCCCCAAATGTCCAGGAAGCTCCTTACGAGCGTCGCCTCGCTTGTCGCGCTGGCGGCGTCCATCGTCGTTCCCGCAATAGCGTCCGCTGGGCCCGTTCTCACAGAGACACTGGCGACCGTGGTGCCGGCCGGCGCCAAAATCCACGCCACAAATACGGTCACGATCGCCTTCACAAGCACCCCGGAAATCCGCTGCGACACATCATCTTGGACAGGCGAAGTGGTGACCAACACCGGCACTCTGTTCGAAATCACAGTCACCAAAGCCACGTTCGAAGATCACGGAAGTAAACCGTGCACGAAGGTCGGCGGCGGGACGGCTACGGTGACAACCGAAATCGCAACCACCGACTGGTGCATCAAATCCTCTGGCGGCGGAACCGACAAATTCACCCTCAAGGGCGGGAAATGTGGGGCAGCCGCGACGGCTCTCAATTTCACCCTCGATATTGGAGCCATGGCGTGCACCTACTCGCGCGGCGCTTCCGAACCGGTTGAAGGAACCTTCAGCACAGGCCCGGGGCCGATAGACACAGAGGGTGCTGTCTTCTCCTTCAGCGAGCAGCTATTCAAAAAAACCGGCGGCGGCGCGCTCTGCCCGACCGACGGGAAACTCGACGGCGCCTACGACATCGGGACAGACAATTCGCTCGTCGCGATTTTCGTCTCCTGATCGAAGTACCGATCTAGAGTCGGACCGGGGGCCGCTCTGGCGACCCCCGGTCCTCGTTCAAGGGAGGCCCCACGAGCTCAATCCTCGATGCCCCGAGCTGGATTCGAACCAGCGGCCTATCCCTTAGGAGGGGATCGCTCTATCCAGCTGAGCTATCGGGGCCGGAGGCGAAATTGTCGCTTAGTTGGCAAAGGCGTGCGGGAATTGGCTCGATGTGCGCGCCACAGTTGCGGGTTGGCTCGGCAGGATCGCTTGCATGAAGACCGCAGAGATACTCGACATGTCTGGCGCACGGTTTAATGTGGATCACATGTCGAAGATGATCCAGATCAGAAATGTTCCCGATGACCTGCACCGCGAACTGAAGATGCGGGCGGTGGCCGCGGGGATGACCATGTCCGACTACATAAAGAAAGAGCTCGGCCGGGCCAATGAGAAGGACTCATGGGAGGAGATCTTCGCGAGGGCGAAGGCGAGTGGCCCTTCCCGCATGAGTACGCAGGAAGTCGTCGACATCATCCGTGAGCACCGCGGAGACTGATGCCCGTTCTAGATGCATCGGTGGTGGTCGAGCTGGTCTCTGCGGGAAAGCAATTGAAAGCGGCTGAAGCACGCATCCTCACTGAGGAGAAGGCGTTATGGGCCCCCGAGCTTCTCGACGCGGAGGTTGGCAGCGCCTTGCGAGGGGGCGTGCGTCGAAAGACGCTGAATGTCGAGCGTGCCGTTCAGGGTCTCGAGGAGCTGAGGAAGCTGCCGGTTCATCGGGTCTCTCACGAGCGACTGGCTCAGTTCGCCTGGTTGCTGCGCGACAACGTCAGCTTCTACGACGGTCTATACGTTGCCCTGGCGCAGCTGCTCGACCAGCCGCTTCTCACGTTCGATGGACGCTTGGCGCGGGCTGGAGTGGACGTCGAGGTCGAGCTTCTCGCTTAGGCGTAGAGAGTCTCGGAGGCGAGCTCGTCTGCCCGCCGGCTCCAGAGCTTGACTTCCATGAAGATCTCGTCGCCGTAGCCCTCGAGGGCGTCGAGGGCGATCAAAGTAAAGCGGTCCTGCGAGATCAGCTCCTGGTCGACCGTCTCGGCCTCCAGCACGGCGGTGGCGGCGACGGCGCCGCGGACGAGCGGGCGGCCCCAGACCAGGGTGACGGCGCCGGCGCGTCCGTTCTCCCCTCGCCAGCGCCCGATCACGTCGTCGTTGAGGTCGATCCGCCAGTCCTCGTTGTCCTCGGCGAGGATGTCGGTGAAGTCGGCCTTGACGGCGAAGGTCCCCGGCTCCCCCTCCGGCGGCAACACGTAGGAGACGTGTCCGAACAGCTCCAACCGCCCCTCCTCGCTCTCGGTATTCGCCGAGCAGGGCACCCAGACCCGGCCGCCCCAGGCGCGCTCGGGGAACCAGTCGACCTCGGCCGGCAGCTCCGCGCCCGCCGGCAGGTCCTCGATCCCTTCGACCGCCTTCGCGAACTCCTCGCGCAGTCGCTCGGCGAAGCGCCCGTGGGGAATCCCCTCTTGCGTGGTGTCGGCGACGAAGCGCGGGATCGGTCGTTCGGTCGGCTGCATCAGAGGCACTCTTTCAGGTCCGAGGCCGCGCGCTCGGGCGGGTAGACGTTGATGTCGACGCCGGTGCCGAGCTCGAAGCCGGCCTTGATCGTCAGGCGGGGGGCGATGTCGACGTGCCAGTGGAACTGGTCGGCGCCGCGAGGGGCGGTGCGGACCCAGAGGTTGAGCTCGGCACCGGCGTCGAAGAGGGTGGCGAGGGCGCGCAGGGCGGTGCGGATCATCGCCGCGCCGCCCTCGTCCTCCTCGAAATGGGCGGCTTCGCGCCGCGGGATCACCCGCAGCTCGAACGGCGAGCGCGAGGCCCAGGGGCAGATCAGCGCTGCCTCCTCGTCGATCGCCACCAGCCGCTCGCGCCGCCGCACCTCCTCGACGAGGACGTCACTGAGCAGCCCACCGCCGGCGGTGCGTTCGCCGTAGGCGCCGACCCGCTCGCGCTCGCGGGCGACGGCGGCGGGGACGAACGGCAGCGCGTAGAGCTGGGCGTGGGTGTGCTCGAGCGAAGCGCCGGCACCCCCGCCCTCGTTGACGATCAGCTGCAGGTAGGAGGCCTCGGAATGGGCGCGCATCCGCTCGCGCCAGGTGGCAACGGCGGCGGCGAACTGCTCCTCGTCCAGCTCCGCCATCGCGGTCACATGCTGCGGCGAGTTGATCAGCACCTCGTGCGACCCCGCCGCCGGCCGTGAGGAGAAGAGGTCGGGTTCGCCCGCCCCTTTGGTCGCCAGCAGGGGATCGCCGGCGCTGGCGAAGGCGCCCGCGTCGGCGGTGGGAGTCACGTCAGAGTGAACCGACTTCTCCCCGGTATCCGTGGACGACTGGTCAGGCTCGCCCAGCGCCGGGTAGAGGTTCGGCACCACGCGCGTCTTCCAGCCCGGCGTGTCGCCCTCGCCCCCGCCTGGCCGCAGCGCGTAGAGCTCGGGCGGCGTGCGGTCCTCTCGCCCCTCACAGAAAGGACAGTTCTCGGGGCCCTTCGGCTCGGTCGAGCGCGGCGAGAAGCTGTCGGGACGGGCGGCCCGGCCCGGGGCGAGGATCGTCCTCAGCCCGGTCAGCTGGTCGATTCGTATCTCCGGTGAGCTCAGGAGCGCGAGGGGGGGAGGTCGTCTGGGTCGGGCTCGTCCACTGGAGGCGGCTCTGGGGGGGCCGGCGGGTCCGCAGGCCGTGGCGGCCGCTCGGTCCCCGCGGCGCGTCCGGCTGCGCCTTTGCCGACGAACGGCTCGAGCACGTCCATCGGCAGCGGGAAGACCACGGTCGTGTTCTGGTTCGTGCCGATTTCCAGCAGCGTCTGCAGGTAGCGCAGCTGCAGCGAGGCCGGGTTGGTGCTGATGATGTCGGCGGCGTCGGTGAGCTTCTGGGCGGCCTGGAACTCGCCCTCGGAGTTGATGATCTTCGCCCGCCGCTCGCGCTCGGCCTCGGCCTGGCGCGCCATCGCCCGCTGCATCTG
>Ga0157372_10001707_pt1 | contig 23820 bp, 19 predicted proteins | sample C55metaG_FD_115307 | JGI IMG/M metagenome (GOLD analysis project Ga0157372, IMG submission 115307) | Corn rhizosphere microbial communities from Kellogg Biological Station, Michigan, USA - C5-5 metaG | ecosystem: Host-associated > Plants > Roots > Rhizosphere > Soil | place: USA: Michigan... | reverse complement strand
GAGATCGAAGCGCTGATCGCCCAAAAAGGTTTGGATGCGCAGGTACGCTTCTTCGGAAAAGTGCCGCAGCCTGTGATCGCGGAAACGCTGAGGGCATCGCATCTGTTTATCTCCGTTTCCCTTTCGGATGGAAATAACATTTCCCTGAATGAAGCAATGGCCTGCGGAACCTTCTGCATTGCCACCGACATCCCTGCTAATACGCAGTGGATAGAGAATGGGAAGAACGGCTTTCTCGTTCAGATAAATGATGTAAAGGGATTAGCGGAGAAAATCGTAAATTCATACCTGCATTATGAGGAGCTGCAGCAAAGGGCTTTGCCTTTGAATAAAAGGATCATTGCGGAGCGCGGCATCTGGTCGGCAAACATGCTGGCCGTGGAGAAAAAATATAAATCGTTAACAGGGAAAAAATGAATCCTAAACTTGTAATTATCGGTGCGGGCGGCCATGCGAAGGTTGTTTGTGATGCGGTTGAAAGCAGCGGCGACTACCGCATTGCAGGATTCGTAGACGCCAACGTGCCTGTGGGAACAACGGTAGCTCCGGGCTACAAGGTGATCCTTCACCAGGACAACCTCGATAAGTTAAGGTCCTATGCCGATTATTTCATCGTCGCCATCGGGAACAACAAAGTGCGCGAAGAGCTGTATAGCAGGCTTTCCAACATACTCAAGCCGGCAACGGTGATCCATGCTTCGGCTGCCGTTGCAGGAACCGCCGGGCTGAAGCCCGGTTCGGTGATCCTTGCAAATGCTGTTGTGAGCGCGTTCAGCACCATCGGTGAGAATACCATCGTAAATGCAGGCGTGGTAGTGGACCATGAAAGCGTGATCGGTGATCATGTTCATTTGTCGATCGGCACCATGGTCGGAAGTAATTCAACGGTGGCCGATCATACGGTAACAGCCATCGGGCAGCACATTAACGCTTTTTCAAAATTATGAGCCAGAAAGTAGCGATCGTGATCCCCTGCCGCAACGAGGAAAAGTACATCGGGCTTTGCCTCGATTCTATTCTCGCGCAGGATTATCCGCAGGAGCTGTTGGAAGTGTTTGTATGCGACGGGAAAAGCACCGACAAAACAATTGAGATCGTTAACAGCTATGCTGCAGCGCATAAAAATATCCATTACCTGCTGAATGAAAAGCAGACCACGCCATTTGCGCTTAACCTCGGGATCCGCAGATCGGATGCAGATGTAAAGATCATTCTCGGCGCGCATTCGGAGCTGTATCCCGATTACGTGAGCAATTGCGTCAGGGCCTTCGACATGGAGGAGAACATCGGCTGCACCGGTGGCATCATTGAAAATGTGTACGAGAACGAAGCGTCGGAGATCATCGGCAAGGCAATGTCTTCCGGATTCGGCGTTGGCAATGCGCATTTCCGCACGGGGGCAAAGGACGGGCTTGTGGATACCGTGGCTTTCGGAGCGTATAAAAAAGAAGTGTTTGAAAAGATCGGATACTTTGATGAAGAGCTGGTAAGGAACCAGGACGATGAATTCAATTATCGCCTGCTGAAGGGCGGCTTCCGGATTTACCTGTACCGTGCGATCCGCTGCAAATACTATGTGCGCGCGTCCTTCCAAAAGCTCTTCAAACAGTATTTTCAATACGGCTACTGGAAAGTGTATGTGGGGAAAAAGCACAAGGCGGTGACCACCACACGGCAGATGATCCCTTTGTTCTTTGTGCTGTATTTGTTCCTGGGAGTGGTTTGTGCTGTATTCAACCCGTATTTGTGCATTGCCTATCTCGCGGGATTGCTGGTGTACCTGCTTGCCGCATTCTATTCCGCGGTGCGGATCAGCTCGGGCTTTTTACAGGCGCTGCAGGTGATGCGCTGCTTTTTTATCCTGCATTTCAGCTATGGCTGGGGCTACCTGAAAGGCATCATTCATTTTCTTTTGCTCGGCAGATCGGTGGCAAAAGATGAATTAATAACACGTTAATGCTAAATAAGAACATACATACAAAGGCGTATCATTATCTTTCCATGTGCATCGCATTCTGCCTGCCATTCGGAAGGCTGACGCCTGTTTTTATCGTGCTGCTGCTGCTGAACTGGCTGCTGGAGGGCGACCTGAAGAATAAATTCGGGCACATCCTCCGCAACAAATGGTGCTGGCTTTTTACTTCCTTTTACCTGATCCACATCGCCGGCATGGCATTCACACATTACATCGACCAGGGCTTGTTCGACCTCGAGGTGAAGCTTTCCATCCTTATATTCCCGTGGATCTTTTCAACACGGCCGCTGACGGCGGAAAAAATAAACGATGTATTCAAAGCCTTTGTAGCCGGCGGTGTTGTATCGTCGCTTTATCTCTTAGGGCGGGCCGCTTATTTTTTCTTCTCGGCCGGGGAAAACAGATTTTTTTACGAAGCATTTTCAGTGCTTGCCCACACAAGCTACATTTCCATGTATTTTAATTTCCTGATGGCATGGATCATCCTCGGCCTGCTCGGGAAGGGGACTGTGCGTGCCGCCTTCAGCGTTTCCGTAAGCTGGGCGCTGATCTTTTTCTTCAGCTGCATCAACATCCTGCTCTCCTCTAAAATGGGAGTGATCCTCATGGTGCTGATGTTCCTTTGCTTCGGGGCCTATTATGTGTGGAGATCGGGGAAATACATTGCGGGGATCGTTGCCGTGCTTGGCATGGCGGGCGGACTGTTCCTGTTAGCCCGCAATGTACCTGTGATCCATAGCCGTGTACAGTATGCAATTGCCGCCTTTACAAAGCCCAACATTGATGTGAAAAGCAATGAAAGCTCGGAAGTGCGCATGCTCGTTTGGAGTGTTGCCAATGAGCTCATCGAGGATAATTTCTTCACAGGCGTAGGCACAGGCGATGCCAAGCCGATGCTGCTCAGGGCTTATGCGCGTAAAGGCATGCAGGGCGCATTCGAGCACCGGCTGAATGCGCATAACGAGTTTTACCAGGTATTTGTGGCCGTGGGAGTTTTCGGGTTCCTGATCCTCCTCGGATGCCTTCTTCTGCCCCTGATACCCGCCTTCAGGGAGCGCTGCATCATTTACCTGATCTTTTTGTTCCTGATCATTATTAATTTTATACCCGAGTCGATGCTGGAAACGCAGGCTGGCGTAATGTTTTATGGCTTTATGAACGCAATGCTGTTTTTCAGCCTTGTCGGAAGAAAGGATTCCGGAACTGTAACGGTATGAACAACATGGAAAAATATAAGGACCGCAACATCGTTTTTTTCGACGGTGTCTGCAATTTCTGCAACTCAACGGTGGATAAGATCTGGGCGAACAATAAAAAAAGAAATATTTATTATTCCTCCCTGCAATCGGAATTTGCCAGGGCATTTCTTAAACAGAACGGCATCGATGCCACCGATCTCGATACCGTGATATTTTATACGAAGGGAAAATTTTACATGCGCTCCTCCGCCATCCTGCAGATCGCGAAAGAGCTGAACGGGCCATACAGGCTGATGCCGGCATTCCTCGTTGTGCCCGCATTTTTAAGGGATGGCGTTTACAGGTGGTTTGCAAAGAACAGGTACAGGTTCTTCGGGAAAAAGGAAACCTGCCGGATCCCGACCCCGGAAGAAAGAAGTTATTTTATTGAACAAATCTAATCATACAACTATGATCCCATTTTCACCACCGCGCATCGACCAGAAGATCATCGACGAAGTAACAAAAGTGCTTCAGTCGGGCTGGATCACCACAGGTCCGCGCACCAAGCAGTTCGAAAAAGAGCTTACGGCTTATTGCGGCAATGCATCCACGCTTTGCCTGAACAGCGCCACTGCGGGGCTCGAGATCATGCTGCGCTGGTTCGGCGTTACCGAAGGCGATGAAGTGATCCTGCCTGCGTACACCTATTCGGCGACTGCCAACGTAGTGATGCATTGCGGCGCAAGGCCCGTATTCGTTGACGTGAACGCGGACGATTTTAATATTTCAGTCAGCAACATCGAAAAGGCGATCACGGCAAAAACAAAAGCGATCATGCCGGTTGATTTCGGCGGCTATCCCTGTGATTACGATGCCATCAACGCGCTGGTGAAAAAGCACGCGGGTACGTTCAAGGCATCAACCGAAGAGCAGAAAATGCTCGGCCGCATCCTGGTGCTTTCCGATTCGGCGCATTCATTCGGCGCATGGTACAAAGGAAAACGGGCCGGTTCCCTAACCGACATCTCGGTTTTTTCCTTCCATGCGGTGAAGAACCTTACCACTGCGGAAGGCGGCGCCGTTGCCCTGAATCTTCCTGCTCCCTTCGATAATGAAGCGGTGTACAAAGCTTTGTGCGTGAAAACGCTGCACGGCCAGGATAAGGACGCGCTTGCAAAAACACAAAAGGGAAACTGGCGCTACGATATTGTGGAAGCAGGTTATAAATGCAACATGACCGATATTATGGCGGTGATCGGGCAGATAGAGCTGGAGCGATACGACAGCGATACCCTGCCGCGAAGAAAGGTGATCTGTGAGCAGTATTCGGCAGCATTGGCGGAATACAGCTGGGCGCAGCTGCCGGTGCTGAGCAAAGGAGATACCGAAGGCTGCTATCACCTGTATCCTTTGCGCATCAAAGGGATCAGCGAAGCGCAGCGGGACGCGATCATCAAGGAGATCTTCGATTGTGATGTTTCCGTGAACGTGCATTTTATCCCGGTACCCATGATGAGCTTTTATGCTAAGCTTGGCTATGATGTAAAGAATTATCCCGTAACATTTGATAATTACTCACGCGAAATTTCCCTGCCGATCTTTTATAACCTCGATGATAACATGGTGAAGAAAGTGGTGGATGCGGTAGTAAGCTCGGTAAAGAAGGTTGTTGGGTAGTAGCTGGTAAATTAGTAAAAATTCGTAATTAGTAGTTGAAGCGACTTTTCGACATATTTTTTTCCCTCCTCGGCCTGGCGATCCTGCTGGTGCCGTTCATGCTCATATCCCTCATCATCGTTCTTGATTCACGTGGCGGAATTTTTTACAGGCAGGTAAGGGTTGGGAAAAAAGGGAAGGACTTTAAACTGTTCAAGTTCCGCTCTATGCGCACAAATGCGGATAAGGCGGGGCTGCTTACCGTGGGCGGGCGCGACAACCGCATCACAAGAGTGGGGTATTATATCCGCAAGTATAAAGTGGATGAGCTGCCGCAGCTGATCAATGTGCTCATTGGCGACATGAGCCTTGTGGGGCCGCGCCCCGAAGTAAGAAAGTACGTTGACATGTACACCGCGGAACAATTGAAGATGCTGGATGCAAAGCCCGGGATCACCGATTATGCAAGCATCGAGTACAGCAACGAGAACGAGATCCTCGGCAAGGCGAACGACCCGGAAAAGGTATACATTGAAGAGATCATGCCGGCCAAGCTGCGCTTGAACCTGAAATACATCAGCGAGCAGGGCCTTGCCACCGACCTGAAAATAATTTTTAAAACCATAGCAAAAATACTCAGGTAAAAAATGAAGATCAGGAGCATAGGATTGCGTTACGCCGAAAATGTGCTGAACTGGCTTCATTCCAAATTGACCGAGAAGCAATTCCTGCTGCTTTCCAGCGCGCTCGTGGGCCTCACCGCCGGCATTGCAGCCGTGCTGCTTAAGTCTTTCGTATTCTTTATCCGCCATTACGTGGTGGAGCAGAACATTTTCACCACAGGCTTCAAATACCTGTATCTGCTGCTTCCCTTGTTCGGGATCGCGATCACTGTTATTATCATCAGGAGATTTTTTAAAGGCCGGCTCGAGCGCGGCAGCTCCGCCATTCTTTTCGCGATCGCCAAAAAAGCAAGTTTCCTTCCTTTTTCACAGATGTATTCGCATCTCGTTACAAGCGCCATCACCGTTGGCTTTGGAGGCTCTGCGGGATTGGAGTCGCCGATCGTAAGCACGGGCTCTGCCATAGGCTCCAACTATGCGGGCACCTACAAGCTGAATTACAAGGACCGCACGCTGCTGCTCGCATGCGGCGCTGCAGGCGGTATTGCCGGCGCTTTTAACTCGCCCATCGCCGGTGTGCTGTTTGCGCTGGAAGTGTTGCTCGTGGGGATCAACATCACCGCGTTTATTCCGCTGCTCATCGCATCCGCTTCCGGTGCGCTGATCTCCAAGATCATCCTGCGCGAAAATATATTATTATCGTTCAGCTTAAAGCAGCCTTTCGATTATCACAATGTTCCTTTCTATGTCATGCTGGGCGTGCTTTCGGGCTTTCTTTCACTGTATTATGTCAATTGCTTCGACAAAACGGAATTCATTTTTTCCAAAAGGATCAGGCGGCCGTTTGTGAGGGTGCTTATCGGCTGCAGCATGCTGGGACTGCTTATCGCGATGTTTCCCTCGCTCTTCGGCGAAGGCTACGAGAGCATCAAGGACCTTTCCAACAACAGCATCACAGCGCTTTTCCAGGACAGCGTTTTCGAGAAGTTCATCAGCTCCAAATGGGAGATCTTCTTTTTCATTACTGCTGCTATGCTGCTTAAGGCCATTGCTACGGGCTTAACGCTTGGAAGCGGCGGGAACGGCGGTAATTTTGCGCCCACCTTGTTCGTAGGCGCTTACCTCGGATTTGTATTCTCTTACCTGCTGAAGCTGCTGGGCTTTACGAATATTCCCGTGAGCAATTTTACCATCGTTGCCATGTCGGGAGTGCTGGCCGGTGTGTTCCATGCGCCGCTCACCGGCATTTTCCTTATTGCAGAGATCACCGGCGGCTATGAGCTCATGATCCCGCTCATGCTGGTTTCTGCAAGCAGCTATGCACTTGTGAAATCATTCCATCCCGATTCGCTCGATGTAAAGCGTTTGAAAAAAATGGGCGCCTATATCTCGGAGGACAAGGATAAATCCATCCTCGGAAAGATCGAAGTTACCGGGATGATCGAAAATAATTTCACTACGGTGGAGCTGGATGCGAAGCTGAGAACGATCGTGGAGACCATTAAGCATTCGCCGCGCAATGTGTTCCCGGTGGTGAACAAGCACAACAGGCTGCTCGGGATCATCCAGCTCGACAGCATCCGGGAGGAAATGTTCAACCAGGAGCTGTATGATAAGGTGATCGCAAAAGAGCTAATGAAGAAAATAGAGGCGAAGATCGATCTTCGCACAGACTATATCTTTTCGATCATGAAAAAGTTTGATGAGTCGGGACAATGGAATTTGCCGGTGGTTGACAACGAGAAGTACGTGGGCTTTCTTTCAAAGTCGACTATACTTACAAAGTACAGGGCAGAGCTGCTGAATTCGTATTGATACGGGTCACTTCGTTGCGAAGCGTATCGAGAAGTAGGCCCGGTTCTCGATACTTTCGCCGAAGGGGCGAAAACTCGAACTGACATACATCTTCAAAACATCGAATTATGAATTACCAGCAGATCATAACTTCCCAGCGGTCTTTTTTCGATTCCAATGCAACGAAAGATCTCCGATTCAGAAAGGCGCAATTGAAAAAGCTGCGTTCGCTGCTCGTTGCGAATGAGCGCCGTTTGTATGATGCGATCTATGCCGATTTCAAAAAGTCGGAATTCGAAACGGCGGCAACCGAGCTGCTGCTGATCTACCACGAGATCGATCTTGCGCTCGGGAACATGGAGAGCTGGAGCAGGCAGAAGAGCGTGCCGACCAACCTTGTGAACTTTCCATCGCGCAGCTATATCATTCCCGAGCCTTTGGGCGTTGCGCTGGTGATCGGCGCCTGGAATTATCCGTACCAGCTTTCGCTTGCGCCCGCCGTGGCAGCGCTTGCCGCCGGCAATACCGTGATCCTGAAGCCCAGCGAGATCCCGGCGAACACAGCGGCAGTGATGGCTTCCATCATCAACGGGAATTTTCCCGCAGATTATTTTCATGTAGTGGAGGGCGGCGTGGAAACAAGCACTGCCTTGCTCGAATGTAAATTCGATAAGATCTTTTTTACAGGCAGCACACCCGTCGGGAAAATAGTGTACGAGGCCGCTGCAAAGCATTTAACGCCGGTAACGCTGGAGCTGGGAGGGAAGAGCCCGGCGATCGTGATGGCCGACTGCAACATGGAGGTCACGGTGAAGCGGCTGGCATGGGCGAAGTTCCTGAATGCGGGGCAAACCTGCATCGCGCCCGATTATGTGCTGGTAGAAGCTTCCGTTGAAAAGAAATTTATGGACACGCTCAGGAAGTACATTGCGCAAAATTATACGAATGAGGTCACTGATAATTATGTGCAGATCATCAACGATAAAAATATGGAGCGCCTGCTGAAATTGCTGGATCCCACCAAGGTTGTGATCGGCGGGAATTACGACAGGGCAAGCCGCTACATTGCCCCAACGGTGATGCAGCAGGTAAGCTTTTCAGATGCCGTGATGCAGGAGGAGATCTTCGGGCCGGTATTGCCGGTGATCGCATTCACCGACCTGGGCGAAGCCATTAAAAAAGTAAAAGCTCTTCCGAAACCATTGTCATGCTTCGTATTCTCTACGAGCAACAAAAAAATAAAACAGGTGCTGGCCGAATTGTCATTTGGCGGAGGCGCAGTGAATGATGCGGTGATGCACATTTCGAACAGCGCGCTTCCCTTTGGTGGAGTGGGGAACAGCGGCATGGGAAATTATCATGGCGAAGCGGGTTTTCGCGCATTCTCCCATTACAAAAGCATCCTGCACAAATCTTCCTGGCTGGAAACAGCTATCAAATATCCGCCTTACAAAGGATGGAAGCAGCGGCTGATCAGGTGGATGATGAAATAGCCTACAACTCCTTCTCGAAATAGATCTTGTAATATTTTCTGCCATCTTTTTCCACACCCTGCTCGATCATGTTCTTATTGCCGTGAATATAGATGTGGAAGTTCTTGTCGAGCTTCAGTACGCTTTTGAATACGCGTGCCTGCTTTTTTACGGCTTCCGGCGAGATCTCGAATGAGTCTTCCAGCTCTATATCATGATCTTCGCGGTACACGTTATCGAACTTCTGGAAAGATTTGATCACCCCGGGATCCTGGAACACTTCCTCCTCGAACTCTTCTTTTACAAAGTTCTCATGCTTTTTGAAATACTGCATGGAGCGGTTCAGCATTTCGATCTGCTCGCTTTTGTTCACTTCGAAATCCTCTGCAAGCTGCTTCGTTACATAGTTCTTCGTGATGTTCAGGAAATCTTTAGTGTGGTGGTAATTGTCGCTCACCGGGGTTAATTTCAGGAAATCATTTTTCCAGTATTGCGTATCGGCCGATTTGGTATCTACAACAAACACCTTGTAGCCGTTCTCTTCATTCGTCTCGTAAATGAGGCAGCCTTTGTCGAGCTTTTTGATGTTGATGCCTTCTTCGCCATAAATGGAAAAGTTATCGGCAGCCTGCTCCACCTTCATGAAGGTGTCCTTCGATTCCGATTTGAAGATCCCCACAGCCTTCAGCACCTGCCCGTCGAGCATCATCTCTTCAAACAGGGCAACATACAGCTCTCCGCCTTTGATCTTCGGGTGATCGGAGCATTGGTATAAATGCTTTGCAAGATTCCTGCTCTGCTCAAAAAGATTTTCCTTATCGGCGAAGATCTTGCTGACGAAGGAATATGTTTCATTCAGCTCCAGCTCGCTCTCATGAAAAAAGCAGAAGGCCTCATTCAGTGAAAAAGGCGTGAGAAAATATTTGAGCAACAGCTGAACCGTGCTCTCATCCTCCAGCTCTATGGTGCTTTCCGAAAAAACGATGTCTTCCTCCAGCGATTTATTCCCCGTTTTATGCACAGCAAGCTGCTGTATCCTTACATTATTATTGTATTCCATAGTTTACGCTTGATCTGATTCCCTGTTCTGCTGCAGCCCAGCCCGTATAACCGCCGGAGCGGATCTTTTTTTTGATGCACACAATTTACAAAAAAAGGCTTTGCCGGAAACGGCATCGCTCTGCTAAAAACCGGATCGCAAATCGTTCCGTTCTTCGCGGTTGCCGGAAGTATTAATGTTTACAGCAGTTTTGGCGGAAATACAGCTTGTTGGTTCACTTGTTTATTTTGCGGTATCGATGCCTTTTGATAAACATGAACAACCGTAAAATAAATACGACCCTGCATAAGAAGCTTAGTTTTCTATACTCGCAGAAAATTTTAAAAAACACATTATGAAACAAATCAAAAGATTAGCATTTCTCTTTTTTGCAGGCTGTGCAATAAGTGCATCAGCGCAAACATGGTATTTCGGCTCGCATGCCGGGATCTCTTTCTCGGGAGGCACCACAGCCCCTGCCGCGGGTTCAGCCATATCTGCGCCCGAAGGAACTTCTGTTTTAACGGATGCCTCCAACAATGTATTGATGTATTCCGATGGAATTTCCGTATGGAACGGAAACCATACGGTGCAGATAACAGGCTTACTGGGCGAAAGCTCTACGACGCAGGCCGTTCAAATTGTTCCCATCCCGTCATCATCACCTAAAAAAGCATTTATTTTTACACTTGCTGCAGGGGAATCATGCTACGGATACCCCGTTGTCGCGGGCTATAGCAGCAGCGGACTCCGTGTTTCCATCGCTACGATCACCGGTACCGCTCCTGCCACAACCATAACAATAGCACCAACCGAAAAGAACATCCGTATCAGCGACGGCCTTAACCTGATGAGTGAGAAAATGGCTGTTACAAGCGACGGAAAAGGCGGATACTGGCTGGTTGCGCACGGTATCGGCGCATACACCAGCGATCCCTATGCAGGATCGCCAACCGGGTTTAATACTGCGGATGAACGTTATTTTTATGCGTTCAACATTACCTGCAGCACTACCACAATCCCTGCGCTTGCTGCAACCAAGAAGAAATCGAATATCACTAACGCATCGGTAGTGCCATGCCGTGCATGGAATCATACAGCCACCGGCTTTAACAATGTAGGTAACTGTGAATACAATGGTTCCGGGCAGATGAAGATCGTAAGGACATCCACCACCACTGCAAAGCTGGCTATGACCGTGCCTTACGCCTTTAACTCAGGCTGGACGCTGAAGCCGCTGGCGCAGCTGTTCAACTTTAATCTGGTTACCGGGTTTGTGGACAATGCTACCGCCCAGCAGTTTGATCTTGGCTTTAACAACTCTGCAACAAATGCAAAAGATGGTGGCGCCTATGGTGTTGAATTCTCCCCGGATGGAAATTACCTGTATGTGTCGTCCTGCCACAGCGCCACAGCGCTGGGGGATATGACAAGCAGGATCTACCAGGTGGACCTTACTTCGGCATATCCGTACACAAAAACTGTGATAGCCACGCTTCCACATGCTGCCGGCCCGGGATTCGGCGGACTGCAGCTTGGCCCTGACAATAAAATTTATATCACGAGGGAAACAAAAGCATTCCTTGATGTGATCAATACTCCGAATAATTCGGCTGCAGCCGGCGTAGGCTACAGCAGCGGTGTTCCAATTGCCGGTACATGCATCGCTTCATTGCCGAATACCGTTTGTCCATTTTATTCACCAACTGTGGCCGACCTTTACGTGCCATCATCGATCTGTGCCGGTGATATACTCACGGCAACCGGTTCGTACACCGGCTTTCCACCTGCAAGCCAGTTATGGGAAGTTTACGGAAGTGATGTGTCCGGAAATCCTGTAGATGCAAGCGGTACGATCGTATCCTCGTCGACTGCATCCTGGTACAATACACAGCAGACAATTGCGGGTGATGCGGTAGGCGATTTTGTGTATGGCGCGAGTGCATCGCTGCCCTGCAATAAATATTTTACCGTAAGACTTGTGCTGTCCGACGGCTGCTCTGCTTCGAGCGAAATTAAAAAGACATTTTATGTAAAATGCTATCCGATCCCGGCTATTACCGCTTCGGTACACAATCCTGTTTGTTATGGTACAGAGGTGAGCCTGTGTGCAAACTATAGTCCTGCTCCCGGCGTGATCCTCGATTGGCAGTCCAATTTTTTCAATTATCCATCACCCGGTGATAATGTTACCTGTATCACGGAAACTCCAACCCAGAATACAACCTATACCGTAGGCGTGAATCTGAGGGGCTGCCGCGCTTTTGCAACGTACAACCTGATCATGGAGCAAAATAATCCGAATTTTAATCTTACGGGAAATCTTGGTGCTACGGATCCATATTACACGTTAATTGCAACGCCGGTAGTTACTCCTCCAACCGGTATTGGCTATTGGTGGCGGATCGTTGAGATCGATCCTTCAACAGGCGTGGATATTGCCGGTACCGAAGTGGTGAATCCATCCTGCTGGTGGACACCCGGACCAAACATCTTTAAGAATTATACCTATCTTCTCGCAGGCAGTTATCCGACCGGATATACCTGCGGAACGCCGGCAGGAAGATTTGGAGTGAACAAGAAATACAAAGTTACATACGGAACCTGGAGCGACAATTGTCCTTGGCAAACGACCAGTAAAACAATTATGCTTGGTCACGGAATGGACGGGCTTGCAAACTTTATCGTGGAAGATGCAGCTACCGATCCGGCTATCATGAACAGCATGCCTGCAGAGGCCGCTTCTTCCGCTGCTTTCGGCGAGATAAGCGTGTCACCTAATCCGGGTAACGGAGTTTTCATCCTGGAAACTACCGGCCTGTCCGGAAAAAACATCACCATGTATGATGCTTTGGGACGCCTCGTATATTCCAGGGACAACACAACCGATTCCAGGATCACCATCGATATTGCCAATCAGCCGAAAGGAATTTATTTCCTGAACGTGATCAGCAATAACAAAGTATTCAGCAAAAAGATCGTGCTCGAATAGTAAACGGGAATTGCAAAAAAAAAGAGCCGTCCATAACAGGACGGCTCTTTTTTTTTGACAGGTCGTGAAGGGATCATTTACATCCAACCGTATTATAATCTTTCTTCACCAGCGGGTTATCCAGCACCTGGAATGTCAGGTAAGGCTGTCCGAATAATTTACAGTAACGCTCATGGTTGGCCTTTTCCGCCTTTTCGAGCGCGGTCACAAACAATCTTGAATTCACCAGCTCCTGCTCCTGTGCGCAGAAGGAAGCGTAGGCGAAGAGCAGGTTCTCATCCGGCTTTTCCTCTTTTACGAAAGGCGCGAGGATAGTGGTTGCGAATTTATAATCCTTGAAGCGTGCAAAAATGTAGGAGAGCTTGAGCGCGTTCTGCCAGGAGCCGTCCTTGAAATTGTAAAACGACTTGATCCTGTTGATGCAGGCTTCCACAACAGGGGCGCCGGTTTCCATGGTGTCGTACACTTCAATGATGCGGAACTGCCATTCGGTGTTCAGCGCATCCACAAATTTTTTCGGTACTTCCGTTTTGTACATCCCGTCGATCTTCGCCTGCATCTCGTCCTGCGCTTTTTTATCACCGATGGTGCTGTCGAGCTTCACCGCGCAGAACAGGTTATTGAATTTAACGTAGTTGTTTGCCGGGTCGAGTGCGGCCAGCTTCTTCATTTCTGCATAATCCTCATCATCGGGAACGCTGTTGTTCAGCAGGTAATGGTTCACCACCTGGTTGTTCAGCAATCCGGAATATTTTGCTTCGTTCGGGATCACCAGCTTTACCGCGGCTTCCGGCGTATACTTTTGCTCGCGCATTTGTTTTGCAATGTAATACTGGATCTTGTACGCCTGCTTGATGTCGTTCTTCTTCACCGCCTGGTTGAACTTGCTCACGGAGAATTTTTCTTCCTTCGGCCCGGTGATGTCATACGTTACATCCATCACGATCTGCGCAAAACGTTCCTTGCTCAGGATCGGTTCCAGCTCAGCCGCAAGCCCCTTCGAGTTGATCTCCTTAATGGCTTTTTCTTTCGGCATCTTTGCGAGGTAATCATATTTGCCGTCTTCCGTCTCCATCTGGAAAAGGCTCCATGAATCGCTCGTTTTTACATTGGTGACAACGCCTGCCTTCTGCATTTTCGATAAGGCTTTGATGATGCTTTCCGCGCGTTTCTTTTGCAGCGTTGCATTGGAATTGGCGTCGCCTTCAATGGAGGAATAAGCGGTGATGTACAAGCCTTCAATGAAAAAATCAGGCTCCTGCAATGCATTCAGGAAAGGAGCGAGGTCTTCCTCCTTGTAATCCGATTTGTTCTTTTCAAAGGGAATGGAAAAGTTCAGTAAAGTGGATTCCGATTTAGGCTCGAACGGCGGCTTGGTATAAGCGCCGTCCTCCGGCATCAGCAGCATGGTAAGCGGGGAGTTCGATTCCTGGTCGCCCTGCTCGATGTACGATTTGCGGATTGTTTTGCAGAGCTTGCCATCCTGGATCACCAGCAGGTTGATCTCGTAATCGCCTTTCAGGTTTTTAGGAATGGTGCCGATCTGCACATCCAGCTTGCTTACTTTTTTGCCTTTCTTTTCAGGCTTCACAAGGTTCTTGCTGAAAAGCTTGTCCTTCGAAACCGTTTTCTGCAGCACGCCCTTGCTCAGCAGATTGTTGTCGTAAATATTGTACTTCGGGTTCTCGTATTGCGCCTTCTGCACAAAGTCAATCGCGAGGCCATCCTTCGGCTTTTTGATCAGCCTGCTGAATGCTTTCAGGTTATCGTATTTCAGGTATACTTTGTTGTCTTTTACGTAAATGCCTTTCTGCAGACCGTCGTAATCCTTGAACTTCTCGCAATTCTTGCAGGTACGGGCATCCGGCGCCTTGATCTTCTTGTTTTTGGAAGTATAAGGCGCTTTCAGCTCCTTTTTCATTTTTGCGCCGTCGTTCACAATGCTGAACCCGCCGTAAACCACCGAAACGTATGCTTTCTTGCCGCCCTCGTCGATCTTCACGCTCGGACTGGCAAACACGTAATTTCCGTTCTTAATGATGAGCAGCTCCTTTTTTCCGAGCTTCCATTTCGCCATCACCGCATCGGCTATATCCTTTGGCGTGGCTGCCGCTTTTCCTTTCAGGGCGGAAACTGCAAGCACGGTTTCTTCCACGTTCTTTGTGCCCCCGGAGGCGATCACGCGCTTTGCGGTAGTCTTCAGCTTGCCTTTGCTGTTCTCCAGCTGCGCCTTGTTGTTCTTTGCCATGTCTTCCGCCTGTATGGCGCTGGCGCGGGACAGGATCTCGTTGGCTTCAAGCGTATCGAGGTTGGCGGCGATCCGGATCTTGTTCAGCTCCTGCAGGATCAGCTTTTCTGCTTCGGCGGTCTCAATGGTCTTTGATCCGGAAGCATCCTCCTTTTTTGATTTTTTCTGTGCAAAGCTGAATGTGCAGGCGGTAATGAGTAAAGCAAAAAGCGTAAATTTTTTGATCATTGTGCAAATGTTAGGGATGTTAAAAAAAGTGTTTTCTGCTGTTTATAATTGATTTAAAAAATGGCATTGTCGGACACTTTTTTTCTTTAGGTTTGTACAAGCCGGGATGAAATACTCTGTATCACAAATATATTTTTTGAGGCTATAAAACAAGAATTTATTAATCAACATTTTATGAACAAGATATTAGTTGCCAACAGGGGAGAGATCGCGCTACGCGTAATGCGTTCCTGCCGCGAAATGGGTATAAAAACAGTTGCGGTTTATTCCGAAGCCGACCGTAACGCGCCATTTGTAAAATACGCCGATGAGGCTGTCTGCATTGGCCCGCCGCCATCCAACCAGTCGTACCTGCTTGGCGACAAGATCATTGAAGTGTGCAAAAAGCTGAATGTTGACGGGATCCACCCGGGCTACGGCTTTTTATCCGAGAATGCCGAATTTGCTGCTGCCGTGAAAAAAGCAGGACTGATCTTCATCGGGCCTTCACCGGAGGCGATGGACATGATGGGCGATAAGCTGTCGGCAAAAGCTGCGGCTAAAAAATACAAGATCCCGATGGTGCCGGGCTCCGAAGGTGCGATCGACAGCGTGGAAGAAGGCAAAAAAGTTGCCTTGGCAACAGGCTTTCCGTTGCTGATAAAGGCAAGCGCCGGCGGAGGCGGAAAAGGGATGCGCATCGTGGAGAAGATCGAAGAGTTCGAGGAGCAGATGAAGCTGGCTGTAAGCGAAGCCACATCGGCATTTGGCGACGGCTCCGTATTTATCGAGCGTTATGTGGCCGGCCCGCGCCACATCGAAATCCAGATCCTCGGCGACAACCATGGCAATATTGTTTACCTCTTTGAGCGCGAATGCTCCATCCAGCGCCGTCACCAGAAGGTGATCGAGGAAGCGCCCTCATCGGTGCTCACCCCTGAGATCCGCAAGGCGATGGGCGAGTGCGCGGTGAATGTGGGAAAAGCATGCGATTATACCGGTGCCGGAACCGTGGAGTTCCTGCTCGATGAGAATAAGAATTTTTATTTCCTGGAGATGAACACCCGCCTCCAGGTGGAGCATCCCGTAACGGAGATGATCACCGGGATCGACCTCGTAAAAGAGCAGATCAAGGTGGCCCGCGGTGAAAAATTATCCTTTAAGCAGGAAGACCTGAAGATCCACGGGCACAGCGTTGAAGTGCGCGTGTATGCCGAGGACCCGGTAAATAATTTCCTTCCGGATATCGGTAAATTAGTGACCTACCAGCGCCCGCAGGGACTTGGTGTTCGCGTTGACGACGGCTTCGAGGAAGGAATGGACATCCCGATCTATTACGATCCGATGATCTCCAAGCTCATTTCTTTCGGGAAGGACAGGGAAGAGGCCATCAACCGGATGATCCGAGCCATCGACGATTACAAGATCACCGGCGTGGAAACCACGCTGCCCTTCTGTAAGTTTGTGTTGAAGCACGAGGCATTCACCTCCGGGAACTTCGATACGCATTTCATCAAGCATTATTTCAAGCCGGAAATGCTGGTACAGGAAAATGAGGACGAAGCAGAGATCGCAGCGCTTTTCGGGGCGAAGCTGATGGGCGCTAAAAAAGCGGCATCGGCCCAAACTGCTGAAAATACGGAAAACGTGTCGAAATGGAAGATGAACAGGTTGAATAGTTAGGTCCGGGGGGCATGTCATTCTGAGCGAAACGGAGTGCAGCGAAGAATCTCATATCGGAGAGCGATATTAAATTTTAACGCTTCTTCACATAACTTTTGGCACATTCGCCCGTTATAGATACACTTGGGTATCGTTTTTGTTACTCAATAGCCAAATGGCAAAAAAAATTCTGATATTCCTTTTACTCATTCCGCTGCTGGGCAAGTCCCAGGTTGCTGCCACAGCCCCTGTGGTGCCTGCGGGCATAAAAGTGAGGACCACCGTTTACGAGGGAGATACCATTCCGTATGTGGTATTGCCTGCCGTGAGCTGCTATACCGAAAAGGTGTTCAGGAACCAGCGTCAGCAGGCGGCCTGGAGCCGCGTCAAATACAATGTCAAAAAAGTTTATCCTTACGCTATTCTTGCGGCTGCAAAGCTGAAAGAATACGACCGCGTGCTTGCAGGCATGTCGGAATCGGAGCGGAGCCGCTACACGAAGGTGGCCGAAAAGCAGCTGAAAGATGAATTCAGCGAACAGCTGAAGCAGCTCACCGTAAGCCAGGGCCGCATTCTTATCAAGCTCATCGACCGGGAAACCGGTAAAACAACGTATGATGTGGTAAAGGATATGCGCGGCTCTTTCTCTGCATTCATGTGGCAGGGCGTCGCCCTTATGTTCAATTCCAGCCTTAAAGCGGATTACGATCCGGATGGCGATGATAAAGCCATCGAGGAAGCCATCAAATTAGTGGAGAACGGGGATTTTTAATAAAAAAGGTTCCGGATGCTCTCCGGAACCTGAAACTCTTTTAACCTCAAACCTTGACCTACGCCAGCTCTTTTTTCCTGAACATATCCGCAACCACCAGCTCCTTCGATCCCGGCGTGTACGCATAAAATCCTTTTCCTGATTTAGCCCCGAGGTGTCCGGCAGTGACCATGTTCACCAGCAGCGGGCAGGGCGCATATTTCGGGTTTCCGTAGCCGTCCTGCAATACTTTCAGGATCGAAAGGCAAACATCCAGCCCGATAAAATCGGCAAGCTGCAACGGCCTCATCGGGTGCGCCATTCCGAGCTTCATCACCGTGTCGATCTCTTCAACCCCGGCAGTTCCTTCATGCAGGGTGATAATGGCCTCGTTGATCATCGGCATTAAGATCTTGTTCGCCACAAAGCCCGGGTAATCATTCACTTCAACCGGAATCTTTCCCAGTTTTTTTGATAATTCCATGATCAGCGATGTAACGGCATCCGATGTGGAATAGCCGCGGATCACTTCCACAAGCTTCATCACGGGAACAGGGTTCATGAAATGCATCCCGATCACTTTGTCGGCGCGCTTTGTCACCGATGCGATCTTTGTGATGGAGATGGAGGAAGTATTGGTGGCGAGGATCGCTTCTGCGCTGCAGGCGGCATCCAGCTCGCGGAAAATGTTCAGCTTCAGCTCCACATTCTCCGTTGCTGCTTCCACCACAAGGTCGGCATTCTTAACGCCTTCCTTAACGGATGTATAAGTGGTGATGTTCTTTAAGGTCTGCGCCTTGTCGGCTTCCGTGATCGTGCCTTTTGCAACGATCCTGTCGAGGTTCTTCGAAATAGTTGCCATTGCTTTGTCAAGCGCCTCCTGCTTAATGTCGATCATTGCCACGTTGTAGCCCGACTGTGCAAATGTATGGGCGATCCCGTTGCCCATTGTACCTGATCCGATAACTGCTATGTTTTTCATTTTAATGCTATTTTAAATGATTGATTAGAGAGTTTAAATATAGCAATAATTTGAAAAAGCGGGCGCAATTGCGTTGGTTTCAGCAGAAGAAATGCCGCTCTTCTCAGGCCGGTTTGCTCTCGGCCGTTTTCTCATATACACCCACCAGCGATCCCGCGGCAAGTATATGATTTTCCATGGCATGCACCAGCGTTCTTTTGTCGGAGTCTTCAAGAATGTCGAGGCTTATATCCAGCGCGTATACCCTGAAGTGATAGCAGTGCCGGCTGGTTCCCGTTGGAAAAGGTCCCGAATAGCTGTGCTGGTTATTGCTGTTCAGCCCCTGGATGCCTTTTTTGCTGTTCTCTTCGATGAAGTCGGTCACTTCTATGTTCCACATCAGCCAGTGGTCAAACACGCCTTTCGGCGATTCGGGATCGTCCATGATGATCGCAAGGCTTTTTGTTCCTTCGGGGATGCCGCTGATCTTTAAAGCCGGACTGATGTTTTCGCCTTCGCAGGTGTATTTCGACGGGATAGGCCCTTCCGCTTTAAAGCCAGGGCTGGTGATGGTTAATGTAGACATATCTCTATAACATTAGGTTATTGAGCGTCCGTTAAAATAATATGCCGGGAAAAATAAAGGAGCGCGCGTTATTTTCCGCGCCCCTGCACTACGATGAGCGCAGTGTAGATCAGGATCTTCAGGTCGATGCCGAGCGACATGTTCTCGATGTAGATGATATCATACTTGAGGCGTGCGATCATTTCATCCACATTCTCGGCGTATCCGTATTTTACCTGTCCCCAGGAAGTGATGCCCGGCCGTACCTTGTGCAGGTGCTTGTAATGCGGCGCCTTCTGCACGATCTGGTCGATGAAGAACTGGCGTTCCGGGCGCGGGCCTACGATCGACATTTCGCCGATCAGCACGTTATAGAACTGCGGGATCTCGTCCAGCCTCACTTTTCGCAGGAACCTTCCCAGCGGTGTGATCCGCGGATCATGCTTGCTCGACAGCGCCGGGCCCATTTTTTCCGCATCGGTATACATCGAGCGGAACTTGTGGATCATAAAAGGCTTGCCGTGCCACCCGATGCGCTCGTGGCTGTAAAAGATGGGGCCGCGTGAGTTCAGCTTCACCGCGATGGCTACGAGAATATACACCCAGCTGAATGCGGTAAGTACGAAGATGGAGATCAGGATGTCGAAAATGCGCTTTAGCGATTGTTCCCATGCAGGCATGATCTCGCGGGAGATCTCGATGAGCGCTGCACCGAAAATGGAGGTCATCTTTACGGAGCCGGAAAGGATGTCGTACATATCCGGGATCACCTTTATGATCAGGTCGCCGTTATCCAGCTCGTTCACGATCTTCCCGATGTTCTCATGCTCGAAGGATTCGATCGCGATGATCACTTCCTCCACCTTGTACTGGTCGATCAGGCGCTTCAGGTCGTTGAGCTCACCCAGGTGCGGGATATTCTTGATCAGCTCCTGCGAGTAGCCGTTCTTATTATCCACGTGCACAAAGCCCACAAATTTGTTGCCCGACGATTTCACCTGTCCCTGCATCTCGTTGTAGAGGTTCAGCGCGTTCTGGTTGCTGCCTACGAGTATGGTGTTAAATCCCATGATCCGGTTGTGGATCCTGTGATTGGTGATGCTCGATAATATAAAGCGGAGTGTGGCGGTGAACCCGAAATGAAGGATGAATAAGGTAAAAACGCTTTGGTAATAATTGCGGTACGACTGGATCTCATCGTCGAGCAGCAAAATAAAGAACAGGATGATCACGCCGATGATGGTGATCAGGAGCGTTTGTCCTACTTCGCGGAGGCGCGATTTCCGGTAAATATTTTTGTAGGTGCCTGTTAATATGTAAAGGAACAGCCAGAAAATGGAAATGATGAGCAGTCCCCTGAAAAACTGGTTGTCGAAGATCACCGGGATGGCCGTTCCGAATTTTTCCGATTCGATGTACAGCTTGCGGAACGAATAGAACAGGGTCCAGGCCGCAATTGCGGAGAACATATCGGCAGAAATATACTTGAGGACCTGTAGTTTTTTATTCATACCAACGCGGTGTGCCTAATAATGGATGAGCTTTATGTTGTCGATGTTCAGGTACAGGCCATCGGAACCCGAGTTGTTCAGCATCCCGAAAAATATGTTGTAATCGCCGGCGCCCGCTGTGGCGGCAATAGTGGGCGATAGATAAATGTAGATCTTGTTCCAGGCCTCGGAGGGATGAACGTTCAGCACCCTGGTTTTAACCGTGCCGGCACTGCTGTGCGCATACAGGCCTACTACAAAGTCGAAATTGCAGCGGTAGTTCAGCTCGAGGAATACCGGCGCATCTCCCCGCGGCAGCACAAATGGCGGCTTTGAGCTCCAGTATTCGAAAAATGTGTTCTTATGATCGAGATAAACCACCCCGGAGCCTTTGCCTTCAAATACTTCAGGGTCGGTGGTACCTGCTGTGATCAACCGATGGAACATATTGGTATCTGTCCCCGATGCGCTGGTATCCAGGGTAATTCCCGAGTTACTTTCAAAATCCTCTTTCCAGATCTTAACATCATTCCCCCACTCGAGGCCCGAAACATAATGCACCAAGGGGCTCATGGTGGTCACTGCGCCCCGCGTTAAGCTGACGCTTTGCTTAAAATAGTCGTAGAAAGGATAGGGAGCTCTTGTTGCTGAAATGCCGTTCACCTTAATGCCGGCCTTTATCATGATCTCGTGCGTGCCTTCTTCGAGCACCGGGAAAGTCACAGGTAACTCATAAGCGCCGAGCAGATGCCCGTCGATATACACCCATGCATCGGTGATCTTGCTCGAATTGCTGCCTTCAAGCGCTGTATCGGTGCTAAGGTCGATCTTCTGGATGTGAACGTAGGAAGGTACAGGCTCTGCCGGGTTGTACAGGTTGCAGGAGCCGAGAAGCCCCGTTAAAAGAATGATCCCGGAAAGAAAAAGCAGGTAATTGTGTTTCATCATAAAAATGTTTATGCCCCCTGGTCCTCAAAGCCTGCGGTAGCCTTCATTTTATCAATGATCTTGTAGGCTACGTCGAGGGCTTTGTATCCGTCATCAATACTTACCGGAGGAGTTGTATTGCTGATTATAGAATCAGCAAACGTTTCAAGTTCCATTTTTATTGCGTTGGTCGGTAAAATTCCCGGGTTCTCAAAATAGATCTGCTTGGAGCCTTTGTTTCCGAGATCGATGGTAACTGCCAGCGGATCAGGTTCCCCGACGATATTTTTCAGGCGGATCACATCCACTTTTTTATCCAGGAAATCGATGGAAATGTAGGCATCCTTCTGGAAAAAACGGGATTTCCGCATGTTTTTCATGGAAATACGGCTGGCCGTAAGGTTCGCCACACAGCCGTTGTCGAACTCGATGCGCGCGTTGCAGATGTCGGGGCTCTCGCTTACCACCGCCACGCCGCTCGCGCTGATGCGCTTGATGTTGGAGCGTACCACGCTTAAAATAATGTCGATGTCGTGGATCATGAGGTCGAGCACCACCGAAACATCGGTGCCCCTCGGGTTGAACTGCGCCAGGCGGTGCGTTTCAATGAACATCGGCCCCGAGCAATACGATTTTCCTGCGATAAAAGCAGGGTTGAAGCGTTCCACATGACCTACCTGCACCTTTACATTCGCTTCCTTCGAAAGCCCGATCAGGCTCTTCGCTTCCTCTATGGTATTGGTTACCGGCTTTTCAATGAATACATGCTTCGATTTTTTGATCGCGCGGGAGGCGCAATCATAATGCGTGATGGTAGGCGTTACAATGTCGATCGCATCCACCTCGTCGAGCAGCGCATCCATGCTCTTAAAATACGTTACCCCGAATTCCTTCGCCACCAGCTCCGCGTTCTCCGCATTGGGATCGTAAAAACCAACAAGCTCATACTTTTCAATTTCCTTCAATAGCCGGATGTGTATTTTGCCCAGGTGGCCGGCTCCGAGAACTCCGATCTTTATCATAATCGCATTTTGATTTGCGACAAAAATACTTTTTTCCACAATAGGCTCTTGAAAAATAACACTGAATTATTAAGGATACTTGTGTTAATTTTGCGGGACGAGATGATGGTAAATGATACATACAGGCACAAAGGACTGCGCAGGCAACTGGCAGCTTTGTTAAAAGAGAAGGGTATTGCAAGCGCAGAAGTGTTAAAAGCCATAGAAGCGGTGCCGAGGCATTTGTTCCTGAACAGCTCTTTTATAGAAAGGGCTTACGAGGATATCGCGTTTCCGATCGGGTCGGGCCAGACCATCTCCCGGCCACATACCGTGGCATTCCAAACCGAGCTGCTGCAGCTGAAAAGAGGGGAGAAGGTGCTGGAGATCGGCACCGGATCGGGCTACCAGACCAGCGTGCTCCTGGAAATGGGCGCAAAGGTATTTACCATCGAGCGCCAGAAAGCGCTGTACGATACCACCAAAAAATTCCTGCCGGAGATCGGCTACGGCTCCGCCAAATTCTTTTACGGTGACGGCTATAAAGGCCTGCCCGTATTCGCACCTTTTGATAAGATCATCATTACAGCCGGCGCACCTTCCATTCCCAACGACCTGCTCGATCAGCTCAAAGTAGGCGGCATCATGGTGATCCCGCTGGGCGATACCGTGCAGACCATGACGCTCCTGAAAAAAACGGCAGAGCGGAAATTTGAAAAGATAGAGTACGGAGAATTTAAATTCGTGCCCCTGCTGGAAGACAAGGAATGGGGCGCGTAGTTATTAACAGGCGGAGGTTTGTAATTGAAGCTGCCTGATCATCGCCCTGTTCTTTAAACGGGTTTATTTTGCAATGCGATCCATCGCCTCAAAATAACCCATCATGAAAAAAATCCTCCTTTCCGTTTCCTTCTTAATCGGCGCAGGCGCACTGTTTGCGCAGGACCTCACTTCAAAAAAAGGCGAGCCCATCCTGCCCGAAGCCGACGACTGGGCGATCAGCATGAATGCCGATCCGCTGTTCGAGTTCATCGGCAATGCCTTTAACGGCAATACAAAGAATACTGCCGCCAACACCGGCTGGCTCAGCTCATCACACACCATTATCGGAAAAAGGTTCATCAATGAAAGAACAGCTTACCGCGTAATGCTGCGGATCGGATTTGCGAATCAAACGTTCAAGAATATGGTAACGAACGATGCGGAATACGGGACCGTTTTTAATTTTCCTGAAAAGCAGGGACAGGTGGAAGATAAGTACAGGCACAGCAACATG
>Ga0157372_10001705_pt1 | contig 23823 bp, 19 predicted proteins | sample C55metaG_FD_115307 | JGI IMG/M metagenome (GOLD analysis project Ga0157372, IMG submission 115307) | Corn rhizosphere microbial communities from Kellogg Biological Station, Michigan, USA - C5-5 metaG | ecosystem: Host-associated > Plants > Roots > Rhizosphere > Soil | place: USA: Michigan... | reverse complement strand
GGCGGCAAAAAACAAGTAGAACCTATCTGGAAAGAATTTATCAACAACAAAGAAGCATTGCTTTTTGAAAGTGAAAGAATCTTGGCGGAATTAGAGCACACCTCTATCGAGCATAAATTTTTTAATGAACTAAAAGGAACTGAACATTTAAAAGGCGAATACAAATTAAGGGAAGTAAAAACAAGGGTAAACCAAAATGTTTTCCGGCAAATAGTAATTGCCAATTACAATGGCAAATGTGCCATTACCGGCATTGATATTCCTGACTTGTTATTAGCCAGCCATATTATCCCGTGGAGCAAAAATGAAGAAGAAAGATTGAACCCCGAAAATGGTATTTGCTTGTCCGCTTTATACGACAAGGCTTATGATAAAGGGTACATTGGCATTAATGAAAAGTTTGAGATTATGTTATCCCCTTTATTAAAAAAGAAACATGAGCAAGATTATTATCAAAAATATTTTTCTCCATTGCAGAATGCGAAAATCATAATGCCTCAAAAATATTATCCTAAGAAAGAATTTTTGAAGTTTCATTTGGAGGAGGTTTTTAAAAAGTAAAAAAAAAGTTTGTTGTGCGATTTCTTTTAAACAATTTGTTACCAATCAAGTTATTATTCCTAGAATCGAAATTTTGACATGACTTAAAATTTTACATTTGCTTTAATGAATTGATTAATACTAACTCAGAATTTATGAAGCTGCAATTTTCCGGTCATGATAGTTTTATCTGCAAGCATTTCTGGCTTAAGAAAGGTTACGACTTTATTGATAATGGAAAGAATTTCAACAATGAAATGGCAGGTGTTGATTTAGGTGTCGGTAAAAATATGGTCACTGCTATTAATTATTGGTTGAAGGCGTATGGCATTACCGATAGTTAAGATCAGATAACGGAAATTGGCCACTATCTATTTAATGATAAAAATGGGCGTGATCCTTTTCTCGAAGATTTAGGCAGTATTTGGTTATTACATTATTTATTAATTAAATCAGATAAAGCCTCTATTTATAATCTATTCTTTAATGAGTTTAGAAAAGATAAATTTTCATTTACAAGAGAACAGCTATTGAATTTCTTACTTAGAAAGTTGGAAGCTAATGAACAGAAAAATGTGAATGCAAACACAATTAATTCAGATATAAGTGTTTTTATTCGTAACTACTTAAATCATAAATATCGCAATACAAAAACAGATATTGAAGATGAGTTTTCAAATTTATTTATTGACTTGCAACTTATGAATAGTTATCAGTCGGAAAATGTACAGAAGAAGATGGTTGAATGGTACCAAGTTGAAAATGATTTAAAACCTGATCTTCCTGCTGAAATAGTTTTATTTTCTATTCTTGATAATGAGAAGTATGGAAATTCGATTTCACTTAAAGATTTGCAGACCGGCGAAAATTCTCCCGGGAATATTTTTGCTCTTAATGAAGATGGGCTTTTAAATAAAATTGAAAGAATTGTTGAAATGTGCTCCGATAGCACTTACACACAATCAGCAGGAGTGCGTGAACTGCAGTTTAAATCTAAACCCGATAAATGGCAAATTTTAAATGAGTACTACAGCTATTAAATTTTCACCTTCTATCAATATTATCAGGGATAGCAATTATTCCTTTGATTATATTCCAACGCCTAATTCGATAAAGGTTTTCGATCAACTTATTAATGACGTTTACGCCGGCAATAAATGCCATCTTATTATTGGAGCATACGGTACAGGTAAGTCATCCTTTCTTTTAGCTTATCAACAAACTCTTTCAGGCTTCTATACACATTTTACTCAAAAAGAAAAACTTATAAAACGTTCTCACAAGTACGAGTTTATTCAGATTGTAGGGGACAATAAATCTTTACTTGATCATTTTGTTTTTTTATTTTCAATTGACAAAAAAGATTATTCAAGTTCAGATGTTATAAAAGAAATTGAAAAAAAATACAAACAGCTTCAGGAAAAAAAGAAGGGACTTGCTATTATTATTGATGAATTTGGAAAATTTTTAGAATATGCTTCCAAAAATAATCCCGAAGTGGAACTGTATTTTATTCAGCAATTATGCGAATGGGCTAACAATACAACCACAGATGCTTTAATAATTGGCACATTGCATCAAGACTTCAATACCTACTCATTTAATCTAAATAAAATTCAGCAACAAGAATGGAGCAAAGTGAAGGGGCGATTCAAAGAAATTGTTTTTAATGAACCAGTAGAACAATTATTACTTTTAGCTAGCACAAGAATTGAAGATAAATTTAGTAACATAAAAGATGCGAAACATTTTGATAAACTATTTAACGTAATTAAAGATTCAAAAACTTTTCCATTAAAAGATTATTTCAATAAAGACATAGCTCAAAAATTATTTCCTTTTGATATTTTATCAGCTGCTGTTATGGCACTTTCATTACAGCGTTACGGTCAAAATGAAAGAAGTCTATTTTCTTTTATTGAATCGAATGATCACCTTTCGTTAAATGATTTTGATTTCTCAAAAAATAATTATTACAGTATTGACAAAGTTTATGATTATTTGATCAGCAATTACTATTCTGTTATAAATCACAAGGCGGCGAAATCTGATTACACATTTTGGAATAGCATACGAAAAGCATTAGAAAAAACAGAAGGTAATTTACCTGATAATATTCAAGTTGAATCCGAAAAAATAATTAAAGCCATTGGTCTTCTGAATATCTTTTCTCCAGCATCAGCTACGCTTGATAAAACTTTTTATCAATCTTACGGATCTTTCGCAATGGGAATAAAAGATTCAAAGGAGGCTATTGAAGAACTCGAAAAATTCAAAATAATCAAATTTGCCAGACACAGCAATAGATATGTCATTTTAGAAGGTACTGATCTAGATATTGACCTAGCAATAGATGAAGCAGGAAGCATTGTTGAAAAAACTACAAATCTTGTTGAAACATTAAAACAGTATTTTGATATTTCTCCGATTGCCGCAAAAGCGGTCTTTTATAAAAAGGGGACACCGAGATTTTTCCAGTTTATTCTGAGTGAAGTGCCGGTTACAAACGTACCCGAAGGAGAAATAGATGGATACATCAATCTAGTTTTTAACGAAGATCAAAAGGAACTTAAATTATTAAAAACCGCTTCTGCAAACTGTGACCAGGCGTTACTCTTTGGTTATTATAAGAATACGGTTGAAATCAGAAACACTCTTTTCGAAATTCAAAAAGCGAAAGAAGTAAAATCAGCAAATATCAACGATAGATTTGCTGTAAATGAATTAGACGCCATTATAGACCATTATACCAGGATTTTGAATCATCACGTGTTGGATAGCCTTTACTCTGAGAATGATAAAATTGAATGGTTTTATAAGGGTGCGAAAATTAAAATAAAAGATCGCCGGTCATTTAATCAACAACTGTCTATCATTTGTGATGATAATTATCCTTTCACACCTGTTTTTAAAAGCGAATTACTAAATAAGACTAAAACATCTAGCCAAATATCTACCGCAAGGAAAGAACTGATTAAAAAATTAGTGAACAACTTATCCGAAGAAAATTTAGGCTTCTCATCAGAAAAATTTCCTCCTGAGAAATCTATCTATCTTTCTTTGATGAAGGATAAGGGATTACATGCTATTGTAAATGGTACATGGTATTGGCAAAAACCTTCGGATAAGTCTTTTGATAAATTATGGCTAGCTGGTGAACAGTTTTTAGAAAATTCCAAAGGACATGAAAGAAACTTACAAGAATTTGTTGATTTACTTTTATCAAAGCCTTTTAAATTAAAGCGCGGATTTATTGATTTTTGGATTCCAATTTTTTTGTTATCGAAAGCGGATGAATATGCTTTATTCGATAGCAATGGATATATACCTTCTTTGAATGAAGATATACTCGAGTTAATAAATAAAAAGCCAGAAATGTTCGCGCTGAAGGCTTTTGATGTAGTAGGCATTAAATTAGAATTGCTAAATAGATATAGAATCTTCCTCAGCCAGCCGGAAAACTCCAAGCCGAATAACAAAGTTTTTATCCAGACAATAAAACCATTTTTGAGTTTTTACAGAGATTTAAATGAATATGCAAAAAATACAAATAATCTAAGTAAGCGATCTATTGCAGTAAGAGAAGTAATCGCTAATGCAAAAGATCCGGAAAAAACCTTTTTTGAAGATTTTCCTACTGCCCTTGGTTACAGTGTTCAAGAATTACAAAACAATAAAGGGTTAGCTGAAATTTTTATAAAGAAACTACAAGAAACAATTAGGGAAATTAGAACCAGCTATGATAGATTATTAACCCGTTTTGAGTCATTTATTTCGAAAGATGTTTTGGGAACATCGGAAGGGTTTCCAAAATATAAAGAACAATTAATAAATAGATATAGAGGTCTAAAGCTTCACATGCTTACCACTTCCTATAAAACTTTTTATTCCAGAATCGTTTCTCCACTAGATGATAAAACTGCTTGGTTAAATTCGATTTCACAGGCATCAATTGGAAAACCTTTACACGCTTTATCTGATGAAGATGAAAAAGTGCTTTTTGAAAAATTTGCTGATCTCATCTACACTTTAGATAATTTATCTGAACTTAGTAAGGCTAATATTATTGAAGGTGAAGAGGATATTTTAAAATTTGAAGTAACTTCATTTGTAGAAGGGTTAAATAAAAATACTTTGAGAATACCGAAAACAAAAAGCAAGGAAATTCAACAAAAGCAAAAGGAAATAAAAAGTATATTGGGAACTGATAAGAAAACAAGCATTACTGTATTAGCTTATTTAATCAAAGAATATTTAAATAATGAGTAAAAAAGTAAGACATGTTTTAGGCATTTCGGGTGGAAAGGATAGCGCTGCTTTGGCAATATACTTACACCAAAACTATCCTCAGTTAGATATTGAATATTATACCTGCGATACTGGGAAGGAATTAGAGGAAACATATGCTTTGATAGAAAGATTAGAAGGCTTCTTAGGCAAAAAAATCACTTTGCTAAAAGCCGCCGATCAGAGCACACAAGATCCTTTTGATCATTTTTATAATGTTTATGGTGGATACCTTCCATCTTCTAATGCTAGGTGGTGTACGAAGAAGTTGAAGCTTGAACCATTTGAAGCTTTTGTGGGTAATGATTTTGTGGTCTCATATGTTGGCATTCGTGGAGATGAGGATAGAGAAGGGTATATTTCCAGGAAACAGAATATACAGTCAATTTTCCCTTTCCGTAAAAATATTTGGAGTGAAGATGTAATTGCAAAAGCATTGAAAAACGAAAACATTTCTAAATTAAAAGAGATATATGAATCTAAATTTAGTGATAAAAATATAAAGAGAATTCTTGAAATTGTTCAACAACCAATTTCTCTTAAATTAAATATTTCGAACAAACTGAAGCTACTTTTAGATTTAGGAACCAAGGAATTCAATCATGTTATTTTTGAATTTTTAAAAACATCATTTTATCCGTTATCGTTGGAGACTTCATTCCCTCTGTTGGATAATGAGGATATTTTGGTAAGAGAAGATATTTTTAACTTATTAAAGAATAGTGGCGTTGGGGTACCCGCCTATTACGAAAAGTTAGAGTTTGAAGTTGACGGAAAGAAAGGAGAATATGCCAGAAGCCGTTCGGGTTGTTACTTCTGTTTTTTTCAACAGAAAATTGAATGGATTTGGTTGTATGAACAACATCCGGAAAAGTTTAAACAAGCAATGGAGTATGAAAATGAAAAAGAAGGATTTACCTGGAACCAAAATGAAAGTCTTGCAGAATTAATAAAACCTGAAAGAGTTGAATCAATTAAAAAAGAATATTTAAATAGAAATAAAACCAAATCTAAATCACCATACTTGTTGGACATTCTTGATGATGCGGAGACGGAAGGATGTGCAGCATGCTTTATTTAAAATAAATGGAAAATGTGAAAAGCTTTTTCGATTCGTTTAAGGAGTTTATCTGGGATATAATTGGATACTTAATTCCAGGAAGTTATATTATAATTTTAAGCTCTGTTTTTGTCAATAAAGATTATTTTATTGCACCAGAAAGTGGATCAATTAGTAAGGACTTTTATCCATATATTTTTATAGTTATTTCATATTTACTTGGGCATGTAGCTTACGGATTCGGATGGTTAAAAGAAGTGATTTTGGGTAAAAAGTCATTTACCAAGAGAATTGAAGAAAATGTTTCGAAGCGGAAAGCTTTTATCTTATCAAAAGAACTAATCTCAAAATCTCTCTTAGAAAAAGGAATAATTGATGATTTAAGCACAGCAACTGTTAGAGATATCAGAAGTATTGCAATGAGTTACAGTCAAGAGCAAGATCAAAAAATTTATACTTTTACATTTCGATCAGACCTTTCAAATCAGACAGGAAATATTTCGATAGTTTTTGGATTGCTGGGAATTATATTTTCCATATTTAAGTGTCTTCCAATCCATTTATTCAAGATCGGAACGAAATATGTAATAGTTTATGTGATTCTGATAATCTGCTATTTCTTGTTAAGAGAAACAAGAAATAGATTTTATTCAATTTCCATAGGGTTACCATTTTCTATACTTACTGCAAATGCAACAAAAAAATGAATTACAAGGGAAAAGTTTTTCTTTCGGGTGGATTTACAAGTAATTGGCAAGCTGAAGTAATAAAGGCTAGTAGTGATAAATTTATTTTTTTTAATCCACGAGAACACGGATTAGAACATTCAGAGTTTTATACATCTTGGGACATCCATTTTATTAAAGAATGCGATATCCTTTTTGCGTATATGGAAAAATCCAACCCTTCAGGTTATGGGTTAGCTTTTGAATTGGGTGTGGCCTATTCATTGCACAAAACAATTATTTTAGTGGATGAAAAATCTGAAAGTGATAAACAATTCGAAAAATATTTTAGAATAACATATTGGCCTTCTGGTGTTGTTTTATCCGATTTAAAAAAAGGAATAGAATTTTTAAATAAATTTTCTATATAATGATTGCTATTTTAGATATTAATAGTGTTTAACACATGATCTATTTCCCCTTCATAGGAAATAGCAGCGGCATATTTAAGTTGTAAGTTCTTACGTTCATTAGGGCGCAGCAACTCATTATCGTATAAAAACATAGCAAGTAGTTTTGTAAATCCTTGATTTCCCATTATCATCAAACCTTCATAAGGATTCCACATCACTTGTCGCCAAGGAGCTTGGTTTAATGTAAAATCAATATCGTTCATTCGAGCAAAAATCGATTGGAAATCATCAAGTGTTCTTTTATGAATTTCTATTGCTGCCTGAACTATTGGGTATAAGCCCACCGGTCTAAATAATAGATTGCCACCGTTTGTAGAATTTCGAAAAGTTGATGCTGGATTCGAAGTTTCGATCTTTAAATAATCTTGTATCACATTAAAGGAATTTGCAAAAGCAGTCCAAAATTCTGTACAAAACTTGATAAATAATTCAACTTCAACTTCTTCAGGCCTAAACTTTAAATACTCTGAAAGAGTCCGTTTATCTCTTTGTTGATCGGGAGATTCAACTTTCCTAGACTGTCTAAATAATTTTAGAAGTTGATAATTACAGTCATAGAGGGTAATAATTGACGTGAAAGAGGTTTTATCGTTATCCTGAATAGCCTTATTTTTATTCTTTGTCACCTTATTTGAAGTGAATAAATCGAACGTTTCCAATAATTCTCGCGTAGCGATCGCAATGCTATCATCCTCATCTAAAGCAATAATGTCATCCATTGTCACAGGTTTAGCATACCTGTTTAATGTTGAAAATAACCTTCTGCTTTTTCGCATGCCTATCTCATCATTCTTGTGACCTACAAATATTGCAGCTATTTGTTGAGATCCTAATCCAGGGTTTACTTGCAGAGAAGCTTTAATTCCTTCGACTCTATGCTGCCCATCTAAAGGGAAAATTTTGTGTTCTCCAGGAAAATCTAATAGCCCTAACCGGTAAGTTTCTTCATTATCATAACTTATTTCAATTTCTCTCCAATTAGGATAATCATTATAAACAGCAAGAACCAAAGAATTAAAAAAAAGCTCGGGTTGGTTTAAGATGTAACTCTTTATGCTAATATAATTATTAGTTACGCTTCTCTGTATTAGATCTTTTAGGCTTTCACTCTTATGTAGTTCTTCATCCACCTTTGATATGTGCTTAGCAACTTGATCAAAAGTTAAGGTGGTAACATAGTACGTCCAATCTCCAATTAGTGCTCTTATTGCTGGTACTTTCATTTTAAAAGGCTTTAATTGCTTGTTTAATTTCTTTATCGGGAATTAAGTCATTCATGGGTAGAATTAAATAATTAATAATATCTTTCTCTACATCTCGTATTTCATCATTTTCATTAAGTGGATAAAAAGCAAGAAAAAGGTTTTCTGACCAATACCGAAACATTTTATAAATTTTGGGTCTTTCATTATTTTTTGAATACTTCTGAAAATATTCTTTCACTCTTTTTCGAAGATTCTGACCTTGTGTTAATTGAGCTCTTCCAATATATAGAGGATACTCAGACATTCCGGTTAAAATCGGACACTTTACAAAAAAAAGATAAAGGCCACCTTTATCAGCGGGTACCAAATTAATGTCATTATTAAAATCCGTGGAATTGTCATTTAAATATTTTATTGAAGACCATCTATTAATATTCAAATCCAGGTGAGGAAAATTAAATTTATCCCAAAGATCCTTATGCAGGATGTATTCAATTTTTCTGTTATTAAGTTGTTCTCCTAATTCAAATGCAGGTGCGTCCATTTTATTTAATGTTCAAGTATATTATTAATTGCTCGTACCAAGCGCCATAGACAAAAATCTTAATTCTCTTTCTATCCCAGCAAATCCAAAAAACAATTTTCATTCTGTTGAAAAAACTCAGGGCTTTCCTCTTTTTTAGAACGAATGAAATCAAAGCCGCCATTGGCGTACTCTTCCAAGACCGACCTTAAGCCAGTAATTTTTTCTTCTACCTCTTCATCTTCTAAATCCTCCAACGCATTTAAATCAATGTCTGATTTAGCGATAACACTCATAATTATATAATCAGCAACTTCGGAAGGTTGCCAAGAACGTATTTCAATAAATTTTTGTTTTTTATTTCCCTTTGCTATTGGCAAACGATAATCTTTCTTCAATCCCAACAATGCCGCATACATGTACATCTCATAACGGGTAGAGAAATACTTACCTTGTTTCCACCTTTCTTCTTCTGAGGCTCTTCCCATACCGGAACCTTGTTCGATAGTAAAATCAAGAATCATATTGTAATATTGGTCATCATATTCAGGAGATCTGTCCTTAATCCTTTTTAGCAGTTCCATATTAGTTTAATGATTTAATATTTGTAGATAAACTATTTCGATTTGATCTTTCATTTTCGGGAATAGAAGGAGTAATCATATATACCTTTCCTAATTTAATTTCCTTATCGTTAAACAATTCTTTAAGTAGCTTTTCATTTCTATAAAATTCCTTGCTCATAATAATACTTTGTGTATATACTTTACTAACTGTTTTGCAAAAGCCTATTGTATAATCTTCTCCAAAAACTGACATTGGTGCATCTGTGATTAATGTATATAGTTCTGTGTCTCTTGAACCTTGCCTTGCAGATATAATAGCCATTATAGTAGCTAACTTAATTAGGATAATATTGCCTGTGTTTAATTGAAGAAGTACATTACCATGTTCATCTACTAATTCTGGCATATAATTCTTTCCATTACTCAATTCTTTAAGTCGAATTATTCCTCTTGCGGAAAGATTACCTTGAATCATTTCTTGATAATGCTTATTTGCCTCAGCTTCTAACACCTGAACTAATTTATTAAATACACGTTTCCTTGTAGAATGAGCAACTTCAAAAAATTCTTCAAGTACTTTGACCTTTTCTTTCAAATACTCTGGTAAATCTCCAACCACTAAATCACTCAGTTTTTTATTAATACTTTCAAGAACTTCTTTTTTCTTATTAATTAGATGTTCCAAATTATTAGCTTCGATTAATGACCTTCTTGTTAACTCGTTCTGTGCTGTGTATTCATTTAATAGGTTCTCGGCATCTGAAATATTTAAAGAGGTATCTGCAATCAAACCATTGATATCTTCTTCGATTTTTCTCAAATCATCTGCAAGACTTTTGCGTCTGACCGAAAGTTTTTGAATTCGTTCAAATGTATCAGCAATGTCATCATCTATGCGACTGATTAAATGACTCATGCCTAATCCGTTCTGATAAAGTTTCTTTAGGTCAGGGCTAAAATTTTGTAAAGGCTGGTCTTCTTCTTCAAATTTTTTAAGTTTCATCTGTGAACGATCCAATAATTCTTTAATTTTTAACCACGGCTCGGAATTTTTAGGGGCTTCTCGATCACATATGAGGCATCGCTCTGCATCCAACATTGTTTGAACATATATTGGTTCAGGTACATCGATAGGTAACCGTGTCTGCATTTCCTTTATCATTTCATTTTCAGCTTTAACCTTTGCTTTTAAGTCAGCTTGCCTTTGAAGTTTTTTTTGTTCAAAGTCATTATACTTTTTGCTATATTCTTCAAACAAATTATCCGTCCCTTTCAATACCCATTTGTTTGTGAACATTCTCTTGTGAAGATTAATTTGTTCAGAGTCAAATTCAAATTGTACTTCATTTAAATTTTTCTCAATTGCTTTTCTTCTTTCTTCCAGTTCTCTAATTTTGGTGGCCTCAGCTTGCTTATTAAGCAATGTTTCTGAACGTTCTTCCGCCATTGCTAGATTATCCTTAACCTGTAAATCTTGTTTATCTAATTGCTTAATTTGCTCTAACAGTTTTTGTCTTTCTATTTCCAGTCTTTCACTTTCCCCACGGTCTTTACTAAGGTCTCTTTGTTTTCGATTTAATTCTTTTCCTGACGATTCTTTTAAGGAATCTGCCAATTCAATAATATTGTCAAAGCGATTTATATTTGATAATACATTAATTGCCTGCGTTAATGTGTCTTGTTTATTGAAATCAATAATTGATTCGACCTGTTCTCCCTGAAACCACATATATGGTTTAATGTTATCCGGTAAAATCATTTTTTTAATTGCTTCTATTTTTACTGGATCAGTTACTACTTTAGAATTAAGAATCGACATTTCTTTTTGTCTAACAATTTCTTCACTTTCCGCATCTTCGAAAATCTCTTCTCCATATTTTCTAATTTGATATCTTCTTTCCAAAATGTAAATACTATCCCTTTCAACATTATGAAAAGTAAGAATAACAGAGGTTGTAATCGTTCCATCATCCGTTTCTGCTATTGCCTTATCTGAGACGATCAATTTCTTCAATCTTGAAGTTGTTCTAAAGGCTTTTAAAGAGGTATTAAAACACTCGTCATACATTACCCAATAGAAAGCATCAAACAGTTTTGATTTTCCATAACCGTTATCACCAATAATTAAATTTATCCCCTCAGTAAAATCAAATCTGTTACTTCCTGAATAACACATAAAATTATTTAGCTCAATACTTGTTAAAATCATGGATGCTGGTTTAAAAGTTGATTAATCTTTTTTTCAGTGACATTTTGACTTTCATTTTTCACAACTCCATCTATTGCAATCTCAATTACCTGAAAAATTTTATTGCTGGGTAGGTTCGCCCATCTTACAGAATCAACTTCACCTTCTTTTAAATAACCCATTTCTACAAAAAGGTTATCAGCAAGAAATGATTTTAAAATTTCTTCTCTTGTCATCAGTTTTTAAGTTTATTATGTATCGTGTAGATATTCAAATTATAGTGGGAACAAACCTCTGCAAACACTCTTTCAGTTTCAAAAGGATTAATGGACAATGAAGCGAAATATATAACTCGTTCCAGCTCCTTTTCAACTAATTTTCTTTCTACATTAAAGGTGTCTGAATTAATTGATGAAGATGACAAATCAGGAACGACAACCAAATCATGGATAATAGCAATACTTTTATCCCTATGCTTTCTTAAAATTCTCCCTCTTCGTTGAATGAATTGTCTAGGATTTCCAGTGCTTGAACAGAAAATAGCATGCTCTGCTCTTGGAATATCTACCCCTTCATCCAAACATTTCATAGAAGCAATAACTTGTATTTTACTTTCCTTAAATTGTTCTAATATTTCGTTTCTATCCGGCATGCCACTAATAAATTGATTGACCGTAATAGAATCATCAATTTTTGCAATTTCTCTAGTATATTGATTTATCAGTTTAATATCTCCTTTGCTCTCATTTTCATCATCAGTAATTTCAACAGTGTTTCCCTCAGGAACGTATATGAATGTATAAGATAAATTATGCTCTTCATTAAACCGCTTTTGTAAAATATCCTTTGTTGTTTGAAGTTTATTTTCTGCTTTATGTATAATTCTTTTTCGTTTAAGAAGTAATTTTTGAACAATCTCATCAGCATCAAAAGAGCCTGTCTTCGTATTGAAAAACTTAGAAAGTTTTTTTGAAATTTCTATATATGCATCTAGCTCAAGACTTGATAGAGCGACAATATGAGGATAGTAATAATATTTACAAAGGATACCTTCTTCAATGGCCCTTTCCATTGAAAAAGTATAAGTATAAGGTTCCTGATCTTTAAAAAATTCTTCCATCGCCAAACTACCTTCTGGATCATAAATCCTTTTAGGAGTAGCTGATAACCCTATTCTCTTAGTGAATGTTATCTCCGGAAGTTTTGCCAAGACAGCAGGGGAACCAATATTATGAGCTTCGTCTGCTATGAAAATGCTATCAGAAGGAAAGTCTTTTAGGTATCTAAAGAATCGATCTCTGATAAAAGAAGCGTAAGTTGTTATAACAATAAAAGATTTATTAATTCTCTTAGCGGTTGAAAGAGTAGTTGCCATTTCACTTTCCCATTCGGTTTTTGATGAAACTTTGATTATATTTTGAAAATTAAATTTTCTTGCTTCTTCTTCCCACTGATTTACTAAGGTAATTGTAGGGACCAATATAAGTGCATGATAAATTGGCTTTTCATTTTTAAGAGCTTCTTGTAAAAGACAGTTCAAGGAGGTGATTGTTTTTCCTGTACCAGTGGCCATTGCAAAAATTCCATGAAATCCATTATTACACCAATTATTATAAGCATCTATTTGATACTCTCTCGGTCCTCCTGCATAAGGAAACTTCGGAGTCTGAGCGATATCTTCTAATCTTAAAGCAATTCTTTCCAGTAATTTATTTATCCTTTTGTTTTTTAATGTTCCACTTCTTTTTTTTATTAATTCAGCCTCCTTAATAAGCAAGTCATTTATTGATTTATCACCAAATTCTTTTTTTATCGCTATTTCAATATCCTTCGTGTTTAAATATTGAACATACTTGGCATTACCTGAAAAAATTTCTTCAAATTCTTCGTTTATTCCTTTAACGAACTTACTAGATCTGCTGTTTTCCCAACTTAAAAATGCTTCTAATCTCTCTAAATTTTCTAATAGTCCATAAGCAGTAAAATTACAGGTAGCAGAAAATCCGACATAATCTTTTTCATCGTAAAAAACTCCATTTTTGTAGTGGGATATCCCTTGACCGCTTCTTGGTCGTATTATTTTTAGTAGTATCTTCTCATTTGCTATTAACCAAGCGAGACACTCAAAAAAATGTTTACCGTACTCATCAAGGGTGGATTTGAGCAATTTAATATTTGTAATATCAAGTAAGAAGCTTATTTTTTGTGGTTCTTCTTCGGCAAGAACAAATGCATATTTATCTTCCTCGGATAAAATATTATTTGCAATTATTCTTAATTTGCCGCCATTGTATAAGAAAGTAGCGAAGCCTAGGGACAAAACATTTATTGCGGCTGAACTAAAATAACCAAGTAATAAATCAAATTTATTACTGTTACATAAGCCTTGTAAAAAAAATTCAAAAGGTTCATTTTCGCTTCCTGATTTATAAGATCTATCCTCTGGCCATGTAATATCCTTAAGCATGGCACCTCAGAGTTTTGGCATTGCTTAAATAATGAACTGAATTTTGAATCCTACTCAAATGTTGTTTTGGAACAAATGGTTTAATTTCAAAAAGCATGTTAGTAATATTTTTATTGTTTTTAGAACCACAATATAATAAAACGTAAATTAAAAACCATCAGCAATTACTAATACTTTTGATTTCAGGTATAATTTTTTCTAGAATATCAACGACAGCATCAATATCTTCTTTTACGTTAAATCTTCCGAGCGAAAACCTAATTGCTGAAAAAGCATCATCATCACTGACACCCATGGCAACAAGCACATGGGATGGCTCAATAATTGAAGCGGTACATGCAGAGCCATTCGACACAGCTACATTTTTCATCCTGCCAATTAACATATTTGCGTCTATACCCGGAAAACAAATGTTACACACATTGTAAATCCTTTTTTCTTTACTTCCATTTACAAAAGCCTCTTCAATGTTTTGAAGTACACTTTCTAACTTGTCTCTCAAAATAGTGATATTTTCAGCATCTTGTTCCATTTCTTTTTGTGCTAAAGCACATGCCATTCCAAGAGCAACAATACCAGGAACATTTAAAGTTCCACTCCTCATACCTCTTTCATGACCGCCGCCATGCAAAAGGGGGGACAATTTCACACGATTCGAGCGTTGTCTTACATAAAGTGCACCTACACCTTTAGGCGCATACAATTTATGTCCACTCATACAAAGAAGATCAATTCCAAATTCATCAACATCTACAGAAATTTTGCCAACAGCCTGGGTTGCATCAGTCATAAATAATGCACCCTTTTCATGGGCCATTTCAGCAATTTCTTTTATTGGCTGTATCACACCCGTTTCGTTATTTACAAACATGACCGACACTAAAATTGTATCGCTTCTCAAAGAGCCTTTCAGTATCGGCAAATCAATCAAACCATCTGGCTTTACAGGCAAATAAGTTACTTCATAGCCTTTGCTCTCAAGATATTTACAGGTGTCAAGGACGGCCGAATGCTCAGTACTTACAGTTACAATATGTTTTCCTCTTGATTGGTAATTTTCAGCAATACCTTTTATGGCGAGATTAATTGCTTCGGTTGAGCCACTTGTAAAAACAGTTTCGTTTGCTTCTGCACCTATCAAATCTGCTACTTGAGCTCTTGCAACTTTGACTGCTTCATAAGATCTTACTCCAAATAAATGTGTGCTATTGGCATTTGCAAATTCATTGGTAAGAAATGGCATCATTGCTTCTAACACACGCCTATCAATCGGTGTAGTGGCATTGTTATCTAAATAAATTATTTGTTTTTTGATTTGCATTTTTAGTCAGCAAATTTATGAATTAAACATGCGTCTCGATTCTCCACTTTAAAGTGTTTCTCATAGACTTCTATTTACTTCCCAGGCTAGTTAGCCTTTCCACTTCTACTCAATTATTTGGTTGGGTGTATAAGTATTCATCAAGTTTAATTTCCTTTATCATTGAGAGCCACCTTTTTTCTAAAGTCCAATATTTGTCTTCTGGCTGAACATAAATCATGTTTTTTAAGTCATTTTCATCATTTCTATCTGCTTTCAATTTAGATATATCCATATTTCGTAAGTATCTTTCACTTACTTTTTCATACAGTTCAAACTTGTCCCAATCTATTTGGTCTTTTGAATATCTTCTTAGGCTATACTGATTCGCAAATTTGCTGTTAAAGTATTTTTGGTAAGATTCTGCGGTAGAGTATTTTTTTAAAATGTGTCTCATCTCCTTCGAAGGTTTATACAACTCATTTTGAAAATTCGCCCAATCATCATTATTTTTTGTTCGAATTGACGTAATAGAATTTAGTTGGTTTTTAAATTCATTATTAATAAGTCCATCTTTTGGATGGTTAAGAAGAACTCTCAAGAATCCCATCACTAAATCTTCTTCTATCTTATATTCAACTTTAAAATCTGAATCAATTAAACCGCGCGCATAACTTATCGGACTCTGCATAATAAGTTCGGGTTCAACACTCAAAATCTTCCTTATTACATTTTGTACTTCTTCTAAATTTTTGAAATTATTTGGGGTAAAAGCTAATTCCATTAAAGAAAGATAAGTACAAACAAGAGTGTATTTTTCTGGATTTGGAACATGAAGTCTGTTTTTACTTAATTCGTACCAAATCATTGTATCGCAAATAATTCTTGTCATTCTATCAAGTTTTAGCTTTGGGAAATAGTCGTATTATATTTTGAATTATCAGCTTCAATAAAATTATAGAAGACAAAGTTCAACGACAATTTCCAATCTCATAATTTTTTCTTCCTAAATTCTTTTAATTCCTTCATTAAGTTTAGATGTTCTTTTAGCGCTGTTTTAAGGAAAGAATTCCAATTCGTAGCATTATGTTCGTGAAAATAAAAAGAATGCTCTTTCATCAATATTTCTTCGGTTTTCATCATTTCTCTTTTCCGCAAATCATAACTTAGCAGTCTAAAATAGTAAGTTTCTCGACTATTGATTTTTTCATTCTTTTCAGGAATGAAAGCATACCGTTTGCCTTGCTCGAGTGATAAAAATTCGATAAACAAGTCAAAAAACACAATCAGTCTTTGACAGTCAGATAAAGAATAATAATTGTCATTTCCCATTCCATGTAATACATAGTTTCTGTTTAGATAGGATAGACTCATATCAGCAGTATTAGTATCAGTGAATATCCAGTTCTTGAGAAATCTTGCTAATGCTGTTGAATACAATTGATATTCTTTTTTTCTGCTCATGGGTTTTCGGCATTTCTCAATCTCTTCAATTAGAACCTTAATGGATGGCTTTCTAGAAGTTCCATATTGCCAACCGATATAAGCCAAAAGTGAGCCTTCTATAGCCGGTAATAAACAATGGACAGCAGAGAAATAATCGTTTTTAAAATAATGCATTATAGACTTTTCAATATGATGCGAAAACTTAGAAATATACTTAAGTTCTTGAGCACGATATATAAAAAAAGACCTGGTAAGCGGATGAAAAATAATAGTAGTTAACAATTGATTTATGTTATTTTGATAATAACTTTTTTCTTCACCCGATGTGGGCGGATTAGTTTCTATTTGTTCACATAAAGCTTTCACTTTTTGAAAATCTCTTCCTATCATATGAGGTGACATTGTCCATCCATAGGAATTTAACGTGTTTAGAATTTTAGTAAAAGGTTGAATAAATTCTATATCAAGATTTTCCATATTGATAAAAGCTAATTTAAGAAATTCATTATAGAGATAATGACTTATCTCAAAATTTGTCCCAACAAATCCCAGTTAAATTTTGAAAGCACAGTAAGATGATTTACATCTTTGTCGAGTTTTGCAAAAAATAATTTATGTTTTTCAATTAGCAAGATTAGTATTAACATATAAGAAATAGAATCATAAATTATTACGTTTTTAAAATTTTGCTTTGTCTCTGTACTAACTATGCCTCCTAAATTATGAACAACCATTTCCTTTACGTCAACAACATCCGTCTCAATCATTTGAACATGACTCCCTAACATTAAATTGAGAAAATTTGAATGAATGTATCGTGAACTGTCCTCGTAAAATTCTTGTCTAATCTGTAAATATTCATCCCATATTACTTTAGGCATATTATTATTGGGCATTTCTTTAACTTCTACAATAATCTTTTGTGTCGATTTTTTGATAGTATTAAATTTAAGAGTTTGAAATATGTTTTTAAGGTCTTCAACAGCGTTTTCTTTTTTGAAGAAATTATAAAATTCTTCATTACCCAAAATGCAAACACATAATTCTGTTAATTCAATTGTGTTTCGAAATATAACTTTAGCCTGATAATCTTTTCCGTTTGAAAGAAGGTCATTTAAAACGATATAATTATTAGTGATGATGGTGAATATTTTCCAATAATCATTGATAGAATTATAGCTAAATGAATTCTTCGAAAAATCCTTTTTTGCTTTTGTTGATTTGTCAAAGTAATAGTGTAGGGATATTACTAATTGAGAATTTTTAAGAATGAGGAATCTAAAGTATTCTCTCTCTAAAGCAAAGTTCTTTTTGTAATAATCATTTATAAATTTGAAATGTTTAAAGTGCTCTTGAATTGCTTTGTTTCGTTCTTGAAAAGTATCATAATTGTAATAAAAGGGAAAAGTTTCGAGTTCCTGTGTTAGTTTTTGACGAATTGCAGTTGAGAGTCTTGTCATAAATTACTGACAGCAGTTGTATTTATATTCACATTAATTAAGCTGTAAACAGTCATGCACAAACGAAAATACTCAAGCTTCTCTTGATATAACAGTGATGACAAACGAAATTCTTGATATTGCGTCATTTAGTGTATAACAAGCATGCACAAACGAAATGGTCAGGAAATAAAAATTCTTTCTCTTTATTCGTATACTACTTGATTTAAAGCAATTATGCAATTTTCAAAAAAACAACGAGAGAAAATATTAATTATCAACTTCACCAATTACAACTTCACTTATAGTTTTAAATTTTATGTCCAGAACTTTAGACAGTTTCTTAAGTTCTGCAATTACAAAAAGTTCGGGATTGTGTAGCTTTGTAATATATCGGCCGTAATTCAAACCAAGCGCCTTAGCAATTTTAGTCGGTGAAAGTTTCTCCAATTGCCTCATTTTTTTTATTTTACCTGTTTCAAACATAGCTTTAATTGCTTCAAACGCTATATCGTTAGTATCTGACATAAAACGAAATTCCTGCTATATCCAGTAAGAGCTTTATTTTATTTACTATTTGTAAATAAAAATTTGTTTATTGTAAATTTTAATATTACATTTGAGCGGTAAAAATTATAAAATACGTAAATTTTTAAATCACTTTAGTAAATTAAAATAGTTTATTTAGTTTTACTACTTACAATATTGAAATTTAAGTAGTGCTTTAATGAGTCTTGCATCCCGAATGTGACAATTCTATCAAAACTGCAAGAGTAAGGTTAAAGCCCCCAGTCCATTTAAAGGATTGGGGCTTACTTGCTATCTGTAGTTCAACCGCCTTTGGCGGAGGCTTTGTCACAGCCCGGGATACAGTGTGCGGTAGGCCCTAATCCTTTTTTGGTTTATCAAACATTTAGGCTCATCCAAAATTTAAAAGGATGAGAGCATTGCAACCATATAAAAATGTATTGAATTCATACAAATGTCACTTGCAGCAATTCTTGTTGTTTATATGGCGCTGCTTATTTCTCCTTCTCTCCGGGGCTATTACCTTAAAAACAAGATTTAATCACTTTCAGAATTATATTTTTAAGAGGTACACATGCGTCAAAGAATATATTGAAAAACCAACTGTACTGTTATTTAAACAGTATCCTGTAGCCCCTCTGGTTCTGCATTTAGCCCAATGGCGTTTGGCAAATGAAGCCGAAAGTCTTATCGTAGTTCAGTATGCAACCAAGCCGCGAAATCCGGAATGATAAAAATTTTCGTGTATCTATGTTATACGATAATTTTCGTGTAACCATGGTAGTTATACACTATTTCTGACAGCAGCTTTCTTACATTTTCTCTCATGTATGTAATGGAGGCAATGGCTGCCTTTGGTGACGGCCGGGCAGCCACTGTTAGCATTTCTTTCAACCAATTTTTTATTCCAAAATTATGTTTCATGAAATATATGATTGGGTTAGTGGCCATGCTATTGCCCTTACTTTCAGGCGCGCAATCGGCACCGGTAAAAACGCTCACCATCGGTGACACCGTACCAGATATCACTTTCCAAAAGGTGATCAATTCTAACGATACTATTGCAAACCTTTCAGATTTTAAAGATAAGTTCATCATTCTCGATTTTTGGGCCGTATGGTGCGGCGCCTGCATTTCAGAGCTTCCGAGGCTTGATTCCCTTCAGCAAAAATACAAAGACAACCTTTCGATCATTTTGGTCAATTGTATGCGTCGCTCACACGATTCAGAAAAAAGGATAACAGATCTTTTTACCAAAAACTGGCAACAGGTCTATCATAAAGATTTCAATTGCCTCGTGGTTGCAGACAGCAGCAATACGTTCAAACACCTTTTCTCTTTTAAGGTGATACCTCATTACGTATGGATAGATCCCGCAGGAGTAGTACTTGCGATCACTTCATCTGCAGAAGTAACCGAAGCCAATATTGCCATGATGCTCAGGGGAAAAAAGATTTCCCTGCCGGTCAAACAGGACACTCCTTCAAAAAAATCAAATTAAAAAAACATGAAGTCATTTTTAATCATCATACTCCTGCTCTGTAGCCTGTCTTACGTCTGGGCACAGGCTCCATCAAAAGGATATGTTTCCGGTGTGATACAGGAATCCGGAAGCAGCACTGCTCTAACAGGTGTTACCATTCATTCAATTCATTCCGGCTCAGCGGTCATTTCAGACAACAATGGCCGGTTTAAAATATTTATTTCAAGATTGCCGGATACCCTGGTCGCTTCACATACAGGATACCAGTCAAAAAAAATTCCTTTAGATAATCTAACCACAGGTCTTACTATCTATCTCACTTCCCAAACAAAGACACTAGACGAAGTAGTGGTGAATACAGGATTTCAACTGTTGAAACCCAACGAGATCAATGGTTCTGTAGTGGTGGTGGACAATAAAACGCTCAACCGCCAGACAGGCGGGAACATCCTCGATCGTTTAAATGGCGTTGTGCCGGGCCTTACTTTTCTTGTTGGTAAGAACAACTCTAATGGCAATCCGCAAAACAATACAGGCATCCGCATCAATGGCCCGGGTACCATCAACGGCCCCCTGGATCCGCTGATCGTTGTTGACAATTTTCCTTTTGAAGGAAACATCAGCAACATCAATCCAAATGATGTGGAATCCGTTACCATTTTAAAAGATGCCGCCGCTACTTCCATCTGGGGGCCAAGAGCCGGCAATGGAGTTATCGTTATCACAACGAAGAAAGGCAAATTCAATCAGCCACTCAGTGTCTCATTCAACAGCGATGTGATCGTTACGCAAAAAGCAGATTTATATTCCGTGCCTCAAATTTCTGTAAGCGATTATATTGATGTGGAGCAATTTCTTTTTAATAAAGGGTACTATGATGATCAGTTCACAAGCAATGAGCATCCTGCTCTTACAGAAGCACAGGAGGTGTTCCTGCAACGAAGGAACGGGCTGATCTCTGCTTCAGATTCTTCAAACCTCATCAATGAGCTGAAAAGCAGGGATACAAGAAAAGACTACAACAGGTTTCTGTACCGGGATATGGTTTTGCAGCAGCATTCTTTAAGTATCAGTGGCGGAAGCTCTAATTATGCGTGGATCATAGCAGGTAACTACGACCAGGTTTATAATAACAGCAACATAATAGACAATAGTAACAGGAAGATCAATATCCGGCTCGATAACGTGTATAAGCCTTTAAAGAACCTGCAGCTGAAGCTGGGCGTGTACTACACCAACAATAAAGCAGAGCAGGCAATGAATGATTATTCTTACAAGGCAATAAAACTAAATTATACAAAGTTTGTCCCCTACCTGAAGTTTGGTGATGCAGCCGGTAACCCGTTGCCCGTAGCCAGCAGTCTTGATATGGGATACATAGATACTGCAGGTGGTGGCCAATTGATGGATTGGCATTATTATCCTATTGAGGATTATAAACATGCACGGCGCACTACTAATCTGGAAGAGATATTAGCGAACGTGGCATTGAATTACCGGTTTACCAGCTACCTTGACCTGGATTTGCTGTACCAGTATGGAAGGCAACGCACAGAAGATATAGCCATAGCAGATACGCTCAGCTATTATACGCGTAATCTTCGCAACAGCCTTTACCAGCCGGATATGGGAGCATCTCCTGTTCCCTTGGGCAGCATAGTTGATGTCACCAACGGCATCGTGGGTTCCAGCAGTACGCGGCTGCAATTAAATTTCAAAAAGGAATGGGGTTCACATGCCCTTTCTTCCATCGCAGGGGCTGAGGTTAGGCAAATCCAAACCAGCACCAATGGATACCGGCTGTATGGGTACAATGCAGACCCATTGTATTACAACAATAGCCTGGATTACACCGCTTTTTATCCCAATTACGTTGACGGTTATTATAACTTTATACCATCGGCAGATGGTACGTTAGATGGCTCTGTCAACAGGTTTGTTGCGCTCTATTCCAACGTTTCCTATATCTACAGGAAAAAATACAGCATTTCAGGAAGCATCAGGAAAGATGGGGCAAATATTTTTGGATTAAAGACCAATGATAAATGGAAACCTCTGTGGTCAATAGCTGCAGGATGGCACATTTCTGATGAATCCTTCTACCATGTGGACTGGCTTTCCAATTTGAGACTGAGGGCTTCCTATGGGTTCAGTGGCAATGTAGATCTGTCAAGAACCGCTTTGCCAATTGCTTATTACAGCAGCAGCCCAGGCGGAAGTACACTTCCATTTCCTTATGCTTATATAACCACCATCAATAACCCTGAGCTTCGGTGGGAGAAGGTAGGACAGTTTAATATCGGTTTGGATTTTTCTGCTTTCGCTAAAAGGGTCTCCGGTAGCGTCGATATGTACTTAAAAAAAGGAAGCGATTTGTATGGCAGAACGCCTTACGATTATACAACATGGGGGCAAAGCAGTACTATAACGAAAAATGTAGCAGAAATGGAGGGCAAGGGCATTACACTCAACTTGCTTACTCAAAATATCCGGGGACCTTTCCAATGGTCCACTACATGGATATTCAATCATTCATCCGATAAAACCACTAAATACTACACCCCGGAATCCGTATCAGGCGCTACTTTGCTTGGGAGTGGAAATGGCATTTACCCGGTTGTCGGAAAACCTTTATATGCCATCGCTGCCTATAAATGGGGAGGGCTGAATAATCAGGGTGATCCGCAGGGTTACCCTGATGGTACATTAAGTACAGATTACTTCGGTATAATAACGGACGTTAATACCAAGGGGCTAAAAGGTACAAGTATGGAGTATATCGGCCCGGCTACACCCACTTATTTTGGAAACATTATTAATGATTTCTCATGGAAAGGATTCACCCTCTCGGTTAATATCGCCTTCAGGTTTGGCTATTATTTTTGGAAAAGCAGCTTAGCCTACTCGTCTCTTTACATGAATGGTGAGGGAGATTCAGAATTTGCAAAAAGATGGCAAAAACCAGGGGATGAATTGCATACCTCGGTACCGTCAATGGTTTATACCGACTATCCCGGATTTGATTATAGGGATGCCTTTTATGCTAATGCTTCTGTGAATGTCTTAAAAGCCGGGAATGTCCGCCTGCAGTATGTCAACTTGAGCTACGATTTTAATTTAAAAAGGAAATCCGGCCGATCTCTCTTCGGGAACATATCCCTATATGCCAATGTTGCTAATGAGGGAATCATCTGGAGAAAAAATAAGGAAGGAATTGACCCGGATTACCCCTATGGGTTGGCGCCATCAAAGCAGTACACGATCGGATTAAAACTTCAATAATCAAAACTTAAAAAGATGAATAAAAATATCTTACAGTATTGTATATTCTTTATTGCCATACTGTTTATTTTTTCGTGCAAAAAATACCTGGACAAAAGGCCTGATCTTTCAACGGTTTCTCCTGTTACCCTCACAGATGCACAGGCCCTGCTGGATTATAGCACAAAAATGAACAGGAATGTGACGCCTTCATCGATTGAAGCGTCAGCAGATGATTATTTCCTCCTTTCTTCATCCTATAATTCTTATTATCAGGCCCTGCAGGATGCGTATGTCTGGAAAAACTACCATGATAACTTTCCCAACGATTGGTCAGCGTGTTACCAGCCGGTCTATGTAGCGAATTATTGCCTGGAACTTACCGGCAAAAT